>Ga0207649_10000291_pt1 | contig 38912 bp, 36 predicted proteins | sample KBSC43metaG_FD_184317 | JGI IMG/M metagenome (GOLD analysis project Ga0207649, IMG submission 184317) | Corn rhizosphere microbial communities from Kellogg Biological Station, Michigan, USA - KBS C4-3 metaG (SPAdes) (version 2) | ecosystem: Host-associated > Plants > Roots > Rhizosphere > Soil ... | reverse complement strand
CCGGCACGATCACGAATGCCGCGGCGATTTTGCGCGATCGCGGGGCGATGGAGATTTATGCTGGCATTTCGCATGCGGTGTTGACAGATTTGGCGGTTGAGCGACTAAAGAACTCCTGGATCAAGGAGTTGATCACCACCGACAGCACACCGGTTCATTCGGGTGCCGTCAGCTGCGTCAAGGTGCTTTCGATAGCCGAGCTGTTGGGCGAAGGCATCAAGCGCATTCACGAAGACGAATCGGTGACGTCGCTCTTTGAACTGAAAAAATAAACCGAACAGACATTCCGTTATGGCCACCCAAGTAAAACTCTCCGCCCGTCCGCGCCCCGAGGCCGGTCGCAACGCGGTTAAACAAGTCCGCTCCCGCGGCGCGGTGCCCGCCGTGATCTACGGCGCGCACGAAACCCCCGCCAACCTCGAAGTGGACCGCAAGGCCATCGAGACCGTTCTGGCCCACGCGGCGAACGAGCACGTCCTCGTCGAGCTCGACATCGACGGCGCGAACAAGCTTTCCCTCATCCAGGAGATCCAGCGCCACCCGGTGCGCGGCGACATCCTGCACGTCGATTTCCACGCCGTCTCGCGCACCGAGACCGTCACCTCGGAAGTGCCGATCGAGTCCGTCGGCGAGCCCGTTGGCGTCAAGACCAGCGGCGGCCTGCTCCAGCAGCAGCTCCGCACGCTCGAGATCGAGTGCCTCCCGCAGAATCTGCCCGACCTGGTCACCGTCGACGTGAGCGCGTTGAACATTGGTGAATCCCTCCACGTGAAGGACATCACGCTTCCCGCCGGAGTCACCGTCCTCACGGACGTGGAGATCACCGTTTTCCTCGTCTCCGAGCCGAAGGTCGCCGAAGAGCCTGCGGCCACCACGAGCGCAGCCGCGCCCGAGGTGCTCAAGGAGAAGAAGGCCGACGCGGAAGGCGCCGACAAGAAGTAGGAGCGCCCCGCGCGCATGGAGGTTTCCCGTTTTCGCCTCGTGGCCGGACTCGGGAACCCCGGCCGGGAATATGACCGCACCCGCCACAATGTCGGCTTCCTCGTCGCGGACGCGCTCGCGCGTCGCGCCGGCTCGGCCTTTGTGCATGAGCCGAAGTGGAATGCCGACGTGGCCCGCGCCGGGGACTGGACGTTCATGAAACCCATGACGTTCATGAACCTGAGCGGCGAGTCGGTCGGCGATTTCGCTCGCTTCTTCAAGCTCGAACCCGCGCAGACGCTGGTCGTGCTCGACGATGTCGCGCTGCCGCTTGGCCGCCTCCGGTTGCGCCGCTCCGGCAGTGCGGGCGGGCACAATGGCCTTGCCTCCATCCTCATGCATCTCGGAACCGAACTCGTGCCGCGCCTCCGGGTCGGCATTGGCGGAGCGAAAGACTCGCTTGTCGGCCACGTGCTCGGTAAGTTTTCCGCCGCGGAGCAGGATGCGCTCGACCAGGCCGTGAACCGCGCGGCGGACGCCGTGGAATTCGCCCAGGCCAGCGGCTTCGAAGCCGCGATGAACCGTTACAATCCCAACAACGACCCTAAAACCAACTGACATCATGAAAAAACGATACGAAGCCCTGCTCGTGCTCAACACGCGCGGCAAGGAAGACAGCTCCAAGGACATCATCGAACGCCTCGAGAAGGAAATGGCCGCCGACGGAATCACCGTCGAGCAGGTGCAGCGCCTCGAGCGCCGCGAATTTGCCTACGAGCACGACCACCAGAAGTCCGGTTACTACGTGAACTTCATCATCTCGACGGACCCGATCACGCTCGAGAAGCTGCGCGGCAAGTTGAAGCTCGACGCGGACGTGACGTTGCAGAACTATCTCGTCCTGCCGCCCGCGAAAGCGAAAGTCGCGGCGTAAGCCACCTCAACCAGAACGCCCGGAACCATGGCCAGCGTCAACAAAGTCATCCTCATCGGAAATCTCACCCGGGATCCCGAGATCAAATACACGCCGAAAGGCACCGCCGTCGCCGAACTCGGCCTCGCGGTGAATCGCGTTTTCACGCCGGAAGGCGGCGAGCGACGCGAGGAAACGACGTTCATTGATGTGACGCTGTGGGGCCGCCAGGCGGAGGTTGCCAACGAATACGCGAAGAAGGGCCGTCCGATCTACGTCGAAGGCCGTCTTCAAATGGACAGTTGGGAGGACAAGGCGACGGGACAGAAACGCAGCAAGCTCAAGGTCGTCGGCGAAAACATCCAGCTCCTCGGTTCGCGTGAAGGCGGCGGAGGAGGTGGCGGCCGCAGTGGCGGAGGCGATTATGACGACGCGCCGCCATCCCGGCCGGCCGCGCGTTCCAGCGCTCCGGCTTCGCGCCCGCCGGCCGAGCCCGAGGACGACGACATTCCGTTCTGATCGAATCGATCGGGCAGGGGATGTCCACAAGCCGTCCATCGAAAAAGAAATGGGACGACTCGGAGAGTCGTCCCTGCTTTTTTGAGGAATTACCGTTCGGTGATCACGGGATTCGTGAGCGCGCCGATGCCGTCGATCTCGACGGTGACAACGTCGCCGGGTTGCAGCCAGCGCGGCGGGGTGCGCGCCATGCCGACGCCGGAGGGCGTGCCGGCGAGGATGACCGTTCCGGGTTGCAGCGTGGTGCTGCCGCTGAGGAAAGCGATGAGCGTGGGCACGTCGAAGATCAGGTCGGAAGTCGGACTGTCCTGAAGGATCTCGCCGCTCACGGTCGTCCGAATGCGGAGGGCGCCCGGATCGGGAATTTCATCGGTCGTGATGAGGCGGGGTCCGAGCGGGCAGAAGGTATCGAACGTCTTGCCGCGGCACCACTGGCCGCCGCCGTGGTCCTTCTGCCAGTCGCGGGCGCTCACGTCGTTCGCGCAGGTGTAGCCGAGCACATAGTCGAGGGCGCGCCCGGGCGAAACGTTCTTGCAGGCACGGCCGATCACGACCGCCAGCTCGCCCTCGAAATCCACGCGTTCGCTGGCGAGGTGCGTGGGGAGTTCGATCGCGTCGCCGGGATGTTGCCGGGCGGCGGGCTGCTTCATGAACAGCACGGGATGCGTGGGAATTTTTGCGCCGGTCTCCGCGGCGTGCTGGCGGTAGTTGAGCCCGATGCAGAGGATGGCGACGGGCTCGATCGGCGTGAGGATTTTGGCGACGTCGGCGGTTTCCGCGGTGACCTCGAAGTCGCCGAAGATGTCGCCGTGGATTTGGAGCGCGCCGCCATCGGGTTGCTCCGCCGCGTAACGAATCGCGCCGTAGGAATCCAGGTGACGGAGGATTTTCAAGGGAGGTGAATCGCTAGCCCGTGGTGCGGAGGCCGCTCGCGATGGCGTTGACCGAGAGGAGCACGCGCGGAAGCAGGGCGGCGGCCTCCTCGCCGGTGGCGGCGCGCCAGGCGCGAAGCAGCGCAATCTGCCGGCGGTGCAGCACGCTGAGGGCCTCGGCGCGGCGTTGAAGGGTGTTCAGCATGCGCGGACGGCGATCCTCGACGCGGCCCTGGAAGATGTTGTCGAGCATGGCGCGGGTCTTTTGGAATTCCGCGGTGATGAGACCGAAGAATTTTTCGCGGATGGCGGCGTCGGGCACGAGGTCGGCATAGGCGGCCATGATGTCGAGGTCGGCACTGGCGAGGTTCGTCTCGACGTTCGTCAGGACGTAGTAGAGCACCGGGTATTTGCGGAGGTTGGCGCGGATTTCCGCGAAAGCCTCGGGCTTCGTCTGCGCGAGAGTTTCCAGGCCGGATCCGACGCCATACCAGCCGGGGAGGTAGGTGCGGGATTGATTCCAGCTGAAGACCCACGGAATGGCGCGAAGGTCGGCGAGGGTGCGGCGGCCGGTGCGGCGCGCGGGGCGGGAACCGATGCGGGTAACCTCGAGCGCGTCGATGGGCGTGGCGAAGGAATAGAAATCGGTGAAGCCGTCGGCGTGGACGAAGTCCTGGTAGGTCTTCGTGCTGGCGGTTGCGAGGATTTCCCAGACGGCGTCGCTCTCGGGCTTCGGCGCGGCGTCGGGGCCGCTTTGCTCGATGGAGACGGCGGCAACGCCGGCGAGGAGCAGTTCGAGATTGAAGGCGGCGGTGGGGAGATTCGCGTATTTCTGCGCGATGGTCTCGCCCTGCTCGGTGAGGCGGAAGTCGCCCTGGATCGTGCCGGTCGGCAACGCGTCGAGGAACCGGTGGGTCGGGCCCGCGCCGCGGCTGATGGTGCCGCCGCGGCCGTGGAAGAAACGAATCTGCACGCCGGCCTCGTTGCCGGTGCGGGTGAGTTCGCGCTGGGCTTTGTAGAGCGCCCACTGGCTGGAGAGAATGCCGCAATCCTTGTTGCTGTCGCTGTAGCCGATCATCACCTGCTGGATGGGGCGCACCGCCGTGCGGGCGGGCATGCTGCGGCGTTGCGTGCGCTGGTGGCGCAGGCTGGGGAGCGTGACGGGGTGGGCGAGGAACGCGGCCATGAGGTCCGCGCTGCGCTCGAGATCGTCCTGCGTCTCGAAGAGCGGCACGACGGGAAGATCGCAGACGAGTTGGCCGTCGGCCCAGCGAGTGAGTCCGGCCTCGCGGGCGAGCACATAGACAGCGAGCAGGTCGGAGAGCGACCGCGTCATGCTGACGATGAGGGCGCCGATGCCCTCGCTGCCGTATTTCGTGAGGTGCGCGCGAAGCACGCGGTAGCAGTCGAGCACGGCGTCGGCCTCGGGACCGATGCGGGAGTCGGAGAAATGGAAGGGGCGCGGACCGGTGAGTTCCTCGGAAAGAAACGCGACGCGTTTTTCCTCGGGCCAGTTCGTGAAGTCATGATCGGCGAATCCCGCCGCGGCGAGGATCTGGCTGACGGCCTTGTCGTGGAACGAGCTGTTCTGCCGGATGTCGAGCGAGGCGAGGTGAAAGCCGAAGACGTCGAGCGAGCGGCGCACGGGCCACACGGCGCTGCGGGCGAGGCGCTCCGCGCCGATGGCGACGAGCGATTCGTGGAGCACGGCGAGATCGGCGTCGAGCTGCTCGGCGAAGCGGTAGGAGCCGGGGCGTTCCACGAGGCGCGCATTTTCGTCGCGGTTCTCGTCGAGCGGCAGGCGCTCGCGCAGGAGGAGGACGAATTCCTCCCATGGCTCGTCGGCGTGCTGGCGATGGATTTCCGCGGCGCGGTGGGGATCGACCAACGCGGCGGTCTCGGCGAGGCGGGTGACGAGCGACGGCGGCGCGGGCTGCACGAGCTCGGAAAGCGGGAGCGCGGCGGCGAGGCCACGCAGCGCGCGGTCGAGCACGAGGAAGGCGCCGCGGCGCAGCTCGGTGAGCGTGTCGTAGGTGACGGCGTCGGTGACGAAGGGATGCCCGTCGCGGTCGCCGCCCACCCAGGTGCTGAATCGCGGCCGCGGCCAGGCGGAGTGCGACTCGAGCAACTCCGCGGGAAATTCCGCGTCGGCCCACGCCTCGGCGAAGGATTGATCGAGCAGCGCGACGGCACGGGGAAATACGTCGCGGAGATGGAACATGATGCCGGTGCGCTCGGTCGCGATCTCCGGCTTCTCGAGCAGGATCTCGCCGGAACGCCACAGTCGCTCGAGGGCAACGGTGAGGGCTTCGCGCAGGCGGGCGCGCTCGGCCGGGGATTGCGCCGGCGCGTCGATGGATTCCAGCAGGCCGTTGAGCACGCGGTGCTGCGCGAGCACGGCGGGGCGCTTGGATTCCGTCGGATGCGCCGTGAGCACGGGCTCCACGCGGATCGTGGGCAGCACCTCGGCGATTTGCGCGGCGGTGTAGCCGCCCTTTTTCAACCGGCGCAGGTAATAGGCCCACGTGCCGGCGTTATCGGAATTCTGGCCGGCGATCTCGCGCAGGCGGCGGGTGCGGCCGGCGGCGCATTCCTCGACCATGTTGAGGAGCTGAAAGGCGATGGAATACGCCTGCTCGATGGATTGCGTGCCGGCGGCGACGGCGGCCTCGGGCGGCAGGCCTTCCTTCCAGGGCAGCAGCCCGGCGGTGTCCTCCTGCCCCAGCGTCACCAGCACGGCGGCGAGCCGTTCGATGAGGTAATGGATGTCGCTGTCGATCTTCGCGATGCCCGTGGAAATGTAATCCGATGTCTCCCTTTGCTCTGCCATTCTGGGGAGCTAGTTAGAGCGGACGGCGTGCCAGCGCGCAACAGGGATTTGCGTTCCCGGCGCGAATCCCTCTACCGCCCCTCGGGGCCGGCACTGAAAGCCTCCTCGGGCGGGCGAAATCGCCGCGCGTCCCATCGGTGGCCGGCGATTCCCCGGTATGAACCCATTGGATATCGCCCTCATCGCAGTGCTGATCCCGGCCGGCATCCTTGCCGCCACCTTTGCCACCGTTCGCTCCCTTGTGCGCCGCGCGTGCGAGGAGCACGACCGCTGGCTCTTCGAAGCCTACGTGCATCACCGCACCGAACTCGAGAGCTGGCTCGTGCGCGGCGCCCTCGATCACCTCCGCAGCGTTCTCGTTTGCGAAGGAATCCCCGTCGACGGCGAAGCGCCGACCGAGCCCGCCGCCGCGAAGCCCCGCGCAGACCGCCGGAAAAAAACCCGGAAAAATACCGCCGACCCTTCCGTCGGGGATTGTTCCGACGCCGTCGGCCTTTTCTCGCTGCGAACCCAAGCTGTTCCCCGCCAATAGGCCAGGACGCGTATCTCCCGACAAATTCATGAAACACCCCATCCTCATCCTCGCCCTCGTCGGAGCGGCTCCGCTCGCGGCCTTTGCCGCGGACCCCGCCGCCACCGACGCCGACAATTCCGCCCGGAACGATCGCGACCGATCCGGCGACACCCGCACGCCGCTCGACCAATCCAACGATCCTGCCGATCTGAAGATCACCGCGGAGACGCGCAAGGCGCTCGTCGGCGACGACCAGATGTCGTGGAACGCGAAGAACTGCAAGATCATCACCACCGCCGGCGGCGCCGTCACCCTGCGGGGCGCCGTCGATTCCCCGGCCGAGAAAAAGAAGGTCGCCGCCCTCGCGAAATCCGCCGGCGCCACCAGCGTCAGCAATCAGCTCGAAGTCACCCACCACAAAAACCAATAAACTCCCATGTCCAAATCCATCGTCGGTATCGCCACCACTTACGACCAGGCCGAGCGCCTCGTCTCCCGCCTTCAAAATCAGGAAGGCATTGCCGCCTCCGAGATTTCCGTCCTCGTGCCGGATACCGCCGGCACCCATGATTTCGGCCACGTAAAATCCACCAAGGCGCCCGAGGGAGCCGCCACCGGCGTCCTCACCGGCGGCCTCGTCGGCGGCGCCCTCGGTCTTCTCACCGGCATCGGCGCCCTCGCCATTCCCGGCGTCGGTCCCTTCATTGCCGCCGGCCCCCTTATGGCAGCATTGAGCGGCGGCGCCATCGGGGCCACCGCCGGCGGCCTCATCGGCGCGCTCGTCGGCCTCGGCATTCCTGAATACGAGGCGAAGACCTACGCCGAAAAATTGAAACAGGGGAACTACCTCATCAGCGCGCGCACGCTCGACGGCGAACGCCTCGGCCACCTCCGCGACGTCTTCAAGGACGAAGGCCTGGAGGACATTGCCACCACGAGCGACGCCAAGCCCTAGGCGAAACCGCCGCTCTCGCGCAGCGGGAGAGCCGGTCCTTCCTGGAAGCGGCGATCTGTGACCGCCGAATCATGCCCCAGGACGTCACCCCATGGGCCATGCGGCGGTCATAGAGCACTGCTCCCGGGAGAATCGCCCAAGGGCGATTCCGCGATCGGATTCCCGCGGGAGGAGAGGCTGGGTTGATTTTCGAAAGTCCAATCCAGGAGCTCCCTCGGCTCCCAAATATTTCCGAAGAAGTGGGCAACGACAGCCGAGGCAAAGCGAAGAGAGCCGAAGGCGAAGCGTTGCCCTCCAGTTTTTCTTCCTTGGCGTTGGTCGGTGGTGGAATCAGCTGAGGGAAGTGCGGCGAGCCCGAAGGCGCCAGAGGCAGAGCAGGCCGAGGCCGGCGGCGAAGGGGAGCGCGTAGGAGGGCTCGGGCACGGGCGTGATGGATTGGTTCGTGAAGACCGAGCCGCCGAGGTCGGCGTCCGTGAACTTGAACACGTAGAAGTTATTCGGGCCGGCGGTTCCCGGGATAAAGTCGTTGTCGTTGCCGATGTAGAGCGTGTGGTAGGTGGTGCCGGAATCGACGATGTCGGCTCCGAAGGCGGCGCCCTCGAGCTTCGCGGGGATCTGGGCGTCGGTGTAGCCGGCGGCGTTCAGCGCGAGCCGGATGTCGAGGAAGAGGCTCTTGGACACGGCGTAGGGGAGGAGGTTGCTCTCGCCGCTGATGCCCGCGCCGCCGTTGAGGAGGCTGATGTCCTGCGCGTTATTCAGGTCGATCTTGTAGAGGCGCTTGACCACGGCGTTCGTGCCGTCGCCGAGACCCTTGCCGTCGCGCTCGAGGACGAGGAACTCGTGGTCGTTGATGGCGAGCAGCTCGCTGCTGTTGTAGGCCTTGCTCTTGTCGGCGAGGTAGTTGTCGTAAACGAACTGCTGCACGGCGCCGGTGTTGATGTCGATCTTCACGAGACGGTTCGCGCGGCCGCCGTCCCCGCCGTCCTGAATGAGCGGACTCTGCTCGAAGCCGACGAGGTATTTGCCGTCGGGCGTGATGGCGAGGCCTTCCATGCCCTTGTTCGCGACGCGGCCCGTGGTGTTGCCGCTGATTTCGGTGGCGCCCATGGAGCTGAGGTTTGGCGCGTTGAAGGCGCTGGGCAGCGTGTAGGAGTGCGTGCGCTGGCCGGTGGCGCGGTCGAATTCATAGACGTAGGGGCCGTATTCGTCGGTGATGTAGACTTTCGTGCCGTCGTTCGAGAGGCGGATGCCCTCGGGATCGAGGCGGGCGTTATTGGGATTCAACGAGCCGGAGCCGGCGAAGTTGTCGGAGCGGCCGTCGAAGTAAAAGTGGTCGGCCGTGTTGATGGTGGGCGTGACGGCGCCGTAGTTCAGCGCCGTGGGGCTGGAGAGGAGCGTCGTGCCGGTGAGCGATGCGGTGACGGTGTAGGGCAGGGAACCCGAGGCGGTGTGCGCGACGTCGATGGTGACGGTCTGAAAGCGGGAGATGTAGGAGGTCGTGTTATCGACCGAGGCGCCGCCGCTCCAGGCGGTGGCATTCGGGCCGCGGTCGGGAAGGGCGAGGAAGGTGTTGCCGCCGGCCCAGGCAAGGCCGGAGCCGATGCCGCCGAGGACATTGGCGGCGTCGCCGCTCTCGACCGTGCCGCTCAGGCCGGAGAGGTCCGACGACCTCGAGAGGCTGCCGACGCCGATGAGGCTCGGGGTCGCGCTGGCGGACAGCGAGGCGGCGGCGAGAAGGGCGGTGGCAAGGAGGGCAGGTTTAACGAGGATGGACATGGTGGACGCCGGGTGTGACATGGCGCGGAAAGTGTCCGCCCCCCACGGAGACGGCAACGCCTCTCATGTGAAGTTTTTGTCAAATTGACCCGGCGAGGGCGGAATGCGCAGCCGCGGCCAAACGTCGGCGGCGTCGATCTCCGCCCGGCCGGCGCGTTCCCGCGGTGCCGAGCGGGTGTTTTGGGATCTAGGCGCGGACGGCCTGGATTTTCAGGTGCAGCGCGATGTGGTCGTTCACGACGTGCTTGCCGAGATACGCGAAAAATTTGCCGGAGCCGTAGTGGCTGCCCCAGCGGGTGCGGTCGATCTCGATCTGAGCCTGCGCGGTGAGGTGATCGGCGTCGGCGGCCGCGATGACAGCGGGAAAGGTGATTTCATGCGTGACGCCGCGCAGGGTGAAATCGCCGATGATGCGATAGTTCGGCGTGCCTTGGCTGGCGGCCTCGATGGGCTCGAGGCGTTCGGTCTCGAAGAGGGCGGTCGGGTATTCGTCCGCGGCGAAAAAATCGTTCGAGCGCAGGTGGCGGATGAGGACGGCGTGGACGTCGGGATTCGTGAGGTCCTCGCAGACGATGGAGCCGAGATCGATGGTGAAGCGGGCTCGGCGCAGGACGCCGTCGAGGAGCTCGATTTCACCGGAGCCGAGGCTGACGTGGCCCGCGTGGTGGTTGAAGAGATTCCGGCCGGTCCAGCGAATCGTGCTGGCGGCGGGATCGACGCGGTAATGGCCCGTGAGGCGCGGCGGCTCGGGGAGGGCGGCGTCGCTCGCGATGGGCTGGCCGGCGGCTTCCCATTCGCGGAGGCCGCCGCGAAAATCGGTGACGGCGATGTAGCCGGCGCGCTGGAGCTGGAGCGCGGCCTCGGCGGAATCGAGGGACGGTTCGCCCTCGCCATAGACGACGACGGGCTGGGCGGGATCGGGCGCGAGAGTGCGCACTTGATCGACGAACGTCATTTCATAGACGCAGGCGTTTTTTGCGTCGGCGATGCGGCGGGCGGCGAAATGTTCGGCGGGGAGGACGTGGAGCAGAAGCGGCGGTTGGGGCGCGCGCAGGGCGGCGGCGAGGGCTTGGGCGTTCATCGAGCGAGGTCGTAGAGTTCGGGACGGCGGTCGAGGAGGACGTTGCCGGCGGCGCGGGTGGCGGCGGTGAGGGCGGGGTCGATCGTGGCGGTGAGCAGGATTTCCTCGCTGTCGTTCGCCTCGAGGATGGTTTTGCCGAGCGGGTCGATGAGGAGGGATGTGCCGCCGTAGATGAGAGGTTCCTCGAGGCCAAGGTCTTCGGAACCGACCTGGTTCACGCCGACGAAGAACATCTGGTTCTCGATGGCGCGGGCGTGGGCGAGAACGCGCCACATGGGAATGCGGATGCGCGGGAATGCGGCGGGGAGAAGCACGAAATCGGCGCCGCGCAGGGCGTAGGTGCGGAAGAGTTCCGGAAAGCGAATGTCGTAGCAGATCGCGAGCGCGGCGCGGCCCCAGGGCGTTTCGACCAGCGTGAGCGAGTCGCCGGCGGTGATGTGCGCCTCTTCGTGGATGGGACGAAAGAGATGGGTCTTGCGATAGACGCCGGCGCGGTCGCCCGCGGAGTCGAAGAGGATGCCGGTGTTCGCGACTTTGCCCGGACCGCAGACACCGAGCATCGAGCCGAAAATCCAGATGCGGTATTTCGCGGCGAGGGCGCCGATGGCGTCGAGCACAGTCTCGTGGGCGGGCGCGATGCGGGCATTCGTTCTCCACGGGAAGCCGGTGGTCCACATCTCGGGAAAGCAGACGAGATCGCTGCCGCGCCGGGCGGCCTCCGCGATCATGGCCTCCCCGCGGCGGAGATTGTCGGCCGGATCGCCGGGCGTGACCCGGAACTGGGCGAGCGAAACCGTCAAGGCCATGGCGGCAGCGTAAGCCGGGCCGGGCGATGGCGAAACGCGAAATTTTCCGCCGGTTAGGCGAGGCCGAGGAACTTCGCGATGCGGGTGGCGATCGGGCCGTCGATGACGATGTGGTGCGAGACCGCCTTGCGCGCCTGGCTGCGGATAAAGGGGACGGGAACGATGTCGTCGTCGATGCGCACGGCGGTTGATTTCATCGTATTGATGGGCAGCGTGACCGCGGTGGCCTTGAGGGAGGCGCCGCCGGCCGCGGTGGGCGGCTCGACGACGACGCGAGGATGTGGGCCTTTTCCCACGGGGGCGGGAGGCGCGGTGCGGGCTGGCGGCGGGACGTAGGCGACGTCCTCACAGACGATAAACTCGCCGTCCTGAATGAGCGTTAATTGTGGGCGAATCATTGGAGTCAATGCACGTCCAGAGGGGAACGTGGTTCTATCGACTACACGGTGGCGAAACGCAAGCGGCCGTCGAGGGGATTCCGTGCGGATTTTTTGCTACACTCGAAAGATTGCGCCGAGTTTTTTGCCGAGGACGAGGCTGGCGCCGAGGATGGTGACGCCGAGGAAAACCATCGCCCACACGCCAAGGGCGCTGGCAATGAAGCGGCCGTCGCCGAGAAGCTGGTAGAGCTCGTAGATGGCCTTGGTGATCGGGAAGTCCTGCTGCTTCTGCGCGAGGATGAGGGAGTCGCTGACCTCGAGCATCGCGAAGCTGAAGGCGAGGAGGCCGCCGGCCATGAGGTTCGCGGCGATGAGCGGGAGGGTGATCTTGCGAATGGCGCGGAAGGGCGGGCAGCCAAGGTTTTGCGCGGCTTCCTCGAGGGTGACGCTGGTTTGCTGAAAGCCGGCGGCGGCGCTGCGCACGACGTAGGGCAGGCGGCGAATGCTGTAGGCGATGACGAGGATGTAGAGCGGATCGACGGTGGGGTTCATCCAGGCGAAGATTTTGCCGGGCTGGGTCATGGCCAGGTAGCCGAAGGCGAGGACGAGGCCGGGCACGGCGAGCGGGAGCATGGCCATGGCGTCGAGGAGCTGACGGCCGGGCAGCCGGGTGCGGGTGACGACGTAGGCGATCGCGACGCCGAGCACGAGATCGACGAGCGTCGCGAGCGAGGCGTATTTGAGGCTGTTCTGGATCGACGGGAGCGTAAGGTCGTGGCCGAGGGCCTGGCGGAAGTGGTCGAGAGTCCATCCCGTCGGCAGGATCGTGCCATACCAGTCGCGCGAGAACGCCACGAGGATGACGCCGAGGTGCGGCAGCACGGCGAGGAAGGTGACGAGCGTGAAGAGCGCGGTGCAGGCCCAGCCGGCGAGCGGGGAGACCCGGCGGGGACCGCCCTGGCTGGTGGCCTTGGCCATCATGGCGTGGCTGGCGCGGCCGAAGGTGGCCTTGCTGAGGGCGTAGAGCAGGACGGTCGAGACGAGCATCACGGCGACGAGCGCGTAGGGGAAGGGATTGCCGCCGATGTCCTTGATGCCGCTGAAAATCTGGACCGAGGTGACGCGTTGAAAGTCGAACATGAGGGGCACGCCGAGTTCGGTGAAGGCCCAGATGAAGACGATGGTGCCGCCGGCGAAGAGGCCGGGCATGATGAGCGGGAGAGTGATCTTGCGGAATTTGCGCAGGCCGGTGCAGCCGAGGTTTTCGGCGGCTTCCTCCATCGCGGGATCCACGTTGGCGAGGGCGGCGACGAGGTTGAGGTAGAGGATCGGGTAAAGGTGCAGGGCGTTCATCACGACGACGCCGCCGAGGCGGCTGGCGCCGAGCCAGTCGATGGGATGATTCGGATTGAGGAGGTGCAGCGCTTCGAGCAGGGCGTTGAGCGCGCCTTCCTGGCCAAGAATTTGTTTCACGCCAATGGCGCCGACGAACGGCGGGAGGATCATCGGAATGAGGATGAGCGCGGAGAAGAGGCTCTTGCCGGGGAAGAGGCAGCGGTCCGTGAGAAACGCGAGCGGCAGGGCGATGAGGAGGGTGAGCGCGGTGCTGTAAACGCCCATCTGGACGGAGTTCCAGAGGCCCTCGAGGTAGATGGGGTTGCGAAAAACCTCGGCGAGATAGGCGAGGGTGAAGGCGCCGTCGGGCTGGCGGAAAGCGCCGCCGAGGGTTTCCCAGATGGGCAGCGCGAAGAAGAGGACAAAGAAGGTCGCCGTGAGGGCGTAAACGAAGATCGAGCCGAGGGGGAGGGTGCGACGGTTCATTTATTTGCCCTCCTTCGCGAGCGCGGCGGCCTTGCGGTATTGCTGGCGGAAGTGGTCGCCGAGGGTGCGGCTGAGAGCCACCTCGGTGAGGGGCGTGGAGCCTTTCAGCGCGGGCTTGATGATGTTTTTCGCGGCGGCGTAATCGATGGGCGCGATGTCGTTGAAGACGGCGGTCGCTTCGGGTGGAAAGCCGGCTTTGATGAGCGCCTGCCAGGCGGCGGCCTGCTCGTCGTGGGCATCGATGCAGCTCACGCGGATGATGAAACGGAGCACGGAGAACAGCGAGCCGGTCCAGGCTTCGTGGTAGGTGAAGGATTTTGCTTCCTCGTATGGGAATGTTTCGGGATCGGAGCGGAAGGCCGTGAACTCGGGCGCGTAGAGTTCCTTGCGAATCGGCAGACGGCGCAACGGGTAGTGCGTGGGGCCGCCGGGCGCGCCGACCTTGAAGTCCCACAGTTTTTGCCCCTCGATCGAGAGCACGTAGGCGAGGAATTCGCGCGCGAGCTCGGGATGCGGGGCGCCACGGAGGAGGCCGATGGGATCGACGCCGATGGAAGAGCCGCCGAGCGGCGTGAAATATTGCATGCGCGAGGACTGGTCGCCGATGCGGACGGATTCGCTCGTGAACCGGCCGTAGAAGTCGATGCACATGCCAACGGCGGCGTCGCCGAGCGCGACGTCGAGCGGGACTTTGCCGGCGGCGTCCGCGAAATAGCGGGCGTTGGCCGAGGCCTTGAGCAGGAGCTGCAGGCCGCGCTTCCAGCCCTCGGCCAGGGCCGCGTCGGTTGCTTCGCCAGAGCCGATGACCTGCTGCATTTGCTGCTGAATAACCATCTCGAAGGCCTTCGCGATGGAGCCGCTCTTGGTCGGATCGGCGAGCGCGACCTGATGAGCGAGCCGGGGATTCGTAAGGTCGTTCCAGCTCGCGGGCAACGTCGTGATGCCGAGCCGGCGAAGCGAGTCGGAGTTATAGCAGATGCCGAAGGACGAGAGGCAGGTGCCGATCCAGCGCCCAGCGGGATCGTAATAGGGCTCTCCGGAAACGCTGAGCGGAATGCTGGCGTCGGTGAACCAATCCGGATGCGCGGTAATCATGCCGCAATCGACAAGCGTGCCGGCCTTTGCCTGGGCGATGAAGTCGAATGCGCCGCCGCCGAAGAAAATGTCGATGCCGACGCCGGCGTTGGATTGGAGAAACGCGGCGCGGGCTGGCGAAGTGGTGGATGCACTCGTGTAGGCGGCGGCCGTTTCGTCGGTCCAAGGCTGGCCGGAGGCGGTCCACACGCGTTTGAAGGCATTGTAGTATTCGCCCTGAAGGTAGCGGGCGATTTCGCTCGTGCCGCCGACGATGCGCCAGTCGATGCGCACGGTGCGGCCGGTCTTCGCCTTGTAGTAGGCCGCGAAGCCGCGGCTAAATTCGTAGCGAATGGCTTCGAGGTGTGGGCTGATGATGACGAGGGTGTCGTCGGCGTTCGCGAGCAGGCTGGCCTTCGGCTTGAGCGCGAAGGGCACGCCGACGACGGCGGCCAGCACGGCGAGAATGATGAGCAGCCGGGTGGTCATCCGATTTTGGAATTTGGATTTCCGATTTTGGATTCCATTCCGGGAGGTGCCTTTATTTCCGAAGGACCACCACGTCGTCGGGTTCGGCGGTCGCGTAGAGTTCGCGGTCCTGGGGGCGGCGGGCGAGGTCGGGATTGAGCTCGAAAATTTTGATCGAGGGGCCGGTGGCCGGCTGAAATTGATATTGGGCGACCTCGCCGAGGTAGATGGATTCGCCGATGCGGCCGGCGGCGGAGTTGCGCGGCAGTGGTTTTTCCGCGATGCGCCAGCATTCGGGGCGGATCGAGAGCGTGACGGCCTCGCCGGGTGCAGGCCGCCAATCGGGATCGGAAACGACGCCATGGAACGAGCCGAACGGCGTGTCCACATGGGCGACTTCAGCCTCGGCATGGCTGATCCGGCCCTCGATGAAATTGGTCTCGCCGATGAAGTCGGCGACGATTTTCGATTTGGGGCGGCGATAGACGGTCTGTGCGTCTCCGATCTGCGCGATGTGGCCGCCCTCGAGGATGGCCATGCGGTCGGAGATGGAGAGGGCTTCCTTTTGATCGTGGGTGACGTAGATGGCGGTGAGGCCGAATTCCTTGCAGACGCGGCGAATCTCGGTGCGCATTTCGAGGCGGAGCTTGGCGTCAAGATTCGAGAGGGGCTCGTCGAGGAGAAGGCAGCGCGGGCGGATGACGAGGGCGCGGGCGAGGGCGACGCGTTGCTGCTGGCCGCCGGAGAGTTGGGCGATCTTGCGCGCGGCGTAGGGGGCCATGCGGACGGACTCGAGGGCGGCGGCGACGCGCTGGTCGATCTCGGCCTTTGGCACCTTGCGCTCGATGAGGCCGAAGGCCACGTTTTGCGCGACGGTCATGTGCGGCCACAGGGCGTAGCTCTGGAACATCATGCCGGTGTTGCGCTTGTGCGGCGGGAGATTCGTGACGTCGTCCTCGCCGAAGAGGATGCGGCCGCTCTCGGGAATGTAGAAACCGGCGATATTTCGCAGCAGGGTCGTCTTCCCGCAGCCGCTGGGGCCGAGCAGGAAAAAAAGCTCGCCGGGTTCGATGCGGAAGGTGAGGCCGTTCAGCGCGACGTTGTCGCCGAATTTCTTGACCAGATTTTCAATGGAGATCGAGATCATCGCGCGAGGGCTTGGGTAGAGAAATCAGCGCCGGGGCGCAATGCAAAGAAGGGCAGGATTTCGTCACGGCGGAGGGGCATTGCGCTCTCAGCACCAAGCAATCGGCATTCCACGGACCGTGCTTCCCGGCGGGAACTTTTTTCGGTATCCTTCGGGACGATGCCCCACAAGATCGTTGGTCGCCTGTTCAAAGGCGCCGCAGCCCGCGGCGGATTCTTCGTGCGACCGGTGCGGGACGGGATCGCCACCGCCCTGCTGATCTTTCTGTCGTCGGCGATCTGCATCCTCGTGGTCGAGCGCTTTTCGCGGGATTCCCAGATGGAACTCGTGCGCGGAGACCTGCTGCGGTATGCGAATTCGGCCGCAGCGTTGATCGATGGCGACAAATATCGTCAGCTCACAAAGCCCGAGCAGGTTAATTCGCCGCTTTACTTGCAGATGATCGATCCGCTGGTGGCCTTGCATCGCCGCGTGCCGGAGATCGCCTATCTGTATTCCTTCGTCGAGCGCGACGGAAAACTCTTCTTCGTGCTGGATACGGCGACCCAGGCGAAACGGCTCGGGTTCAGTCGCGAGATGAAGCCCTCGGGGGTGATGGAGCCCTATTCAAGCGATTCCGAGGCCGAGGACGCCCGGGAGGCGCGGGCGGTGCGGGAGGGCCGGTCCTATGTTTCGGCGGAACCGACGAAGGACAGCTTCGGGACGTTTATCACGGGATTGGCACCCATCCAGGACTCGGCCGGCCAGCCAGTGGGATCGATCGGCGTCGATCTCGATGTGACGCAGCTCTATTCGCGGCTGATGCGAGGCCAGGTGGCCGCCGCCTCGGGCCTGGGGCTGGCGGGAGTTGCGGCGGTGATCATGGGATTGATCGTGTGGCGGATCCGCGGTCGCTCGCTGGTCGATGAGCGTGAGCGCAGCGGGGCGCAGCTGGCCCGGCAGGCGGCGGAGTTCCGGCAGGCGCTGCTCGTCGAAGCGCTGGGCGAGGTCGTTTATCATCACGATCTCATTTCCGACCGGATCACCTACGGGGGGGACTGCGAGCGCCTGCTCGGGCGGGTGCCGACGGAAGCGGAGGCCACCACCGCGGGCTGGCTCGCGACCGTGCATCCGGCGGATCGCGAACGGGTGGGCGAGGGCTATGCCCGGGCCAAACACGCGCGCGAAATCTACGCAATGGAATACCGCGTGTGCCGCGCGGACGGGGAATACGTCTGGGTCTCCGATCGAGCCGTGCTGACCTTCGGCGTCGATGGCAAGGCGGAGACGGCGGATGGCGTGATGTTGGACGTGACCCAGCGCCGGCTGAGCGACGAGCGGTTTCGCGTGATCTTCGAGGACACGACGGAGCCCCACTTGCTCGTCGATGCGGAGGGCGTGATGGATTGCAACCAAGCCGCGCTCGAGATGCTCGGCTACCGCGAGAAGTCGGAAATCCTGCGCCAGCCCCTCGCGAAATTCTGGCCGGAGCTTCAACTCGATCCTCCCGCGATGCAGGATCCATCCGGCGCGAGGGCGATGAGGGAATCTCCCGACACAGGACGGCGCGAAGTGCTCAAGCGCCACGCGAACGGAGAGTTGATTCCGGTCGAAGTCGGCAGCACCTACGTGACGATCGGCGGGCGCAAAATCATGCTGATCGTCTGGCACGACTTGCGCGAGATCAAGCGGGCGCAGAGCGAGCTGGCGCTCAGCGAAATCAAGTATCGTGAACTCGTCGAGAACGTCGAACTGATCGTCTATCAAACGGATCTCGAGGGCCGTTGGGTTTTTCTGAACCCCGCGTGGGAGCGGATCACCGGCCATCCGCTTGCGGACACCCTCGGGAAGAATTACTGCGACGTCGTGCTCGCGGAGGATCACCAACGGGTCGCGGAAGTCCGCCGCCAGGAACTCGGGGGCGAGCGGGATGCGTCCGAGGTCGATTTCCGGGTGACGCGCTCCGATGGCGCGGTGCTCTGGCTGGAGGGGAGCTGCCGTCCCCGACGGGATGGGAACGGCGTCATCATTGGCACGACCGGCACCCTGGCCGACGTGACCAGCCGCCGCCTCGCGGAGCAGGAATTGATCGCGGCGAAAGATGTGGCGGAAGCCGCGAACCGCGCCAAGAGCGAATTCCTCGCCGTGATGAGCCACGAGATTCGGACGCCACTCAACGGCGTGCTGGGCTTTTCGAATCTCCTGCTGCACACGCGGCTCGATCGCACGCAGCAGGAATACCTGGACACCATTGCGAGCTGCGGTGACGCGCTCCTGACGATCATCGACGACATCCTCGATTTTTCGCGGATGGAGTCCGGGCGTTTCGAGCTGGAGTCGCGAGCGTTCGACCTGCGCGAATGCATCGAGAGCGTCCTGGACATTCACGCGGCCCGGGCCTTTTCCAAGGGGCTGGAACTTGTCTCCGACATTGGCGCCGAGGTGCCGGACAGCGTCGTGGGCGATTCCGGCCGACTGCGACAGATTCTTTCGAACCTCGTCGGGAACGCCGTGAAGTTTACCCGCGAGGGCGAGGTGACCACCTTCTGCCGACTCACCTGGAGCGATCGGAGCGCGGTCGCCCTCGAGTTTGTCGTGAAGGACACCGGCATCGGTATTCCCGCCGAAAAGCTCGACCATCTTTTCGAGCCATTCGTCCAGGCGGATAACTCGATGTCGCGGCGCTACGGTGGCGCGGGGCTGGGGCTGGCGATCTGTCGCCGACTGGTCGAAGCGATGGGCGGGAAAATCTCGGTCTCCAGCCACCTCGGGCTCGGCACGAAGTTTGTTTTCACCGCGCGCCTGCAGCGGCCTCCAAAGTCCGGCGACGCGCCGTCGGAACTGCGATTCCCGGGCCGGCGCGTGCTCCTCGCGGAGATGAACGTCAGCCTGCGGAATGCCCTGCACGGTCAACTGGCCGCAATGGGGCTCACCGTGGCGGATTGCCCGGATCTCGCGTCGGTAAAGATCGCGGCGGATTCCCCCCGGCCGCTCGACCTCGTCATCGTCGATTCCCAGTTCGCGGGAAAGACGATCGCCGTGGCCGATCTCGCCGCCCAGGGCAATATTCCCGTCGTGCAACTCGTCGCGCTGGGCCTGCCGGAATCGGAACAGGGCGAGAATCTTCCCGACGAGTGGGCGCGCCTCGCGAAGCCCGTGCATGCGGCCGCCTTGCGCCGGGTGATCGCCTCCGTCTTGGCCGGCGAAGCCGCGGCTCCGGCGGGCCCCGCCCCGACGGCCAAAGTCGCCGCGGTGGAGTTTGCCGGTTCGCCCGATCCCCGCAACACGCGCATCCTCGTCGTCGAGGACAACGCCGTGAACCAGAAACTTATCAAGCGGATGCTCGGCAATCTCGGCTACGAAGTGCGGCTGGCGGCTGGCGGGGAAGCCTGCCTCGAGGCCTGCGCCGAGGCGACGTTCGACTTGATTTTCATGGACATCCAGATGCCCGGAATGGATGGCTTCGCGACTGCGGAATACCTGCGCCGCGGCGGAAATCGGGCCTGGATCACGGCGCTCACCGCCCACGTCATGAGCGAGCAGCGGGAGCGTTGCCGCGAGGCCGGAATGAATGATTTTCTCGCCAAGCCGATCCGCACCGAGGCGCTCATGGAGTCGCTGGCCCGGTTCGCGAAGCGGGAGGGGAAACGTTAAAGGGTTGAAGTGTCGGCGCGTTTTATGTCCCTTCACGCTTCACCGTTTTAATTTTTAGCTCCATGTCCGTCCTCGTCGTTGGCTCCATCGCTCTTGATACCATCAAAACCCCGCTCGAAGAGCATGCCGATCTACTCGGCGGCTCCGCGTCCTACGCCGCAGTCGCGGCCGCATTCTTCGCGCCCGTCAATCTCGTCGGCATCGTCGGCGACGACTTCCCGGCGGAGCATGTCGAGCTGTTTACGAGCCGCAAGATCGACACCGCCGGCCTCCAAAGCGTGCCCGGCAAGACGTTCCGCTGGTCCGGCGAATACATGTGGGATCTGAACACCCGCGAGACACGCTCCGTGGAGCTGAACGTCTTCGAGCACTTCACGCCGACCTTGCCGGACGCCTACCGCGCCACGCCGATCGTGTTGCTGGCAAACATCGCGCCCGCACTCCAGCACCACGTCCTCGACCAGATCGCCGAGCCGCGCTTCATCATCGCCGATACGATGGATCTCTGGATCAACATCGCGAAGGAAGAACTCATCTCACTGCTTGCCCGCGTGGACATGCTCATCCTCAACGACGGCGAGGCGCGTCAGCTCACCGGCGAAACCAGCCTCATCCGCGCCGGCAAGGCCATTCAGGCGCTCGGACCGAAGTTCGTTGCCATCAAGAAAGGCGAGCACGGCTGCCTGCTCTTCGGCGACAACGAATTCTTCAGCTGCCCGGCCTATCCGCTCGAGGACATTCACGATCCCACCGGCGCGGGCGACACGTTTGCCGGCGGCCTCGCGGGCTATCTCTCGGCGGAAGGCGGCGAGGTGACCTTCGAAAAATTGCGCCCGGCCGTCGTCCACGGCAGCGTGCTGGCCAGCTACAACGTCGAGCAATTCAGCCTCGAGCGTCTGCGCACCGTCACGTCCGAGGACATCGCCAACCGCTACCGCTCGTTCCAGTTGATGAGCGCCTTCGAGACGCTGTAACCGCGGCAGTTTCCTGACGTGCGACGGCGAAACCGAAAGGTTCGCGCCGCCGCTTTGCCGCGCCCGGGATTAATCCCGCACGCCGGCCTTGACGATCTCCGCGAAGGAACGCGCGTCGAGACTCGCGCCACCGACGAGGGCGCCGTCGATGTCGGGTTCCGCCAGCAATTCCGCCGCGTTCGATGGCTTCACGCTGCCGCCGTATTGGATGCGCACCTTGGCCGCCGTGGCGGCGTCGGTGAGCTCCGCGAGCACGGCGCGGACGTGCGCGTGGCAATCCTGCGCCTGCGCGGTGCTCGCGGTCTTGCCCGTGCCGATGGCCCAGACGGGTTCGTAGGCGATGACGACTTCGAGCAATTGCTCGGCGCTCACGCCCGCCAGGCAGCCCCGAAGCTGCGTCTCGAGCACTTCGTTCTCCTTGCCGGCCTCGCGCTCCTCGAGCGTTTCACCCACGCAGAGAATCGGCTTCAATTCCGATTCCAGTGCGGCGAGCACCTTCCGGTTGATGAGGGCGTCGGTTTCGCCAAAAATCTGGCGCCGCTCGCTGTGGCCGAGGATCACGTATTTCACGTAAAGCTCGCGCAGCATCGCCGCGCTGATCTCGCCGGTGTAGGCGCCATTCGCCTCGAAATACATGTTCTGCGCCGCGGTGCGGATGCGCTGCGAACCGCCGAGCAGCTCGGAGAGTTTTGCCAACGCGGTGAAGGGCGGGGCGATGACGATGTCCACGCCGGACACGTCTTCGATCTCGAGGCGGAAATTCTTCAGGAAGGTTTCCGTCTCGGCGATCGTCTGGTTCATCTTCCAGTTCGCCGCGATGATTTTTTTGCGCAGGATGGCCATGATTATTTGTCGTTGAGGTTGGCGACGCCGGGGAGGGTCTTGCCCTCGAGAAGTTCCAGTGACGCGCCGCCGCCGGTCGAGGCGTGGGTGACCTTGTCGATCACGCCGAATTTCTTCGCGGCCGTGGCGGTGTCGCCGCCGCCGACCACGGTGGTCGCACCGCCGGCGGTCGCCGCGGCGATGGCCGCGGCCATGGATTTGGTGCCTTCGGCAAAGGCGTCGAATTCGAACACACCCGCGGGGCCGTTCCAGATGATCGTCTTCGATTTCGCGATGACGTCCGCAAAGATTTCGCGGCTCTTCGGGCCGATATCGAGGCCCTGCCAGCCGGCGGGGATTCCGCTCTCGACCGTGGCCGTGCCGGTGGCGGCATCGGGCGCGAATTTATCGGCGGTGACGAAATCGACAGGCAGGTGAAGATTCACGCCCGTGGCTTTCGCCTTTTCGACAAGCTCGGGAATGATCTCCGCGCCGGCGGGATCGTAGAGGCTCTCGCCGATTTCCATGCCGTTGAGAACCTTGTGGAAGGTGTAGGCCATGCCGCCGCCGATGATGATGTCGTCGGCGCGGTCGAGCAGGTTGCGGATGAGCGGGATTTTGTCCGCGATCTTGGCACCGCCGAGGATGGCGAGCAGGGGACGCTGCGGGTGATCGAGCACCGCGGCGAAGGCGGTGAGTTCCTTCTCGACGAGCAGGCCGGCGACCTTGTCCGGCACGTCGATGCCGACGACGGACGAGTGTGCGCGGTGCGAGGTGCCGAAGGCGTCGTTCACGTAAACGTCACCGAGCTTCGTGAGGCTGGCACGGAACGCCGCGACCTTTGCAGGGTCGGCCTTCACGCTGTTGCCATCGGCGTCCTTGGCCTTGCCTTCCTCCTCGAGGTGGAAGCGGACGTTTTCGAGCAGGACGACTTCGCCCGGCTGGAGCGCGGCGCAGGCGGCCTCGACTTCGGGGCCCACGCAGTCGTCGAGGAATTTCACGGGCTTTTCGAGGAGTTCCTCGAGCTTCGCGGCGACCGGCGCGAGCGTGTATTTCGGCGTCTTCTGCCCGTTGGGCCGGCCGAGGTGGCTGGCGAGCACGACGGACGCGCCTTTTTCGAGCGCGTATTGAATGGTGGGCAGCGCGGCGGTGATGCGCTGCGTGTTCGTGATTTCGCCGGTCTGCTTATCCTGAGGGACGTTGAAGTCCACGCGGACGAACACGCGCTTGCCGGCGAGGTCGAGGTCCTTGATCGATTTTTTGGCCATGATGTTTGGGTCCGAAAATGGGAAAGCAGGAATTCAGGAAGTGATTTCCCGCGTTCCTGCTTTCCGAATTCTCAATGGAATTTTTTAGCCGACGACCTGCTTGAGGAGATCGACGGTGCGGTTGCTGTAGCCCCACTCGTTGTCATACCAGCTCACGAGCTTGAAGAAGTTCGCGTTCAGCTCGATGCCGGAACCGGCGTCGAAGATCGACGAGTGCGTATCGTGGATGAAATCCGAGGAGACCACTTCGTCGCTCGTGTAGGCGAGGACGCCCTTGAGGTAGGTCTCGCTGGCCTTTTTCATCGCGGCGCAGATTTCCTTGTAGCTCGTCGCCTTGGTCGTCTTGACCGTGAGATCGACAACGGAAACCGTCGGCGTCGGCACGCGGAACGACATGCCGGTGAGCTTGCCCTTCACTTCGGGACAAACCAGCGCGACGGCCTTGGCGGCGCCGGTGGTGGAGGGGATGATGTTGATTGCAGCGCTGCGGCCGCCCTTCCAATCCTTCTTGCTCGGGCCGTCAACGGTCTTCTGCGTGGCGGTGTAGCTGTGAATGGTGGTCATCAGGCCTTCCTCGATGCCGAAACCTTCCTTGAGGAGGACGTGAACGACCGGCGCGAGGCAGTTCGTCGTGCAGCTGGCGTTCGAGATGATGTGGTGGATCGCGCCGTCGTATTTGTCGCTGTTTACGCCCATGACGACGGTGATGTCCTCACCCTTGGCCGGAGCGGAAATGATGACCTTCTTGGCGCCCGCGTCGATGTGGCCCTTGGCCTTCGCGGCATCGGTGAAGAGGCCGGTGCATTCGATGACGATATCGACGCCGAGATCCTTCCAGGGGAGGGCGGCGGGGCCTTCCTTCACGGCGAGGCATTTGATCTTGTGGCCATTGACGACGAGCGTGTCGTCTTCCTCGAGCGACGGATCGGACTTCTCGCTCGTCACGGTGCCGGCGAATTTGCCCTGCGTGGAGTCGTATTTGACGAGGTAGGCGAGGTTGTCGGCGGGAACGAGGTCATTCACTGCGACCACTTCGATTTCCTTGCCGAGGAGGCCCTGCTCCGCGATCGCGCGAAACACGAGACGTCCGATTCTTCCAAAGCCGTTGATGCCGATTTTTGCCATGATGATTTTAGATGAGTAGTGCTGGGCGACAGCGGCTGAAAACGGCCCGAACAAACGGTGCTCGTGACCTTCCCCGCCTCGACAGCGTGTCAATTAAATCGCGCCTCCCGGAGAGCGTCAACTGCCAAACCCCTCCGGCCTTGTCCGCGCGCAATTTTCCGCGGCCTCGATCACGGCCCGGGCCGCGTCGTCGTGCGAAAGGTGCGTGGAATCGACCGAGAAATCCGCCGCCGCCGCGTAGATTTCCCGGCGCGAGGTGAGCAGGGCGTCGAAGCTCGCGCGGGGATCCTCCGTCTGCAGCAGTGGGCGCTTTTTGTTGCGGGACACCCGCTCGAACAATGCGTCCGGCGCGGCGTCCAGCCATGCTACCACGCCGATGCGCTGGAGCGCGGCGCGATTTTTTTCGCGCAGCACGATCCCGCCGCCAGTCGCCAGGACAATGCTGCTTTCCGCCGCCAATTCCGCGAGCGCCGCCGTCTCCAGGTCGCGAAAATACGCCTCGCCGTGCGCGGCGAAGATTTGCGTGATGGAGCGGCCGGCCCGCGAGGTGACGAGTTCGTCGGTATCGACGAAACGATGGCCGGTGCGGAAGGCGATGCGGCGGCCCACGGACGACTTCCCACTGCCCATGAATCCAATCAGGACGATGTTTGGTAGCACGCGGCTACACTTTCAAAACATTGCGGGCGCGCGAACCTTTTTCGTCCTGATAGAGTTCGTATTCGACATCCTCGCCTTCCTTCAGCGTCCGGAATCCCTTCGATTGGATGGCGGAAAAATGGACGAAAATGTCCCCCCGCACGTCGGGATCCACAATGAACCCGAACCCCTTTTTTTCGTTAAACCACTTAACTGTTCCTCGAGCCATAAACATCTACAAATCAGCGAGCCCTCCGCCGGTTCCTCACGCCTCCGCCGCGCTTACGGGCCGCGCCCCCGGCCCGGTCAAACGGTTATTCGCTACAAAATTCGCCACATTCCGCATATACGAACGCTGATGGAGAAAAAACCGGTGGTCGGAGTTGTGATGGGAAGCACTTCGGATTGGCCCACAATGCGTGAAACTTCTCAGCTGCTTGAAGCATTCGGCGTGCCACACGAATGCCGCGTCGTCTCCGCGCACCGCACGCCCGACCTGCTCGCGCGCTACGCAAAATCGGCCCAAAAACGCGGCCTGCGCGCGATCATTGCCGGCGCGGGCGGCGCGGCTCATCTGCCGGGCATGCTCGCCGCGCACACGCTGGTGCCGGTGCTCGGTGTGCCGGTGGAGAGCCGCGCGCTGAAGGGCATGGATTCGCTGCTCTCGATCGTGCAGATGCCGGCCGGCATTCCGGTCGCGACCTTTGCCATCGGTATTCCCGGCGCAAAAAATGCCGCGATCTTTGCCGCCGAAATGCTTGCCGCGGGTGACGAAGGCGTGCGCGCCGCATTGGAAAAGTTCCGTCGCGAACAAACCGCCGCCGCGCTCAAGAGCAAGCTCGCTTGAAGACCGAGATTCTGCCGGCGGACGATCCGTCCACGCTGCGCCGCGCGGCAACGGCGCTGCGGGAAGGCGAGCCCGTCGCGCTGCCCACCGAGACCGTTTACGGCCTGGCCGCGAATGCCCTCGACGCCCGCGCTTGCGCCCGGATTTTCGAGGCCAAGGAACGGCCGCTTACCGATCCACTCATCGTGCATTTGCCGGGACTCGAGTGGCTCGAGCGCGTGGCGGTTGCGAACGCCACGGCGATCCGGCTGGCCGGAATTTTCTGGCCGGGCCCGCTCACGCTCGTCCTCCCGCGGCGACCGATCATTCCCGACATCGTGACGGCCGGACAGGAAACCGTCGCCGTGCGGCTGAGCGCCCATCCGGTTTTTCGCCAGATCGCCCTGAACACGGGCACGCCGCTCGCGGCGCCGAGCGCGAATCGCTTCGGCCGCATCAGCCCGACCACCGCCGAGCACGTAAGGGCGGAGCTCGACGGCCGCATCGGCCTCATCGTGGACGGCGGGCCGTGCACGCATGGCATCGAATCGACCATCGTGCTCGTCGCGGACGATGGCCTGCGGATTCTGCGTCCCGGTCCGATTTCGGCCGAAGAACTCGCCGCGATCGCGCCGCTCCATGTGGCCGAAACCGCGGGCGTGGTGGTGCCGGGCAGCTTGAAGAGCCACTACGCGCCGCGCACGTCGCTGGACATCGAGAGCAATCCCGAGCCGCACTCCGGCGACGGCCTGCTCGCCTGGAGGCCGGTGACCGCGGACGGATTCGCCGCCGTGGAGGTCCTGTCCGCGACCGGCGATCCGCGTGAAGTCGCGGCGAATCTCTACGCGGCGATGCGCCGGCTTGACGCCGCCGGTTTGCGCCGCATTGTGGCGCTGCCCGGCCCGGAATCCGGCCTGGGCGCCGCCATCATGGAACGTCTTCGCAAAGCCGCCGCGCGTGGGTAGTCACAAGCTCAACACCAAAGCCTCGGGCATCATCGCCCTGGCCGTCATGTGCTCGCGCGTGCTCGGGCTCGGGCGGGAAATTCTTTTCAATTCGCTCTTCGGAGCGGAGCTCATGGGCATCTTTCGCATCGCCTTCCGCGCTCCGAATTTGCTGCGCGATCTATTTGCCGAGGGCGCGCTTTCCACGGCCTTCATCACGGTCTTCTCTCAAAAAATCGAACGCGAGGGCGACGGGGCCGCGTGGGCGCTGGCCTCGAAGATGTTCACCCTGGCGACGGTGTTCATGAGCGGCATCACGCTGCTGGGCATCGTGTTTGCGAAGCCGCTCATCGGAATTCTCGCGTGGGGTTTCGACCCGAAGGATGTCGAGGCGACGGTCTGGCTCACCCAAATCATGTTTCCCTTCATCCTGCTGGTGTCGCTGGCCGCATTGGTGATGGGCATGCTGAATTCCAAAAACGTCTTCGGCGTCCCGGCGATGGCCTCCAGCTTTTTCAACATCGGCTCCATCGCGGGCGGGGTCGTGTTCGGATGGTGGCTCGATCCCGTATTTGGTCCGCGGGCGCTCACCGGTCTCGCCATGGGCACGCTGGTCGGGGGTGCCTTGCAGCTCTTCATTCAAATGCCCAGTCTTGCGCGGGCGGGATTTCGATTTCGCTGGGACTTCCATTGGCGCGATGCCGGCGTCCGCCAGATTCTGACGCTCATGGTTCCCTCGGTGATCGCGGCGAGTGCCGTGCAGATCAACGTGATGGTGAACAGCAGTTTTGCCTCCACGCTTGGAAAATCCGCCATCAGCTGGATCGACAGCGCGTTTCGGCTGATGCAGTTGCCGATCGGAATCTTTGGCGTCGCGGTGGCCACCATCACGCTGCCGGTGGTGTCGCGCATTGCGGCGAACGTGGACCGCAGCGCATTCGGACCGACCCTCGGACGCGCGCTGCGGCTGGCCGCGTTCCTGACGCTTCCTTCGGCCGTCGGCCTGTGGTTTCTAGCGGCGCCGATCATGTCGCTGATCTACGGGCACGGGCGTTACACCGCGACCGATACCGAGCAATCCGCCCTCGTGCTGCAGTTTTACGCCCTGGGTCTCGTGGCTTACTCGGGCATCAAGGTCCTCTCGCCGGCGTTCTACGCGATCAATCACAAGTGGATCCCGATGCTCGTGAGCTTCGGATCGATTGCGTTGAACATCGCGATGAACTGGGTGCTCATTTTTCATGCGCATTTTGGTCCTCGTGGCCTCGCGCTCTCCACCGGCGTCGCCGCGACGGCCAACTTCCTCGTGCTTTACGCCCTGATGCATCGGACGGTTGGCACGCTCGATACCACGCGATTACTGGGAACGGTGGCGCGTTGCGCGCTTGCCTCGGCTGCGCTCGGAGTCACGTGCTGGGCCGCGACGACCTGGCTGCACGACTGGTTGTTTGCGGTCCATTTCGCGCTGCGCGCCGTGGCAATGGCGTTGCTCGTGGGCGCGGCGGGCGCCGTTTACCTCGGGCTGTGCGTGCTGCTGCGCGTTGATGCGACCGAGGATGCGATCGGCGCCGTCCGCCGAAAGCTCCGCCGGCGCGCGGCCTAGAATTCCACGAGCGCGGTGCCCGGTAGGAACGGTCGCCCCTCAGCGGCGGCAAGGATGTTGTCCACCGTGGTTTCGGCGATTTGCACGAGCGCCTCGCGCGTGAGAAAGGCCTGATGCGAGGTGACGAGCACGTTGGGAAACGTCAGCAACAACGCGAGCGTCTCGTCGTCGAGGATCGTGCCGGAGTGGTCGGCGTAGAAATAGTCGTCCTCCTCCTCGTAAACATCGAGACACACGCCGCCGATCCGACCGGAGCGCATGCCGTCTAGCAGGTCGTCGGTCTTCACGAGTTTGCCGCGGCTTGTGTTGATCACGATGACGCCTGGCTTCATTCGGGCGATGGTCTCCGCGCGCACGAGATATTCGGTTTCGGGAAACAGCGGAACGTGCAGCGAGATGACGTCGCATTCCCGCCAGATCGTCTCGAGATCGGTGAGCTGGACCTCGTGTCGCGCCGCCCACTCCGCATCGGCGTAGGGGTCGTAGGCCAGCACCCGCGTCTCGAAGCCGCGAAAAATCTGGGCCGCCTTGCGACCGATCTTGCCGCAGCCGATGATGCCGACCGTTTTTCCGGCCAGGTCGAAGCCCACCAACCCCGCGAGGGAGAAGTTGTGATCGCGGATGCGGTTGTAGGCGCGATGCGTGCTGCGCACGAGCGTGAGCAGCATGGCGACCGCGTGCTCGGCGACGGCGGCGGGGGAGTAGGCGGGCACGCGCGTGACGGTGATGCCGAACTCCCGGGCGGCGTCGAGATCGACCGCGTTGAAGCCCGCGCAGCGCAGGGCGACCATCCGCACGCCGCGGTCCCGCAGCGTCTGGAGGCAATCGCGGTCCAGTTGATCGTGCACGAACGCGCACACCGCGAAGGCGTTCGCCACCACGGCGGCGACCTCGGTTTTCAGCGCGAATTTGAAATAATTCACCTCGACACGCCCAGCCGCGGCGCGATCGAAATATTCCCGGTCATAGGGTTTCGTGTCGAAAAAGGCGACGCGGGGCTTGCTCATTGTTTTCAGTGTGGGGGCCGGTCGGGCCGGAGGCAAGTTCGGGTGCGTGCCAACTTTGGCGCGGAAAATGCTTGCGGAAGCAGGATTAATGCCTGATTACGGTCGTAATGGCCGGATTTGAGCAGTCTCTTGGTCTTTCCCTTCAACAGGCACTGTCGCCGCAGATGCAGCAAAGTCTGCAGGTTCTCCAGGCGCCGGTGCTGGAGTTGCGCAATCTCGTGGAGCAGGAGTTGCAGGCCAATCCGGTCCTGGAGGAAGAGGTTCCCGAGCGCGAGACCGACCTGGATGGCGTGGATGAGTGGGATGACGACCTGCGCGAGGTCAATCGGCTCGACGACGAGTGGCGGGATTACATGTCGCAAAGCGGCGCCTACGATGGCCGATCGGCCGAGGCCCAGGAACGGCGCGAATATCTCTTCAATTCGCTGCACACGCCGAAAAGCCTGCAGCAGCACCTTCTCGACCAGCTCACGCTTTCCGATCTGGACGAACAGGAGCGCGAGGTCGCGGATGCCATCGTCGGTAATCTCAACGAAGCCGGGCTGCTCGAGATCACCGTGCCGGAGCTGGCCAACATCACGAACATGCGGCCCGAACGCGTCGAGCGCGTCCTCGCGCAGGTGCAGGCGCTCGATCCGGTGGGCGTCGCCGCGCGGGATTTGCGCGAGTGCCTGTCGATTCAGCTCGAACGGCTCGGTAAGCGCGAGAGTCTCGAGGCCCGCATTGTAAATGGCCACCTCGACGATTTGCTGAAGCGCCGTTTTCCCGAGGTGGCCCGCCGTCTGGGCGTGGACGTTCACGACGTGCAGGAGGCGGCCGATTTCCTGGCGACGCTCGAGCCGCGGCCGGCGCGGCAGTTTTCCGTGGCGATTGATCAGGTCATCCAGCCGGACGTCATCGTCGAGGAGGACGAGGAGGGCGCGTTCCACGTTTCGCTCAACAACGAGCACGTGCCCATGCTGCGCATCAGCAATTACTACAAGGATCTGCTCTCGGAGCCGGCGTCGCGCGGGCAGGTGCGCGATTACATTCGCGAAAAGATCAAGGGCGGGCGCTTCTTCATCAAATGCATCCAGCAGCGCCAGCAGACGATTCTGAACATTGCCCGCGAGATCGTGCGGCGGCAGGAGGAATTCCTGCGCGTGGGGCCGAGCGCGTTGCGGCCGATGACCATGAACCAGGTCGCGCTGGCGGTGGGCGTGCACGAGACCACGGTCAGCCGCGCGACGAATGGCAAATACCTCCTCACGCCGCAGGGCATCTTTGAGATGAAATATTTCTTCACGCCCGGCTATCAGACCGACGGAGGTTCGGATATCAGCAATGAAAGCGTGCGCCGTGTCATCTCGGAGGTGGTCGACAAGGAGGACAAACATCGTCCGCTCAGCGACCAGGCGATCCTCGAAGTTTTGAAGGAACGCGGCATTCCCATTGCCCGGCGCACCGTCGCCAAATATCGCGAGCAACTCGACATCCTTCCGAGCCACCTGCGCAAGACGTTCTAATTTCCGACGAAGATCGCGACGAATCCCTCCTTCGTGTCCGGCGCGATCTTCTGTTAGCCTTTCCCGCCATGATTTCCGAAGACCAGATCCGCGCCGCCCTGAAAGACGTCAAATACCCGGGGTTCAACCGCGATATCGTGTCCTTCGGTCTGGTGAAGAGCGTTCGCCTCGACGGCGCGGACATCGAGGCGCAGCTTTCGCTCGCCACCAACGATCCGAAAATTCCCGCCGCGATTCACGAGGCCGCCGTCACGCGGTTGCGCGCGATTCCCGGGGCCGGTCGCGTCGAGGTGCGCATCGACATCCAGGCTCCGCCCGCCGCCGCGGCCAGTGCGCCCGGACCGCAGACGATCGATGGCATCCGGCACGTCATCGCCGTGGCCAGCGGCAAGGGCGGGGTGGGGAAGTCCACCGTCGCGGCGAATCTCGCCGTGGCACTGCGCCGCGCCGGCGCCAGGGTCGGCCTGTGCGACTGCGATCTTTACGGGCCGAGCATTGCGCTGATGTTCGGCGCGAACGAACGCCCGACGGCCGACGACGACAATCGCATCATCCCGATCAATCGCTACGGCGTGGAGCTCATGTCGATGGGCTTCCTGCTCGACGACGATTCCCCGGCCGTGCTGCGAGGGCCAATGGTTACGCGCTACACCCAGCAATTCCTCCGGCAGGTCGCCTGGGGAGAGCTCGATTTCCTGATTCTCGACCTGCCGCCCGGCACCGGCGACATTCAGCTCACCATCGTGCAAACCGTTGCCCTCGCCGGGACGATCGTCGTCACGACCCCGCAGGAGGTTGCCCTGATCGATGCGCGCAAGGCCGCCCGGATGTTCGCCAAGACGAACGTGCCCGTGCTCGGCATCATCGAGAACATGAGCTACTTCCTCTGCCCGAGCGATGGCGTGCGCTACGACCTCTTCGGTCGGGGCGGCGGCGAGCGCGAGGCGAAGCGACTCGGGGTGCCGCTGCTCGGGGAAATTCCCATTGATGTTGCGCTTCGCGAGGGCGGAGACGTCGGTCGGCCGGTGATGGAATCCGCGGCCGAATCGGCGTCCGGCACGGTATTTGCTCAAATCGGACGAATGATTCTTGAACAATTTCCACTCGGCGTAAGAGCCTGAGAAGCAAGATCTAAACGGCTGCGTATTGACTTTTTTGAAACGAACCGCAGTATAAACCCCGATTTCCATATGAGTTCTCCCAAAAGCGAGGTGCCTTTCGACCTCGTCAAAAATTCCTCCCTCTACCGCGAATATCTCGCGGAGCGCGAAGAAATCCTTCGTCACAAGTGGATCGAAAGCGAAAAGGCGGGCCGCGACATCGGCTTCGAACGCGCCTTGCTCGACTGGATCATCAAATATCGCTCCGAATGGCGTGACCTGCGCGTGAAGCCCGCATCGCCGCCCGCCAGCGGTGAACGCACGGAGGCTGGCGTGGTCTGAGCCCTTCCAGTCGTCCTTTAATGCGGTCCCGCGAGGCCGCGAAGGAAACGAAATGACAAAACTTCCCAACGAACCGGCCACGGTGGTGGTCATGGACGCGGACGCGATCCGCAAGGCGATCCGGCGCATCGCGCACGAGATCATTGAACAAAATCCGGACGCGTCCCGGCTCATTCTTGCCGGCATTCCGACCCGCGGCGTCGAGGTGGCGCGACGACTCGCGGAGCACATCGAGAGCGTCGAAGGCGCGCGGCCCGCGCTTGGCACGGTGGATGTCTCGATGCATCGCGACGATCTCGCCACGCGCCAGCGGCTGACCGCCGTCGAGACCACGCAGCTGCCCCTCGATCTCGAAGGCCGCACCCTCGTCCTGGTCGATGACGTGCTTTACACCGGCCGCAGTTGCCGCGCCGCGATGGATGCTGTCGCCTCGTTCGGCCGGCCGGCCCGCATCCAGCTCGCCGTGCTCGTGGATCGGGGCCACCGCGAGTTGCCCATCCGGCCCGATTACGTCGGCCGTAACGTCCCGACGGAAAGCGCCGAAAAAATCCGCGTGCGATTTGAAAACTACGATGGAGTGCCCGACAGCGTCGCGGTGGTGAAGCCATGACGACCACCGCCTGGACGCGCAAGGATTTGGTCGCGCTCGACGCCCTCAGCGCCGACGAGATCACCCTGCTGCTCGATACGGCCAAGGCCTTCAAGGGCGTCGGCGAACGAACCCTCAAAAAAGTTCCCGCCCTGCGTGGCAAGACGCTCGTGAATTTCTTCGTCGAACCGAGCACGCGCACGCGCACGTCGTTCGAGCTGGCGGCCATGCGCCTGAGCGCTGACGTCGTCAACATCGCCGCGACCGCGTCGAGCCTGCAAAAGGGCGAAACGCTCAAGGATACCGCGCTCAATCTCGAGGCGCTGCTCGCCGACGTGATCGTGCTGCGGCACAGCTCCGCCGGCGCGGCGCAATTCCTCGCGGAGCGCCTGCAGGCCAGCGTGATCAACGCCGGCGACGGCTCGCACGAGCACCCGACGCAGGGCCTGCTCGACGTCTTCACGATGCGTGAGCGCGCGGGACGCCTTGAGGGCCTCGAAGTCGCCATCGTCGGCGACATTCTGTTCAGCCGGGTCGCGCGCTCGAACGTCCACGCGCTCGTGAAGCTCGGCGCGAAGGTCACGCTCGTTGGCCCCACCACGTTGGTGCCGCGCAGTTTGGAATCGCTCGGCGTGCGGGTGACGCACCGCCTCGAAGACGTGCTGGAAACCACCGACGTCATCAACCTGCTTCGCATCCAGCACGAGCGACAGCGGAAGGAATATTTCCCGAGCCTCGGCGAATACACCTCGCTCTTCGGCCTCACCAAAGCCCGCGCCGCGCGGTTGAAGCCCGGCTGTCTCATCATGCATCCAGGTCCCATCAATCGGGGCGTCGAGATCGACAGCGATGTCGCCGACGGCCCGCACAACGTCATTCTCGAACAAGTCACCAACGGCCTCGCCGTGCGGATGGCGGTCCTTTACCTCTGCGCCGGCGGCGCGCGAGCGGCGGTATGAGCGCGATCAGAATCACCAACGGCCGCATCATCGATCCGGCCAACGACCGCGATGAAATCGGCGACCTGTGGATCGAGGACGGAGTTATTGTTGCCGAATCCAAAATCCAAAATCCAAAATCCAAAATCGAAGAGATCGACGCGACGGGACTGGTCGTTGCGCCCGGCCTGATCGATCTCCACGTCCATTTTCGCGAGCCCGGTCAGTCGCACAAGGAAACCATTGGCACCGGCACGGCTGCGGCGGCGGCGGGCGGCTTTACGAGCGTCGTGTGCATGCCGAACACGAGTCCTGCGGCGGACAATCCCGCGACGATTTCGTGGATTCACGAGCGGGCCGCCGACATCGCGAAGGTGAACGTCTTTTGCACGGGCGCGATCACGAAGGGGCTGAAAGGCGAGGAACTCGCGCCGGTCGCCTCGATGAAAAACGCCGGCATCGTCGCGATCACGGACGACGGACATTGCGTGCAGAACAACGAGGTGATGCGCCGCGCGCTCGAATACGCGCGGATGTTCGATCTGCCGCTGCTCGACCATTGCCAGGACTACGGAATCGTCGGCGACGGCATCATGCACGAGGGCGAGTGGAGCGTGCGGCTCGGCCTGCCCGGCTGGCCGCGCATCGGCGAGGAATTGATCGTGATGCGCAACATCATGCTCTCCGAATTGTGCGACGCGCCGATCCATTGCCAGCACCTCACGTCCGGCGGCAGCATCCGCCTGCTTCGCGAGGCAAAGGCGCGCGGCGTGAAAATTTCCGGTGAGATCTGCCCGCACCACATCACGCTCACCGACGAATCGCTCAAGGGTTACGATTCGAATTACAAGATGAACCCGCCATTGCGCACGGAAGGGGACATCAACCTGCTCGTCGGCGGCATCGCGGACGGCACGATCGACATTCTCGCGAGCGATCACGCGCCGCACGCCCCCTACGAAAAGGAGGTGGAGCTGGATCACGCGCCGTTCGGAATTCTCGGACTCGAGACCGAGTTCGCAATCTTCTGCGACGTGCTTGTCCACAAGCGCAAGGCCATCGCGCTGCCGCGCTTGATCGAAATGCTGACGATCAATCCCGCAAAGCTGCTGCGCTTGGATCGCGGCACGCTTTCCGTCGGAGCGCCGGCCGATGTGACGCTCCTCGATCCCGATCTCGAATGGACCTACGACCTCACGAAGACGCCGTCGCCGTCGCGCAACTCACCATTCCACGATTGGACGTTCAAGGGGCGCGCGGTGCGGACCATCGTGGCAGGGGAGACGGTCTGGAAGCTGTGAGTTGTTTCCAAGTTCAGGCCAGCGTCGGCAAGGCGCGCGCGGGATTGCTTCAGACGCGGCGCGGGGTGGTCGAAACGCCGGTCTTCATGCCCGTCGGCACGCAGGCGACCGTGAAGGCGATGACGCCCGTCGAACTTCGCGAGGCGGGCGCGCAGATCATTCTCGGCAACACCTATCACCTTCATGTGCGGCCGGGCGAGGAGCTCATTCGCGACCTCGGCGGGCTGCACAAGTTCATGAGCTGGGATCGGCCGATTCTCACGGACAGCGGCGGCTTTCAAGTTTTCTCCCTCGCGAAACTGCGCAAGATCACCGAGGAGGGCGTGCATTTTCAAAACCATCTCGATGGCACGCCGACATTCATCGGGCCGGAGCGTTCGATGGAAATCCAGCGCGATCTGGGCTCGGACATCGTGATGCTCTTCGACGAATGCCCGCCACATCCCTGCACGCACGACGATGCCGCCAAAAGTCTCGACCTCACGCTGCGCTGGGCGAAGCGCTGCCGCGAATGGTGGGACGCGCAGCCGAAGGAGGGCCGTCCGCTGATCTTCGGCATCGTCCAGGGCAGTGGCTATCCCGATCTGCGCCGGCGCGCGGCCGAGGCGCTCGTCGAGATTGGGTTCGATGGCTATGCAATTGGAGGCGTGAGCGTCGGCGAGCCGGAACCCGAGATGTTCGCCGCGGTCGAGGCGGCGGAGCCGCATTTGCCGGCGGATCGCGCGCGCTATGCGATGGGGCTCGGCACGCCAAAGCAGGTGATCGAGCTGATTGCGCGCGGCGTGGACATGATGGACTGCGTGCTGCCCACGCGGCTCGCGCGCAACGGCACCGCTTTCACCAGCGACGGCACCTTGAATTTGAAGAACGCGACCTTCGCCCGCGACGAACGGCCGATCGAGGCCGATTGCCCGTGCTACTGCTGCCGGAATTTCACGCGCGCCTATTTGCGACATCTCGTCAAGGCCGAGGAAATTCTCGGGTTGAGGCTCCTGTCGATTCACAACCTCCATTTCTACGTGGGGCTGGGGCGGCGGGCGCGGGCGGCGATTCTCGACGGATCGTTCGAGAATTTTCGTCGCGAAGTCGTTGGCCGGCTCGAGGCGGGCACGGCGGATTTCTAAAAAGAAAAAACGGCGGAGATTGCTCTCCGCCGTTTCGGGAAAAAGACTGACCTGCGCTTTAGAGCGAGGGATCCTGCTGGTAGTCGCGGACGTAGTTGTAACGCGTCTCGAAACCGAGTTCCGGCGGGAATTCCGCGTAGCCGCAATGGATCCACGGGATGTCGCTCTTGTAGGGTGGGCGGTAGCTGCCCTTGTAAGTCGGGAAGGGGAACAGCGCGACTTCGTAGATGCCAAAGCCGAGGCGGGCGAGCGTGCGGCCCGTGCCGCGGACGATGCCGTAGCTGAACGCGGCAGAGTTGCCTTCGGAATAATTGATCGAGACGAAGGAGTCGATCAGCTCGGACGATCCAAACGCGATGTTGGCAATGCCGCGGCCCAGCTTGCGGGTCGGACCGTAGTCGGAGGCCGGGGGGGATTGGATGTCTGCGAATGCGGCCGATGCGCCAATGACGAGCGCGAAAGCAAGGAGGGCGGGAAACTTCATAGCTTGGTGCTATGTATGGTGTTCCACGGAAAACGTGGCAAGGATTTTTCCCGGCGTGCATCAACCTTCGCCAACCAGCGCGCGCAGATGGGCGCTTGCGGCTGCGGCGAAACCGGGCAGGGCGTAGCCGCCTTCGAGCACGGAAACGAGGCGAGCGTCGAGTCCGGCGGCGGTTTCCAGCACTTCGCGGGTGAGTGTGGCGAAATCCGCGTCGATGAGCCGAAACTCGCCAAGCGGATCGCCGAGCCGCGAGTCGAAGCCCGCCGAAATCAGGATCAACTGCGGTGCGAACTTCCGGACCGCCGGGAGAAATTCATTGCGGAAGGCGCCGCCGATTTCCGCCATGCCGGCGCCGGCGCGGAACGGGCGATTGATCGTGAAGCCGCGGCCGGCGTCCTCGCCGCGTTCATCCGCGGCGCCGGTGCCGGGATACCACGGGCTTTGGTGGGTGCTGCAGAAAAGCACGGAACCGTCGGCGAAGAAAATATCCTGCGTGCCGTTGCCGTGATGGACGTCCCAATCGAGGATCGCCACGCGCTCGATCCGGTGCACGGCCTGCGCATGCCGCGCGGCGATGGCGACGTTGTTGAAAATGCAGAATCCCATCGCGCGCGTCGCCGTGGCGTGATGCCCCGGCGGGCGCACCGCGCAGAAGGCGTTGTCCACCACGCCGGACAACACGGCATCCGTCGCCTCGAGGACGCCGCCCGCGGCGTGGAGCGCGACTTCGCCGGAGCGCCGGCAGATGCTCACGTCGCCGTTCGCCAACGAGTCCGCGCCATTCGCAATCGTCGCGAGCACCGATTCGACGTAGCGCGGATCGTGCGCGCGCGCCACTTCGTCGAGAGTCGCGGCGCGCGGCGGGATGCGGAAGGTTCGGTCGAGCAGGCCGGCGGCCGAGAAGGCGTCGCGCAGGGCGTCGATGCGCTCCGGTGCCTCGGGGTGATCCCACGCCGTCTCGTGCTCGCGATAAATCGGATCGAGGAGGAGGCCGGTCACAATTTCAATCCGGGTAATTCGACGCGTCGGCGGCCTGCATCACATCGACCCAGATGGGCAGCGCGAGATCCGCGCCGTAGCCGCCGCGCAGGATCGTTTGAGGACGGTCGAAGCCGACCCACACGCCGCAGGTGAGCGAGCGCGTGAAGCCAACGAACCAGGCGTCGTGGAATTGATCGGTGGTGCCGGTTTTTCCCGCGGCGCGCCGACGGAGGCCGAGTTCACGGGCGTTCGCAGCCGTGCCGCGGGTGAGGACATCCGCGAGAATGTCGGCGGTGGTGCGAGCGGCCCGCGGATCGAGAAAGCGAATTTTTCCGTGCGTGGCCTGGAAGAGCACCGCGCCGTCCGTGTCGGTGACCTTCTCGATGAGGAACGGTTGGAGACGGACGCCGTCGTTCGCGAAGGCGGTGTAGGCGGCCGTGAGTTTTTCGAGCGTGGTCTCGAAGGACCCGAGGCAGATCGACGGGAACGGCGCAATGTGATCCGCGAGGCCGGCGCGTTCCAGCGTATCGGCGACAGCGGGGAGGCCGGCGCGCAGGCCGACGCGCACGCTGGCGGTATTCCGTGAGTCGATCAACGCGTCCGCGACGCGAATGTCGCCGCCGTAGCGGCCGTCGGAATTCGCGGGATCGTAGCGGCCAAGATCGGCGGGAATTTCGCGCGGCGCGAGACGGCCGTCGGAAATGCGGTCGCCGGGGCGCAAGCCATGGGATTGCGCAAACTCGGTCGCATACACGAACGGCTTTACCGTCGAGCCCGCGGGCCGATTGGCGTCGAAGGCGCGATGGTATTTGCTGTCGGCGTAATCGCGACCGCCGACGACGGCACGGATTCCGCCGGTGCGGTTATCGATCACAAGCAACGCGCCCTGGAGGTATTCCGCCGCGGCGTCCTTTTTGGGATGCGGATAACCGGGCCGTTGCTCGACTTGTGTGAGCCGGCGGGCGAGGGCGTGCTCCGCGGTCGTTTGCAGGCCGGCATCGAGCGTCGTGTAAATTTTCAGGCCGCCCCCTTCGAGACGCTCCTCGGGCAGCACGAGGGCAAGTTCGCGGCGGATCGTCGCCGTGGCCCAGTTCTCGTCAGGCGTGGGGGCAGGCTTCGGCGCGAGATGCACCGTCTCCTGCAGTGCGGACTTCATTTCGGCCGCAGTGATCAGGCCCACCTCCTGCATGCGGTGAAGGACGACGTCGCGATTGCGGATCGAGGCCGGCAGGTCGTTGAACGGCGAGAAGCGGGAGGGGCTGCGAATGAGGCCCGCGAGCAGCGCCGCCTCGGAGAGTGTGAGGTTCGCGGCCGGATGGCCAAAATACGCGCGGCTGGCGGTATCGACGCCGTAGTAGCCGGAGCCGAAATAAATGCGGTTCATGTAGGCCTCGAGGATTTGTTCCTTGGTCAGCTCGGTCTCGATGCGGAAGGCAAGCGCAGCCTCGACCAGCTTGCGATTGAGGGTCCTGCCGCCGAGCGGAAAGCTGTTTCGCGCGAGCTGCTGCGTGAGGGTGGACGCGCCCTCGCGGACGCCGCCGAACAGAAAATTGCGCACGATGGCGCGCGCGATGCCGATGGGATCGACCCCGTGGTGGCTGTAAAACCGGGTGTCCTCGCGCGTGATGAG
>Ga0207649_10000285_pt1 | contig 39556 bp, 39 predicted proteins | sample KBSC43metaG_FD_184317 | JGI IMG/M metagenome (GOLD analysis project Ga0207649, IMG submission 184317) | Corn rhizosphere microbial communities from Kellogg Biological Station, Michigan, USA - KBS C4-3 metaG (SPAdes) (version 2) | ecosystem: Host-associated > Plants > Roots > Rhizosphere > Soil ... | reverse complement strand
GGTCGGACTTGGCTGCACCACCGACTGCAGATCCGCCATGTCGCCCGGAAAGAAGAATGAAGTGATCTGGCGGGCGCCATTTGAACTCTGGCCGAAACCGCCGACGATCCCGTCGACTACCATGCTCGAATGCTGGACTCGTTCGCCGAGCTTCACGAAATCATGATTGGAGCGGACCTGCTCAGCATGGCGCGGAAGATCGAAAATCGCCTGCTGTTCTTGCTGCGTGAGGACGGACCGGCTCGTCAGCCGGTCGAGGAAAGGCTGAAGATCGGAATGGGGTCTCAACATGAAAAACTCCCCACTTCTGCAAGCGGAAGCGCGAAATGTCTCTCACCCACGGACGCCTGCGGGCAAGTTGATCTGTGATAAGTCCAGAATGCCTCAGGTTAATCTTTGTTCCGCTGCCTGGAGCGGAACCGCGGCCTACCTGTCGCGGAACAGCAAAGGCGCCATCACGTGCAGGCTCCGCCGCCAGCTCAGGAATTCGTGAGCGGTGTTCGGGGAAACATAGAAGACAGCGTTGACGCCGGCCTTCTTCAGGTCCTCCGCATTCTTGGCCGGATCGGTCGGCGGAGCGCCCGGAGGCAAGTGGGTTTTGCCGTTGTCGAGTTCGCGGCTTCCGAAGCTGGTGAAGATCAGCTTCGCCTTCTGCTTCAGGCCCGGATATTTAGCCAGATCGTCGAGCGAGAAGGTGCCGCCGCTGAGCAAGCCGATGTAGTGGAAGGTGTCGAGGTGGGTGGGCGCGATCAGTTTGGTCTCGAAACCGCCCATCGATAACCCCGCCATCGCCCGGTGATCGGCGTTCGCGATCGTCCGGAAGTGGCTGTCGACGTAGGGGATCAGCTCGTTGAGCAGGTAGGTCTGGAATGGGTCGATCTTGAACGCACTGAGCCCCCCTGGCTGCCCGGGCCTGATTACATTGGTCATACCGTAGGTGGTGACGATGATGAATGGCTTCACCTCGCCTGCCGCGATCATGTTGTCCATGATGAGGTTGGCGCGCCCCTGGTTGAACCAGGCGGTCTCGTCCTCGCCCCAACCGTGCTGCAGGTAAAGCACCGGGTAGCGGGCGGCCTGGTTCTTGTCGTAACCGGGCGGCGTGTAGACGAAGGCGCGGCGTTCGGTTCCCGTGCTCGGGCTGTGGACAAGGATCTGGTCGACCCGGCCGTGCGGGACGTCCTTCAGCGCATAGAAATCCTGATCGTGCGCCGGGATCTCGATCCCGCTCTCCCAGCGGGTGGAGCCGTAGAAGTTGAGCGTGCCGGGGTCGTTGAACGTGCCGCCGTCCACGTCGAGGTGATAATAATGGAAACCCTCGTCGAGCGGCCCCTCGGTCGTTCCGGTCCAGGCGCCGTCCGGTCCTTTCGTCAGCGTGGTTCCGCCGCGGCCGCCAAGGCCGAGCGTAACGTGCACGCTCTGCGCCTGCGGAGCGACAATGCGGAAACGGACGTAACCCTGCGAGTTGACCTCGGGAAATTCCTGCCCCGGCTGGTTGAGCGACGAAGGCTTGAAATCCTCGATGACCGCCGGCTGCGGCGCGAGCGCTGGTGGGGGCGGCTGCACAGGTTGAGCCGACACCGGAATAGCCGCGACGCTCGCGGTCAATGCGAAAGCAATTGCCTGTTTCATGTGCTGCTCCCCAATAGACACCATGCAGGCGATACGCGCACCGCACGAATTACTCAGACTATTTCAGGAGTTCATCTGCACTGCAAGAGTGAGGGCCGGAAAAACTAGCGCACGTCCTGCATCGTCACCTGCATCTGCTCGGCAAGGACTGCCTGCAGCGTCTCGAGTTCCTGGGGACCGATAGCCCGGTCGAAGCGGATCGCGGCCTCGCCGTCTCCCGAGCGCACGACCTCTCCAAACAGTTCGACCTCGCCCGCGATCAGCATAACGTCCTTGCCGACAACGGGGAGGTCGTGCCCTTTGAACCGCGCCCCCGTCGGCGAAACATCGAGCATCAATACGACACGCGAGGAACCTACCGAATAGAGCGACACCGCAAGCCCCAGCGGATCGCGCTTCGCTCTTCGCCTTTCCGGCGGTCCGCTCGACTGCCGTCTCCCGAATTCCTTGATGGCCACGTCCGCCTCCCGACGCCCCCCGCACCCGAGTCCAACGGGAACTATATCCCGCAAGTGGGCGCTCGGCATCCTCGCCTTTCGATAGGGAGACGCACCCGATCAGCGCCTCCTCATAAGCCCCTATGGTGCGGTTCGATGATCCGGAATTCGCCGGCGCAGTGCATCATGTTCATCAGGTACAGCATGCCGTCGAAGTAGCGCTGCTCGCCCGAAGGGACGGGCGTGTTCCACAGCTCTCGAAGGAAGGCTTTGGTGTCCGGCCCCGGTAGAGCCGCCAGTCCACCGGCGGTCGCCGCCGCGACCATCCCCGTCGAGTGGCGCGTCGATTCCGGTTTGCCGTCGAGCGTGTAGCGGTCCGCGAACGTGTGGATCCCCTGCCCAACAAGGAAATGCTGGACCTTGGCGGCGAGGACCGGCTCGCGCGGATCCTTGCCCCACCAGCTGTAATCGACCGACCAGTTGGAGACCGTTCGCCAGCTGTCGTAGGCGAATTGCGACGGCTTGCCGTCCCACCCCATCGCCGGAGTTCCGTCGAAATTGCTCCGGTCGGGCGCCAGGCCGGTGGCGGGGTTCGTCACTTCAGAGAAGAAGTTGCGGCTGACGTCGGCAGCCTTCGCCCAGAAGGCACGGTCCTCGGCCGGCCCCCAGCGCGACCACAACTCGTAGAAGGCAGGCAGATGATAGGAGGCGTCGGTGCCGGGGATGTTGGTCTCGGGCACGAAGCGGACCATGGTCCATTTCTCATCGACCATCGGCCCGACCGTCACCGGGCGTGGCGCCCGGTTCATGAACGGGAAACGCGGCGGCCAAGGCTTGCTTTCGGCAGCCGCTTCCGCAGCCGCGCGCCGGTTGTTCGGGCTCGGCCATGGCGTGTCGGGCTGCACGAACGGCGGGTCCTGCGGGTGAATTCGGAAGGGCGGGGTGCCGGTCAAAACCGCATGATGCCGCATCCGCGACAGGATCGCGTCGGCCTCCTTCTGATAATTGTAGATGCCGTTGCCGTTGCCCCAGCGGTTGGCGGCGAACAGCAACGCCATCGCGTAATATTCCTCCCCGTCCGGGGCGGCGCCGGTCGCACGCGGAGTGCCGTCGGTGCTGAAGGACCAAGCGAAATAGCCGTAAGACGGGTCCTTGGGGTCGGTGACCTGCATATAGGTCTTCGACCAGTTCCAAAGCGCGTCGAACTCGCGTTTGTGATTGAGCTCGACGGCGATCATCATGCCGTAGCTCATGCCTTCGGTGCGGACGTCGTTGTTGGCCCAATCCGTGATGTAGGCGAGCGTTCCGTTCGCGTTCGCTCCAGTCTCGAAATAGACGCGCTCTTCCTGTCCGTCCCCGTGGAACAGCTGCTGAAAGGCGCGTTCGATCTTCGCGTGAGTTTCGGCCGGGGTGACCCCAAGCTGCTCTACGAACAGATTGCGATAATGGCCGGTTGCGTAGGCGCCGGAGCCGTCATGCGGCGCCGCCGCCATGGCATTGCCACCCAGAACCAGCGCAAGCGCGCCAACGCCAATCCACAATGCCCGCATCCAATGCTCTCCCCGTTGCGCTGGCGCTTACGCCGTCCGCGCTCCCTTCCCTTTCACCGCGTCACCACGCGCTGGCAAGGCAGATTTGGTTCGTCAGCCTCGGTGCGCGTTTGCGAGGAGCTTCTTCGACACAAGCCGGCAAGCCGCTGCAATTGAATCCTCTCGGCTGAGGTCGCTGGTGTCGAGCAGGATCGCGTCTTCGGCCTGCCGCAACGGAGCCGCCGCGCGCTCGCTATCGCGGGCATCCCTCGCCTTCAGATCAAGCAGCACGTCCTCGTAATGGGCCGGCATACCGCGCTCGAGAAGCTCGCGGACGCGGCGTTGAGCGCGCACTTCCTGCGATGCGGTGACGAACAGTTTTGCATCGGCATCGGGAGCGATGACCGTGCCGATGTCGCGTCCATCGAGCACGGCGCCTCCAGGTTGGGCGGCAAAGGCGCGCTGGCGCTCGAACAGAGCCTTTCTCACCTCCGGATAGGCAGAAATTTTGGATGCAATCTTGGAGACCGGCTCGCTTCGAAGCTCCGCATCGGAAGGGTCGAAACCGAGATCGTCGCAGGCTCGAAGCGCTTCGAACTCGCTTCCGGGATCGCCGCCCCATCGCCATAGATTGAGCGCTACCGCCCGATAGAGAAGCCCGGTGTCCATGTGCGGCAGGCGGAAGTGCTCGGCAAGCGCCTTCGCGATGGTGCCTTTGCCGCTCGCCGCGGGGCCGTCGACGGCGATCACGAAGCCGGCCGCGGGGCGATTTTCAGATGGCGGAGCGTCGTTCAAGCGCAGCGCTTTGACAGCCGCCAAACCCTATGGCAAGGCGCGCGCCGATTGAGGCCGGACCGGATGGAGCCGGCGCCAAACCACCTTTGAATGGAGCTTCGACCACATGGTCAAACCCGAATGGGGCACGAAACGGACCTGTCCCAAATGCGCGACCCGCTTTTACGATCTCGGCAACGAGGATCCGGTGCACTGCATCGAGTGCGGCACCGAGTGGATTCCGGAACCGGTGCTGAAATCCAAGCAGCCGATGCCGTTCGAGGCGGTCGCCGAGCCCAAGGAAAAGCCGGACGAGGATCTCGAGGCGGAGGATCTCGCCATCGATGAGGATGAGGAAGTCAGCGCCGACGAGGAAGTCGACCTGGAAACCGGTGACGACGACCTTGGCGTGGGCGCGGCGAACGAGGACGAGGAAAGCTAAGAATTTCCCCCTTTTCCAGCGGGGGAAACATCGCCTAAAGGCTTAAGGGTACGGGGCCGTAGCTCAGCTGGGAGAGCGTCGCAATGGCATTGCGAAGGTCAGGGGTTCGATCCCCCTCGGCTCCACCATCCTTAGAAATTTTCGCAGATTTCCAAAAAAGCTAGGATTTCCGCGGACTTCTTTTGCCTCCTGCTACGTCAAACTGCTACAGTGCAGGGATGAAAGACGTGGCAAAACTTCGTGGGCTGCAACTCCGCGGCAAAACCTATTATTCGCGCGTCGTGGTACCCGGCGCACTGGTGCCACGGTTCGGCCGGAAGGAAATCTGGAAGAGCCTTGGAACGAGCAAGCGGTCGGAGGCCGAAGCCCTTCATTTAAAGGAAGCGGCACAATGGGCGGCTGCCTTCGCCGAGGTTGAGAGTACCCCGACCATGCAACCCGTTGCACGGGAGATCACCCCGGTCGAGGCCAGCGATCTCGCCCGACGCTTCTTTGCCAGTCGCAAAGCTGACCTCGACGAAACGTCGATCAGCCCGGCCGAACTCGGGCCAAATGGGCGCGAAACAGCACGGGCCGACTTGGAGTGGCAACTCTCAACGCTTGCAACGTGGCACAATCCGGATGCGCATCTGCTGGTCGGCGAGGCGGAAGCGGCAGCTCTCAACGGGAATGCTCCCGGAAGCGCCAACGCGGCCGGCTCGCAGGTTCTCTCAGAGCTTCTGCGGCGTGCCCTGGTGCAACTGGTTGCAATCGAACTGGCGCGCTTGAACGGCGATTACACCGATTGGGTCAGCGACAGCTTCTTCGGTCCGGACACCATGCGGGCGCCGCCGCCTCGGTTCGGCTGCGCTTCCGTCACGTTGGGCGAATGCCTCGACCGCTATAAGCGCGAGGTGCTCGACCTCCGCTCAGTGACACCAAAGACATCAATCAAGCACCGTGCGCTAGTGAATCATGTCGGCGATTTCTTCGGGCGCAAGACGACACTCGACCGGATTACCCGCGCCGAATGCAACCGATACCGCGATCATCTCGCGACGCTGCCGCCCAATTTTGGTAAGCGGCGCGGCGACGTGCACTCCGCTAGGAGGAAGCAAATGGCGGAGGACCGCACGCTCTCATGGGAGACCCAGGCCAACTACTTGAAGTCGATGTCCGATGTGATGGCCTGGGCGGTCCGCGAGCAGCTCGTTCCCTTCAATCCCGCAGAGCACATCACGCCCCTGCGCAAGCGGGAAGCGGCGGAAAACCAGCGACTGCCGTTCACCGTTGAAGAGCTGAAGACAATCTTCTCGGCCCCGTTGTTCACCGGCAGCAAGGACGACGAGCGGAGCTTTGCCATCCCAGGTCCCAATATCATCCGCCGCAGCCGCTACTGGGTGCCTTTGGTTGCTCTCTACAGTGGGATGCGGATGGGCGAGATATTGCAGCTCACCCCCGAGCACGTGCGGAAGTCCGCCAAAGGCACCCCATTTTTCGTCCTCACTAGGGACATGAAGCTGAAAACCGGGAATGCGGAGCGCGAGGTGCCGGTCCATCCTGAGCTGATCCGCGTCGGCTTCCTCGACTGGGTGGAAGAGCAGCGGCAGAGAAAATCCGGCCTCCTGTTCCCAGACGTCGCGATCAGCAAACACGGCTACGGCAGCGACATCTTCACCAAGCGCTTCGCCACTTTTCTTCGGAGCCTCGAACTCCCAGCCGACCGCCGGCCGAAGCTATGCTTCCACTCGTTCCGCCACACATTCAAAGACGCCCTCAATGAGACGGGCGCATCCGAAGAGGTGAAGGACGAAATATGTGGGTGGTCGCGCGGTAAGAAGACCGGCCGCCGCTACGGTAGCGGGCTGAGCGCCGACCTACTGAACGACACGGTGCGGCAGGTGACTTTCAGCCTCGAACACCTATTGCAAACGTAACCGGCGCGCGCTCGCGCACGCGCGCGTGCGAGACGAGCTGAAAAGCTAACCCATTTACCCCCATTTTATTGCCCCTTCCCTTTTTTGGACGCTTGAAGGAGATGATGCGGCGCAGCTTCCAGTGAGTAGCCGCGAGCCAATGGTGGTGCACTCCTCAAATCAATTCTGGACGTAACACACGGTTTTTGTTATAGATTTACTGTGGGAGATACGCCAAGCGTCATCCAGAAACGCGTCCGCTGGCTCGAAGAACTCGGTCGCACTCGCCTGTCACAGCACTTTTTTCTTAGAGATTTCCTTAACAGCGAAATTGCGCAGGTATTCGGCTTGCTGAATGCGCCGGATGATCCCGATCTCGCGATCGAAGCCGGCCGGCATCTTTGCGAAACATTACTGGAGCCTCTCAAGGCAGCATTCGGGGATGTCCGCATCCGTTCCGGCTATCGCTCGCCTGAAGTGAATGGTGTCGGCAACCGATACGGCCTCGGCTGCGCTGCCAACGAACGCAATTACGCGGGGCACATTTGGGATCGCCTTGATGACGCCGGCCGCATGGGCGCGACGGCCACGATAGTCATACCCTGGTTCGTTGACCGGTATCAGCGGGGCGCTGACTGGCGGTCACTTGCGTGGTGGATACATGACAATTTGGACTACAGCTACCTGTGCTTTTATCCAAAACTCGCCGCCCTCAACGTTCAATGGCGGGAGGAACCGGAACGACGGATCACGAGCTGGGCTAAACCCCGAGGAACTCTGACACAGCCTGGCATGAGCAACCACGCAGGACGCCATGACGAACTTTATGCGGATTTTCCGAAATACTAGCACTCGTCGAATTCGGTCGCAGCGGGCCGCAGTGCTTCATCCGGGAACAAATGGATCACTGCCTCGGCAAACTGCCGCCTCGACGTCCAAGCGTTATAGCCGCTCAGGCGACGATGCAGAGCGAAGAATAAGGGGCGGCAGTTGCCTTCGTCCTCCGCTTGGGCAAACGCTTCATTGAGCGCGCGATAGATGTTCTCATATCCAACATGCGTCGGCTCAATCGAGACGCCAGTTTCATGAGCTTGGAAGAAGTAGCCTTGGTGTTCGATCCCATTTTCGATTGCGCTCGAATGGGTCTGATGCAGTTCGAACGGCCCCGCGCGATGTCCAGAAAAATATTCCTGGACCAGGGTATTGATCATCCGTCCCGTCTCTTGATCTCTTGAGGCGATAAAGAGATTATCGCTAATAAGGAAAACCTTGCAATCGTGTGGCGCGACTGCGGCTGGCAGATCATTCAAGAGCAAAGCCAGCGCGACGTTCGACGTCGGAGAACCCTGAATTAGACCACGGGGGCCGTTCGGCCTGCGATGCGTAAATGGTATAGTGTCTGCTTCGTTTTCGATGGTCTGTTGAAAGGTCAGCCGTCGGTAATCGAGGCAGTTGCCTATGACATTCCTTGGGAGCGGCAGAGTGTCATACAGCGCCTCCGGATCGACGCTTTGGAAGCAATCTCTCAGGTCGCCTACAGAACACCAGCGGTAACCCTCTTCCGCAGCCCGCTTGATCTGTTGAGCTTCTACATCGCGCCCTCTCCTCTTGATGCCGTACAGATGTTGATTTGGAACGAGTTGCGCTTCGAGGACCAACTTCACGAGATAGTGTTCGGCTAGAAGCCGAGGCGGCAATTTACAGACGGGACGAAATCCGCGGCCGGACCGCTTTGGTTCTTGCCACCATTCGACAGTGCCGCGCGCGTCGCTTGCGAAGCAGTCGATCTCGCGTGAAAGAGCGTGAATAGCGTCAATATCATCGAAGCCAATGGCGAGCCCGGCAGCCCATATTTTCGCGCGGTGCCACTGCAGCAACTGCCGTGCATGAGCTTTCGCACTCTTTTTCTTCCCTGAGGAATACAGGTTGGCAATGACCCTCAGCCGGCTGGCGACAGGCAGCCAAAAGCCGTTCACTGCGCGTGCGTGGCCGCGACAATCTAGATCGCCAGTAAAACGAAAAGAAAGCTGCATTAGCTTAGACTGTGATGATTCAAACCATTCGTCAACGAATAAATTCAGTAGTTATCACGTACTTACTTGACGTAAGATCGCGCACATGGTAGCAAATACTACGTCAAAACGTTCGTTTTGAGTTGTTTGTATGGATTATTGGGTGCAACCCGTTGCAACAACTTAGCTCTGCTGTCGCTTACATACGCGTTTCGACGGCGCAACAAGGGCGGTCCGGCCTCGGGCTGAGCGCACAATCGGAAGCAATTGAGGCGTTCGCAGCCAGAGAGGCGCTAACCCTCGTCGCCCGGTTTACTGATGTTGAGACGGGCAAAGGGTCAGATGCGCTAGATCGCAGGCCGCAACTCGCCGCCGCAATCTCATTCGCTCAGCGGGCACGCTGCCCCATAGTCGTTTCAAAGTTGGACCGGCTGTCTCGCGACGTTCACTTTATCAGCGGACTCATGGCGCGACGCATCCCGTTTATTGTGGCAGAGCTTGGGATCGCTACGGACAACTTTTTGCTCCACCTTTATGCTGCGCTCGCCGAGAAGGAGCGCTGTCTAATTTCGGAACGCACGAAGGCGGCTCTCGCGCGATTGAAGGCAAACGGCGCTCTTCTCGGTAACAGGACCAACTTACGAGAGGCACAGCTTGCCGGAGCAGCCGCAAACAAGGCCGCTGCTGACCGGTTTGCAGCAAATGTGCGGCCATTGATTGAACAGCTCCGCCGGTCCGGCATCCAAACTGCCGAACAAATCGCTACCGCACTGCAGGCCCGTGGCGTGCAAACAGTCCGCGGTGGAGCTTGGAGTGCAGTCCAGATCCGGCGTCTCATCAGGCGATCAAGGTCGGCTTGATACAGCAGGTTTCAGCACAAGAGCCCTGGGTCGCAATACGATCAACTAGCCATCAGAGGCCGCTGTTCAAAAGCAGGCTTGACGGGCGTGTCTGGAGGGCGCGAGCCACGCGCACCAAATTAAGGAGCGTCACATTTCGCTCGCCGCGTTCGATTTTCCCCATATGCGAGCGGTCGATCCCTGCTGCGTCCGCCAAAGCCTCTTGAGAGAGGCCACTTTCCTTGCGAGCGGCTCGAATAGCAGCGCCGACCCGATCGAGATCGCCGGCTAAATCAATTGACTTGGACACTCGTGGCACGAGTGCCGTGGTCGCTTCAGACGCTCTATGTGGCCACGGTATTTACGACCCTGGGCCAATGTGCCAGTCTATTAGCTTTCAGGGAGGCGTTCAGATGAAAGCATTCGTATTCGTGTTCGCAGTAGTAGTCGCAGCGCCGGTATTGGGTCAGCCGGCGCCCAGCCAAGACCCCGGCGCCCAACTCCAAATGATGACGTCACAAGGTTATGTTCAAGCAGCGGACGGCGCGAGCACCAATTACAGGACCTGCCTGCTGGAGCACGCGACGGCATTACGGAAGAAGAACAAGAAGGTCGCTCCTGACTTGCTCATCCGCGCGGCCAAGAGCAACTGCCAGAAGGAAGCCGGCATTCTCGCGATGTGGCGTTCGGACGAGGTGGCACAACACATCGAAGACAAGGTTTTGGGCGAGCTGCTTGACGGAAAGTGACCTAGATTTTGCAGCGGGTTTCCACGGCTGGCAAAAAGCGAAGAAAGGAGGCTCAGAGTACGACTGCGCCAAGCCGCGAGCTTACTTTTCCAAGGATTACTCTGCTGGCGGAGCGTCGAACCGCGTGGCGCCGCTAAATGTGCGTCGAACGCCGCTGGGGCGTCGTAGTCGCTCTTTCATTAGCGGAGACCTGCCTGCAAAGGTTAGGATCGTAAGCGAAGATTTAAAATTCACCCACCGAACGATTTTGCGTGCGCGATCGCCCCTTTGTGATAGAGCACATCCGCATGGTTCGGGGGCGCCCATGCGGATGAAGCTGGTTGAGCTTTTTTGCGGCACGGGCGGGTTTTCGCGCGGCGCCCACCTTGCGGGTTTCGAGGTGGCCGCGGCCTACGACGTGGACCCGATCCTAACTTCATCCTTTCCCGTAAACTTCCCCAACACCAAGGTTTTCCACAGGGACGTCAGCGCCTTAAGTGGTCACGACATCGAGCGCGACATCGCTGGAAACGTGTTCGGGTTGTTCGGGGGCCCGCCATGCCAAGGGTTCAGCATGATCGGAAAGCGGGATAACGCTGACCCGCGCCGAAAGCTGCTTTGGCATTTTTTTCGCTTGGTTGGGGAGTTGCAACCTTCATTCTTCATAATGGAGAATGTTCAAGGGCTCGCCTACGGTGACGCTCGGTTACTACTTTCCCAGGCGCTGGACCTGGTAAGCGGCGGGTACGACATAAGCGGTCCACACATCTGGAACGCGGCTGACTTCGGTGCGGCGACTATCCGCAATCGCGTGTTTGTCATTGGTGTCCGTAAAGACTTGCTGTCGCCGTTTGATATAGACGCTCTTGAAGCGAGGCGTCGCCCGCCCGCAACGGTGAGGCAGGCGCTTGCTGACCTAGAGAGGGTTACCTCCATCCCCGCCAGTCCTGACCTTCCAGGCTTTGACCGTTGGAAGATAACGAGACGCGGGACGCCGACCGAATACGCGCGTGTCCTCAGATCGCCCGATCTGACATTCACAGGCCATGTGATTACAAACCATACTCCTGAGGTTGTTGCACGCTTTGCAAAGGTGCGGCCGGGCAGCATGGACAAGGTGGGCCGCTACCCGCGCTTAAAACTTACAGGCCAATGTCCCACACTCCGTGCTGGAACGGGTCCGGATCGCGGCTCTTATCAAGCGGTCCGACCGATCCATCCAGTACTTAATCGCGTGATCACCGTTCGCGAAGCGGCGCGCCTTCAGGGCTTTCCTGATCATCACGTTTTTCATCCAAGCATATGGCACAGCTTTCGGATGATCGGTAACAGCGTCTCTCCTGTCATGTCGGAAGCGGTATTTTCCGCAATGCGCGACGCGCTACAAAAATCAGTCGGCGCGTCGCCCATCCCATCTTGCGCGAAGCAGCAATACGAGTTCGCCGTAGCGGCCGAGTAGAAGATTGGCTGATCGACTTACGCCGGAACGGCGATCCTGGCTGATGTCCCGCGTTCGTGGAAAGAATACTAGCCCCGAAATGCGCGTCCGGCGCGTTGCTCACGCACTGGGTCTTCGCTACCGACTTCACCGCAGAGACCTTCCCGGCAGACCGGACATCACCTTCCCCAAACACGGCGTAGTGCTTTTCGTTCACGGATGTTTCTGGCATCGACATGCCCAATGCAAAAAAGCGAGCAATCCGAAGTCGCGGTTCGAGTATTGGGAAGCCAAGTTCGCAGGGAACGTGGACCGAGACGCGCGTGCAGCGGCAGACTTGGAGCGTTTGGGTTGGCGCGTCGCGACTATTTGGGAATGTGAGACTAAGAGCGCCGATCAGATCAAGACTGCCCTGTGCCAGATCCTCAACTTGGATAATTGAAATTCACTTTCAAGCGACGATCTGCGCGAACGCCGGATACTGGCGGTAATACGTCTCAAATGCCTCCAATTCGTGTTCTTCCAAATCAAAGCCGAGTTCTTGCACCCGTGCACTGGTCAAACGTTGGTCGCTCGGCAACTGCGCTTGAAGCACAGCAGCCTCACGCATCGTGAGATGCGGAGCTTTAATGGAAGAAGACGGCCGGCAGGGCCAATCCAGTTGTCCGACGGCGTCGGACGCCACTCGTGCGGCCCCCTTTGCGGGCAAGACGCCGCCCACAGTCACCATCGGCGCGCCGTCTTGATAGACAATCCGAAACGCCGGAACGAAGCCGCCGGGGCGCGCCATCTCGGCAGCCGCAGATGTCATGTAATCCAGCACCAGAGTTGCGAGGGTTTCCTGCATGGCGTCGCCCTTGCACGCATCCTTCACTAAATTGTCAGGCACTACGTCACCTAGGATTTCACGAACACGCTGAGGTCGCTCTTGAGCCTGACCGTATTTCCGGTCCAATCCGTTTATGGTGCACAGCAATATGCTGTTCGCTGGTGCGTTCTCAATTATGGACTTTAAATCTTCCCGGACCGCCTCATTCAGCTCATAGTCGTAGTCGAGCCAAACCAGCCACGGCCTATCTCGTAAACTCGTGTCGGCGAACATCTGCGGCAGCACTGTGCCGGAATATCCCTCCTTAACTGTGACGGTTGCGAACGGGACATTGAAAAGTGCCCGTCTATAGCCAATCTCGTTTGCTTCGATTGATACCATGTCGCGGATGCCGAGCAGCTTGTGGGCCATGACGAAGTCAGTGAACCAAATCGAACCAAAGCCAACGTATATCATGTGTTCGAGGTCGAGTTCTGTCTGAAGATATCGAACGCCGTCAAATACCAGTTGCCTCTGGATGCTCTTGCTTGGCCGAAGGCTGTAGTTTACCATATTAAACGATGCCATCACTCTTCGCCCACAAGATCGTCATAGGCATATTCAAACGACTTTAATCCTACATCTCGATACGCAAGACTGGACCGTCCCATAGCCTTGGCGAGTCTCTTCAGCCGCACAAGCGGCACTGAATAATTCACGTTCGCGACTGGTTCAGGTGGCTTCGCGATGAGGCGCGGCAACACGGCTGTCGTTCGCTTTGCCACAGCGTAAATGGGGACGGGCGCGGCCGTCGCCTCAATCCTCTTTGCTTCATCCAAAGCCTGTTTTCGCGAGTTAGTGTAATCGATCCACGAGCGCGTCACCTCGCGCATTTTTGGCCGCGCGCGACGATAGACCTCTGAGGAAGTATCAACACTGCGCTTTGTCGTCGTCAGCGGCAGGTCCGCAGCATCGGCGGCCGTGAAGAGTATGATACCAATGAAGCCGGAATATTGACGGTGCCATTGCGGCCACTGCTCAGTGCCCCACCCGGAGACCGTCGTCTTATCGGCTGCTAAGACAATTCTGCCGTTGCATACCACATACCAGCCAAACCGCTTTTCACCCTCATCCTCAACGTCCGGCTCGCCCGTGTCAGGTGGCGGCGCAGCCATGCCGCCAATGATTTCCACCGCAACGCCCTCCACTGCTTCGTCGCGATAATCGATCCGCATCGGCGAGAAGTCTGCCCCTTCGAGCATCTCGATCTGCCAACCGGGGATTGGCGTGCCGTTGAGATGAATATTAAGGCCGCGATGCAGGTGAATGGAGTAGTCGCGGCCGATCGTCCGCCTGAGGTTCTGCATGAACGCTGGGCTACCGAATGACGTAGCCACCCCCGACGTAAGGCTTCGGACGACGATCTGAACTCCGTTTTCATTCAGTCCTTCATCGTCAACAATATCGAAATCCCAGGGGGGCGTGTCGTCGCGCAGCCAGTCCGAAACCATAATCGGGACCGCGAAAGCTAGCTCATCCTCATTGTCATCGAGAAATGTGCTTCGGACTAGAATATCGGACCCGAGCTTGAAAACGGCCCTTTTCATGCCGATCCCGTAGACGCCGATACTATAGTCGTCTGTGCCGTCAGTCGCTTTCCGGCCAAAGCTAAAGGCGTGGTTGACCGCATCATCGAGCGTCATGCCTCCGCAGTTATCTTCGATGCAGAAGATTTCCGGCGTCGCAGTTATCTTAATGGTGTAAGGCGAGAGATCGACATCTTGTGCCAAGCCCATGGGGCGGCTCCCCTCGCTCCGCCAAGCACCGTCAACGCTGTTGTCGATCAGATCCAATATGCAGTCTTCGAGAGTGATGTCTCGTGTTATCATCCGAACAAAGAAGGTCTTCGTTGGATTAGCGACAGCTTTTGTTTTGCCCAGTTCAGTTGACACCGCGCTCTCCCCAGAAGTTTCTTGGAGAGAAATGCGGCGAATTGCGACTTGTGGCAATCACCTACGCGACTGCATCGATCAGCGCTGAACGTGCTTCCCCACGTCCGGATCATCACCCTGCGATATTGGTGCCCAGATAGCGCACTTTTATGCCGGCGTGACGAAGCATGCGGAGCGCCGCCCTCTGCGTCTCAAGCCAACGGTTTTCGCCTGCGAAACCTGTCGGAAAAACGGCCCGGCCTATTCCAGCCCAAATTATGGCTCGCGCACAATCGCTACATGGAAAACGAGTGCAATAGATAGTCGCACTAACCAAGCTGTGGCCGGCCACAAGCGCTTTGAACACCGCAGCGCGCTCCGCATGCTCTATGACGAAATATCTATCCGTCTCTTCGATGCCGTCTGCCCCAGAAGATAAAGGATTTAGTTGCGGTGGCAGCACATTGGCCGATCGAACGATCTCTCCTTGGTCATTAGCAATGATTGCTCCTACACCGGACTGATGAGCGATCATCGCCATAGGATCATCCGAGTTCAAGCGCTCCCGAAACGCTTCTCCCAGGTAAAAGCGGTCAGCCTCGGTCTGATTGATAAAGCGGGATATACGACGATCTCCGGAGCGACGGGAGGAGCGGACAATGGTCCTTACATTGGGTGATCAGACGCGGAAAGACATCGTGCACGGCGCGGTGCCGGCCGGCGAACGCCCAACCACTTACGACGCCACGGTGGGCTCCATCATCAGATGTGGAGTGGAGATCAAGCAGACGAGCTTCATCCTTCCGCCGCGGCACATCATTTGGGTCGTTTCGGCTGAAAGTTTCGAAATGGGAGATACAACGACCGGCCTCGCGACACTTAAGACACAGTGGACGCACCAAGGTGTGCTCGCACTCAATGTTGGTATTATCGACCCCGGCTGGAATGGGCCGGTGGCCGCTGCTGTGGTCAATTTCAGCAGTAGCGATTTCGTTATTGAGAAAGGCACGCCGTTCTTTCGGATACTGTTTATCGAGCATCCACCCATTCCCGCCGCGGAATTGAAGCCCGTCACCTTCCGCCGAGCAGATTACGTGAGACAGATCACCGGTTACTCTAGGGCATTTTCATCAACGTTCTTGGACATGGACGACCTCTCCAGAACTGTCGCGGACAAGGTCTTAGGGATGCCGCGTTGGGGCCTCATTCTTTCTCTGGTTGCGATTGCGATCGCTCTCCTTGCGATCTCCATACCGGTCGGCTTCACCATCTGGCTGGACGCAACCGGCGATAAGACGAAGATCGCGACGATAGAGGGGAAAGTGAGCCAGTTGGAAGCCGCCACCCGTTCGGGTCAGATCGACACCTCGGAGTGTACGCTCGCGAAAATACACAATCAGTCTCGGCTGATCTGTCCGCCACGATAGGTCATCCCAATGAATGAGGAGCTTGCGCGCGATCTTTGGAACATGGGCGGAAGCCATGTCGTCGGGGCGGAAGCAGTCATTTGCCGCGCACGAGAGTGGGCCAGGGAGATCGGCGCGGAGGACCCGGAGAAGGCGATATTCAACGGACAATATTCGGCGGCGATCTACCTCCTATTCGGATACGCCTTGGAGTTGCTGCTGAAGGCTGCTTTTGTCGCTTACGGTGGCGATCCAGCGCAGCTCGGCCCGCGAAGTATTGGCCACGACCTGGGAGCAGCGTTGAAAGCAGCCGAGGAGCAGGGGTTTCGATCAGGTGCTCCCCACCTCAGGGAGATCGTAGAGCTGCTTGAGCTTCCTCATCGCACGCATCAGTTCCGATATGGCGGTACGGACGAGTTCCCCCTGCCAGCAGATGTCGATGAAGTCCTCGCGAACCTCAGCTATCTTGCATCCGAGCTTCAGATGATACTCTATCCGGACGGCCGTTAACTCGGCCACCCCCTTTTCTGGGAGCGATTAAGCGCCAAGGGCCGTCGTGCAGCCGAGGATCGCGGATATTGCCTAATCTATGATGTTCCTGACGGTGGCGCGGTCGCGGCGAAGGCGGAAGAAACGTCAGTTCCTCCCGCCCGAATGCGGCCTATTCAGTCAGCAAAGCTTCAACGTCCGTAGGCCCGAGATCGAAACAACTGCCAGCGACGACGCAGTTATCCTCGTCAATAAGCATGTAGCCGCCGAAATTGTCGACCGAACCCCGGCGGCAGCGACTTCGGCGCAACGCGTAACGGTTCTTGCGCGCAAGGCGCCGCAACCGACTATCAATGGCCGGCGTAATCTCTTCAATCATGGCACTCCTTCCAAACTGAAGGGCGGGTTGCATCCTGATCTCGCTCATGCGTCCCTTGACCCTCTTGGGCCATGCCTTGCCGCGTACCTGCCGTGTCGCAGTGCGCCCGTGTCCGCGATCAGGTCGACCGAGCGCGTGATGCACATGCCAGAGCTGCGTCTCTGTGCCAAGTCGATGGGGCTTGGGGAGTTAATCTGCCGACCTACGTGTCGAAAACAGACACCCGCTGAACTCGCTTAGATGGCTCCGCACTTATTGCGAGTTGCTACGGAACAGTGTAACTGTAGCAGGTGGAGAAAGATAAAGGATATCAGGAGCTTGAGGAGCGAAAAAGCGTTCCCCCTCCCCGCCTGCTGAACGGTGCAACGCGTTGCACAAGAACGAAATCCAAGCTCGTATTCCAGCCGTACAATCCGATGTGCTGGCCGCTACTTGTGTACGCTACGCAAACAGCCGGTCCGGCCGATCGCAGCCGTTAGCGGACGGGGAAAAGTTATCACCGTGAAGGCTAGGCGCTTTCGATGTAAATCACTTGGATGGTCTGGTCACTTCCAGGCCGGTTGATGATCTCGCCAGGCTCAGCACCCATAAGCGCCTGAGCAAGCGGGGATGCAAACGCGATAAGGCCCGCTGCCGCGTCAGCCTCATCGTGGCCAACAATATCGAGTGTTCGGACAGTGCCGCCCTGCTCGATGCGCACGCGGGTGCCGAAGGCAACGACATCGCCAATCGGCGGAGCCGCGATCTGGGCGGTTGCGAGACGAGCTCGCCAATAACGCAAATCCCGCTGAAGTTCGGCGCGTTGTTCATCGCTTGAGACGGACGTCACCGCCGCTTCCAAGTTCTCCGTTCGCGCCTTGATGAGAGAATAGCCGCGCTTCGTCACGAGATTGGGTCCAGCCGGTATCGGCAGCTCGAACCGCGGCTCTTTGTGCTCCTCGTCGCTTTCACGGCGGAACGCAACGCTCATTGGTTGCTATCTTTCATCATAACCCAGTCACTAGCACAAAAAGGATACGTCGCCGTCGGCAAGGAGTTCCTAATGTCCGTTTTGGGTGGAAAACGGACATTTCCGTTTCCCGCGAACGGCGTTAATCTGCCCGCGCGGAGGTTTTGCCAGTGCAAGTGATGGAACTTGCGGTGTTAGTCGCCGCAGTTATGCCCACCAGTCACACAGTGCATCATCGGGATGCGCGAGTAGTCTCGCCCGACGGGCGCACAGCGGCGCTCATTCAGCGGGTTGCTCATTCGAGTGACACCGACGACGATTCAACAGAAGTCATTCTGGCGGACATCACCACTGGTGGGCGGAAAATAGTTCTTCGGGCGGGACAGGTGAGCGCGCCCAATGGGTTCAAGTTTAATGCCGCTGAGCGCCTGACGTTTTCTCCTGACGGCAAGCGGCTCTATGTTGAAGCAGACTGTCCCTGCGATTCCGGTCAGGTCTACGTGGTAGACGTTCCGACCGGACGCGCGCGCTTCTTCGGCTGGGGGGTGGAAATCAGTGTCCTGCGTAACGGGCCGTGGCGCGGGAACCTCCTGATGGGAGTGCACACTTGCTACGCAGATCATCCGGGCTGCGACTACCCCGTGCATGTTATTCAGCCCGATGGAAAGTCGATCTTCACCGTGCCCAGCACATACGGTTCAGACACCCAGCAGGCGCTTGCGCGGTGGCTGAGAAGACGCGGTTGGCGCGCCTCATAGGCGATGAGACCACAAAGAAGTAATGTCCGCAATGGGTCGAAAACGGACACTAGCTAAATTCCTCAAGATGGGTCCGCATTTGTTGCGAATTGCTACGAAACAGTGTAACTGTAACAACTGTAGCGGGTGGAGAAAGATTAAGGATATCAGGAGCTTGAGGAACAAACAAGCGTCCCCCTCGGCTCCACCATCCTAAATAGCTGAAACTCAATACACTTTCATCTGCCGGCTTCCGAGCGCCGGCATACCGTGTATCGCAAGTGTCCGAGTGTCCGCTTTCGACCCATTGCGGACATTTGCCGCGCTGAAGGTTGGGGCGCGTTATCCTTGCGCGCGCGTGGGCGGGAGTGAGCTCGTCATAATACTGTTTCCACTCCCCGAACCCGTGAAGAGCTTCGAAGGCGTCCTGGAAAATGGCCGCTGTGACGCTGAACTGGAAATCCAGCAGCTCCCGCTCTCTCGCCGTGGCGTGATCGATAAATTTGCCCCGATAGTCAGTTACGAAAACATCACCACCCTGTCCCACTTTGAAGTTGGGCATTGGAAGCGCCGGAAGAGGTAAATCGTTAGCGATCACCTTCCACTTATCGTGGTAGACCAGCGCGTCCGTGGTCCAGCCGGCGAGCGCGACACCCTCACTCGCAAGCTGAGACGCTTCTGGCCGCTTCGCAAACGCGGACCCGAATACCGCAATGTAAGGAGTGCCGCCGCTCGAAAGAACGCCGCGGTCAATGATCACGCCGTATCTAAGTCTGCCGTCCGGGAGGGTCAACTCCAGAACATCGCCTTCGCGGAGCTTCATTCGCTTGCGTTTGGTGCCCGGTGCCAATCGCGTTCTCCTCAGAGCGCATAATATGGGAGATGCATACCGGCGGTCCCCACGGACTCCAATTTCCGCTTTCCACCCATTGCGGACGCGGTCTGCTCTGATAGGTTCCTCGGGCCGAAGTCCCTCAGTTGGCAGATAAGATGAACCGCGAAAGTTTCACAAACTCTGTTGTTCGGAACATTCGGTTCATTCCGCGAACCACGATGGCCTTGATGTTCGCCGTGGCGGTCGTGTTCGCGTTAGTTGACGTCTTGTGGTGGTCTTTGGGCTCGCCCGAAACCCTAGCAACATTGTGGGTGCTCGCGCCGTATGCTGTCCTAGTCTCGGGTGTGGAGTATCTGGGTGTCACCGCGATCGTCCGTTCTGAACGGTCAGCAGTAGGTTATGTTCGATTCGCATTCACTTCGGTTCTGGTCATTTTACCGCTGCTACTCGTGGTTGGTCTGCTCTTAACAGCACCCGTAGTCGGCAAGGGGCCAGCGCTCACGCTATTCTTTGTGGGCGTGCCGATTGCTTTTGTGCTTAGCGCCTTCTTGCCCGCTTGGCCGGTCGCACAATCGCTCTCCCAGCGTTTGGTGTTTCCCACGACAATCCTAAGAGCCACGCATGGATTTAGATGGGGGCTAATCGGAATGGCGATGGTTCTCGCCGCGTTCAATCGAGCTGACCTGGTCCCGCCGGTCAAAGATGCCTCTGATGTGGGCCGCGCGTTCGCCTACGCGGCCGGGGAAGCGGGGATCAGCGCCCTATCGATGATCTACACGGCTGCAGTCGCAGGGACCGCGTTTCTATTTGCGGTTCGAAATGACGAGGGTCTGCTGCCTCCGCAATCGCCACCGAGCGGGATGGGGACATCGGCTCCCGTTCTGCCAGGTGCCGAACGATCGGTCGGAAGAGTGGCTGAGGATGATAGCAAAAGCGATGGCACACCCAGCGCAGAAAGGATGGTTTTGAGAGCGGGCGCGTTCTGGATCGCTGTCCTCTTTGGATTGGTGGCACTGTCGTTGCTGGTGCCTGGGTTCAATTCACTTCCGCATTCCGCAGTCGCGGCCGCTATCGTGGCGATCATCATTGGTTGGTCGCTTCTCGCGAAGCGAAGGCAGCGGCGAACCTGATAGTTCAGAGTGTCCGCTTTCCACCCATTTCCGACACAACGTCAGGCCACCAAGCGCAGCAGAGCGGCTCGAACTTCTTCGGCTGACTCCCGGTCTGCTGACCAAACCCAAAGGTGGCTCAGGATAGTCTCATAGTAGAACCACACAGACTTTGACTTCCATTCGGCGTAGCACTCTACGAAGTCTTCATGTCTGTCATACTCCGGCATGACGATTCGGGCCTCAGGGAATGCAGCGGAAAACCGCTTCAACAGGGAACGGTGCGGTGCTTCGTCATCCGACAGGTCGCTCCACAAGTGAAATCCCCAGCCGTCAGGTCCCGAGTTCCCATATTGCGGCGAGTTCTCGATCTCATCGATTTTGGAATAGATCAGCACAGGTCAGTTTCTAATTATGGCAGTGACGGCTTTCCACCCATTGCAGACATTTAGATTTCCAGAGCGGCCGACATTTCAAGCGCGTCGTCCAATTCCACACCGAGGTAGCGGACGGTACTCTCGAGCTTCGTGTGGCCGAGCAGCAGCTGACAGGCTCTGAGGTTGCCGGTCTTCCGGTAGAGCAGCGACACCTTAGTCCGCCTAAGGCTGTGAGTTGCGTAGGCGGAAGGTTCAAGCTCGATCAATTCCACCCAGTGCTTCACGAGGCGAGCGTACTGGCGAGCTGACAAGTGCCGCGCCCGATTCATTCGGCTGGGGAAGAGCCAATCTTGCGGTCCTGGTCGACGCTGTCCCAGCCATCGGGAAATGGACTGTCTCGCTTGATCGGTGATCTCGAACTGGACCGGCCGAGCCGTCTTCTGCTGGATGACGATGCCGCGCCTTCTAACGGCGGTACCGACAAGTATGTCGGACATCCTAAGTGCCACCAGATCGCAGCCGCGCAGTTTGCTGTCGATCGCTACATCGAGCAGGGCGAGATCGCGCCAGCGTCGCTCCACCTGAAGCCTCGCTCGGATTCCCCAGATGTGCATCGGCTTCAGCGGTAGCTTTGCACCCCTAAACTGCAGTTGGAATACAGGATCAATGCTGTCGGCCATCGCGGAGCTCCTTGCGAAAGGAGCTCAAACGGATGCCATGCGGGTAGCGTCTGCAACGGGTGGAAAGCAGACACTACCACGGGATAACCAACGCTACGAAACCGGCGACAAGCAGCCCCACCGTCGTAAGCCCAAAAGCCGTTCGGGCTGGAAACGATAGATGCGTATACTTCCGCCGATAGCCTGCTTCGCGGTCAGCCTTCAGCCAAGCACCAACAAGCACGTGGACCGGAACGTAGATAACGAACGCGAAAACATAGGGATGGTAAGTGGGAAGCGCTGCTTGCAGATAGCCCATCGCGGCCAGCCCGTAGATAATGGGCGCGACGAGGATCAAAGTGAGAATCAGCTGAGCGTTGATTCGGTTGGTGAACTCTCTTGAACCACCAATCCCCGCTGGGACATTCAATCCACGGACCGTGAAATACGGCACCAGGAGAAACCACAGCAGCGGCCCACAGATACGCTTCATTCGCCGAAGCTATCAGTCTGAGCTTAATGTCTGCAATGGGTGGAAAAAGGACACTAGCCCTTGGCATTGGTTGGAGGCTGTCGTGCAACTGCCCGAGTGGATTTGAACCCAAATGTGGCACAAAAAAATACTATTGACGTAGATCAATGCAGCATTAGCTTGAGGGCAACGGGGCAAATCTAAAAGCAACGGTGCGCTCGGTACCGTTGCGAGGAAACTCGCAACGGACGTGCCTTGCCTTGTGGATTCGCAAGGAGAGGCGACGTGCACCATGCATTCCGTCATTGCTGATCTGCGCGCCATTTCCGCGAACCAGCTGTCGCTGCGGTTCGCCGGCGCAAGCCGTCGCGACCTTCAATCCCAGTCACCAGCCGAACTCCAACGGGGGCTCTTATGAAGTCGACGAAACGCAATCACGTGAGGGTTGCATTACTCACAAGCTTGGCACTGCTTCCGCCTTCACCCGTCTCGGCTCAGGAGACGGTGAGCTATACCTACGATACGCTCGGGCGACTCAAATCGGTCAGTCACGCCGGCGGAGTGAACAGCGGCCTCGCCTCCTCATACAGCTACGATGATGCGGACAATCGAACGCAGGTGACGGTCACTGGCACGGGCGCACCGAGCTTCACAATCAACAATGCTTCAGCAACCGAAGGCGGGACAGTAACCTTCACCGTCACAAGAGCCGGCTCGACTGCAGGAACCGACACTGTCCAATATGCGACGGCCAACGGCACGGCCATTGCAGGTGCCGACTACACTTCGAAATCGGGGACGCTGACATTCAACCCAGGAGCCGCCTCCCTGCAAGTTTCGGTCACAACGCTGCAGGACACGCTCGTCGAAGGAAACGAAACCTTCAACGTAAACCTTTCAAACCCGAGCGCTGGGGCGACCATCGCCGACAGCCAAGGCGTCGGAACCATCATCGATGATGATAGCACACCAACCTGCAATGGCGTCAGCTTCACGATTTCGAGCAACGGGGCAGTAACGGAAGGTGCAAATTCCGTCTTCACCGTTACGGAATCCGGCACAACATCAAGCAGCTGCAGCGTCAATTATGCCACATCAGGCGGCACCGCGACAGCAGGCTCAGACTTCACCACCACGTCTGGTACGCTGACCTTCGCCGCCCCCGGGACTAAGACCGTAACCGTTCCGACCATCGACGACACGATTGTCGAAAGTCCCGAAACCTTCAGCATGGCGCTTTCTAGCCCGAGTGGTGCAGCCACTCTGGGTAATCCAAGCAGCGCCACCGCAACTATCAATGACAATGACGGCACCCAGTCACCGACGCCGGTGAACGATACTGGTAGCCAGGCTGTATGTACGACAGCGGATTACAATGTTGTTCAGAACGACACCGACCCGGGCGGCAATTACCCGCTAAGCCTCGTCAGCGTAACGCCAAGCACCAGCGGGTTTACGGTCATTTCCTCTACAACGATCGAATATATGTCCGGCACACGAGCGGGCACGAACACCGCAACCTACACAGTGCAAAACAGCAAGGGCGCGACCGCAACCGGAACCCTGACGGTGACGGTCTTCGCCGGGACCTGCACCCAATGACCTCCCTCAGAAGACCGGAGAACCGGAAGATGCGTAAGCTTTCACCACGCGGTTTGCTGGTTGGCGCACTACTCGCCAGCAGTGCACTTGCTGCCCCGGCGTCCGCCAATCCCATTCGCCGTAACTGGGACGAGAACGGCGTTGATCTTGTCACCGGCGATTATCAGCTGAACTTCACGGAAGCGACGATCGGGTCGGGCAAGGCCGAGCTTCCCCTTATTCGGGTCAACAACAGCGCTGATGAATTCAGCCAGTGGGATAGAATTCGGCTGACCCTCTCGGGTTCTCAATATCGCGTCTCCTTGCCGGACGGATCCGATGAGGTTTTCCAAGGGCCCAATGAGGCGCAATTGTCGAGCGTCAAGGGCGACGGCGCGACGCTCATAGTGCAGTCCAGTGGGGCATTCCAATATACGTCCGCATTGGGCGACATCATAACGTTCAATTCAACGGGTCCGAGCGGCCAATTTTACCCATCGCAGTTGCATCAGATGGGTATGGAGATAGTGAACTTCACGTATGACGTGGCGGGTACTGGCGTCACACAGCAGTGGCGTCTCAGGAGCATTTCGAACCAGTTCAACTACTCGATAAATTTCAATTATCAGAGTGACACAGCCGGTACGACCGGTTGGCTTCAACGCGCCAACGCGGTTTTCGATCGCGACGCGACCCCCGTGAGCACCGTCAGCTACGCCTATCCCGTGTCTGGTACCGTGAACGTGACCGACCCCGCCGGAAAAATCTGGAGGATCACGGCCACCAGCATCCAACGGCCGACCGACTCAACGCCGAAATTCTCGGTCACCCAGAAGAGTGGGGTTGTTTCGGCCGTCTCCAAGGATGGAGTGACTACCAGTTACAGCCGCGCCGTCAGTGGGAACGCGGTGACGCTCACTAAGAGCGACCCACTCAACAATTCTACGGTGATCACATCGGACCTGTCGATCGACCAGATCACTTCGATCAAGGACCCACTCGGCCAAACAACGACGTTCGATCACAACGATACCTACGGGCGTCTGACGAAGATCACGATGCCTGAAGGTAATGCGATCAAATACACACTCGACGATCGCGATAACAGGATCCAGACCGACTATATTCCGAAACCGGGTTCGACCGATCCCACCCTGACGTGGATATCCACGTTCGGAACAAGCTGCGATGGAGATTTTGCCAGGCTTTGCAATCGAGCTTCAGACATTCAGGATCCAAAGGGCAACGTCACCCACTATACTTACGCAGCACTAGTCGGTGTGCTGACGAGCATAACTCGGCCGGCGGTCAATGGCGTGCAGTCAGTGACCACATACAGCTACGGCACCAATATGGTTCTGACTGGCATCTCTGAGTGCCACACAACGAGTCTTGGAAATTGCGTGGGGACTTCGGACGAAGTCAGAACCAGCCTCACGTACGATAATTACGCCAATCCCCTGACCATCACCAAGGGCGACGGCGCAGGCGCTCTGGCGGCTACATCGACAATGACTTATGATGCGAGCGGCGATCTCCTAACGGTCGACGGTCCTTTGTCCGGGACATCTGATACGACCGTTTATCGTTATGACGCGGCACGACGCCTGGTCGGGGTGACCTCGCCCGATCCCGACACGACCGGCACCATGACACCGAGGGCTATCAGGTACACCTATGATGCCGCGGGGCGGTTGACCAAGCAGGAATTGGGAACGGTCACCGACCAAACGGCCGCCGCGTGGACAGCTTTTTCTCCACTCGAGACGGTGGACATCGGGCTCGACACGAACGGTCGCGTGGTCACGCAAAAGCTTTCAGGAGGCTCAACCGCCTACGCAATGACCCAGTTGAATTACGACAGTGATGGGCGACCGCAATGTTCGCGGGTACTGATGAACAGCAACGAGTTCACCTCGCTCCCGTCCAACGTGTGCACCGTCAATGCGACAGGAACGCCAGATCGAATCACGAAAACCATCTACGATGCCGACGGCCATGTCACGCAGGTGCAGGAGGCGGTCGGAGTCACCGCGGACTCAAGAAACGAGCGGACTCTGACCTACACCAACAATGGCAAGATTCAGACGCTGAAGGACGGCGACAATAATCTCACGACCTATCAATATGATGGGCAAGATCGATTGTCTAAGACGCTTTATCCATCGGCAACTCAAGGGGCAGGCACGAGTTCGACGACCGATTACGAGCAGCTCGGTTATGATTTGAATTCGAACGTCACGAGTTTCCGCAATCGGGCGGGCCAGGCAATCGGTCTGAGCTACGATGCGTTGAATCGCGTGACGTTCAAGGATCTGCCTGGAACCGAACCGGACGTGACCTACGGCTATGACAATTTAGATCTGACGTCCGTGTCTCAGAGCGGCAATGCGATTGGCCTTACCTATGATGCTTTAGACGACCTCACCGACGAAAACGGGCCCGAAGGAAATATGCACTCGGACTACAATCTGTCGGGGTGGCGCACCAAGCTTACCTACCCGGACGGGATGTACGTCAGCTTCAACCACCTGTGGACGGGCGAGGTTCTGAAGATCACCGAGAACGGTGCGACATCGGGCGTCGGTGTACTTGCCAGCTATGCCTATGATGCACTTGGCAATCGCAGTAGCATAACCTTCGGCAACGGCGTGGTTCAGAGCTACGCCTACGATCCGGTCTCGCGTCTGAAGACTCTGACCAACAATCTTCCAAACACCGCCAACGACCTGACAATCGGCGGCTCGACTACCCCGATCACGTACAATCCGGCCGGCCAGATTCTGTCCGCGCCGCGGTCCAATGATGTCTATGCGTGGAGAGGCGCGGTCGGAGTCAGAGCTGAAACTAGCGGGAACGGCCGCAACCAATATAGCGCAGCCGGTCCCGCTAGTTTCAGCTATGACGCCAACGGGAACCTCACTTCCGACGGGACCAACAGCTACACCTACTCTAGCGAAAATCGGCTGACTACCGCACCGGGTACAACGCTCAGCTACGATCCCTTGGGGCGGCTTTTCCAGGTCGCTGGAAGTTCGACGACGCGGTTCGGCTATGATGGGGCCAATATGGTCGCCGAATATGATGGCTCGAACATTCTCCAGCGGCGCTACGTATTTGCTCCAGGGATGGATCAGCCGATCATCTGGTATGAAGGGAGCGGAACCACCAACCGCCGTTTCCTTTCATCCGACGAACGAGGAAGTATTATTTCTGCAACGGACAACTCGGGCGCCGTCGTCGCGATCAATACCTACGACGAATACGGTATTCCCGGCTCGTCGAACCAGGGACGGTTCCAATACACTGGCCAGGCTTGGCTCCCCGAGATCGGCATGTCCTACTACAAGGCGCGCGTCTATTCGCCCACGCTGGGACGGTTCATGCAGACTGATACGATTGGCTATGCCGATAACGCGAATCTCTATGCCTACACCGACAATGACCCGGTGAATTGGATCGATCCGTTGGGACTTACAACCACACCGTCGAACCCTCCACCAAATCCTGATCCCGGCCCGGAGATCGACGTAACAGCTATACGATTTTGGGATGTGGTTTCAGGAGGGTCCCTCGGCGGCAATGCTTCGGGATCTGCCACTGGGGACCAACGGGCAATAGTCGTTACGCATACGCGCGCGCATAGTACGCAATATGACAGAGAGATTGCGAACCTGGAGACATCCACCGCTAACGAAATCGTGGTAACAGGAGTTAAGTTGGCGCAGAATTCGGTAACCGTGAAATTGCCACCGGCCACCCGCTACGCGACACCGGATGAGGTCAGTCGGGCCCGAGAACAGCAGAACGCAAGGGTCCGCCCCCCGCGTGTAACTGCCAAACCTGGAGACGGCCATTTGCACATACATTGTTGCGGCGGGGATCTCTTGGGCGCTGACATCAACTGGGATTTATTCACGATCGACGTTGACCCCGGTTCCGGACCTCCGGGGCCGCCACCCGACGTGGACCCATTTGCATTCTTTGAAGGGTGATATTCGCCGCAGAATCAATAGGGGAGCATTGATTGCACCTAGTCCCTCTTGCAGCCGCAGTCACGACGGCGATCTTGTCACTATATAACGCTTTGGTTGTGGGGTTCAGAATCTCCCTACGAGCCCTCTGCTATGTGGTGATAGTGTTGGCTCTATGGATGGTGCATGGCCCAATTTCGAACCTGGTGTATTATAGTCTACCGGCACAAAGCGAGGTATATAGAATAGCTATAATTCTTATGCCTGCAGTGATCATAGAAGACGCCGCTAGGGTACTCTTTGTTTCCAGCAAGAGCAGTGGATCGCCTTACGAAAAATCAATGTCGTTCGGTTCAGTGATAACCATTATAGAATTACTAAGTCAGTACGGTTCGTTTATCTTCTTAACTCCACAACACAACGAAAGAGCTCTCCAGATATACAATTACGTGTTTAGCGTAGAATCCATTTCAGCGGCCTTGGCTGCTCCATTGAAATTGGCTGTCCAGATCTCCCTTACGTACACATTCTACGTACTTTGGAAGGATCGAAAATTTGGTCTTGTGTTGTTATTGGGCGCTTTACACTACACAGTTGATGTACTTATAAATGCTAGCAATTTGTTAATCCCTGGTCTCTGGATGGTCAGTTCGGTTATTGCCTACGCGGTATTAGTTGCGACATCCGTCAGGCTTGCGAAGTTCAACAAGATCGGTCCGTTGACCTTGATCTGTGCGTTTCCGAGAGTGTCCTCTAGCTCTAAAGCTGACCAGCGAAACCTTAGATGACCCAAACCGCGACTTGGAAGCGCTAACGTCCCCGATACGGGCAATCTTATGTGTTTCGCCGAGAATGGAAGAAAGCGGCGGCGGCACGCGGCTGGCTAAGCGCCGACCCACTTGAGGCAAATTCACCTCGCGTGCGGCACTTCGTTGAGATAGCCTTCGACTATGTATTCCGCTCTTTCATTCGATAATCCGATTGCCGCGGCGTTGGAGTGGCTGCAGGCGATATTGCTCGGCTCGATCGCAACCACAGTCGCGGTGATCGCCGTGGCGTCAGTGGGTTTCCTGATGCTTACCGGCCGGGTCGACATTCGCCGCGCGGCGCAAGTTGTGATCGGCTGCTTCATCCTGTTCGGCGCTTCGAGTATCGCTCAAGGCATCATCGGAGGAGCGAACAGTCTTGCGATACAGCGAGACACATCTGCGGGTGCCGGGCCGACGCAGGTCTCCGCACCTCCACCACCCGAGCCTAGCCATCTGCCGCCCAAAACCTACGGTCCCTACGCCGGCGCCGCCGTTCCAACACAGTAATGGCCATTGTTCTGGTCGGGGCGTTCGAGTGTCCGTTTTGGGTCGAAAGCGGACACTAGGTAAGCTCCTTTAGACGGCTCCGCATTTATTGCGAGTTGCTACGGAACAGTGTAACTGTAACAACTGTAGCAGGTGGAGAAAGATTAAGGATATCAGGAGCTTGAGGAGCGAAAAAGCGTTCCCCCTCGGCTCCACCAACCCCCCAAAACACAGCAAAATCCGGGGCGCTCGTCACCTTTCAGCGCGCTTGATCAACCTCAAGCCATGAAACGGAAACGGGCAGCTCTCGTTCTCAGCCTTGCGGCCAGGCGCCGCTAGCGACTGGGAGTCGATGGTTCCGTATTGTGGCGCTGCTCCACTACCCGGGCAGCTTTGGTTCCGGTGGAATTTAGATCCGTGGCTGATTGCCTCGCTGGCGGCGGTCAGCTGGGCACATGTCCGTACGCTAGCCGCGCGAGAGCGCGCCATTGCAGGTACGGGGTGGGCAATCGCTGCGCTGGCCTTCATCTCTCCGATCTGCCCGCTCTCTGTCGCGCTCTTTTCGGCGCGAATCGCTCAACACATGGTCCTGATGCTGGTCGCTGCCCCGCTCATCGGACTCTGCTTGCCGCGAGGGCGGTGGGAGCAATCCATCTGGTGGAGCGTCGCCGCATTCACCGCCGCAATCTGGGTCTGGCACATGCCGGTCCCGTACGAAGCAACTTTCCGTTCGACTCCGATTTACTGGTCCATGCACCTGACCCTGTTCGGAAGCGCAATCTGGCTGTGGCGCGATCTTCTCAACCACCGAAGCCATGAGACGCTCACGGTAATCAGCGCCGGGCTTTTCGCCTGCGTGCAGATGGGGCTGCTCGGTGCGGTACTGACCTTCTCGGCGCATCCGTGGTTCGCCTGGTATGCAACGACGACCCAGCCGTGGGGCCTGACCCAGCTTCAGGACCAGCAGCTTGGCGGTGTCATCATGTGGGTCCCGAGCGGAGTGATTTTCCTCTCCGCCGCGAGCCGTTCTTTCCTGCTCATGCACAACTGGCTGGAACGCCCGGCAATGCAGTGATGCATCCCCTCGGGTACCTCAGCGGCTCCGGGGCTCAGACCGCTTCGGTGGTGCCGCTCATGTGGTTCATGCTGATCGTGTCGATCGTCGTAACGGTGATCATCATCGGCCTAGTGGTGTGGGCGGTGCTTACGAAACGGGCGGCGGTGGGGCCGCGAAGCCTCCGCACCATCGCTCTCGAGCACAGGGACGGCGTGAACTGGATCTGGATCGGGCTCGCCATCTCGATCGTGCCGCTTCTGGTATCGGTCTTCTGGACCGTTGCGGTGCTGGCGAAGACTGGTGCGGTGCCTTCCGCGCCCCTGACCATCGATGTCACCGCCAAACGCTGGTGGTGGGATGCCCAATACCGGGATGGTGCCACCGGCGGCCAATTTCGCGTCGCAAATGAAATTCATATCCCGGTCGGTCGCCCAGTGCTGTTGCACCTTCGCTCGGCGGACGTGATCCATAGCTTCTGGGTCCCCAAGCTGGCGGGAAAAACGGACGTCATCCCCGGCCAGGTCAATGCGATGTGGATTGAGGCTGACGCACCTGGCCGGTATCGCGGCCAGTGCGGCGAGTTCTGCGGCGCGCAGCACGCGCACATGGCGTTCTATGTCATTGCTGATCCGCCGCTGCAGTTCGCCCAATGGGAACGGCAGCAGATGCAGCCGGCTTTCCCTCCAGCGGCGCCCGAGGCCACCGCCGGTCTTTCGCTTTTCACGCAGCGTTGCGGCCGCTGTCATTCCGTTCGCGGAACGCCCGCGCACGGATCGTTCGGCCCGGATCTGACGCATTTGATGTCCCGGCAAAGCATCGCTGCGGGAATGCTTCAGAATAACCCCGCGTCGCTCAGCGGATGGGTGGAGAACGCCCAAGCCGTCAAACCTGGTGCGCTGATGCCCGACCAGCATCTTTCGGGCCCCGAGCTGACCGTTCTGCGGGCGTACCTGGAGACTCTCCGGTGAGTCCTCCTTCGGCCACTGCCGCGGCTGCAGCGCACGTCGAGGACAGGCGCCCAGACGTCCGCCGCACACCGGAAATCGGGCGTTCGACTCCGGAGCTTCGCGAACGTCTCCAAAGGATTTGGGAGACGAAGCCGGGCCTCTATGGCTGGTTTGCGACCGTCGATCACAAGGAGATCGGCATCCGCTACATCGTCACCGCCTTCGTCATGCTCGTGATCGGCGGGATCGAGGCATTGATTATGCGGGTGCAGCTCGCGGGTCCCGAGCAGACCCTTCTCAGCCCGCAAGAATATAACATGCTGTTTTCGACGCACGGCGTGACGATGATCTTCCTCTACGCCTCACCGATCCTGTCGGGCTTCTCGAATTACCTGTGGCCGCTGCTGTTCGGAAGCCGGGACATGGCTTTTCCGCGGCTGAACGCGCTCAGCTACTGGATCTATCTCGCCGCCGGAATTTTCATGTACGCCGGGGTGTTCATCGGTGCCGGACCAAACGACGGGTGGTTCAACTACGTGCCCTACGCGCAATTTCGGTACGATCCCGGGCTGAACATCGATTTCTATTCGCTGGGGATGATCTTCCTTGGAATCTCGACCAGCGTCGGCGCGGCGAACTTCATCGTCACGCTACTGCGGATGCGGGCGCCGGGGATGTCGATCAACCGGCTTCCGATCATCATCTGGGGAACGGCGACAGCGAGCTTCGCGAACCTGCTGATCGTGCCGGCGGTGAGCCTGGCCTTCTTCCTTCTTTGGCTGGACCGGCAGTTCCACACGCAATTCTTCCAGGTGCCCGGGGGCGGACAGCCGCTTCTGTGGCAGCACCTGTTCTGGATGTTCGGCCATCCGTGGGTCTACGCGATCGTGCTCCCGGCCATGGGGATGGTGTCGGACGGGCTTCCCGTCTTCTGCCGGCGCCCCCTCGTCGGATACGCGCCGGTCGCGCTCGCCACAGTGGCAACGATGCTGCTCGGCTTCGGCGTCTGGGTCCATCACATGTTCGCGACTGGCCTGCCCGGCCTCAGCCTCGCCTTTTTTTCGGCCGCCTCGATCCTCATCGCAGTGCCGAGTGCAATTTCGGTATTCTCCTGGATTGCGACGATCTGGCTGGGGCGGCCCGTGATTACCGCCGCGTTCCTGTTTTTTGCCTCAACGATCGTCCTGTTCGTGATCGGGGGCGTTTCAGGCTTCATGACTGCGAGCGTGCCTGCGGACTGGGAGCTGACCGACACCTATTTCGTGGTGGCTCACCTCCATTACGTCTTGCTGGGGATCAACGTCTTCCCTGTGATGGGGGCGACCCATTTCTGGTTCCCGAAGATCACCGGGCGGATGATGGACGAGCGGCTTGGCCGCTGGAGCTTTTGGACCACGTTCATCGGCTTCAATGTCGCCTTCCTGCCGATGCATCTGACCGGCCTCTGGGGAATGCCGCGGCGGGTCTACACCTATCCCGTCGATATGGGCCTCGGGCCGATCAACATGGTGAGCACGCTCGGCTCGTTCCTCCTCGCGATCGGGTTCCTGCTCTTCTTTATCAATGCGATCAGGAGCAGGACTCGAGGCGCGCCAGCGGGTGACAATCCGTGGGATGCGTACACCCTCGAATGGTCGACGAGCTCGCCGCCGCCGCCCTACAATTTCGCGGTGATCCCGACCGTCGCATCGCGTCACATGCTGTGGGAGGATCAACTCGGCGAACCCGGCGAGCGATCGAACCTCGAGGAAGGGTTCATCCTCGATCACGGCAAGGAAGCACTCGCGACCACGGCTCTGGATGCAGAGCCGCAGCGGATCCTGCACATGCCTGAGGACACGATCATCCCCTTCCTTCTCGCCACCGGAATGCTTGTTCTGTTCAGCGGGCTCCTCGTGCGCAGCGTGCCGATCGCCGCCGTGGGGGCCCTGATCTGCGCTGCCGATCTGATCGCCTGGTTCTGGCCGAGAGCGAGCCTGCTCGAGCGAGGTCCCGCCCATGACTGAGGTAGCGCTGACGAAAGCCTCGCCACTTCCGGTCGGCCCGGTTCGCGATCACGGCATCGGGCGTGGAGGGATGTTCGCGCTGATCGCGAGCGAGGCGGCGCTCTTTGGCTATCTGCTTTTCAGCTATTACTACACCGGAGCTTCGGAGCCGACGCCCTGGGTGCTCGAAGCGCACCCGGCGCTGAAACTGGCGCTGCCCAACACCTTCATTCTTCTGCTCTCCAGCGTGGCAATCTGGTTCGCGGAGCGAGCAACCCGGCGCGAGGAGCGAGCGAAGGCGCTGATCGGCTGCGGTATCGCACTCGTCCTCGGGACGATTTTCGTCATCGTGCAGATGTTCGAATGGAAGGCGAAGACCTACGGCCTGGCCAGGTCGAGCTACGCCTCGCTCTACTACATCACCACCGGTTTCCACATGGCACACGTGGTGGTGGGGCTCGCGGTGCTACTGATGCTCTTCGTCTGGACCTGGCTCGGCTATTTCACGCCGACGCGGCGGATCGTGTTCACCAACGGCTCCTACTACTGGCACTTCGTCGATGCCGTGTGGCTGGTGGTCTTCGCGACCTATTACATCACTCCTTACCTGGGCTTCGCCACATGAGCGGGCACAACACTCGACGACCCAGCCACTCTCGACTGAAGGGGCTGGAGCTCGCCTTCGCGGTTGCTGGCGCACCGCTGGCGTGGCTGACACAGATCAACGTCGTCTACCCGTTGACCGCGACCCCTTGCTTCCCGGGCCCCGATCGCAAGCTCGCTTTCCCGGCAGATGCTCAATGGGCCTTCGTTCTTGCTGTCGCGGCATATGTCGTGCTGCTGGCGCTCGCCGTTTCAGCCGGAATTCTCGCCTGGCGCCTGTACAAACGGTTCTCGGCTGGCCGGGAGACCTCCGCAGATCATTTCGAAGGCTCCGGCATCGGTCGAATGCGCTTTCTTGCCTTCTGCGGGATCCTCCTTGGCGTCGGCTTCAGCGGCGCGATCCTCCTCAATGCATTCTCGTTGATAGTGGTCCCTCCATGCGCAATCTGATCCTGCTTTTCCCCGCTGCACTCGCCGGCTGTACCGGCCCCAACCGGGAGACGGATGCGAAGAGCATCATCGCGACCAGCTGCGCGAGCTGCCACGTCGTTCCCGGAGTGCCGGGAGCCAACGGCAATGTGGGGCCGCCGCTGACTGGAATCGGCGACCGCCAGGTCATCGCCGGATATTTCACGAACAACCGGCAGAACATGGTTCGCTGGATCACGCACTCGCAGGCGATGCTTCCGAACAATGCCATGCCGGACACCAACCTGACGCCCGAACAGGCGAACGAGGTTGCCCAATATCTTTCAAAGCTACGGTGATGGTCTGAGGCTCGTGAAGGTTCGTAACTTCATCGTTGCAGCTGCCGCGGGCGCGGCAAGCTTCTTCGTCGGTGGGATAATCGTCGCCTTTCTGGTGATCGAATTCGGCTGGTTCGATATCTCGGCTGCCGACGCGCACATGCCGATTGTGCGCTCGTTCGTACATCGTGTGATGATCCACGGTGTGGGGCAGCGCGCTGCTGATGTTCCTGTACCGGCAACCGTCCCTGCAGCTTTCGTCGCCAACGGAGTGTGCGAGTATCAGCAGCATTGCCAGATGTGCCACGGCGGACCGGGAGTGGCCCGGGACGCCTGGGCCAATGGCCTCAACCCGACGCCGCCCTACCTGATCGACTCCCGCGCCCGCTGGACCCCGCAAGAGCTCTACTGGATCGTTAGCAAAGGCGTGAAGATGACGGCCATGCCATCGTGGAAGATGAGCATGTCGGACAAGCAGATATGGTCGGTCGTCGCCTATCTGGAAAACATGCCGAAGATACCACCTGGCGCCTATCAGGCCTGGTCTGCTGGGCATGTCTGCCCGTCGGCCAAAGATGTCCTGAGCGCGGTTGCAGCCTCCCAAGCGCCGCCGCCTGCCAAGCTTCCAAAGCTGCCCGTTCCACTCCCCAAGCGCTCGTAAAACGATACGCGGCGCGCACTGCACGAGCTCCTGAGCACAGCGATCTCAAATAGCAGGCTGAGCTTGATCTAGGTCAGTTCAGGACCCGCTCGCTTCACCGCCGGAACGACAGGCCCTCACCCAACGTTGACGACCTATTCTGCCGCACGAATGCGAGCCCCGATCCGGATCTTGGACCCGAATCCGCTCGATGGAGGATGGATGGGGCAAGGTCCGGGTCGCAAGCTCAATCGCCGGGAACTGCTTGCATTGGGAGCAGCAGGTACGACAGCGGTCGGGGCGCTGGCACACGACGGCATGCTTGGGGCGCCCGGGCGTACAATCACAAACGCCCTGCCCTGGGCTGACGGACTTACGGACGCTCCGGAGCCAATCGAAGAAGGCGGTTGGCACTATCTCAACGGAGGCGAAGTGGCGTTTCTGACGGCTGCGGTCGATCGCCTGATCCCTCCCGATCCCACCGGTCCGAGCGCGTCCGAGGCAGGCGTTGTCGTCTTCCTCGACCGGCAGCTCGCCGGTGCCTATGGGAACGGCGCCCACTTTTATCTCGAAGGTCCGTGGGCCAACGGGGCGGAAACCCAAGGGTATCAGAGCCGCTTCACTCCAGCCCAATTCTATCGCCACGCGATCGCAGCGATCGAGCAGGCAGTGGGGCACAGCCAGAACGGAAAGGCCTTCAAGGACCTCGATACGAACACACAGGATTCGCTGCTGAAGCAGATGGAATCGGGCGACCTGAAGCTGGAGGGGCCGATCACCTCAAAAGCCTTTTTCACGATGTTCCTGCAGAATGTCCTCGAAGGCTATTTTTCAGACCCGATGTACGGCGGGAACAAGGATGGTTCCGCATGGAAGATGATCGGCTTCCCGGGTGCCCATTACGATTATTCGGAATGGGTGACGGCTTATAACCAGCCGGTGCCGGTGCCGATGGTCAGCCTGCTGGGCCGCCGCGCATGGGACCGAAGCTGACGTGGCGCAGGTTCTCCCGAAGGTCGATATCGTTCTCGTCGGTTTCGGCTGGACGGGCGCGATTCTGGCCCAGCAACTGTGCGACGCCGGCTTGAGGGTTCTGGCGCTCGAACGGGCCTCGTCGCGGAGCACGCCGGTCACTTGGGCGACCACATTCGACCAGGACGAGCTGCGCTACATGTGGCGGCACCACCTGTTCCAGAACGTCAAATATTCCACCCTCACCTTCCGCAACAACGTCAATCAGACAGCGCTTCCGATGCGCCACCTGGGCTCGTTCCTGCCGGGCACCGGTGTCGGCGGCGCCGGGATTCACTGGAACGGACAGATCTGGCGCTGGCTGGAGACCGACTTCAAGCTCAAGAGTCACAATGAATCGCGCTACGGAAAGCAGGCGACCGCCGACTTGACGCTCCAGGACATGCCGCTGAGCTATCAGGAGCTCGAGCCTTACTACGACATGTTCGACAAGATCTGCGGCACGTCCGGGCAGGCAGGCAATCTCAACGGCGCGAAGCAGGCGGGCGGCAATCCGTTCGAGGGTCCGCGAAGCGCTCCTTACCCAACGCCTCCGCTGCCGATGACCTATGGTCCCAAGCTGTTCGAACAAGCCGCGGCAAGCATGGGGCTGCATCCGTTCCCGCACCCGGCCGGTAATCTGTCTCAACCGTACACAAACCCGCTGGGGATGCAGCTCGGCAAATGCACCTTCTGCGGCTTTTGCGAGAAGTTCGGCTGCGGGAACTACTCGAAGTCGTCGCCGCAAACGACGCTGATCCCCTACATCCTGACGAAGCCCAACTTCGAGCTGCGGACGGAAGCTGAGGTGCTGAAGGTTGAGCGCACCCCAGACGGAAAGCACGCCACCGGAGTGACCTACATCGACACTGCCGGAGTCCAATACTTCCAGCCGGCTGAAATCGTCGCTCTGACCGCCTACCAACTGCATAACGTCCACCTGATGCTGCTCTCGGGGATTGGGCAGCCCTACGATCCCGCGTCCGGCCAAGGAATTGTCGGGAAGAACTATTGCTACCAGACGATGAGCGGGGTCGATCTGTTCTTCGACGACAAGCTGCTCAATCCCTTCATAGGCTCCGGAGCGATGGCGTCGGTCATCGACAATTATAACGGCGACAATTTCGATCACAGCGGGCTCGGATTCATCGGCGGCGCCTACGTCGCCGGAATGATCACCGGCGCTCGGCCGATCGAGATGGTCCGAGTGCCAGACGGGGTGCCGAAATGGGGGCTAGAGTGGAAGCGGGCGGGAGCAAAATACTTCCTGCGCAACATGGGGCTTTCGGTCCACGGCTCGAGCTATCCGCAGGCGGGCAATTACCTAAGCCTCGATCCGACCTACAAGGATCAGTTCGGCCGCCCGATGCTTCGGATGACGTTCGATTTCCCCCAGAACGATCTCAAGATGGCGAAATATTGCACCGATCGCGCCACTGAGATCGCCAATAAAATGGGCGCAACCCACATTCATCCCAAGCCGCGCCAGGGGCCCTACGACATCACCCACTATCAAACGACGCACAATGTCGGCGGGACCATGATGGGCGACAATCCCGGCGACAGCGTCGTCAATAAATATTCGCAAAGCTGGGACGTTCCGAACCTGTTCGTCACGGGCGCCGGCCTCTACCCGCAAAACCCCGGTTATAACCCCACCGGAACGCTGGCGGCGCTGGCCTTCATGACCGCGGACGCGATCAAGACCAAATATGTGAAGGCGCTCGGGTCGCCACTGGTTGCAGCGTGACGGTCGCGTGGCCGCGAAGCCTGTGGGGCCGGATTCTTGCGATCATCCTTGCGCTGATTTTCGTCCTCATCCTGGTTTCGTTGGTGTCTTGGCTGTGGTTGAAGTCCACCGAGCCGAACGTTCAGGATCCGCCACCCGCGCCGTTGAGGATTCTGACGCAGCCGATCCCCGATGGACCCAACGCCGACCTGCTACGCCGTGGCCGCTACCTCAGCATCGTCAGCGACTGCGCCTCGTGCCACACGCGCGGCGGGGGTCGTCCTTTCGAAGGCGGACTGGGGCTGAAGACGCCGTTCGGAATCATTTACTCCGCCAATATTACCGGCGATCCGTCGGCGGGAATTGGCGATTGGACGCCAGCCGAATTCTACGGCGCCCTGCACGACGGAAAGGACGACGAAGGGCATCACCTGTATCCGGCGATGCCCTACAACCATTTCGACATGATCCCGCGCGCCGACAGCGACGCGATCCTGGCTTATCTGAAGACGGTGCCGGGAAGCTCCTATGCGCCTCCTGCGAACCGGCTTCCGTTTCCACTGGATATCCGGATTGCGATGATTGGCTGGAATGCGATCAATTTTAGGCCGCATCCCTTCAAACCCGATCCCGCCCAGTCCGCAATCTGGAACCGCGGCGCCTATCTTGTAGAAGGGCCGGAGCATTGCGGCGCCTGCCATACGCCCAAGAACATTCTTCAGGCGGAAGAGCAGGACAAGGCGCTTCAAGGCTCCGTCATCGAGGATTGGTACGCGCCTGACCTGACTGGAAATCCGCGTACCGGTTTGGGCCGCTGGAGTGCGGGTGAGATCGTCGAATATCTCAAGACCGGCCGGAATTCGCACTCCAATTCCGCGGGACTGATGTCGGAGGTGGTCGCCTATTCCACTTCGATGATGTCCGATTCCGATCTCGCGGCGATCGCCACCTACCTGAAGTCCCTTCCGCCGAGTCCCGACACATCGAGCCCTGCGCCGGATGCGGCAGCGATGCGGACGGGGTCTGCCATCTTCTTCGATGAATGCACCGCGTGCCACCTCGTCGGGGGCAAAGCGCAACCGGGAATGTTCCCGCCTTTACCGGGCAGCGCAGTCGCCCAGCAGCGTGACCCGACTGGGCTCATCCACCTGATCCTCGGCGGCGGCCGCACTGCGCCTACCGCAGCGAAACCGACGTTCCAGTCCATGCCAAGCTTCGCCTGGAAGCTCAGCAATCAGCAGGTGGCCGACGTCGCAACCTTCGTGCGCAACTCCTGGGGCAACAAGGCGCCACCGGTCACCGCTCATCAGGTGGCGTCTGTCCGGTCCGAGTTGAAGCTGCAGAAGCCGGAACTGCGTAAGTAATCCGCGGCGCGGCCTCGCACCTAACAACCGTTGGAACAGCATGGCCGGCGAGCGCTTCATTAGAAATCATGAAGCTCAATTTCCGCTGGACGATCGGTGACGTCGCCGACGAAGGATTCGAAGCACTGCGACTTTCTCTTTGGGGCGCGGATCGGCTGTTCCCCCCCGATGCCGGATTTCACGTCTGTGTGAACACTATCTCGGTCGACGAGGCGAAACAGCGAACGGGTGAGGTCCCGCTTCTCGTTCAGTGGCATTCCATTCCGCGGCAGGTACCATCCGTCCTTGACCCGTTTCTGGATGGAGCGATGAGCGAAGGCACGGCGTGGAAGTTCATCCCGCTGCTGCTCGACCGCGGCGTGCGCGAGCTTGCGATCGACAATGACCTTATCCTTTGGGGACTGCCGCTGGCTATTCGCCGGTGGATGGAGGATCCGGAGGGGACGCTTGTTGCCGCCGATGTCACTCCGGCTCACGGCCAGTTTGCCGAACAGTGCGGGCCAGAGCCGCGCAATTCGGGAATTCGCGGAACGCCCGCAAACTTCGATTATGAAGCCGCAATCCGAAGCGTTCTCGCGGACAACCCGGTGAAGCTTCGGTCCGAGCTCGACGAACAGGGGCTGCAGATCGCCGCCCTTTCGCGGTGTGGTGTGCCGTATGTCGTTGCGGTGGAGGACGTGTCGATATGTTCGCCGTTTCCCCCGCACTTGCCCGAGCTTGGGCGGTGCGGCGCCCACTTTGTGGGCC
>Ga0207649_10000284_pt1 | contig 39562 bp, 33 predicted proteins | sample KBSC43metaG_FD_184317 | JGI IMG/M metagenome (GOLD analysis project Ga0207649, IMG submission 184317) | Corn rhizosphere microbial communities from Kellogg Biological Station, Michigan, USA - KBS C4-3 metaG (SPAdes) (version 2) | ecosystem: Host-associated > Plants > Roots > Rhizosphere > Soil ... | reverse complement strand
CTCGCCTTCGAACGCAGCGGGCCGGAGCGGTATCTTTCCTCCATCCGTCTGTTCCTCGAATTCCTGCGCGTGACGGGCGACAACCCGACCGAACTGGAAAAACAACTGATCGGCCGCATGACCGCCGAGATGTGGACGCTCAGGAACATGTCGATGTCGGTGATGGGCAAACTCGCTGCGGGCGAAGACCCGGCTGTCGACGCCGCCGTCGTGAAAGACCTTGGCACGTCGTTCGAACAGGAATTGCCGCGATTGATACAGGCCAACACGCGCGCAGACGTGACGCTTGAGAACGGCGATCCGTTCAACGACACACTGTCTTACCTGCTGCAAAGCTCGCCTTCGTTCTCGCTGCGCGGCGGCACGCGCGAGATCCTGCGCGGCATCATCGCAAGGGAGCTGGGCCTGAGATGAGCGAACTACGCACCCTGCTCGCCGACACCACCGCCAAAGTGCTGGGCGATGCCAAGGACGCTTCGCTCGAAGCATCCTGGAAAAAGATTATGGAAGCCGGGCTTCCTGCCGTTCTCTTAGAGGATGGTTTCGGCGGAAACTGGGAAGACGCGCTCGTCGTCGTGAAGGCCTGCGGGTATCACGCGACGCCTGCGCCGCTTCCCGAAGCCATTTTGGCAACGCATGTATTTGGAGATTTGCCGGACGGCATGGTGACCGTCTGCGCCAACACCACAGGCAAGCTCGACGGCGCACGTTTCACCGGCGAATTGCGCGGTGTGCCGTGGGGCCGCGAGGCCTCGCACGTTGTCGCAGTGCTCGACGGCAAGGCGCTTCTTCTGTCGCGCGCCGATGCAAGGATCGAAGAACATCACAATCCGGCAAGCGAACCGCGCGACACGCTGCGCTTCGAAAACGCGAAAGCAGAAATGGCAGCGGGCAATATCGACATGCTCGCCGCGCTCGCGCTTCTGCGCACCGGCCAGATGGCGGGTGCACTCGATCATGCGCTCGAACTCTCGGTCGGATACTCGCGCGAACGCCAGCAGTTCGGCCGTCCGCTCGCCCAGTTCCAGGCCATCCAGCAGCAGCTTGCCGTTCTGGCCGAGGAGACCGCTGCCGCAGGCATGGCCGCCGCCGCAGCCTTCCGGGCGATGGACAGGGGCGATGCGGGCTTCGAAATCGCGGCCGCCAAGCTTCGGGCCAACCGGGCGGCGCGGACATCGACCGGAATCGCCCATCAGGTCCACGGCGCCATGGGCTTCACCGCCGAATATGCGCTGCACCATCTGACGCGCAGGCTATGGGCCTGGCAGACCGAAGCGGGCAACGAGCGGTTCTGGGGCGAAAAACTGGGGACACAGGTCGCAACCCGTGGCCCAACCGCCTTCTGGACCGAGCTTGTGGCACGAAGTGAGGCCTGAAGAGTTCCGTATTCGGGCTGCGGCAACTTTATTGTCAGTAGGCCCCTAGGGGTCGTGCGTACTCACGGCTAATGTTGGGTTGGGATGGTCAGTCTTACAGACGTTCGACCGGTGGAGGAGCGCGCCTGGTTCAAGACCGAGCGGCGCGACAATGTTCTGCGCTTTATCGTCGGCGGGGACTGGACGCTTCCCGAAGCCCCAAGGCTGGACCCCAAACTGCGCGCCCTCGACCTGAGCGCGCAGGAAGCTGAAATCGACGGCAAGGAACTGGACAAGCTGGACAGCGCGGGCGCGTGGCTTCTGTTGCGCACCAAACGCGCGATGGAAGACGGCGGTGCGAAAGTGCGCTCGTTCGTCATTCCCGAAAGCTACGGCCCGCTGTTCGGCACGCTGGAGCGCGAACACACCGCGCCGCCCACGCCGGAGATGGAACGGCCGCCGTTCCTCTATCGCGTCGGCCGCGGTTTCATGCATTCGATGACCCAGGGCTACGAGATGCTCGGCTATCTCGGCCGCGTCACGGTCGAGACGGTGGAGACCATCGGGCCGCAGAAGCAATTGCGCTGGAAAGCCTTCATCCACCAGGTGGAGGAAACCGGCATCAATGCGCTGCCCATCGTGGGCCTCCTGTCGTTCCTGATCGGCGTGGTGCTTGCCTATCAGGGCGCCGATCAGTTGCGGCGCTTCGGTGCGGAGATTTTCACCATCAACCTGCTGGGCGTTTCGATCCTGCGCGAAGTGGGCGGGCTTATCACCGCCATCATCATCGCGGGCCGTTCCGGTTCGGCGTTCACGGCCCAGATCGGCACCATGCGGGTGAACGAAGAAATCGATGCGATGCAGACCATCGGCCTCAACACCGTGGACGTGCTGGTGCTGCCGCGCGTGGCGGGATTGATGATCGCGCTGCCGTTCCTGACCTTCTATTCCGACATCATGGCGATGATCGGCGGCGCGGTGATGTGTTATTTCGACCTGAACATCACCTTCCCCGCCTTCCTGCGGCAGTTGCAGGGCGCAATAACGCTGAACACCTTTTTGGTCGGAATGGTCAAGGCGCCGGTGTTTGCCTTTGTGATCGCACTTGTCGGCTGCTTCGAGGGATTGAAGGTCGAACGCAACGCCGAAAGCGTCGGCCGGCTCACGACGCGCTCGGTGGTGGAATCGGTGTTCCTGGTCATCGTGCTGGATGCCGGGTTCTCCATCATGTTCTCGATCCTGGGGATTTGACGGTGAGCGAGCCCGGCCAAATCAACGGAAAAAGCAGCGAAGTCGTCATCAGCGCGCGCGGCGTGGTGAATGGCTTCGGCGACCGCATCATTCACGACCACATCGATCTCGACGTGAGGCGCGGCGAGGTAATGGGCCTTGTCGGCGGATCGGGCACGGGCAAATCGGTTCTGCTGCGTACCATCATCGGGCTGAACAAGCAGAAGGAAGGCTCGGTGAAGGTGTTCGGCGCCGAAGTGGGCGATGCCGACAATGTTTCGATGCGCGCGCTGCAGATGCGCTGGGGCGTGCTGTTCCAAGAAGGGGCGTTGTTCAGCTCGCAGACCGTGGCCGAGAACATTCAGGTGCCGCTGCGCGAATATACCAAGATGACCCAGAATTTGATGAACGAGATTGCTTCGATGAAGCTCTCGATGGTGGGTCTGCCCGAAGACACCGCGAAGAAATATCCCTCCGAGCTTTCCGGCGGCATGAAGAAGCGCGCAGGCCTTGCACGCGCGTTGGCGCTCGATCCGGAACTGCTGTTCCTCGACGAGCCAACCGCGGGCCTCGACCCGATTTCCGCCAGCAATTTCGACGGGCTGGTGCGCGACCTGCAGAAGAGCCTCGGCCTCACCGTGCTGATGGTGACGCACGACATCGACACGCTGCGCGCCACGACCGATCGCATTGCCGTTCTCGTGGACAAGAAGATCAAGATCGGAACGATCGCGGAGCTTCGCAAAGATCCCAATCCGTGGATCAAGGAATATTTCTCCGGCGCGCGCGGCCGCGCGGCGCTGGATTCATAGGAAGGGCCGGACATGGAAACCAAAGCCAATTACGCCGCCGTCGGCGCCTTCGTGTTGGCCTGTGTCATAGGCATCGTCATCGCGATCCTCTGGCTTGCCGGTGCGCAATACAGCCACGAGTTCGAAACCTATCGCACCTATTTCACCGGCTCCGTCACCGGCCTCGGCGACGGCACGAAGGTACGCTACAACGGCATCGATGTGGGTCGCGTGAAGGCGGTGGATTTCGATCCCGACGATCCGAAACGGGTTATCGCGACGTTGGACATCAATCCCGAAGTCAAAATCCACGAGGATTCGGTTGCCAGCATCGCGAGCGAAGGTCTGACCGGCGGCACCTATGTGGAAATCGACGGCGGCAGCAAGAACTCGCCGCTGGTCACACGTAAGCCGGGCGAACGCTATCCCGTCATCAAATCCAAGCCGTCCACCATACAGCAGCTTGTCGAAAGCGCGCCGCAACTCGTCGCCAAGCTGAACAAGATAGCGGACGGCCTGAACGACGTGCTGAACCCGCAGAATCGCCGCGCGATTTCCGATACGCTCGCCAACCTCCGCGACACAACCAGCGTGCTGCAGCGCCATTCGGCGGACATCGACGCGACCTTGAGTAACCTTGCGCTGGGTACTCAAAAACTCAATTCGAGCCTGGACGACATGCAGAAGACGCTCGGCAATGTCGACCTCGCGGTGCGCGACGCCGACACCTCGATCAAACATATCGGCAAGCTCGCCACCGATGCCGACGACTTCGTCACCGGCGACGGTCTGGCGCAATTCGGCCAGTTGGTGGGCGATGCGCGGCGCCTGGTCGAAAGTCTCACCCGCCTCACGAACAAGTTGAACCGTCAGCCGACACAGCTTCTGTTCGGCGACCGCCGCGAAGGATACCAACCCAAATGAGTGCGCAATCTTCTCCCACACTCGACCGCCGCCATCTGCTGGTGGGCGCCGGTACGCTCGTTCTCCTCGCCGGATGTGGCGGAGGCGATCTTCTGGGGCCGGGCAAGGCATCGCAGCTTTATCTGCTCAATCCCACTTACGGGCCGGTTGATGGGCCGACGGTAGGCTGGGCCCTCAATATCGCCACGCCCGATGCGGTGGACAGCTTGGACTCCTCACGCATCGCCCTGTTCAATCCGCCCGCGCGCATGGACGTCTATGCCAATGCGCAATGGCCCGACCGCTTGCCACAACTTGTTCAGAGCGCGCTGGTGCAGGCGTTCGAGCAAAGCGGAAAGATCGCGGCCGTGGCGCCCGACGATGCGGGTGTGCGGTCGGATTACATCCTGCAAACGGAAATCCGCGATTTCAACGCCATCTATGACGTGCCGGATTCCGCGCCGCGCGTGAAGGTCCGCATCATGGCGAAGCTGGTTCGCACCCGCGCGCGGGACATCGTCCAGGCGCAAGAATTTTCACAGGAGCTGCCCGCGGGCGCCAACAATGTCGACAATGTGGTGATCGCGGCAAGCCAGGCGCTAACCGCGATCCTGAAACAGATTGTGGAGTGGACATTAAAAGCGCCGCCATTGCCGCCGCCCTCCTCCGACAGCTAAGTCTTCCCAGCCGATTCCGACCCGAGCCGCAATGATCTTCAGTTCGTATCCCTATCTGATCTTCCTTGCGCTCACCGTTGTTGCCTTCTGCGTTCTGGAAAACCGCCTGCCCGGCCTGAAGCGAACCTTCCTGCTGCTGGTCTCGCTTGTGTTTTACGCCTGGTGGCGGGTGGATTTCCTGGCGCTTCTGCTGGGTTCGACGGTGGTGAATTTCGCCGTTGGAGCCGCAATCACAAACCGCCATATAGAAGGGAAAGCCACTCGCGGACTTCTTATCGCCGGCCTTGCGTTCAATCTGGGCCTTATCGCGTGGTTCAAATATGCGGGGCTGCTTGCTTCCAGCGCGAACGATCTTCTTGCGTTGGGACTTCCCATTCCGCATCTATTTCTGCCCCTGGCGATTTCGTTCTTCACCTTCGAGCAAATCAGCTACCTCGTGGATGCCGCCGGCGGACGGGCGCCGCAGTACAGCTTTCTCGACTACGCGCTGTTCGTGAGCTTCTTCCCGCACCTGATTGCGGGACCGATCATCCGGCATAACGACCTCATTCCGCAATTCGGCGAGACCCGGAATCGCGACAAACGCAGCGACGATATCGCGGTGGGCATGACGTTGTTCACCATCGGTCTGGCCAAGAAGACGCTGATCGCGGACAATCTTGCGCCGTTCTCCGATGCCGTGTTCGCCGCCGCCCATCACGGAACGGCCGTCGGGATGGCCGATGCGTGGATGGGGACGCTGTTCTTCGCGTTCCAGATCTATTTCGACTTTTCCGGTTACAGCGACATGGCGCTGGGATCGGCCTGCCTGTTCGGCATTCGCCTGCCGATGAATTTCAATTCGCCCTACAAGGCTGCCAGCATAATCGAATTCTGGCGGCTGTGGCACATTTCGCTGTCCACCTTCCTGCGCGACTATCTCTACATACCGCTGGGCGGCAACCGGCATGGGCAGTTTCGCCGGTATACCAATCTATTCATCACCATGCTGCTGGGTGGACTTTGGCACGGCGCGAACTGGACCTTCGTGATCTGGGGGGGATTGCACGGCCTCTATCTGATCGCGAACCATTCGTTCCGCGCGCTGACGCGCGGGTTCACCTTGCCGCAATCGCTCAAACCCTTCGCGCATGCGGTTTCGGTTTTTATCACCTTTGTCGCTGTCGTGTTCGCCTGGACCGTTTTCCGCGCAGAGAGCTTTGCAGGTGCGGCCCGCATGATTTCGGGGCTCGTGGGCGCGGGCGGCGATAGCCGCCTTTTGACGTTCGGGCCACTTGCGGGCGGCGCGCTGGTGACGCTGTTCGCGCTGGTGTGGCTCGCGCCCAACAGCATGGAGATCACCTGGTTGTTGAAACCGGCGCTCGAAACGCGCTACCGCGATGCGGGTTTGCGCGAGACGCGCTGGCAATGGCGGCCCAGCACGGCAACGGCAGTCGTGTTCGGCCTGTTGTTTGTCGTGAGCGTGATGGCGCTTTCCAATCTTAGCCCCTTCATCTACTTCCAGTTCTGATGCAAAGCCGCCGCTACCTCACTTGGTTCTTCGGCATCGCGGGCGCTATCGTCGCGCTTGCGGTCGCCTTCAACGCAATTGCGGACGCCTACATCCGGCATCATCGCGCGGGCGCGAGCGTTCAGCTCGTTTCCGGGTTCGAGCGTGTGCTGAAACCGGCGTGGCTTGTCTCCGTCAAGCCGTCGATGGTCTTCATCGGATCGAGCCGCGCACGCATCGCATTCGATCCCACGCTAGTTAACCCGGAATTCCACGTTGCAAGCTTCAACTATGGCGTTTCGAGCGCCTCGGCTTACGAAACGCGCCGCTACATCCAGGACGCGGCGGCGCAGCCCTTCGTCAAAACCATTTTCGTGGCGCTCGATGCGTTCACCTCCGGCAGCGCGGCACAGCCATTCGGCGGCGGCTTCGACGAACTGCGCCTGGCAGTGACGCCACAGGGTCAACCCACGCCACGCCGCGACCTTTGGCTGTTCACCTCGCGCTATCTGAGCGGCGGCGCATTGGGCATGCATGCGCTGGGTGTGTGGCTCCTGGCCCGACTGGGTCCAGGCCAACTGGCAGCCGACCGACCCGACATCTTCACCGAATACGGTCGCATGACGCCCGCCAAATTCCGACATGAGATGGCTCGCCGCGCCGAGCGCACCATGCACCTGACCGATTGGCAGAAAGGCGAATTGCGGAAATCGCTGGACGCGCTTTGCCCGTCAAAAGCGGAGGTTTATTTCTACTTTCCGCCCGACAATCTGGCAATCATCGCGCATTATCGCGCCAATGACGCGCAGGGCTTCGCGGCCTTCAAACAAACGGTTCGCGACGACGTGATCCAGCACAATGCGGCGTGCTCGAACAAGGTGCATCTGTTCGATTTCATGATTCCCAGCTCGATCACACGCGATGACGCCGCAACCCGCGGCCATAAAAGCCGCTATTACCTCGACCCGATCCACGTCCGGCCACCGACGGGATTGCTGCTACTCGAGCGCATGTTGCTGGGTCACGACACGGCTATCGCGAAACGAATGGCGGGCTAGGATGGTTTCGCGCCAGATACCGGCTGCTCGCGATAATATTCCGGCAACAGGCGTTTCAGGTTGGCGATCTTCGGCAAATCGTTGACCACGATATAGCCGTTGTCGGGATTCTTGATGAGAAAATCCTGATGATAGCTCTCGGCGGCGTAAAAGCCCTTCAATGAATCGACGCGCGTGGCGATGGGTTTTGAGAACACATGCGCTTTGTCGAGCTGCACGATGTAAGCGCGAGCGATCTTCGCCTGCTCGTCGTTCGCGGCAAAGATGTTGGAGCGATAGCTGGAGCCCGTGTCGGGGCCTTGCCGGTTCACCTGTGTCGGATCGTGCGCGACGGAGAAATAGATGCGCAGGATCTGGCCATAAGTGATCTGGCGCGGATCGAATTTGATCTGCACGGATTCGGCATGGCCCGTGAGTTCGGTCGTGACCATCGGATAGTTGGCCGACATTTTTGCGCCGCCGGAATATCCGGCGAGCACTTCCTTTACGCCCTTGACGTGCTGGAAAACGCCTTCGACGCCCCAGAAACATCCGCCCGCGAGCACCGCCGTTTCAAGTCCCTTGCCGGCCGTTTTGGTATCGACGACAGCCGCCAGCACGGCGCGCGGTGTTTCATCGGCGTTCGCGGTTGCGAGCCACACCGCGCCGAGACTTGCAAGGCCGAGGCCCGCAAGCGTTGCGCGGCCCATCAGACGCTGGAGCTTGTTCATGTTGATCCTCGCTTGTTCAAGCATCGGCGCGCGGGACAAAGCGCATCGCAGCCGAATTCATGCAATAACGAAGCCCGGTCGGCTTGGGACCATCTTCAAAGACGTGCCCCAGATGGGCGTCACAGCGCTTGCAGGAAATGGCCGTTCGCATCATCAGCCACGAATTGTCGTTTGTCTCCACGACGTTCTTCTTGCTGATCGGCTGCCAGAAGCTCGGCCAGCCCGTATGCGACTCGAATTTCGTGTGGGAGTCATACAGCGCGGTGTCGCAGCAAACGCAGCGATAGATGCCTGACGCATGATTATCCCAGGTTTCGCCCGTATAGGCACGTTCGGTGCCTTCATGCCGCGCGACCGTGTAAGACAGCGGCGAAAGCTGCGCCTTCCATTCTGCGTCGGTCTTCACGACCTTCGGCAGGCGCTTGACGCCCTTGCTCTTGCCGCCAGCGGTGAACTGCTCGACCTCCACGGTCACCGGTTCTGTCGCGAAGCCGAACCGCGACGTCGCGGTCAGGGCAGCCAGCGTGGTTCCCGCCAGAAGAAACTGGCGACGTCCGATCTGTCTGGTGGATACGGTGTTCATGTCGCCTCCTTATCTTTGTCCTGTATTACCGCACTACAACGGGTCCGGGGTGCGGCGGGCGCTCACTTTTTGGTGCGTGCCAGGCGGTTCCGTCCATTTTATCCGCGAAATCGCCCCATGGCCGGATTGCAAAGCGGCTTAAATTTCCGACACTTAAGGTGCTTGAGGACCGCGGGATGCGGCGTCTCTCTTGGGTGGGCTTTCGTGAATCGGGTTTTGGAGCGGATTTTCGCTGTCGGGGTTGTGTTTCTGGCGATGGGCGGCTGTGCCACCCGGCCGACCGATACAACGACCCTCTCGAAGGCATGAACCGGGCCTTCTTCGATTTCAACCAAGGCTGAGCAAAGTGGACTCGCGTTCGCGCAATATCAATACGTTGCGCAACATCGAGCGCCAGTCAGTCGATATGTACGCAACGATCAGGAGCCTCTACCTCCAAAACCGCGCCAACGAAATCCGCAACGGCGAACCGGACCCGGACGCGCCGCCGGATTTCTAGCTCTCGCGGTCGAGCAGATAGGTCGCCAAAGCCTGCAATTCTGCTGCCTTATCGCCGTAAGGCGCGAGCGTTTCGATGGCGCGATCCACCAGCTTTTGCGCTTCGGCTTTCGCACCGTCGATGCCGTAGATCGAGATCAGGGTTGCTTTCCCCTGATCCTTATCCTTGCCGACGGCCTTGCCGGTTTTTTCCGCCGTGCTTGTGACATCGAGAAGATCGTCGGTGATCTGGAACGCCAGCCCGAAATCCTGCGCGTAAGAGCGCATGCGGTCGCGATGCTCTTTGCCGGCTTGCCCGAGAATGGCGCCCGCTTCGCAGGAAAATTCGAACAGCGCGCCGGTCTTGAGACGTTGCAACAGCATCACCTGTTCGGCGGTGAGCGTCTGTTCGTCGGCTTTCATGTCGATCATCTGGCCGCCGATCATGCCGTTGGAGCCTGCGGCTTGCGCCAGATTGGAAATCAATTCGCAACGCACATCGGCGGAGGCATGTGTCGCCGGATGCGAAAGGATTTCGAACGCGATGGTGAGGAGACCATCACCAGCCAGAATAGCGGTCGCCTCGTCAAATGCACGATGCGTCGTGGGTCGTCCGCGGCGCAGATCGTCATTGTCCATGGAGGGGAGATCGTCATGCACCAGCGAATAGGTATGCAGCACCTCGATGGCTGCCGCTGCCCGTACCGCGTTGGCCTCGGCAACATCGAACAGTCGTGCGCCTTGCATCACCAGGAAGGGTCTCAGCCGCTTGCCGCCCGCGAAGGTGGCGTAGCGCATGGCCTCCTGGGCGCGAGCGTGCAGGCCTGTGGGTGCGGGCAGCAGGGTTTCCAGCGCCACCTCCACCGCCTTGGCCGATCGGGCCAGGGCCGCGTTCAAATCAACCGCCTCTGCCGCTGCACGAATCTGCATCAAAACCCCTCTGCCATTAGGTGTAAGGAACCACCCAGCCTCGATCCAGGCAAGCGGCTAACGGCCTGAATTGTCGGTAAGAATGGGCCTTTATAGCCGGTGTTCGCGGTTGCGGAATAGCAACTCTGGACGATGGGGGGTCCGGCGGGTAAACACAGCGCCGGGGCAGTTCCCAAGCCGGTTGTGGCGGCCCATTGTAAAGGTGCCTATTTATCCATGATGCGCGTCATTCTCGCCCAACCCCGCGGTTTCTGTGCCGGTGTGGTGCGCGCGATCGATACGGTCGAGCGGGCGCTGGAGAAATACGGCGAACCCGTCTACGTCCGCCATGAGATCGTGCACAACAAGCATGTCGTGGAGACGCTCAAGAACAAGGGCGCGCGCTTCGTGGAGGAACTGAACGAGGTTCCCGAAGGCGCCGTCACCGTGTTTAGCGCCCATGGCGTGCCGCTGGCGGTGGTGAAGGAAGCGGCCGATCGTGGCCTGCCCGTGCTCGACGCCACCTGCCCGCTCGTCTCCAAGGTACATATGCAGGGTAAACGGTATGTGAGCCAGGGCCGCCGCCTTATCCTGATCGGTCATGCGGGCCATCCCGAAGTGGAAGGAACCATGGGCCAGGTCGGCGCACCGGTGGAACTGGTGCAATCGGAAAAGGACGTCGACAAACTCGCTATCCCCGTGGAAACGCCGGTCGCCTATGTCACGCAGACGACGCTTTCGATCGACGACACGCGCGGAATCATCAATGCGCTGAAGAAGCGCTTCACCGATATTGTGGGGCCGGAAACCTCCGACATCTGCTATGCCACGCAGAACCGCCAGACGGCTGTGCGGGACCTTTGCAAGGTGGCGGACGTTATCCTTGTGGTCGGCGCGCAGAACAGCTCGAACTCCAACCGGCTGCGCGAGATCGGCCTGGAGGAAGGCGTGCCCAGCTATTTGATCGCCGATGCGGGCGACCTCGATCCGGCATGGCTTAAAGGCAAGGAGCGCGTGGGCCTCACGGCCGGCGCGTCCGCCCCGGAAAGCCTGGTCGAAAACGTGATCGCGGCTCTTCGCAAGATCGACGATGTGGAAGTTTCAGGCATGGACGGGATCAAGGAACACATTGAATTCCGCCTGCCGGCAGCATTGCGTAACTGATCGGAGCGTTCGTGGGTATCCCAGCCAAACAGGCAGCGCGCATCGGCGCCTATGTTCTCAAGCAGCACTTGCTCGGCCGCTCGCGCTATCCGCTGGTGCTGATGCTGGAGCCATTGTTCCGCTGCAATCTTGCCTGCGCGGGTTGCGGCAAGATCGATTATCCGGACGAGATCCTGAACCAGCGCCTGTCCTACGAAGATTGCATGGAAGCGATCGACGAATGCGGCGCGCCCGCGGTCTCCATCGCGGGGGGCGAACCGCTGCTCCACCGCGAAATGCCCCAGATCGTCGAAGGCTACATCAAGCGCGGCAAATTCGTGATCCTGTGCACCAACGCGCTGTTGATGGCCAAGAAGATCGACCAGTACAAGCCGCACGAGAATTTCACCTGGTCGATCCATCTCGACGGCGACAAGGAGATGCACGACAGGTCCGTCTGCCTGGAAGGCACTTACGAAAAGGCCATCGAGGCCATCAAACTGGCCAAGGGGCGCGGCTTCCGCACGCAGATCAACTGCACCCTGTTCCACGGCGCCGAACCTGAGCGCGTCGCCAAGTTCTTCGATGAGATGATGGCGATGGGCCTGGACGGCATCACCGTCTCGCCCGGCTATGCCTATGAACGCGCGCCGGATCAGGAGCATTTCCTCAACCGCGAACGCACCAAGAAACTGTTCCGCGACATCCTTGCCCGCGGCAACGGCGGCAAGAAGTGGGCATTCACCCAGTCCGACCTGTTCCTCGACTTCTTGGCGGGCAACCAGACTTATGAATGCACGCCGTGGTCCATGCCCGCGCGCACCGTGTTCGGCTGGCAGAAGCCCTGTTATCTGCTCGGCGAAGGTTATACGAAGACCTTCAAGGAGTTGATGGAAGGCACCGAGTGGGAGAAATACGGCGTCGGCAATTACGAGAAATGCGCCAACTGCATGGTGCATTGCGGCTTCGAAGGCACCGCCGTTACCGATTCCGTGAAGAAGCCGTGGAAGCTCATTCCGCTGCAAGTTCGCGGCGTGAAGACGGAAGGCCCGATGGCGCCGGAAATCTCACTGGCCAATCAACGCCCGGCGGAATTCGTGTTCTCCCGTCATGTCGAGCATAAGCTAGCCGAGATCAGGTCCAGCAAGACCGTCTCCGAGGAAGTCGCGGCAGCGGAGTAGCGACCGGAACGCGGCGGCGGAATCCCGCGCCAGATAAAACAAACTCGGTATCTGCTGAGGATGCGCCATCACGGAGCGCAGGATGGCTTGCGCGTCGATCGAGCCGTCGGGCTTCATCGCGACGAGAGCGGCCGGCGGCAAGGTGCGGTCGCTCGGATCGCACACCACGCGCAGTACGGCGAACGGCTTTTTGTATTGGTGAGCGGCGCGCGCCGCGATGTGGGATTCCATATCGACGCAGACCGCGCCCGTGCGTTCGTAAAGGTCTGTCTTTGCGGGCCGTTGAGTGATGACGGTATCGCTGCCGGCAACGGTGCCGGGCTTGGAACGCGGGATGGCGCGCCACAGCCGCTGCAGCCAGTCGGGATCCGTTTCGTAGCGTTCGCTGCCGGTAACGACTTCGGAACCGATGACGACATTGCCGGGCCGCAGGTCCGGCGAAAGCCCGCCCGCGATACCGATGCTGATGACACCGGAAACGCCCTTTTCGGGGAGGACCGTGTCGAGCTGCTTTTTTAGACCGCGGGCATCGCCGCCGCCGACAAGCGAAACGACGCGCTCGCCTTTGACGATGCGAGCTTCACGAACCATGCCCGTGACAGCAACGATCATCTAAAGCCCGTAGGCCACGCGATGTGAATTGCCGAGCTTGAGATTGCGATAACGTGCGACCGCCCATAGCGGGAAGAATTTCGGATAGCCGTGATAACGCAGATAGAACACGCGCGGGAACCCGCCCCCGGTATATTCTTCCTGCGGCCACAAGCCGTCCGCGCTTTGCGTTTCCTGCAGATAACGGATGCCGCGTGCGACGGCAGGATGGTTGACGTCGCCCGACGCCATCAATCCCAGCAGGGCCCACGCGGTCTGCGACGCGGTAGAAGCGCTGCGTTCGTAACCGGCGTAATCGAGCTTGTAGCTGTCGCAATCCTCGCCCCAGCCGCCGTCTTCGTTCTGGATCGAGATGAGCCAGGCGGCGGCGCGGCGGATCATCGGCGCGTTGATATCGACCTTGGCGGCGTTCAAGCCCGCCAGCACCGACCATGTGCCGTAGATGTAGTTCACGCCCCAGCGTCCGAACCAGCTTCCATCCTTCATCTGTACGCGCTCGAGATAGGCGATCGCTTCTTTCATGCGCGGGCTGTCGGGCGCTTCGCCCAACTGCGCGAGCATGCCGATGCAACGGCCCGTCACGTCTTCGGTCGGCGGATCGAGCAGCGCGCCATGATCGGCGAACGGAATATTGTTGAGATAGTGGTAGGCATTATCGGCGTCGAACGCGCCCCAGCCGCCGCTCTTGCTCTGAAGGCCCTCGACCCATTCGCGGCCGCGTTCGATGGATTCGGTAAAGTCCGCTTGCGGCGCAATGGTTTCGCGCGCGCGGTCCAACGCCATCACGACAACGGCCGTGTCGTCGAGATCGGGATAGTGATCGTTGTTGTACTGGAAGGCCCAGCCGCCGGGGCGCACATCCGGGCGTTCTTCCGCCCAATCGCCCTTGACGTTCAATACCTGGCGCTGCTTGAGCCATTCGAGGCCCAACACGACCTTTTCATTGGCGTCTTCACCGCGCACTTCCATCAGCGCATGGCAGGCAAGCGCTGTGTCCCAGATCGGAGACACGCAAGGCTGGCAATAGGCTTCGTCCTCCTTGACGACCAGCAGCTTTTCGACGGAATGACGCGCGATAGCGCGATCCGGATGATCGGGCTTGTAGCCCAGCGCATCGAACATCATCACGCTATTGGTCATCGCGGGATAGATTGCACCCAGACCATCTTCGCCATTCAGGCGCTCGGTGACGAAAGCGACGCAGCGGTCGATGGCACGCTGGTGCAACTTCTTCGGCCAGAACGGCTCTACGACTTTCAACACGCGGTCCAGATTGATGAAGAACCACGCCCAGTAACGGTTCTGATGTGGTGCACGACGCTGCGCGGGAGCGCGCTTCGACTTGAACAATTCGCCGATATGGATGTTGCGGGGGTTTCGCGCGAGCGGCTTCAACGAAGCCAGCACCAGAAGCGGCACCATCACCGTGCGCGCCCAATACGACATCTTGGAAAGATGGATCGGGAACCAGCGCGGCAACAAGATGAGTTCGGCGGGAATGGTCGGCACGCTCTTCCACGACAATTCGCCGTAGAGCGCCAGAAGTATGCGGGTGAAGACGTTGGCGTGCTCCGCGCCGCCATGGGCGAGGATCGCTTCGCGCGCGCGCTTCATGTGCGGCGCGTTGATGTCGTCGCCGATCATCTTGAGCGCGAAATAGGCTTTCACCGTGGCGCTGATATCGAACGCGCCGTTGTGGAACAGCGGCCAGCCGCCATGTTCGCCCTGGATGCGGCGCAGGTAATTGCCGATCTTGCGTTCGAGTTCGAGGTTCGGCGTTTCGGCCAGATAGTGCACCAAGAGAATGTATTCGGAGGGGATTGTCGCGTCGGCTTCGAGTTCGAAGACCCAATGCCCGTCGTCGCGCTGCTGATCGAGCAGCGCGCTGGAGGCGTTTTGGATCACGTCCTCCAATTCCAATAGGCTGCTGTCGACGATCATCTTATTCATTGTGGAGCTTATCTAAGAACGAATCTGTGGATTATAGAGACTGACCGCAAAGTGCCAATTGCGCTGCCTTGTGGCCGGAGCGAATCGCCCCTTCGATGGTTGCGGGCAGACCCGTCTGGGTCCAATCGCCTGCGAGCACAAGATTGGCGTAATCCGTGGCAGCATTGGGGCGCAAGGCATCCTGCTCCGGGGTCGCGGCGAAGGTGGCCCGCTTTTCCTTTACGATTTGCCAAGGGGGCAGCTCCGGAGAGAGACCGTGGACGTGAGCCACGTCGCGCCAAAGCGTCCGGGCCAGGGATTCGCGGTCTAAATCAACGAGTTGGTCAGCCCCGCTGACAGTCACAGAAACCCTGTCGAAAAACGCAAAAACCCATTGGGCGGTTCCCCCGATAAGCCCGACGATGGCGGGCACGCCCTTGGGGGGCGCGATCAGATAATGCGCGTTGACGATAGCACTATGATCTGTGGGGGTTTTGAGGCCGGGTATCAGTTCGGCCGCAACCCAAGGGGGCACGGCAAGGACAACCGAATCTTTTGGCCCCAACTGTGTCTCTTCTCCCACATCGAAAGCGGCGATGCGGCCCGGCGCAAGCGTCAATTTTCGCACACGCTGACCGAAGCGGACGGTTGCATCCCTGGCCTTTAAATAGGCGAGTGCGGGCTCGACAAGCGCGGATGCCAAATGCGGCTCGGCGATGCGCGGATAATAGTGGCGCCCGCCTTTGGCGAGCGTTTCGCGCACGATGGCACCTGCAAGCGCGGCCGAACCGATTTCGGGTTTGATGTTTAGCGCGGCGAGCAGAAACGGATCGAGCAGGCGATCCCACAACACGCCTTCGCATTTCATCGCGTCCTGCACGCGCTGGCGCTTGTTCGCGAACATCAAACCGGCCATGCCGAGATAATCGGATGGTTTGGTGTCGGGTACGCGGCGCGTCTTCGACAACACCCACCAGGCGAGCGGCCCGTCATTGGGCGTGATCGTCCAACGCTTGCCGGTGTTGAGATCGGCGAAATTGAATTCGGCGCGATTGGGGCCGGTCAATCCTCTTTCGGCGCCGATCGCGCGAAGATAATCGAACGTGGCGTGATTGCCGGATAGGACGAGATGATTGCCGTTGTCGATGGTGCGGGCGAGCGTGCTGTCGAAATAGGATCGGCAGCGGCCACCCGCCTGGTTGGCGGCTTCGATGAGTTCGACCTTGCGGCCCTTGCCCGCAATCGCAACCGCGGCGCTTAATCCCGACAATCCGGCGCCGATGACATAGACCGTGCCTTGCGTCATCCGAAGAATCCGTGACGGGAGACGAGCAGCAGCAATTCGGCCTTGCCGATGCGGGCGCGCGTGCGCGGCGGCGCCCAGCCCGCGCGCTCCATCTTTGAAAGAATCTTGGAATAGACGGCCGCCATCAGCCGTGGCGCGGCGATGCGGCCTTTCGGATGCCGGGCTAAAATTGTTTCGGCGCCGCGATAATGTTCATGCGCGCGAGCGGCGACGACGCGGCAGGCCTTGTCGATCAACGGCGTGGAGACGGCCAGACGCGGTTCGATGGTTTGGATGCCCGCTTCGGTCAATGCCTCGCGCGGGAGATAAAGACGATTGATTGCCGCGTCTTCATCGAGATCGCGGAGGATATTCGTAAGCTGCAGCGCACGGCCCAGATGGAATGCCAACGCGAAACCCGGATTTTCGTCCATGCCAAACACCTTGATCGACAAACGGCCGACGGCGCTGGCGACGCGATCGCAATAGAGATCGAGGGTTTCGAAACTGGGGGCGCAAATATCCGCCGCAACGTCCATATCCATGCCGTCGATCACGGCGAGGAAATCTTCCTCACGCAAGTGGAACCGGACAATGGCCGCGCGCAGGAACGCGACGCGCTCCGGCACGGTGCCTGCGTGATAGAGTTTGGCGAGATCGGCACGCCAGGCTTCGAGGGCGGCGTGGCGGCTTTCGCGCGTGCCGACGCCATCGTCGGCGATGTCGTCCACCGCGCGGCAGAAGGCATAGATCGCAAACATGGCGTCGCGTTCGATCCTCGGCAAAATACGCATCGCCGAATAGAAGGAGCTGGTGGTCGCCTTCTTCTGTGCCAGTTCTGTTTCGGGCACTTCGCGGATCATGTCGGTGGCGGCATTCATGGATTGGCTGCGGGTTGAAGGCCCGCCTTATTAATGCGCTTGCGGGCCACAAGGAAGCGGGCAGCGGTGAGCAATGCCAGCCCGAGCGCCTCGGGTTTGGAATGATGGACCCGATCCGACAATGGATCGTGCGCCAGAAGACGCCGGTTGAGGCTTTCGGCAAGGCGTTGAATCACTGCGACTTCGAGCGCCAATCGCGTGTCGGCGATCTGGCCTTCGAACGGCTTGGCCTGCGCAAGAAGGCCGGCGTTGCGCCGGGCGAGGCTTTCGATCACGCCGCGCAAGGCTGGGGATGATTTGGCTTCGCCCAACGCTTCGGGAGCGATATTTGCGGCGGCGAGGGAATCGAGCGGGATATAGACGCGATTGAGCGCGCGATAATCCTTGCCGCAGTCCTGCAGGTGGTTGATCACCTGAAGTGCTGCGCACAGGGCATCGGAGGCAGGCCAGGCGTTGCGATCCTCGCCATGGACATCGAGCACGAAACGGCCGACGGGCATCGCCGAATAGCGGCAATAATCCATCAGCTCGTCCCAGTTGGCATAACGCAGCTTGACGACGTCGCGGCGGAACGCTTCGAGAAGATCGCTTGCGTGTTGCGTGGTGAGTTGTTGTTGGGCGAGCGCGTTGCGCAGTACGACAGCTTCCGGCGCGCCGTTGTCGAGACCGGAGAGGCCGCGATGCATCTGATCGAGCAGACGCAGCTTTTCGTCCGCACTGGCGGTTTCGTTGTCGGCGATGTCGTCGGCGGCTCGGGCGAAACGATAGAACGCCAGGATGACCGGGCGATGGCGCGGATGGATCAGCACCGAGGCGACAGGAAAGTTCTCGTCGGTGTGGCCTTTGCCGGATGCGAGATCGGTGGCGGTGGTCATGCGCGGATCGCCTGTGCCCTGCCCTTCCACATGCCGCCCCGGCCGCGCCAGAATTGGATGGCAGAGTCGAAGGTGAAGGCAGTGTAGAGGATGCCGATGACGGGAAGGACTGCGCCCCAAAGTGGAGAGAGTTTGTAGAACCGCAGCATGGGCACGAAGGCGATGGCCATTGCGAGCCATGCGAGCGCGCCCGCGATCTGCGCGAGACCGCTGGCGAATATGGCGGCAACGAGCGGCGCGACGAACAGCAGAGACATGCCGAACACCGTGCCAGCCAATTCAAGCGGCGAATAGTGAAGCTGTGCGTAAGCGGAGCGCGCGATCATGCGGCGGATTTCGCCCAAGCCTTCGTAGGGGCGGATGCTCACGGAGCGGTTGGTGAGGCCGAGCCAGATGGGCCCTTGGCGTTTCATCGCGCGGCCGAGCGCGCAATCATCGATGATTTCGCGGCTGATCGCGTCGATGTTGCCTGCGCGCTCGAGCGCATCGCGTTTGACCAACATGCAACCGCCGGCGGCAGCGGCGGTGGAATTTTTGGGGCGGTTCACCAGCGCGAAGGGGAACAGCATGTCGAAGAAGAAGACGAAGGCCGGGATCATCAGCTTTTCGGCGAAGCTCTTGCAGTGCAGCTTCGCCATCAGCGAGACGAGGACGAGCTTGCCGCTTTCGGCGCGGGCGATGAGTTTGCGCAAATTCTCCGGCGCGTGCGCGATGTCCGCATCGGTGAGCCAGAGATAGTCCGGTGTTCCGGCTTGCGCGATGCCCTGGCGGACGGCCCACAATTTTCCGGTCCAACCGGCGGGGCGCGAGGAGCCGCCCACAATCGTCAGGCGCTCTTGCGACGGAAGCGTGCGGGCGATGGCGGATGTTTCGTCCGAGCTTTGGTCATCGACGAGAATGACGTTGAACGCGCCGGGATAATCTTGCGCGAGAAGGCTTCCGATGGAGCGTGCGATCACATCGGCCTCGTCGCGCGCGGGAACGACGGCAGTGACAGAAGGCCATGTTTTCGGTTCGGCGGGTTCGTTGAAGTCGTCACGGTCGCGGGCGAGCCAGAACATGCCACGGCCGAACAGCAGGAAGATCCAGATCGCAAGCGGAAGGAAGGCAAGCGCGATCATTGCAGATAGCCCTCTCTTCCAAACCACTCCATCGCGTCGGCCAGGCCTTCGCGATAGGGGCGCGCTTTGTAGCCGAGCGCACGAGCGGCTTTGTCCGACGAGAAGAACATACGGTATTTCGACATGTTCAGCGCATCGGCGGTGATGAACGGTTCTTTGTTGGTAAACCGCGCCACGGTTTCGGCGGCATAAGCCAGCGGATAGAGAGGCCCGCGCGGGAGCTTGACGCGCGGCGGGCGACGGTTGGCGAGGCCCGCGATGACGGCAAGCATCTGCTGCAACGTCACGTCTTCGCCGCCGAGGATATAGCGTTCGCCGATCTCGCCTTTGTCGAGCGCGAGCAGATGGCCTTCGGCGACATCATCGACGTGTACGAGGTTCAATCCGGTATCGACGAAGGCTGGCATCTTGCCGGTGGCGGCCTCGACGATGATGCGGCCCGTCGGCGTGGGGCGGATGTCGCGCGGGCCGATGGGCGTGGAGGGACTGACGATGGTGGCGGGCAGGCCCTGTTCGGCCACCATCTTTTCCACCAGGCGTTCGGCCACGACCTTGCTCAGTTTGTAGGCACCGATGACGGTGCGTTCGTCGTGACGCGAGGTTTCGTCGGCGGAATGGCCCTCGATGGGTTTCAGCGTGGCGACGCTCGATGTGTAGACGATCTTCTCGACGCCCGCTTCGCTTGCGGCCTCCATCGTGGCGCGCGTGCCTTCGAGATTGTTGCGGACGATCTCGCCCGGATCGCGCGCCCACAGGCGGTAATCGGCGGCGACATGGAACAGATAGCGTGCGCCTTGCAGCGCGCGCGCCATCGACGGCTTGTCGCGCATGTCGCCTTCGACGATCTCGCAGCCGATGTTCTCGACATTGGATCGCGGGCTTGTGGATCGCAGCACGGCGCGCACATCGAAGCCGCGCGCGACCAACGCACGCGCTACGGCCGAGCCGACGAATCCCGATGCTCCGGTGACGACGACGCGATCGGCCATTTCAGGCACGCATGAATTTGCGCGCGAACCGCACCAAGCGCGGCACGAACATGGGACGCAGCAGGCGCTTGTCGTAGATGCCCAGGCGCCGGTCGTTTTCCGCCAGGCACGTATCCATCAATTGCGGGATGGTGATTTCGACACCCAGTTCTTTCGCGCCGTTGACGGTGAAATTGTTGTCCTGGTTCTTGCCGCCGCCGTCGAGATCGCCGGCGATGCCGATGCGCTCCCACACGAGGAACGCCCATACGGCGGCGATCTTCAGTGCGAACCACGGCCGTCTCCACAACGGCATGTTGCGGCGATGCCAGGCGACCCAGTTCACGAAGAAAAGGATGTGACGGCCTTCCTCGCGCATCACCGGCTCGAACGTGTCGACCAGTTCGGGCGGGAAAAAGCCGGACTTCTTGGCGATGTCGAACAGGCCGAACGCGAAGAAGCTGTCGATGCACTCGCTATAGCCCGTCACCATGAACGCCCATTCGGCATCCTTCGGCACGACATATTCGGGTTCGGGTTCGAGTTTGATGCCGTAGGCCTGCACCATGTGATGCAGCACATGTTTGTGGCGGCGTTCTTCGTAGGCGTTGAGTTCGGTCGCGCGTTTGAGCAGCGGATCCTTGATCAGGTCGCCATAAGTCGCCACGCGCAGGCCTGCTTTGCCTTCGGTCTGCACGGCGATGTCCCAGATGGGCAACCCGGTGATCTTCTCCTGCGTGTCGGGGGTGAGTTTCGGCCAGTCGATGACGGCGGGGCGATAGGGATCAAAGGTCGTCAGCAGCGTCTTGCAGAACAGCGCCTTGTGCTCGTCGCTACCGAGCTTGATGGGCCCGTCGGGAAGGGCCGGGATCGGAATCGAGAGGTCGGGGACGACGAGTGCTGCGACGGTCATGACACAATCTGTAGCGGGCGCGATACCCCAAAACCACAACTAATTGTTTTGCGATTTTTCGAATTTGGGGGTGGGTGGGGTATCACTTGGGGCACGAACCTCTGTTTCACGCTCATTATAACCCATGCCGGGAAGTGTTCGATAACTCAGCGGAAATCGGTGAAACCGCCCAGCTTTATGTGGGGGTCGCGAGCGGCTTCAGCGACCTCCTCGTCCGTCAGGGCGGCAAGTTCATCGGCATAGCGATAGCCCGGCGCGGAGCCGGGATACGGGCCGGTGGCGGGATGGAGGTAGATCTCGCTCAGGCCATCGGGAAGGCCCTGCACAAGCGATAGCACACGCTCCTTCGTCATCGCGCCCGACCAGCGCAGGCCATAGACACGATCAGGCGTGGCCACGCCTTCGCGGCGGACGCGGTTCATCAGCAGGCCCGCGAACGCGCCCACGAGCCCATCCGCACCGGGTTCGCGGGGCACGCGCAGCGCGCGCATGCCATGTTTCTTGCCGATGCGCAGGATCGTGGATGCGATAGTGGGATGCAGATGGAAATGCTTGTGCGCGTTGACGTGATCGAGCGCCAGCCCCGTGGCACGGAAGGCTTCGAATTGGGCTTCGATTTCGTGTTCCAACTGGCGGCGAACTTTTGGAAAGAAAAACATTTTCGCACCGCTGGCCGCCATGTTGGTGCGAAACAGGCCATTCGCATCGACGAGATCGGGAATTTGCGACGGCGGCAGCATGGGGCGGCCTTCGACCAGCACCACATGAAGGCCCACGCGCAGGCCCGGCAAGCGTTTGGCAAGCGCCACGGCTTCCGCCGCGGCGGGTGCGGCCACCATCAAGCTCGTTGCGGTGAGGATGCCGCGCGTGTGCGCGATCTCTACGGCCTCGTTGACCTCACGCGCCGCACCGAAATCATCGGCGGTGACGACCAGTCGCTTCAAGCGGCGTGTTCCCGGCGCTCCTTCAGGAACTGGAAGAACTCCACGCCTTCGCGCAAACGGCGCTTCATCATCTGGCTGGAGGTCAGCATCTCGCCCACGATGGACGCGATCTTGCTGGGGCGGAAGTAGAACTCTTTGTAGAACGATTCCAGCGAGGTGAAGATCTCGTTGTGCGAGAGATGCGGATAGTGCAGCGGCGCGATCTGGATGCCGCTGTCGTCCACCAGTTCGGCGTTCGCCGCATCGAGCCAGCCGTTCTGCAGCGCCTGATTGTAAAGGAAGGTGCCAGGATAAGGTGCGGCCAGCGACACCTGGATGGTGTGGGGATTGATGCGCTTGGCGAATTCCACCGTCTCACGGATCGTTTCCCTGCTTTCGCCGGGGAGGCCCAGGATGAATGTGCCGTGGATGGTGATGCCCAATTCGTGGCAATCCTTGGTGAACTTTTCGGCCACTTCGATGCGCATGCCCTTCTTGATGTTGTGAAGGATCTGCTGGTTGCCGGATTCATAACCCACCAGCAACAGGCGCAAACCGCCGTCGCGCAGCTTTTTCAGCGATTCATAGGGCACGTTCGCCTTGGCGTTGCACGACCAGGTGACACCGAGCTTGCCCAATTCCTTCGCGATGGCTTCGGCGCGGGGCAGATTGTCGGTGAAGGTGTCGTCGTCGAAGAAGAATTCCTTCGTCTGCGGGAACGCCTTCATCGCCCATTTGATTTCATCGATCACATGCTGGACGGAGCGCGTGCGGTAATTATGACCGCCCACCGTTTGCGGCCACAGGCAGAAGGTGCAGCGCGATTTGCAGCCGCGGCCGGTATAGATCGAGATGTAGGGATGCTTCAGGTAACCGATGAAGTAATTCTCCATCACCAGATCGCGCTTGTAGACCGGCGTGACCCAGGGAAGGCTGTCCATATTCTCGATCATCGGGCGATCTTCGTTGTGGACGATCACGCCCTGCTTGTTGCGGTAGGAGATGCCCTTGATCTCGCCCCATGGGATTTCATCGGCGACATCCTTGATCGTGAAATCGAATTCGTTGCGGGCGACGAAATCGATGGCAGCACCTTCGCGCAGCGAACCTTCGGCATTGACCGCAACCTTCGCGCCGATCAGGCCCGCCTTGAGGTTGGGGTTGGCGGCTTTCAACGCCTCGATCACCTTCACGTCCGACTTGAACGACGGAACGGAGGTGTGCGCCACGACGAGATCGAAATCCTTCGCTTGCGCCACGACTTCGGCGAGCGAGGTTTTGTGCGGGGGCGCATCGATCAGCTTGGAATTCTCCACCAGCGCCGCCGGTTGGGCGAGCCAGGTGGGATACCAGAACGATTTGATCTCGCGCTTGGCCTGATAGCGCGAACCGGCGCCGCCATCGAAACCGTCGAACGAAGGGGCCTGAAGGAAAAGCGTCTTCATCATCACGAAACCTCAGATTGGGAAAAGCCGCCGCTGGCATGCATGTCGAAACGTTCGCCACGCCAATGGATGGAACTGCCGAACAACGAGCCAAGGAAAACCACGAAAGAGATGGTGTCGCGCAAGGGCAAAAGCCAAAGCGGCCCAGCCTTCACGCCCACGAGATTGTCGATGCGCAGCTTGAGCACCGCGCGCGCAAGAAACGCCGCCGCCAGCACGCCAAGCGAAATGGGGCCGAAGCCGAGCAGCAGTGCTGCGATGAAGGCGAGCGGCAGCGCATGGATCGCGCCCGAACCGATATGGCCCGATGGATTGATGCTGCGGATGGTGCGGTTCCAGCGCAATTCGTGACGGATCAATTCGCCGAGGCTCTGCTCGGAACAGGTGTGATCGACGACGATGTGCGGAAGTGCGAGCGTGTAGCCCTTTTCGCGCACGGCGCGGCCGATTTCATAATCGTCGGCAAGGAAGCCGGTGAAGGCATGAAAGCCGCCGATCTCTTCCAGCGTCTTGCGCGTGAACGCAATGGTGGAGCCGAAACAGGGGGCGGCGAGACTGGCCTGCGTGCCAACAACGACATTCGGCAGGAACTGATAGGAAATGCCCATCGCGGCGAGCTTGGACCACAGATTGCCGATCGCCTTGCCGATATAAAGGCATGTCACGGCGCCGACGCCGGGTTGTTGCAGCGTGCCGATGACCGTTTTCAGCCAATGGCGCGGCACGGCGATGTCACTGTCCGACAGGATCAGCACGTCGTGGCGGGCGCGCGGGAACATGTTGATCAGATTCGAGATCTTGCGATTGGCGCCGAACAGGCGCGCGTCGATCACCAGTTCCATATCGAGATCGGGGTGCTTGGCCTGAAGCGCGCGCACCGTCTCGATGGCAGGATCGGCCGCGTTCTGCACGCCGAACACGATCTGAACGGCACCGGGATAATCCTGGGCGAAGAAACTTTCGAGGTTCTGGGCCAGCCACGGTTCATCGGAATGAAGCGGCTTGAGCAGCGTCACCGAAGGCAGACGCAACGGCGCGGGCGCCGGAGTTCCCAAAGCACGCGCGGCCGCCGCCGCGGCGATCAGGGCATAAGCCGCCCCGAAAAGGCCCAACGCGGCAGTGAATACGCCTAGCAGGTGAAGCCAATACATCCTTGGGCAACGGGTCCGAAGCAGCCTGGTTCAGGGGGGTTTACACCCCGGGACCGAGGCAGGCAAAGGCGGCGATCCCGACTTCTTATATGGAGTGGACCCGCGCCCGGCGCATGGCAAAAAGGCAGGCGTTACACGGAAACCGGATGGTTCCGGCATGGGCCTGCCTTTTCGCCTCGAAGCCACGGCAGGCGGAGAAGCCGGCCGCCCTCACGCGTTGCTGCCTTCCGCACCTACACTCCGACCCTTGAGCTTGCGGACGGCTAAGAACCGGACTTCGCGATTTCCGGCGTTCCCTTCACATCCCGCACGGGAGCGCGCGAGCTCGCCCCCTGCCCTGTATTTCCATTCGCGTGCGTCTTGGCCCGTGGGCCGAATTCTTGGGTTTGTTAGCCTCTTCTCGACTTCTAATAGGAATATAGATCAGGTTTCAAGGGCAAATTAGAGGAAATTATTCTACATTTTGGATTTGTCCAATGGCCTCAAAAGAAAAGGCGGCGGATCGCTCCGCCGCCTGAGGGGAGAAGTGGTGGATTCGGGCCCCTATCCGCCCAGGCCGATACTGATCGTGGCGAAGGGGCCGTAGAAATCACGATCGTAGGTTTTGCGCGCATCAATACCGCCATCCATTGCGCCAAAGAAAAAGTCGGCACGATAACCCAGACTAATTTTCGCATTTGAGAATTTCAGCGAGAACCCTGCAAGACCGCCCACGTTCGGCACAACGACTGAGCGCGAACGGGTCACGCTGGCGGAATTTACATAGTGCGTTTCGGTATACTTAGGCAGCCCCGAGAGAGCATCAAATGGGCGAAGCGTATATAAGTTCCCAGAAGTGTGGTGATGAACGTGCGCCTTTTGGCGACCGAATAGGACGCCGACATTTGCACCCCAATCGAACGCGACTTCGGCGTCTTCCCCGCCGGATTGGATAACTGGAACTGATCCGTTCCACGAAATGGAAGGGCCCCAACCGCGAAAACTCCGGCTCATTTCCGGAGTAGCCTTGTAGTACTGACGGAATGCATTAAAGGGAATGCTCGCGTGCGAAGGGGTGAAATACTTAAAACCTGAACGATGGGGGTACGGATCGCCTCTGAGATTTATGCTGCTCTTGGCGGTGAATTGCGCAAATCGCACACCAAACGAAATCTGACTTGAGACCGATTGTTTCCAGAGCCCAAGGCCGACATCTTTACCGACAGCGAAATCCACGATTGCGTGAGATTCGTTGGATTTTGCCGAGTAGTCTGCTGTTTGATTTATGATACCCGCGGTACCATAGATGTATTCGAAATGAATGGGAGGATTGAGGTAGGCGCCAGCTCGGTTTTCCTCGTGGCGATACTGCTTTCTACTTGATCGACCATATTGAACCGAAGCAGAAAAATTCCAATCGGAATTCGTCGGTTGAAATGATATTTGGCCGGTCTCCCCGATACTTGAGCGCGGCGCCGATTGAACATCCGCTGCCGATATTAGCCCATGTTGCTCACCCACAACTGTAAAAAGCGGAATAATCTTTTCAGGTTGGCCGCTCAAGCTATTCCATTGTCCGCCCAGCTCTATCCAAACTGTAGGACGCGCATTTTCATCTGCTAGAGCAGGTAGCACCAAACTCAGCAAAGTAGTTGCAGATACGGTTAACAACAACGCATGACGAATTGGCGTTCGTGCAGTTGCAGTGGTCAGTTCGCTCATCGTTTCCCCCGGCTCAAAAGTTCTTCGTGACGCGCACGCCAAAGAGGCGCGGATCCGTCAGGAACACGTTCGTAGTCAAACCTGTATCGTCGCTATTTAGGAAGTCGCCGGTAATGGCAGTCGTGTTAAACACATTTTTGAGATATCCCAAGATCTGCCAGCCATTGGTATTCGTGAGAATAAGCGCGAGATTTACATTCGAATATCCACGTATTTTGTCATACGGATCATCATTAAAGACACGCGCAAATGAGTCTGATTGATGATAGAAGTCACCATGCAAAGTGGCGGCCCAATCCGACGTTACAGGCACGGAATATTCAGCAGAAAAAGACAAAGTGAAATGAGGTGCATTGGGAAGTTCATTTCCACTGAGATCCTTATCGAACCCCTGACCATTATTAGGTGCAGGGCCAGCACCGTTATTGGTAGCCGTGGGGCTGATAGGATCGAATCCAGGGTAGCCGTTGGGCGGAAGTGGCAGACCGCTGTGATCCACCGTCGGGTTAGCAACGAAGGGAAGGCCCGTAAGCGGATCCCATCCGTTGGAGTATGACCATCCGCACAGAAGCGCTGTCGCAGGAGTTTGAGCGGCCCCGCCCTGAAGTGCTACAAGCACGACATAGGCTGGCACAATGCAGTTCGACGCCTGATTTGCAAATGGTTTGACGACAACCCAGTCAGGGTGGTGCGCCTGGTCGGTGCGATCCATCAAGTCTACTGCATGCGAACCATCCACCATGCGTGTTGCTTCGTATCCGCCGGAAAAGCTAAATTTAAGACCTGGCGCTGGCTCCCAAGTCGCCTCGAGCTCTGCGCCTTTAACCTTGGCGTCGAAATTCAGATTGATGGCGGTACGATCGACAATTTCTGAAATCTGATATCCTTTATAGTCGTAGTAAAAAGCTGCTCCATTCAGCGTAATCGCTCCATCCCACAAAGTATTTTTGGTACCTACCTCGTATGCGTTTATGAACTCTGGATCGAAAACCAACGGATGTATTGGATTCGCAGGGCCGCCCGCACCACGACTGTTCGATAGCACCGCGCCTGGTGGATTTGCCCCGCCAGCCTTATAGCCATGCGCAAACGTGCCATAAACAAGCGTCTGGTCCGTGAAATCGAGTTTCGGCGTCCAATTGACGTTGACGCGGCCTGTCCACTCGTCCCATTCCTGATCTATCGTTCCGAGTGAAGGATAACCCATTCCGGCAATTAGCACTTCACTTGGAATACGAACGAAGTGCTTTTTGTCGTCTGTCCAGCGTAGACCGCCCGTTAGTTTTAAGTCGCTTGCCACATTGTAGTAGACCTCACCGAACCCGGCATACGAATTGAGTGTGTAAGGGTTGTCGCTTCGAAAATAGTTGTGGCCTTGCCCATTTATGCTGCTAAGCGGATTAGGATCAATATAGCTGCATGGCAGGGTGGATTGAACAACTGCAGTGGGATCTGGTTGCTGGGTTCCGTTTAGGCACTCGTGATTGTCCGAGACATTCGGAACCCATGGAGAACCAGCAATACCTTGTCCACCAAAGACACCATCTCCATAGTTATGGACACTAAGCGGTATAAGTCCGACCATCGTTAGCGCATTTATGAAAACATAGTAGTTTTCGTCCGTTTCGTAGTGCAGATAGTTGCCGCCCAAACTAAAATTCAGAGGTCCCGAAAAATTCGACGACAGCCGAAATTCCTGGCCCAGCTGCCAGGCATGCTCTTCAGACAGATCTTCTCCCGTCATCCGGTCGGTGCAGCCAATCTGCGGATCACAAAACACTCCGTCTGGAGATACTGCGCCTGGGCGCACAGCGTTTGAGCCTTGGTCAGGGGCACTATTGAAAATTCCAGGCGATGTATTGAAACGGTTGAAGTCCTCGACGGAATAGAGAAAATCGCTGCCGTAGGCGGTCTGTGATGTCAGCGTTAAATTTGGTGCAACACCGTAATCCGTATTGAATTCCAAAACATCGCTTCTCGCTTTGTATATAGGTGCGACTGCCGACTCGATGTTTCGTAGATTGGTCGACTGCCTTGTGCTCGCGTAAGGGTCAACAAAAGGATTGATCTGGAGGCCATCGGCTAGACCTAAAATATAGGGGAGTGAATATCCATTGGGCACCTCAAACGCATCAGACGAATAAAGTGACGTCATCTCACAACCCTGGCTCAGATAAGCGACAGGATTGTTGATCGCGCTGCCCGGACCGACGGTTACTCCTGGGATCGGCGTTCCATTGAGTTCGGTCGGATCGGCATTGGTTTTACATAGCTGTTTTGCACTCCGCATCCGGTCATCATTTTCTTGGAAATGTTCCCAGATGAGATATGACTGGATATTGGAAAACGGCTTAAATCCAACAGTGACCCGACCCGACCACAAGTTCCGGCCATCGATGGACTGTCCAGTCAATTCGTTAAAGCTATAACCGCTGCGTTTCGTCCATTCGCCTGCAATACGGATATCAACGCGATCATCCACGATCGGTAAGTTGATCATGCCTTCGAACCGGCGGTTCTTGTAGTTACCGATATCCCCCGATGCCATTGCTTCGAATTGATCTGTCGGTTTGGCGGAAATAACGTTCACGACGCCAGCCGTCGCATTACGGCCGTACAACGTCCCTTGTGGCCCTCGCAGGACCTCGACCTGGCTGATGTCGAAGAATTCCTGCTCGAAGAAGTGATTGCGGATGAAGGGCTGATCATTGAAAGCCACTGCCACGGCAGGATCTGTCGTCACCGAGATCGCTTGCGTGCCGATGCCACGAATCTGGATGCTGTAGCCGGTGAAATTTGTTTTGGTGAATGTCAGGTTTGGCACCTGTTTCACGAGGTCGGGGCCGCCTGCGGTTTGTGTCGCCGTAAGCTGTTCCTGGCTCAGCGCCGTGATCGCGATAGGAATGCTCTGCACATCCGCGCCGCCCAGCTTTGACGATGTAACCGTCACCGTTTCCACCGCTGCGCGGGCGGGTGCGGCCTGGGCTAGCGTCATGGCGGGCATGTCGACTACGCTTTGCGTTGAGCGCGTGATGCCGATGGCGCCGGTCGCGTCCTTGCGCATGGTGAAGCCGGTGCCGGTGAGGATGCGGGAGAGCGCTGTATCCGCGGAGACGTTGCCGTGGACGCCGTTGGTCTGGATTCCTTTCAGCGCGGCGCTTTCATAGATGAATTGGGTGCCTGTTTGCGTGGCGTAACTGTCGAGGGCGGCTTTCAGGTCGCCGCGCGGGATGTTGAAGTCTTCGGCGTGCGCGAGGCCTGCGAAGGACGCGGCGCACAGCAGTTGCAGCGTCAGTTGCGCCAGGCGTTTGGATTTGCGGTTCATATTCCCCCCTTAACTGTTCAGCGCGTGATGATGATTTCGTCTGGCTTGTTTTCGACGTGCAGGCCGAGCGTGCCTTGCGCCACGCGGGCGAAGGTTTCGACGTTGTCGGCCTGGAAATGTCCGCCGATGGCGAGTTTGCGGGCGGCATCGCCCACCACGATCAGCTTCTTGCGGTTGTAGCGATTGAACTCCGCGGCGACATCGGCGAGCGGCGTTTCGTCGAACACGAGCAAGCCTTTGCGCCAGGCGAGCGTATCGGCGATTGCTGCGACCGGCTTTTTCCACAATGTCGTCTGGTTGGCTTTCGCCACCGCCATGTCGCCGGGTTCGAGTTCGATGGATTTGGGGCCGTCGGCATCGTTCGGCGCTTCGAGGCGGGCGCGGCCTTCGAGCAGGCTCACTTCGAGCTTGTCGGCATCGCGGCGCACGATGAATTTGGTGCCGAGATCGACGATGCGGCGGTTGCCGGCGAGCACCACGAATTCGCGCGACGGATCGTGCTTGATCTGGAAGAAGGCCTCGCCCCTTTCGAGCGAGATCTTGCGGCCCTTGGCATCGCCCGCGATGCGGACTTCGGTGTCGGTGTTGAGTTCGATCTTCGATCCGTCGGCCAGCGACAACACCTCGCGACCGCCGATGGCGGTTTTGTAGATGGAGGGTGCGGGGGCGCGCGGCATCAGCATGTTCGCGCCCACGCCGATGGCGCCAAGAACGATCGCGGCGGCGGCAACGCGCATCGCCATGGGTGCGGCGCGGCGGCCCGCGCGGATGAGCATGGCGGATTTCGATTGCGTGCTGAGCGCGGTGAGGCGGTCGGCGCGCTCCCATGCGGATTCAAGGCGCCAATAGGCCATCAGATGCGCGGGGGCTTCATCGAGCCAGGCGTCGAGCGTTTGCTGGTCTTCCTCGCGCCAGCCCGCCGCATCGCGCTTGCGGATCAGCCATTCGGCGGCGCGGGCTTCGGTTTCGGCAGCGCTCATGGCTCGCCTCCCGCGGTGCGCTCGCGATAGAGGATGTTGGCGAGCGCGCGCACGCCTTCGGTGAGATGTTTCTCGACGGTCTTCTCCGCGATGCCCAAGCGTAGCGCGATCTCGCGCGTGGTGAGGCCTTCGACCTTTCGCATCACCACGGCCATGCGATAGCGGCGCGGCAGCTGATCGAGTGCCGTTTGCATGCGGCGCAATTCCTCGCGCGCGATCACGGCGCGGTCGGGGCCGGGTTCGTCTATCGCGAGGTTGAGGTTTTCGAGGTTCTCCACCGCTTCGATGGAGACGATCTGGGCGCGCCGCGCGCGATCGATCAGCAGATGGCGCGCGATGCGGAACAGCAGGGGCCGGGTGTGTTCGGGGATTTCCTTTTTCGCGGTCTCATAAAGGCGGGTGTAGACCTCCTGGCGAAGGTCATCGAGGTCGCTCGCGTTGCGGCTGGCCTTGCGCAGGAATTGCACGAGCGTCGCCTCCAGAGGCAGAACCTCGCGAACAAACCAAGCCTTCACTTCGGCCGTGCTGGGGCCCTCGCCCGCTTTACGCAGGGTCGTTTCTCCGCGCTCGAAATCCGACGTGTCGCCCATTCCCCCGGCAGTCCTTGCTTTGAGGGACGCTCGTGTCCGCACATGGTAGAGCGAACGAAGGGGCGATTACCCTCCGGAAAAATTGGGCCGGCCCGGATTTGCAAGAAAATTGCGCTCCGCGGCGTGGCCGGGGTGTGGGCGCGCAGCTATATTGCTGGCGGGATTTGGCTGGGGTGTTGGGGATGTCGCTTTTTCTGCTTGTGCATGTGGCGTTGAGCCTGTTCGGCATCGTGACCGGGCTGGCGGTGCTTTACGGCCTGCTGAAATCGGACCGGATGGATGGGATGACGCTGGTGTTCCTGCTGACCACGGCGGCGACCACGCTGACCGGGTTCTTCCTGCCGTTCAGCACCATCACGCCCGCTGTGGCGCTTGGGATCATTTCGACGCTGGTGCTGATACCAACTTTCGCGGCGCGTTATGCGTTCGGGATGGCCGGCATGTGGCGCTGGATCTATGTAGCGGGCGCGGTGGTAGCGCTTTATTTCAACTGCTTCGTGCTGGTGGTGCAGGCGTTCCTGAAAGTGCCGCAGCTGCATGTGCTGGCGCCGAACGGCGGCGAACCGCCGTTTGCGATTGTGCAGGGGCTGGTGCTGCTGTTCTTCGTGGTGACGGGTGTGTTGTCGTTCAGGCGGTTCAGACCGGCGTAAAGAAGAGGCGGCGGAGTTTCCTCCGCCGCCTGCTGGCAGACCGTTTGAGTTAACCTACCAGTTTTTCGTGATGCGGATACCGAACAGACGAGGATCGGTCGTGAAAACGTTCGTCGTAAGACCTGTGTCGTCGGAGTTCAGGAACGCTCCGGTGATGGCTGTGGTATCGACGAGATTCTTTACGTAGAGCATGGACTGCCAGCCGTCCTGGTTTGTGAAGATCAACGCGAGGTTGATATTGGTATAGCCGTGCAGCTTGTCGTACTCGCTATCGTTGAAAATGCGCCAATACGATCCCGACTGCCAATAAAAGTCGCCGTGTAGCGTTCCCGCCCAATCGCTGGAAAGCGGCATCGTATAGTCCGCCGAGAGCGATGTCGTAAAATGCGGCGCATTTGGCAATTGGTTGCCACCGATATTCTTGGTGAAGCCCTGGCCCTGGTTCGGAGGTAAGTACTGAACGCCGTTATAGATGTTTTGTCCGTTCTCGGGATCGGGATTTCCAAAAAAATCCACGCCACCGACATTGGGATCGTAGCCCGGGTATCCCGGAAGAAGCGAGGGATTAGGGTTGGGCGTGTAAAGATCCTGCGTTACCGGATCGATGTGCGCTCCATAGCCATATAAGCATCCAGTAGTGATAGGTCCAATCGCGCCGGAACCGGGCTGCCCATTGCCGACCCGCATCATCTCGTTCACCACATAGGTCGGCAGCACGCAGTTCGATGTTTGGGTGATGAACGGCTTGACCGTCATCCATCCGGGATGACCAGCAGTGCGATCCATTAGATCGATGGCATATTGGTTATCGTCGAAGGTCGCTCTTTCATAACCGCCATTGAAGCCGAGCTTGAGACCCGGAATGGGCGACCACGTGGACTCTATTTCCGCGCCCATGACCGTAGCGTTGAAATTGAAGTTCACGGCCGTGCGATCCACGATCTGTGAGATCTGATAATTTTTGTATTTGTACAGGAAAGCATCGGTATTGAAAACCAGCACTCCATCCAGCGCCGTGTTCTTGGTGCCCAATTCGAATGCGTTGTTATATTCCGGCTTGAACGTCAACGGATGCGTCAGGTCGCTCGGCGATGCGATCGAGAATCCCTGGAAAGTAACCGCCACAACGCCCGGCGGGTTTGCGCCACCACCCTTATAGCCGTGAGAAAACGAAGCATAGACCATCGTCTGGTTGGTGAAGTCGAGCTTCGGTGTCCAGTTGACGACCGCGCGACCCGTCCATTTCCGCCACTCCTGATCGACTTCGCCGTCCTGCGGAATACCCTTGCCCAGCATAAGCGCCTGGCTCGGATAAACCGGGAAGTTCTTCTTGTCGTCGGTATAGCGCAGACCACCGGTCAGCTTCACGTCTGGCGCAACCTGATAATAGACCTCCCCAAAACCCGCCCACGAATTGAAGGCATAAGGATTGTGGCTCAGGAAGTAATTGTGCCCCTGCTCGTTCGCCTTATCGATCGGATTGGGATCGATATAGGCGCAGCCAAGTCCGTAGGTGCCACCAGAGATCGGGCCGGGAGGCGAAATCTGCGGAATGCAGGAATTTGCTATCGCTTCATCGAACGGAATATGCGGCGCATCCACGCCCCTTTGCTGGCCAAAACCCTGATGATTGAATTGCTCGGTGAAAAGCGTCAGCAGATTGGAGAAGACATAGTAATCCTCAGTCGTGTGATAGTTCATATAATTTGCGCCGACTAGGAAATTAAATCGTCCTTGATAGTTCGAGGCAAGGCGCACTTCCTGATAGAATTGCCGCGCGGTTTCCGAAGAGCGGTCCACGGCAATAAAGCGGCTAGAGCAACCGAATTGCGGATCGCAATACTGGTTGTCCTGACCTACGAAAGTACCGAAGGACGACCTGCCCGGATTAGGATCCAAAGCCTGATCCTGTAGGAAATCCGGAACAGTGGCGAAGCGGTTGAAGTCCTCGGTCGAGTAGAGGAAATCCTTGCTGTAGGCGGTCTGCGAGGTCAGCGTAAGTTCAGGCGTCACGTTGTAGTCCGCATTAAATTCGAACGTATCATTCTTCGCGCGATAAACCGGATCGATCTCCGAAGATATTTCGCGAAGATCATGTGGCTGGTTCAGACTCGTGTAGGGATCGATAATATGAGCAGTCGAAAGATAGCCCGGATCGAATACGCCAAACACATCGATAAACGGAAACGCGCCGCCATTGGGCGTCTGGTAGGACAGTGGCGAATAAAGCGACTCCGGGCTGCATCCTTGCGAAAGCCAGGCCGTGCCGAAATTCGAGTTGCCGCCATCGACGCTGAAAAAGTTCGGCACTTGCGGACCAGCCGGACCATTCACCACCGCAGGCGCATTGGAGCGGTTGCAGAGCTGTTTGGTTGAACGGGAGCGGTCGTCATTTTCCTGGAAATGCTCCCAGATCGCTGTTGCCGTGAGCTGTCCGATGGGATGGACTAGCAGCGAGACGCGCGCCGAATAAAGATCGCGACCGTCGGTCGAATGTTGGGAAATATCGTTGTAGGCGTAGCCGTCACGCTTCGTCCATTCACCGGCGACGCGCAGATCGATCTTTTCATCTAAAACGGGTACGTTCAGCATCCCTTCGAGACGGCGATTGTTGTAATTGCCGACGTCGACCGAGCCCATGGCTTCGTAACGATCTGTTGGTCTGGCCGAAATTACGTTCACCACGCCCGCAGTAGCGTTGCGGCCATAAAGTGTGCCTTGCGGGCCGCGCAACACTTCAACCTGCGAAACGTCGTAGAATTCTTGTTCGAAAAAGTGATTTCGAATGAATGGCGTATCGTTAAACGCCACTGCGACGGCCGGGTCGGTCGTAACGGAGATTGCCTGAGTACCGATGCCGCGAATCTGAATGTCGTAACCAGTGAAGTTCGTCTTGGTGAAGGTGAGATTCGGAACTTGTTTTACGAGATCTGGCCCGCCCGCCGTTTGAGTCGAGGTCAACTGTTCCTGACTTAACGCGGTGATAGCGATCGGTATCGACTGTACATCTGCGCCGCCCAGTTTCGACGAAGTTACGGTCACTGTCTCAACCGGAGCGCGGGGAACGTTGGCTTGCGCAAGACGGATGACGTCCTCGACGGGAATTTCGCTGGCGGCGCGTTGATCCCGTACAACTGTAACGGTGCCAGAAGAGCGATGCTCCATCACAAAGCCTGTACCGCTCAACAATCTGGTAAGCGCAGCCTCCGGCGACACGGCACCAGAGACTCCTTTGGTGTGGACACCCCTTACCGCTTCATCTGAATACATCAGGCGGATCCCCGCCTGTTTGGAATACGCATTCAGAGCGGCTTCGAGATCGCCCCCCGGAATATTGAAATCGGCGGCTGAGGCCACTGTTGCGAATGCCGCGACGCACGCCGTCGTGGTCAGGATCGTGTTGATCGTGGAATGTCTGGACAAATTACCCCCCTTGAGATGAAGCGCGGAAGATTGCACTAGCGGGAAATCACCGTTTCTCCGTTGCGCATGTTGACGTGAAGGCCGAAGACAGCATGGGCGGCGTCGGCGAAGGCGGCTGTGTCGCCTGTCTGGAACGTGCCGTTAATGGTGAGTTTGGCGGACGCAGGATCGTCGATGACGACCTTCTTCGCGTTGTAGCGGTTGAATTCGGCGGCGGCTTCCGCGAGCGTGGTGTGGCGAAAGACGATCATGCCGCTTCTCCAGCCCAGCGTGTCGGCGATGTCGCGCTTGGGTTGCTGCATCACGGCGGCGGAATGGGCGGTGGCGATCACCACGTCGCCGGGCTTCATCGAAAGCGACTTCACCCGGCCATCGGCGGAATCGAAGCGCACCTCGCCTTCGAGCAGCGAGACTTCGAGACGGGCCGCATCGCGGCGGACGCGGAACTTGGTGCCGATGTCGGTGATGCGGTGGCCGTCGGCCTTGATGATGAAGAGGCGATGGGGATCGTGCTTGATCTGGAAATAGGCCTCGCCCCTTAGAAGCGTGACCACCTTCTCCGCGGCGGCGGAATGGAAGCGGATGGCGGTGTTGGTGTTGAGTTCGATTTCCGAGCCGTCTGTGAGCGCGATGGTCTTGCGTTCGCCGAGCGCGGTCGCATAGACGGCATCGTTCGTCTGTTGCTGCGAATTGCGCAGCCAGAAATTTCCCACCGCGCCGGAAATCGCGATCAGCGCCACGCCCGCCGCGATCTTCAGCACGCGGGAGGGGATTTTGGAGTCCGCATGGCTTGCGGTCTTGTCGCGGCGAAGGGCGGCGAGGCGATCCGCCCTGCCCCACGCGGCTTTCAGCCGCCAATAGGCGACGCGATTGGCGATGTCGTCTTCCAGCCAGGCGTTGAGCGCGGCCTCGTCGGCTTCGCTCCAGCTTTCGAGGGTTTTGCGGCGCAGCCAGCTTGCGGCTTGCGTGTTTTTTTCCGCGGCGAATTTTTCACCCGGGGCGATCATTGCGTCCTCCGGATTTCGTGCGGCTCGCCGTAGAGCATGTCGGCCAGCGCGCACATGCCCTTGTCGATATGTTCGGAGACGGTGGCTTCGGAAACGCCCATGCGGCTTGCGATCTCGCGCTGGCTGAGACCTTCGATCTTGCAAAGCACGATCGCTTCGCGGCAGCGCGGCGGCAGGCGGTCGATGGCCGATTGCAGGCGGCGGAGTTCGTCGCGCGCCATGGCACTTCTGTCGGGGCCGGGAATGTCGGCGGCAAGGCCCAGCGCATCCAGATCGGCCACTTTTTCGATGGCCACGATCTGCTGGCGGCGGATGCGGTCGATGATGAGGTTGCGCGCGGTGCCGAGCACAAACGGTTTGGCGGGATCCGGGATCTCGCGCTGGGCGGCTTCGCAGACCCGGATGTAGACTTCCTGACGGAGGTCGTCGATCTCGCTTGGGTCGCGCCAGTGGTTGCGCAGGTACTGCATCAATATCGCCTCCAGCGGCAGCACCTCGTCGACGAACCACGCCTCCAGATCGGCCGCGTTCATGGGCGCGTCCCGATGGGGCGAGCGAGCGTCGTCACGCCTGGTGTCCGGTGTATCCGCCATCCCCCGTAAGCTTTCCGCCGGTTGAGGGTCCCGATTTCGAAAACTACACCGGGTAATACGAGCGGGTACGCGCGAACTTAGGTTCGTGCCGGAAATATCTTGGGGCGGGATATTTCGTTGCGGGGCGCGGCTTAGATCGGCCCGGCCAGGGTGACCGGAATCAGGGCGGCCAGGAGCAGCATCGCCGGAAGGGAATACCCATATTGGCGGTTGTTCAACAGCGTCACCACCGCGAAGAACATGAGGAAAGCGGCCAGCGCCACGCCCCAGATGCGGGTCACGGGGATAGCGAGGAAGGCGGCGATCATCAGGTTGAGGACGCCCGTCACCCGGTAGAATTTGGGCGGGAAGTGCCAGCGTTCATAGGCGTTGCGGATGAAAGCCGGTCCGGCGACGTGCAAAAGCCCACTGGCCGCGAAAACGGCGGAAAGCAGGAGCGCATCGAGAACGGCGGTGGAGGTGAAAAACATGGGAAGCCTCTTCGTTCCGGGTAGATAGGAACTTTCGGCGGAACGAAAAGAGGGGCGCGCGAATGGCCGATATTCGCGGCGCGAATGGCTTCGTCAGGCTTGCGGCGCGGGCTCGTCGCCCATCAGGCGGCCATAGAACCTGTTCCAGCGGGTGCGCGACCACAGGCGGAAACGGTCGAGATACAGATATATCACCGGCGTGGTGTAGAGCGTTAGAATCTGGCTGATAAGCAGCCCGCCGACGATGGAAATTCCCAGCGGCTGGCGAAGCTCTGCCCCGTTGCCGAAGCTGAGCGCGAGCGGCAGCGCGCCGCAAAGTGCCGCCATGGTCGTCATCATGATCGGGCGGAAGCGGTGGATACAGGCCTGATAGATCGCTTCGCGCGAATCAAGGCCGCGTTCGCGTTCCGCCTGCAGGGCGAAGTCGATCATCATGATGGCGTTCTTCTTCACGATGCCGATGAGCAGCACCACCCCGATCAGCGCGATCAGGCTGAATTCGGTGCGGAAGAGGAGCAGCGCGAAAATGGCGCCCGCACCCGCCGAGGGCAGCGTCGAGAGGATCGTAATGGGGTGGACGTAGCTCTCATAGAGAATGCCCAACACGATGTAGACGCAGACGATGGCGGCAAGGATCAGCAGTGGCTCGTTGCCGACGGATTGCTGGAACAATTTGGCGGTGCCCGCGAAGGTGCCGTGGATGGAAAGCGGCGCGTGGACCTGCTGCATCGCACGGTTGATGGCGGTCACGGCATCGCCGATGGTTTTGCCTTGCGCGAGGTTGAATGAGAAAGTCGTGGCCACGAACGGGCCTTGATGATTGACCGATAGCGGCGTGGCGCCGGGGCCATACGAGACGAAATTCATCAGCGGCACCATCACTTCCTGCCGCGTGCTGAGCGCCGCACCCGTGGACGCCTTGCCGCCGGCGCTGTTGGTGAGCGCGTTGAGTTGCTGGTTGCGCACGGCGTCCGAGGCGATGTCGGCTTGCGTGGGCGCCGTGGTGTTGGCGAGAACCGTTGTGCCCGCCACCGCGCCGGTGGCTTGCGTGCCGCTGATCGCGCCGCCGGTGGTGCTGACATAGATGTCCTTCAGCGTTTCGGGGCTTTGCCAGAACTCGGGCGCGACCTCCATCACCACATGGTACTGGTTGAGATCTTGGTAGATGGTCGAGACCTGGCGCTGGCCGAAGGCATCGTAGAGCGTGTTGTCGATCTGGCTGATGTTGATGCCGAGGCGGGCTGCGGCCGCGCGGTCGATGTGCAGCTGCATCTCCAGCCCCTTGTCTTCCTGATCGGAGCTGACGTCTTCGAGTTCGGGGACGTTCTGCAGCGCGTCGGTGATCTTGGGCGCCCATTCGCGCAGTTCATCCAGGGTGTCGGCTTGTATGGTGTACTGGAATTGCGCGAAGCCTTGCCGTCCGCCCGCGCGAACATCCTGACGGCCGAACAGCGACAGGCGCGCACCCGCCACCTTGTCGAGTTTGGGGCGCAGATTGTCCACCACCTGATCGGTGGTGAGCTTGCGTTCGCTAAGCGGCTTCAGCTGCGCATAGATGAAACCCGAATTGGCGGAGCCGCCGCCGCGCCCTCCCCCGCCGCCGGTGAAGCCGACGACGTGTTCGACGTTGGGATCGCTTTTGATGATGTTCACGAACTGGGTGAATTTCTGCTCCATCGCCTGGAACGAGATCGTCTGGTCGGCGCGGATGCGGCCCATCAGGGCGCCGGTATCCTGTTGCGGGAAGAATCCTTTGGGGATCGCGAACCAGAGATAGAAATTGATGCCGATTGCGATGACGAGAATGAGGATGATCGTGCCCGGCACGGCCAGCGCCCAGCGCAGCGAGCGTTCATAAGCCGTTTGCACATATTCGAAAACACGGCGCGAGGCCCGCGTGATGCGGTTTTCCCGTTCCTGATCGGGCGTGGTGGCGAGATAGGCGCACATCATCGGCGTGGTGGTGAGCGAGATCACCAATGACACGAGGATGGCGAGCGACAGCGTGACCGCGAATTCGCGGAACAGCCGACCGACAAGTCCGCCCATCAAGAGGATGGGCACGAACACCGCGATGAGCGACAGGCTCATGGCGATGACGGTGAAGCTCACTTCCTTGGCGCCCAGCAAGGCGGCTTCGAATCGCGATTTCCCGGCCTCGATGTGGCGGGTGACGTTTTCGAGCACGACGATGGCATCGTCCACCACGAAGCC
>Ga0207649_10000278_pt1 | contig 40413 bp, 36 predicted proteins | sample KBSC43metaG_FD_184317 | JGI IMG/M metagenome (GOLD analysis project Ga0207649, IMG submission 184317) | Corn rhizosphere microbial communities from Kellogg Biological Station, Michigan, USA - KBS C4-3 metaG (SPAdes) (version 2) | ecosystem: Host-associated > Plants > Roots > Rhizosphere > Soil ... | reverse complement strand
GGCCCACGCGGTGGAAGAATTTCACGCTGTCGCGATCGAAAAGGGCCGCGCCACCCGCCCCGACATCAAGCTCGGCATCTGCGGCGAACACGGCGGCGATCCCGACAGCGTGAAATTCTTCCACCGCGTGGGCCTGAACTACGTGAGCTGCTCCCCGTTCCGCGTCCCCGTCGCCCGTCTCGCCGCCGCCCAGGCCGCGATCGAGGAAAAGCGCGCCGGAGGGAAACCGGCCAATGCAGCGAAGCCCGCAAAGAAGAAGAAAAAATAACGCCCGCGCGGCGCATCCCTCGGGGCTCGGGGTCGGCCTTGACCGCCGATTCCGCCCTGGCAGGGGGGCTTTACTCGAGAAGCGCTTGCAATGTCGGCGAACACCAAAATGCGACGCCCGATCCCGCAAGCAGCAGCAAACCGGCAAGCAGCAGGCGCGGGGCGCGCATCCGGCGCTCGTGCCAGATATCGTCCATCCGACGCACCGCAACGGACAGACACGACAGTGAGGCCGTCATCCCCAAGCCTCCGATCGTCAGGCAAGCTGCATCAAACATTTCGCCGGACGGAATAAGCAAAATCCATACCAGCGAACACAGAAAAAGCCCGGCAGGACGAACCTGCCGGGCTTCTCCCAAAACTATTCCAACCAGTTTACGCGCCCAAAGCGGCCTTCCGGCGGCGCATCACAACGAGCGCCAGCAGCAGACCGCCAAAGGCGACACCGTAGGTCGCGGGCTCAGGCACCGCCGTGAATTCCAGTCCGCGGAACGCGTAGTTGCTTCCCGCCGAAGCGAGCGTGGTGGCCGTTCCGAAGTTCCCCGCCGAATACGTCACCGAGAGGAGCGACGTGGGATTCACCGTGTAGATCGTGTCTGTCGACACGCCAAAGTCCACTGCGAGGCCAGTCAAAGCGGTTCCGATGGTCGCCGATGTGGTCGTCAGGCTCCAGCTTCCTCCGCTGAAGTCAAATCGCATAATGGAGTTATCCACGGCGACGTAAGCCCTCGTGCCATCGCTATTGAAAGCGAAGTCATAAGGACTGCTCGAGGCCCCGGTATTGAGCAATAACGTCGGCGTGCTGCTCGCCGTCGGTAGCCCCGAGAACCCGTAGACACCGCGACTCGCTCCCGACCCGGTGGAAAAATACAGGTTGCCGTTGAAAATGTTCGCGACGCGCGTGTTCGTCACCGTGCTCTGAACGGTCGTATTCGTGCCTCCCGTCCGATAAATCGTCCCGGTGGTTCCACCCGCGAGGTAGGCGCCCGAGGCCGACTGGACGCCGGAGCGAATGTTGTTCCCCGTGAAGGCCGAGACCGCTGTCGGGGAGGTGAAGGTCCCGTCCGCACTCACCGATAACATCGCCCGCGGGGCCTGGGCGTCCGTCCGGCTCGCAAGGCTGCCAGTGCCGGTGAACGGCGTGTTGTAACCCACCAATGTAAGCTGCGTGCGGTCCGCCGAGAGCGAGATCGCCCCCTCGGATGTCGCGCTGCCGCTCCACTGCAGGCCGCTCGTCTGCGTGGTCGAAATATTGATCGTCTGCGCAAGACTCCCCGCCGTCGAGTATTCCAGCAGCGAAATTTCCCCGCCTGTGTTCACGAGCGCCGACGTTCCGTTGCCGACCCGGGACACCACAAGATTTCCCGCCGTAAATGCTGCCGCTTGAGTCGTTCCCACGACCGCCACGACCGCAAGGCTCGTGATCGTTATTAGTTTTTTCATTTCGCGTATTTTCTTAGCTACCGTTTCGCTTGGTTTTGTTTTCCCGCGTAAAAGCCACTCCCCAAGGATTTTCCCCTCCCGTTGAGCGTGCCTGCGGCGGGTCGCAGGTATTTGCGGCGCACCGTAACGGGCCGCCCATGGCCAACAACGGGATTTTAGAAACGATTCCGTGACACGTCCCGTCGGCACCCAGAGCGACTTTCACGCCCTCCCACAGTCCGTGTCCTCGTCGCCCGCCAAACCGCCATCGAGGAAAAACGCGTCGGAGGGGAACCGGCCAAGCCTCCCCTAAGAAAAAGAAGAAGTCGCTCCGCCCAGCGGGGTCCGAGCCGTGCTTATCAAAAATCCAATGAGCCAACCGCCTTCGCCCGGGCGCCTGCATCTTCCTTGGCGTGTCCGCGGGAAATGCTTCGGGGCGAGATCGCACCGCGCCCCATCCACGCCAGCCCCAGCGAGACAAACATCAGGGCGATTGCCACCAGCACAAAAGGCCCCACCCGGGCTCTGCGGCGATGCCAGATATCGTCGCTCAGCTTCAATGCCTGCCCCACGCAAATCAACGCTGCGGCAAACCCCATTCCCGAAACGACAAGAAATCCCACATCCACCCAGGCACTAGAGACTATCTCCGAGCCGCCCGGCAATCCAATTTTCGCAGCGGCTTCTGCGCTTAGAGCCTATTAAAGGTATCGCCGCTCGACCTGTAGTCGTCTCGCTGTGCGAGGCGCATTCCGCAGAGCAGAACGGCTCCAAGAAATCCTCAAACCGCTCTCATCCCAAGTTCAGAAAAATCGAGGAACGATTCGAGCCGCCGATAAGCCCACCCTCCCACCGAGATCTTTCCCAAAAAACTTCGTTCTCTTCGTTTCCTTCTGTTCAAAAACCCTTCCTGCCTTCTACGCCTCTTCGCGACCATATCCTAGCTTCCAAAATACAAAAAGCCCGCCAGGAAAAAACCCGCCGGGCCTTTTAACACCTCAACCTTAAAACTAAACTTAGGAAAACAAGGCAGCCTTGCGCCGGCGAACCACAACCAGTGCCACAAGCATTCCCGCGATGGCCATGCCATACTCATGCGGCTCGGGAACGGCGGTAATACTCAGGTTATCAATCGTCAAGCCCGGAGAAGTTGTAGTGCCGCCTTGCCGAAAATTAGCTGCCGCGAGAGTGGTAATTCCACCGGCATCAGCGAAAGAATATCCAGTAAGATAACTAGAGCCATTCACATAGATATCGATAGTATCATTCCCGCCAGCCACCGAAGTCCACACCGTCGAAACGGTAGTTAGACTCGCAAAGCTAAGCACTGTAGTGCCGTAGGTTGCTGTCGTGGCCCCCGTAACCCCTCCAGCAATACCTAACACATATCCAGACCCGCTCGTCTTAATGAAAAGTCGATTATAGAAATTTGTCGTGGTGCCAGCTGGGTTTGACAGATGAAAAAAATAGTCGCCCCCAGATTTTGCAGAAGCCACGGTAATATCCATCGTCGACGTTACCACCTGATCGGCCAGAGTCATTGAAATCGTTGTAGCGAATGGATCATAGACATCCTGTCCTCCGGCCGTCCCCATAACAACAGCTCCACCGGAAACCTGAATCGGGTTGGTATTTATCGTGCTCGTCTGCAACCATCCTCCTTGCCCAACGAGTGCCCCGTTGGGATACGAATCGAAATTATCTGAAAGAAACGTATCCGCATACGATGACGTTGCCGCCATCAAACTGACTCCTATCGAGAGTGCCGTTAGTATTTTCTTCATCTTGTTTGGTGTTTTGAATCGTTGTTTTCCCGCATTTACAACTTCACCTCCTCAAGATTTCCCCTCCCGACTTGGCGGCCTGCGGCGGAACGCAGGCGATTTTGAACCACCACTCAGCAGCTCCGGGGCCAACAATGAAAGTTTTGTCACGAATTTACCGTAAGAGGTTTGCCTCTCCGCGAACTTTTCTTTCCGAAATGAGAATCCCAATCCTCTTAATGGAATTGATAACGAGGACTTTAGAAAAAGATGGCCTTCGAAATGGGATTTTCTCTCATAGGAACGACTTCTGAGAAAATGATTTTCAAGTTTCTTCGGTTTCATTCGACGCAACGCGGGTTTTGCGGAATTTTTTCTACCTTGGATGTCGCTGGAAAAGCATTTGGATGTTCCGAAGGTGGAAGCGTCGCGCTGCGACACTCGGACATCGCAGCGCGATGGCCTCTACCAAGCCGCCCGGCGTATCCCGATACGGGATCCCGCGTCCCGCGAAACTATGGAGTCAGCGGCTCGGGATCCTTCGTCGCTTGCATGCCTCCCGGCTGCGCGGCGGGCGGTCGAGTGTTCCAGGGCAGATAAATCACGGCAAGAAGTCCCAACAGGGTTGCACATATCCAATAAGCGCCCATGATCCAGCCTCGTTGGACATCCGCCGTGTGACTTCGGATGGAAGCCCCGTCGATCAGCGACAATAGGGCCTTGAATTCCCCGCCGGGCACTGCCGACCTGCTAAAGGACGACATCATCAAGGGTGAAAGACCTCCAAAGCTCGAGGCCATTGACCATGGGCCTTCCGCCGAAAGCGGTTCTCCGAAGAGAACGACCTGCGTGCTTCGGTTACGGCCGGCCGCAATCGACGACTTGAAAGCCGTAGAAGCGCCAGCCGGCCTCCAACTCGCCGCCGAAAAAAGCCGGCCGGAATTTTGTCCCCGCCAGAAGGTCGAACTCGCATTCGACTGCATCGCCAGGGCTCGGCCGGACTCGCCAAGGGAGATTCCCGCCTCCCGTTTGATGGCTTGCGAGGAGCCATCCCTGTCGGCACGCACGGCCGACGTGGACGCAAGCACTCCGCAAACGGCCATCACTGCAAACAGTGATTTCTTCATCTTGAATGGTATGGTGGTTTCCCGTTTTCCCTGCCACTTCATCAAGGTTTCCCCACCCGACGAAGGCGCTCGCGACGGACCGCAAGCCGATTCGCGCTATTCCCTAGCATTTTCTGAACCAACCAGACCAATTTTTCGCCCCAGAGCCTTTGCATGATTGGCGACCATTTCCCGCTCCTCGATTCGCTCGGGCGAACAACGGATGCGGCAATCCCCGCCCCAAAATGCGACACCCTTGGCCTCCTTCATCCGAGGATTTGCCATCGTCGTTTCTTTTGCGTGAATTTTTCCTCCTCTTGTAACCTCCTGGCGTGAGCCCGGATGCGCCAAAGTCCACCGCTTCGGCGCGTATCCGCAACGATTTTGGCTCGTCGCGGCATGAGTGCTGCTACTTATCCGTCTCGAAAATCGTTCAAATTACTTGGGGGGAAATGAGGACTGCAAAATTGCTGTTGAGCGCGCTGGCGCTCGCCTTGATCACATTACTAACCGAACCCGCTTCGGCGGCCGACGGCAATTCCAGTTCCGCAGCCATTGAGGCCATGCGAGGGCCCGAGTTGGTCCACAACGAAGCGCGCAGCCAGGTCGCTCTCGCTGGCATGGTCGCTTTCCTGACGGCGCTTCTTGTGTTGCGACGCAAAGCCCAAACGAGCTGAAGGTTTCCCCACGGCACCCGCAAGCGCGCTCCAAGAGAAGACTTGGGGCGTTTAGCGTTGACGGGAAGAACGCCGGCTCCTATTCCGAAGAGACCCCGGAGGGATCTCCACCGGCCGTGTTTTCCGTATGAAATTTTCCCTGTTAACCATTTTCGCGGCGGTTACTCTGGCCCCGGCGCTCCTGGCGCAAAAGCCGTCGCCCACTCCATCCGTCGCTCCAACCCCGAAGATCGTGGAAGCTGGCGCAAGCGTATTGCCCCAAGCAGGACCTCCCGCGGAACTCTACAAACTCGACTACAACGAGGAAACCGACGTTTTTTCGACTCCAGGCACCCATACTCCCTTCAATGGCCCGGTGGTTTCCCATGGCGACAACGGAAAAATCGAACTGATCGGCGTCTTGAAAAATGGTCTGCGCGACGGCCACTGGACGGAATACAATGAAGATGGCACTCGCGCCTCCGAGGGAGATTATCGGAATAATCAGGAGGTCGGCCCGTGGAAATATTGGTTCGAAAATGGCACGCTCCAGTGCGAGGGAAGCTATGAGAATGGGTATCCCTCGGGAATTTGGAAAACCTATTTCGCCGATGGAAAGCCGGAGTCCGAAGGCATTTACCGGGATGGCAAGAAAGACGGGCCGTGGAAATCCTACGACGAAAAGACCGGCTCTCCCTCCACGGTAAACTACGAGAACGGCCAGCAGAATCCCTAGCAACCGACACGACAGAAAGCGTGTGACGGGGTCCCAACTATTACCGAAGCGGTTCTCGCTCGGGCGGCTTTTTCCTTCGATGCGGCAATCTTTGCTCGTGATCGGCGGCCTCTTGATGGCCTGCGCACCAATGTCCGGCGCGGAAGCCCTCCAAGACGCTCCCCTGCCGGAACAGCCGGAATGGAACGCCGCCGCCGAGCCAGCCTCAACTCCCGCGGCGGCGATTGACGCCTCGACATCCCCGTCCGACGACGAATCGCTTCCGACTGCGCCGGCAATGGACAATACGCCCGCGGCAGAGCCGCTCCCATCGAACAACCCGTCGGTTCCCCCCGCGGCGAACCCGTCGGAAATTTCGGCCGCGTCGGAGATCGGCGTGCCGAAAGCCAGTAATTTCTACCTACCCAGCCTCGACAACTACGGACGTCCGTTTTTCGAGCGGCAGGGGCTGAGGTTTCGCGCGGGACCGCTCAATCTGCGAATGTCCCTCTCCGTCGGGGCGGAATACAACAGCAACATTTTCGGATCCAACACGAACGTGGTCGGCGACTACATCACCCACATTTCTCCGACCATCTTGTTGGGCCTCGGAGATTTTCAGACGAAGACCGAAGATTTCTTTCTCCTCAACTACCATCCGTCCTTCGATTATTACCTCAGCCAGACCCAGCAGAATCGACTGAACCAAAACCTCGAAATCGTGGGGCAGGCAACGCTCTCGCGCTACTCGACCACCGTTGATCTTTCTTACATGTCGAGTAATCTCCCGAATGCAACGCAGACGGGCGGGCAGGATTACACCAACTTCCTTTTCACTTGGGATAACCGATATTATCTGGGAGCCAAAACCTTCGCGCGAGCCATGATCAGCGCGAACACTCAGACCTCGGAAAATCAAAATAACTATCAGACCTTCGCGATCAGTCCTCAGATCGGTTATGCCTACAGTCCGAAGACCACCATCTCTTTCGGCCCCTTTGCTGGCGTCTCGGATATCGGGAATGGCGGCAGCCAGACCTTCCAAGGGTTGAGCGTGGGCATTAATTATACGACCCTGCGTAAACTCCAGATCGATGCCTCTTTCGGCATCCAAGCGCGCCAGTTCGATGAACAGAATGCCACCGGCGCAACAAATTTCATGACTCCGGTCTTCAACGTAGCGGTCACCTATACCGCAACGGCCAATACCACCGTAAATCTTGGGCTGCTCCGGGATGTCCAGCTCTCCGACATTCAGCGGGGCCTTACCTACACCAATAGCCAGATCAACTTTGGAGTGACCCAACATATCCATACCCACTTCACGCTGGGGTTCGGATTAAGCTATCAACTTCTGGAATATCAGGGCGAAGCGCCGCTTGGCCGCACGGATCAATATGTGAGCGGCGGCCCCACCTTGCGCTACTCCTTTTGGCGGGATCTCTTTAATTTCTCCCTTTTCTATCGCTACCAGAAACGCACGTCGAACCTCCAACAATTCGAATATGACGTGACATCCTACGGATTTAGCCTCTCGTATAGCTTCTAGCCGAATTTTTTATGATTCGATCCCGGGAAGTCGGCCTGTTCAACGCTTATTCGTTCATCCTTTCGGGGATTCTCACGGCTTGCTTCTGGGGGACTTTTCTCGCGCTGCAATTCCTCGGCATCCGCGACCTGACACAGAATCTGGAGGCGTATCTCGCCTACAATCTCATTTCGATCGGCGGGCTGATGCTCCAGCTTTATCAGACCGATTCGAGCCGCGTGAATCTCCTGGCCCTGGACCCGCTTCAAAACCTCCAAATATCGACCAGTCAGACGCTGCACGTCGCGGGGGCGCTCACGGTGATGTTGGTTCTGACCAAAGACCTCGCCATCTCCCGTTTGTTCCTGGTGGTCTATCTGCTGGTCCTCGGCGGCGTCCTGCTCGGGGCGAATGCCTACGTTCCTCAAACTCTCAGCCGGCTCTTTTTCACGGGAAACAACCAGATCCCCGCCTTGCTCATTGGACGCCTCCCCCGGGTGGGCCGCATGCGGCACTGGTTGCGCCGCATGCAAAGCTACGGCATCCACGTCGTGGGCCTCCTGGCCGAAGAGAGCACCTCTCGCAAAACGACCATCCTGCGCATCCCCATCGTGGGAGAAGCCAGGCATCTGAAGGAAATTCTGGAAAAAATTCGGATCGAGACCGTTGTCCTCCTCGACGTGCCTCAGGAACAGTCCGTGCTCGATGCGATCATCGATGCGACGGACCGGGCGGGAGTGCGCATGATCGTCCTGAACAATCTTTCCGAAGTCTTCAAACATTCCCTTCAGTTCTACCGCCAGTTCGGCACGGACTTCATCGCCCTTCGGCAGGAACCCCTTCAGGATCCCCTCAACCGCGTCATCAAACGAGCTTTCGACATCGCGTTGGCTCTCCCGGCCACGATCTTGCTGATGCCTCCGCTTGCTCTCCTCGTCTGGATAATCCAACGGACCCAATCGCCTGGTCCGCTTTTTTTCCGGCAGACCCGCGCCGGCATTCAAAACCGCCGCTTCGAGATCATCAAATTTCGCACCATGCACGTGGAGAACTCCGATGCGAGCCGACAAGCCACCGAAAACGACAGCCGGGTCTTCACGCTGGGCCGCTGGCTGCGCAAATGCAGCATCGACGAAATCCCCCAGTTCCTCAACGTGTTGCGGGGAGACATGAGCCTCGTGGGACCCCGCCCGCATATGCTCGAGCACAACGCGCAATTCGCAAAAGTGCTGTCTCAATATCACGTCCGAACGTTCGTGAAACCCGGCGTCTCCGGTCTCGCTCAAGTGCGAGGCTTCCGCGGGGAGGCCCATACCCCGGAGGACATTAGCAAACGCGTCCAGTGCGACGTCGAATACATCGAGCGTTGGTCCCTTTTGCTCGACGTCTTCATCGTGCTGAAAACGGCCTGGCAAGTGTTGCGGCCGCCCAAAAGTGCGTATTGAGGGGACATGGGAGATGGAAGATCGGAGCTGGGGGATTTCCTGAAAGAGATCGGGGCACAAAAAAACCGCCGATTTCTCGGCGGCCTTCTTTCAAAAGGTAGAGGCGTCGCGCTGCGACGCCTGGGCATCGCAGCGCGATGACCCTTACCCGTCGGGTTGCTTCCCGCCATCCGGGACCGGGGCTCGATCCCGGAATTGACAAATCAATCGGACGAGGCCGAGGGACTTCCCATAGCGGAGGCCGAATTTTGAAGGCGAACTCCGAATGCGGAGAAGCCACCCGAGATAAAACCGGTCGGCCCACGGAGAAATTGCGGTTTGTCCTCCCGAGAGGAACGCAATGGCGGCGCCCGTGCAAAGAATCGTTGGCCGGTAGGAGAGACGGGAGCGAAGATACCACCCGAGCTGCTCCTGCACCCCTCCGCCGACGTTCACGAAGATGACCTTCGGGCGCCGGGCCTCGATCACGGCGAGGAGGTCCGGATCCTCCACCCGGCCGTGCTCGTCCGGTCGATAAACCGGCGCCAGATAACAGTCCTGCTCCGTCAGGGAATCGTGTCCGTGGGAGATCAGCCACTGAAGGTTCCGATCTCGCTCCTCGACGCTGGGCATGATCCAGAAAGTCGCTCCGGTAGTCCGGATGTCTTCCCGCGGCAAAATCTCGCGAAGCAATCGCAGCCCGGAATAGCGCTGAATGCGCCGTTCCGGCCGGCCGAAATGGAGGGCGTTCCAGACCAAAACCATCAAGCCGCTGTCGGGGATCACCCAATCCGCATTTCGCAGCGCCTCGCGATAGGCCGCGCTCTCCCGCAAATCGTTCGCCAGCCCGGGACCGGATGGCGCGACGACCAATCCGGCCTCCAGCACTCGATCCGGCAATTGCGGTCCCTCGAGACTAAAATCGACTCCAAGAATTTTGAGTGTCTTCATTTCAAACGAGCAAGGAAGGGAACCACTAATGAACACTTATCCGCACTAATGGGGGAAGCGGCGAAATCTCCCCCCTGTAGCCGCGCCGGAAGAAAATTGTTGTCCATTGTTACCCATTAGTGGTTTCCCTCACTCGAAATCGAGCACGTCAAGGCTCACGTGAAATCGCGTGCCCGCTCCCGCGTCGCAGAACCGCAACTGCAACCCTCGAATGCGCCGCGGATCGAACCCCACGCCCGCCCGACAGTTGCCGAAGACCCAGCGATGAAAATCGTTATAGCCGAGCAGCACCGTGTCGCCGGAGTCCGCCAGCGGATTGCGTCCCAGCCCCTCCACGATCGAAAAGCGCTGCCCGTCCACATCCAGGAGATCGACCCGCAGGAAAGCGGGACGGCCCCGCCCGTCGGTCGCCCGCAGACGCAGAAACCCGGTCGCCGCCGCCGGCAGACCGTTGGGAAGGGAAAGGATCGCCTGTGGCGGCGTCAGCGCATCCTCGTTCGATTCCTTGACGTCGCAGGTGAATCCGCCGGCCCCATCGTCCTCGACCACCGTCACGCCATTCAGTCCGAGACTCGTGGCGCTGCGACTCGTCGTCACAAAGGGCCCCGCCCCGCCAATGGAGGGAAACGTCTCCGGTGGCGGACCCAGCGCAAGGCGTAGCTCGCGATGGGGCAGCTGGTCCGTCGGCGGAGTCTCGACCGCAAAAGCCAGGGGCGAACCCGTCAGGACGTGACCGTCCGCATCCAGCGTCTCGGCCCGCAACCGCAATTCCGCGCGCAGGTAGGCGTTCCCCGTCAATCCGATCTTCACCGGAAACACCTGTCGGCTCAGCGGCGCGAGGGTGACGACCTCGCCGGCTTGCTCATTGCCCCAAGCGAGAGAAACCCGCGGATCGACCGCCCCCGCCACGACCACCCGCACGCGGGCGGGAGTTGCACCGAAATTGTAGGCGCGGAATGCTCCCTCGATCCCGGCCCATCCCCCGTCCCCGTCCGCCTCGAACCAGTAGCTCCGGGACGTCTTGCTCGGCGTGCAGGTCGTCGAATCCGGCAACCATTGGAGCACAATCGGGTTCGGCGCCGCGGGAGGTGCCGCCAGGGGACCCGTCGGGTTCAGCGCATGCTCGCGCGTGAAGTCGCGGTAGCGTTCCCACGCCGGATGGACGTCATGGGCCGTCTCCGTCATTGCGAACGGATCGCCGCGATGCACCAGGACAAAAGGCATAAAGACCGCCACCCCTTCCCGAATGGCCTGCGTCGCACATTCGATCAGGTAATCGGCCTGCGCGCCGCGCGCGGCGGCGTTCCGCCAATCCCATTTCGGAATGTTGTTCAGCCCGGCCTCGGTCACCCACACCGGCAACGAACGTCCCCCCGTCCAGCGATCGGCGACGGCGCGATGCGCGGCAATCACATCGCAGAGGTCCTTCGCAAATCCGTAGTGGTGAAGATTGATCGCATCCGTGTAATCGAACCATCCGTTCTCGGCCGCCGCCTCGAGCCACGGCCCCGGCGGATAAGCGAGCGCGCCCATCAGCACCGCCGGGGCCGGCGCTGATGGGCGCGCGGGAGATGGAAGATCGGAGATGGAAGATTGGTTCGCCACGCTTTCCCCAATTGCCTTCGGCGGTCTCCGCTGCGCTCCGGCTCCCCTCTTCAAGCTCCCATCTCCCTCAGAAGGCGGTGTATCTCGCGTCTTGAGCGCGAGATACACCGCCTTCTGATAGGCCGCCACCCGGTCCGGAAGGTCCCGGCAGTAAAACGTCTCGGGCTCGCCGACCATCTCCCAGGCCGCGACTTCGCCCGCCGTCAGGCGGGCCGTTTCCCGAAAAGCCCCATAGACGGCGAGGAGATCCTCCGGCAATTGATCGACCGGATCCTCCACCGGGATCGGCTGGAAACTGGAGGCAAACGCCACCACTTGAAAACCCGCCCGTCGCTCCGCGCGCCAGGCCGCAGGCTGGCTGGCAGATGGAAGGTGGGAGTTGGGAGATGGAAAATCGGTTGGCGGGCGTCCTGCCTTGATCCATCTCCCATCTTCGACCTCCGATCTTCCGGGCGCCGCCGGCGAGCCGAGTCCCCGCTCGCGCAGCCAGCGAATGTCCGAGGATCGCAGCAATCCCAGATACCCCGGCACCTCGCCGGCCGAAACATGGGAGGAAAGGCAGGCGTCGATGCCCCACCCGGCCGACGGGGTCGGCGGCAGCGGAGAGCGGGAAGAGGAGAGATTGGGAGCAGACCCGATGCCAAGGAGGCAAAGCGCAGCCACGGAACCGAGGGCTAACGCCGACAAATTCTTACGAAGCATCGAGAATAGCGGTTCTCAAAACAGATTCCGAAATGCAGGCGGGCGAAGGATGCGAAGAAAAAAGGCCGCCACGGAACCGATCACCCTCCCCTCATCCCCAGTGAATCCGCGCTCCGATTCTTCTACCGCTCCCGCGCCGTATCTTCTTCCTGCGCGCGGCGCGAAGCCATCGAGAGAAAGATGTTGCGTTGCATATCCTTCGCGGCGACTTCGGCCGTGTAACGGGCGAGGAAAGTGCGACGGGCTTGCACCCGCATCCCGGCACGGTCCTCCTCGGACAATCCAAACCACTTTTTGATGAGCCCAGCGGTGCCGGCGATGTTGTCTTCGTCAACGAGACCCGCCCCATCGAGGGCGATTTCGGGCGAAATATTCACCGCATGCGTAATGAGAACCGGCACACGCGCAGACAAGGCCTCGGCCACGGCGATGCCGAAGTTCTCCTGATGCGATGGGAGAATGAATGCCTCCGCCGCTTGGAACGAACCCCACTTCTGGTCGCCCATCAGCATGCCGGTCCAGTAAAACGACTCTTCGACGCCAAGGGATGCAACGAGTTTTTTGAGAGTGTGCGCATAGCCGAAATCCGCCGGCCCCACCATGACGATCCGCATGGTTTTGGGGTCCCAAACCCCACTTCGTTGAAGCTTGGCCACCGCCTTGACCAGCAGGTCCGGCCCTTTTTTGGGATGCACCCGGCCGAGGAAGAGAATGTTCCGGGTGTGGGCAATCGCGGGATGGGCCGCAAGAAATTCGGACCGATAGTCACGGTCCGGCTCGGGAATGCCCGCCGTCCCGTAGCGGATCACGACCTCATTGCAGTCGTAGAGCCAGAACGACTCCCGGGCGAGTTCCCGTTCCCGTTCACACGTGAAAAACACGGCGTCCGCATCCCGGAGCACCGGATAGAGTCCCCATGGCCAGTAGAGCCATTTTTTGGCGTGCTTGAGCGGATACCGATGTTTGAACCACGGATCGAGCATTCCGTGCGTAAATACCATGTAGGGAACGTCGCGACGCTGGCGGAGAGCCAGCCAGACACCCAGCGCGTTGAATCCCCACACGCCATTGATGATAACGGCGTCGTAGCGGGAAGCATTTGCCTTCAACCACTCCAGGAACCGTAAAGAAAGGCCGTATTTCGTGAACCCGGGCCCCAAGGCATGCACCGGGTATGGAATGGAGGTGAGAAAAGGGGCGTCCGGCGCATCGAGGGTCACCAGCTCGACATGATGATTGTAACGACTATTGATGGCCGAAATCTGCCGCACCCCTTCGATAGGCCCTCCGCCAGCCGGATCGGCGGACGCAATCGCATGGAGGAGACGCAGGCTCATTCGTGTCTCTCTCCGGTCACGGCGTGGCAGGCGGGACATTCCCGCGGAATTTCGCCCATTTTTTCCACCACCTCCTCGATGGGCCGCCAAGTGCCATCCGCCGTGAGGACTTTGCCACAACCATGGCACATCGGAATAATGGCCCGAAGGTCGTCGAGCCGCTGGCGGTTCGTCTGAACCGTCTTCGAATACAGGGAAAGCCCGTAAACAAAAAGGCCATAAATCAGCACCCGTGCCGAGGCGTTCCAATAGCGCACCACTTCGATGTTGTAGGTGTGCCCGGTAGAGTAATCGTTTAACAGCCAAATTAAAGAAGCCGCCCCGACCGCGAGATACCCGCCCTTTTTCCCAAAGTAGAAAAACGTCACCGCAATGGGCACGAGGTAAAGCGGAAAGCTGGTTACCTCGTAGCCGGTGATGTAATCCAGCCCGGCCGCGAGGGCAAAAAACAAAACGCAGCTAAATGATTTGGAAACAGAACGCATCTTCATAGGGGGAAGGTGTATTGGGGAGTGTTGTCAAGGAGTCGGTTGCCCAGTCGGATCGCTTCGACTCATCAATGCGGACGCACTCTCCTGTTCGCAAATTTTGCAATAGACCTGAGTGAAATACGCCATTTTGAGGATTGTAAATGCCAAACCCCGCGCACCGTCGCGCCAACCGCCCATCACACAATAGCTTCCCAGAAAATATGCAATTCCAATACACGGCGACCTCATCAACGTGTATTTGACGCGTTGCTTCCAAGTCCACCGGGCTTGCTTCGCGACGTTCCTTAAATTTCCCAAATAACGCGCCGCCTCCCACGACGAGTATTCATTATGCTTGGCCACGTAATGACTGACGCCGCGAAAATCCTGATGGTCGATCTTCGCGCGGATCACTCCCACCTTGCCACTGAGCACGGGATGCTCATGCACTTCCATGTCGAGGCGGCTCCATTGCTCCTCGTCGATGCGTTCGTATTCGCCCGCCTCCACTCGAAACAAGGCGAGCTTGCGCAAGGGGTAGCCCCCGTGCAGTTCACGCCCTAGGAAATATACGGTGTAATTCAGCCAAAACCCGACCTCGTCCGGGGCGGCCAGCGCCTTACGAACTTCCCGCTTAAAGGCGTCGGTCACATATTCATCCGCATCGAGGAAGAGCACCCAGGCGGTGGCCGGAGGATGGTTACGCAGAAACCAGTTCCGCTTCTTGGGGAACTTTCCGTCCCACTGAAAATCGAGCACCCTCACTCCCGCCGCCTCGGCGATTTCCCGGGTGCGATCCGTGCTTTGCGAATCGAGCAGCACCACCTCACGGGCAAAGCCGTTTCCAATTGCCGCAAGGCAGTCCGGCAGGTTCCGCTCCTCGTTCCGCGCTGGAATGGCAATCGTGAGGTCGAGCGGCCTCATCAATCCGGTCTCCATATCCGCTCCTTGATTGGTTTGCAGGGATGCCCGGCGCACACCGTCCAGGCCGGCATGTCCTTGGTCACGACCGAGCGTGCCCCGATCACGGCGCCCTCTTCGATCGTGACTCCCGCATGCACAAACGCCTCGGCCGCCACCCAAACATGGTCACGAATCGTGATGGGCTTGGTTACCAAAGGAAAGCCCGCCCTCTCGTAATCGTGAGTGCCGGCACAAATGTGGACCCCCTGCGAAATCACCGCTCGGCGGCCAATTTCGATGCGCCCTTGCGAATACAAAATCACTCTATCTCCCACCCCGGCCTCATCCGCGATGACAAGATTCCAAGGCGCCCAGATCTTCGCGCCTGGATACACATGCACTCCACACCCGATCCGCGCGCCGAAAAAGCGCAGCACTGCGGAGCGCCACTCGTGAAGCGGGCGAGGGCTGCATCGGAAAATGGTCGCCTGCACGACATTCCACAACACGCGAGCAAGGCGATCTCGCAATGGAAAGCTCGGCTGAGTGAATGTGTCTTCGTTGATCGCAGCCATGCTAACGTGTTTTTTGGGACATTGGTTCGAGAGCCACTTGGTAGATTGCTTCATAGCGATCCAGAGCCGCATTCCGATCAAACCGTATGACATTTTCGAGACCAGCCCGGACGTTTGCATTCCGTTCCTGGGAAGACAGATTGATAATCTTTTCGACGATAATGGCGCATTCTTCCGCCCAACGGCTGTACGCGTCGCTGCCTTGGCGCGGAGCTCGCGGGATATAAGTAGCCGCGCGGCCTCCGACCTCGTTCATCGGGGCCGCGGCCGTTGTAATCACCGGACAACCGCAGGCCTGCGCCTCCGCAATGGGCCAACCGAACCCCTCCTCCAACGAAGGGAAAAGCAGCGCCGTAGCCGCCGCATAAGCCGCATGAACCTGGGCATCGTCCAATCCGGAGAGAAACCACACGCATCCGCCGTTCGCGCAATCAGCGGCCTCTTCCCGGAGCGCAGTCGAAGGAAATTTACCGATCATTACCAGAGGGACTGGCGCGATCACTCGCTCGCAATAAGCTCGATAGATGGCCACGACTCCCGGACGATTTTTATACCACTGATCGCCGCCAACATGCACCAAGTAACCCCCGGCCAACTCCGACCGCCACTCCGCCAGTCGGCTGAGCGCCACTTCATGCGGAAGTGGAAAAAAAGGATTGTTGAGGGGATTGTACACCGTTACCGAGCGCGACGGAATCCGTCCCAGAAACCGGTGCAGATCCTCACGCGTTTTCTCCGAAACAGACACAAACGTCCGTCCCATTCGGTAGCCTCGACGAATGAGGGCTTGGTATTGGCGACCGGTCCAGCCCGTCGGATTCTCCGGAAACTCTCCAAGTGCCGAACGTTGTGCCAGAAAATCATGGCAATGGATCACGTGCGGCCGCTCGCGCACGAGCGGCACCCACATACCCAACGCCTGATCCGTAACGACAAACAGCGTATCCTTCGGCTCATTCCGCAGGCGGCGGCGCACTTCCCTCGGGAAAAGGACGAATTGGTCCACGTAGCCAAGCCACTTCGCAGCCCCGCCAGCAACCCTGTCGCCGAAAACCACCGGCACTGACCATTCCTCGACTTCGTGCCCGCGCGCGTGCATTCCATCGCGAATCATCGCGGCAAAGCGCGGCATGCTTGCTGTCTTGAACTGCGCGTAATGAGTGAATAGAACGATCTTCACACTGGGAGAGCCCGCGCCAGAAATTGCTCTTGAATCGCCGAAGCCGCAGCCTCGATGGAATACAGCGCAAGCTGGGAGCGCACCACCTCGCCACGCGCCTGTGAAGGCAGTGCACGGAGCGCCTCCGCGATCGGTCCCGCCGCGGGCTCCACGACCTGCACACCTGCAAACCCGGCGAAGTCGCGGCTGCTTCCCGCGTATCGGCTCAAGATTATGGGCTTGCCGGCCATGAGCGCTTCGTTGGCCACGAGCCCCCAGGTTTCGCCCATTTGCCGCGACGGCAACGCCAACGCATCACTCGCGAGGTAGAAATCGCCAATCTTCGCCTGGTTCACGAACCCGGCAAAGATCGCGCGCACCTCGGGCAGGGATTCCGCCCGCCTTCGCAACTCGCCCTCCTGCTCGCCGGAGCCCACTAGCAATAGCGCAAAACGGCTCCGCTCGGCGGGAGACAGACGCTCGAGCGCGTCGAGCAGCACGCCCGGATTTTTCTTCGGAATCAACTTGCCGCTGAACATCACGAGCTGCACATCGGCCGGCACGCCGAGCTCGGCGCGTTTCGCGGCCCCCCGAGCTGCGCGCTCCTCCGCCGTCCCCGCGAAGCGATCCACCACGCAATAACGGGCAAACGTCATTTGCTCCTCGCGCACGCCATGCGCCCGGTAATGTGCGGCATTCGCCTCGCCAATAGGGAAAAAATGCGCGAACTGCGCATACGCGGCACAGTAAACGCCGCGGCGCAGCACCGCTTTCCAGGCCGCGCGCGTAAAGGCATCGTCCTGCGTTTCCGAGCGCAACCAGAGCGGAATCCCCACGCGGCGCGCGGCGATCATGGCCCGCACGAAGAGCTTGTAATTGATCCCGTTCAGCAAGATGGCGGTGGGCCGCAACTCCCGAATGCGCGCCTCGATGCCTCGTCCCTCGATCGCGGAAAAGCCCCCGGACATGCAGGCTTTCGCATCCGGCAGAAACTCGGATTCATAACCGTCCAGCATTGGCTCGTCCCAAGCCACCCTCTGACCGAACCCCTCGTCCAGAGCCCCCCGCACCGAACTGTCACTGCCATAAATCACGCGCAGTCCGCAGCCATGCTCCGCAAGCCCACGCGCCATTTCGCGGTAAACCGGCACGCGATACTGCACCGGATGACTGTCGATGATGAGCATCGCCATACGCATTTAGCTATTTCTGTTCAGCGAGATCGCTATAGCTATCCCCGATCGAGAATGTCTTCGACGGCCGCCAAAACCTGATGCCGCAATCCATAGCCGGCGAGCCGACAGCGTTTCGCCCCTTGCGCAGCCACCTCCCGTCTTCCGTTCTCATCGGCCAGATAGCGACGAATCTTTTCCGCGCATTCAGCCACGCTTCCAAAGAACTCAACCTCTTCGCCTTCGCGAAAAAAACGCTGATGCATGGGCGTGCGCTCTGCGAGCATGAACGAACCCGTGGCCGGAATCTCGAACGTGCGCATGGAGTATTCGTCTTGATTGCTATGCGAGACGAATGCCAGACAAATCCGGTGATCGCGCAAGGCCCTCACGTAGCTCTCGTCAAATAACTGCGGTCCGAGCAAGTCTGGACGAATCTTTGCCAGCCGCGAGCGCTCCCATTTCCCCCCAAGGCCGAACACCCGCACATCGATCCCATGCTCGAAAACGAGTTCCTCGATGAAGGGAACTCTGCGGTCCAGCGCCGTTCCAATAAAAACCACGTCGTGGCTTGGGCTCGGAGGCTCGTCGATTTCGAACAATGGTTCGAAATAGCCCGATTGGAAAAGCCTCACATCGCGCGCGCCGGCTTTGCGGAAATTTTCAATATCCCTGTTCCGTTTGACGAGATGCACGTCCCAAAACGAGATCACTTCATGAAACAGTTTCCAGTTTCGCCGCTCCCGCCGAAGCCCAAAAGGATTGTCGTCTTGAAAGCACACAAATGTTGCCTGCGGCCATGCCTCGCGCAATGCCTCCAATGTCCGCACACGCGCATAACGTGGCCATTCGAACCACGCAATGGCCGGCGCCGGCTGATCGCGCAGAGCGAGCGCGGCTTCATTCCATTCCGCTATGATGTCCGGCCAAGTCGGCAAGCCCAACATACGGGGGACAATCTTGTCCATGAGTCCCCGGTTGCGCACGAAGGCCCTCGTATCGAGCACGGTCACGTCGGCTCCAAGCCAACGCAAACTCTCCATGCGCTGACGGCTGGACATCCATGACTTGGAAACCTCGCCGGAAAATTGCACCCGCAGGCCTGCAAGGGGTCGTTCCGGCAGCTTCGGCGTTGAGGCTTCCCCTCCTTCCGTCATCGCGCCCATTGGATTCCCATTCTTGATTTGATGCGGTCGCAAAGTCGGATCGACAGGGCGATCGCCGTCATCGTGGGGTTTGAAAAGCTGGAGGTCGGGAATACGGCAGCACTGGCTACGGAGAGATTGCGGACCCCATAAACATGGCAGTCCGCATCGACCACGCCAGAGGTCTCGCTCGCTCCCATACGCGTCGTTCCGCATTGGTGATAGACGTCGCCGATCTGTCCGCGCCAGTCTTCGCTCATTGTCGTAATCCAGTCATCCACCACGACTATACCAAGTCCGGAACGGGAAAATTGCGCGGCCGCAAGGATTGTTGCTTCCCGGATCGTCTCGTATGTTTTTTCCGATACGCGCCAGTCCAGCCGCACACGCGGCATGCCGAGTTTGTCGGTTTCGGTCTCGTCCAGACGCACGCGGCTGGCGGGATCCGGCTCCTGCTCGCTCTGGCACTCAAGCCACACAGGCGAACGGCGCGACGAGATTCCGCGATGCTTTACAGCCAGTCGCCAGGCAGCCCGGAATAAATCCAGTGGGCGCCGAGCGACCCGTTGAGCGGCAAGGACCGCGTCATTGTCAAACCGCCGGGTCTTCAACGCGCGGACCAGCGCCTTGGAAGCATCGATGGCTTCGTCGGCGTCGGGAGGAATGACAATCTGGATGGACGCGTGAAGCACTTCCCGTTTTCGCGCCCGCGCAGGAGAGAGACGCAACCGGGGGAAGTATTTGTAGCCACGCAGATAAAACGGATCGAAGACATCGTGGAATTCCTCCCGAACATTCGGGAGCATCAACCCGACGATGCTCGCCGTGTGATCCTGAAAATATCGCCCCACGAGATCGTAGCCATTGCCAACTCCCACAGGCATTTGCCGTCGGGAGGCCAGCAATAATCGCGCAGTCTCGACGCAACCTCCAGCAAGGATCACCTGCTTCGCGCGCACTGTGCCGTTGCGACCGCTTAACGAGCGGATGACGACTTCGCGCACATGACCGCCGGGCTCGTCCAGCACGAGTTCGACCGCATTCGCATTGTAAAGCAATGTGGTCGTCTCGCTGGCGGCAATGGCCGATCCGTGGCGGAGCGCGAAGTTTGGCTGGCGGCACCACTTCGTTACGAAAAGCTCGAGGCTATCCGGCTCGAATACCGGCTCGGGAATGCCAGCTCCCTTCCACGGGCGCACATCAAAGGGAACCGCCGCATCGATGCCGAGTGTGTGGCTCGCCCGGTCATAAAACGGCTCCAGCTCCGCTCGACCGAATGGCCAGCCGCTGTTTTGCATCCAGGGCCGATACGCGAAATCCTCCTTCATGAATGGAAGCGCCTGTCCTCCCCATGTCGTCGTGGTCCCCCCCACGATCCGTTCCCGTGCCTCGTGAATGCCCTTGTGCAAGAGGCCGTCGAGGCCGGCGCGATGGATGTCCTTCGCGCCCTCGTCCAGCACGCGCAAACCGCCTTCCAGCACAAGCACCCGCAATCCGGTGGAGAGAAATTCCACCGCGCAACTCAACCCGGTGGCGCCGCTGCCCACAATGCAGATGTCAGCCTCGAACTCCGCCGTTGGCGCCTCGTTGAAATTCGCGATCATGAAATCGCCCCGTTCAAGGCCGCGGTCGTCGATCGAATACGGGCAAACAGCTCCTCCAATTTCTGGGCACCGCTTTCCCCCAGCGTTTCGGAACGAAGCACCGCCGCGTTTTTCCGAATCTTATCTGGACTGCGGGCAGAGAAAAGGATGGTTCCCGCAGGATTCGTTCTCAACGCCCACTCCATCAAAGCCGCAGCCAGGACTTCGGGACTGGCGATTGGGACGCCCAACTCCTTCGTCCATTTCTCGGCAAGACCCGGTCGCACGCTCAAGACGCGCTGCAAACTCGAGAAAGTTTCCGCGAGCGCTCGATGCGTGAAAACATGGCATTGCGAGGCGCGGCCAATCACCTGGGTCGCCGGGCATCGCAGGCTGTGCTCGAACTGAAGCGCTTGATACGGCGTGCTTGCTTCGAGCACCTCCCAGGCCGCGTCCACCGACGATGCCACTCCCGCCACACGCACCTTGCCCTTTTGCACAAGATCTTCGACCGCAGCCATCACGTCATCGGCCAAGGCGCGATTCGCCGGCCAATCGTGCAGCATCAGAAAGTCGATGCTCTCGACACCGAGGTTTGCCAGACTGACATCCACGGAGCGCCCCAAGCCGTCGATGGAAAAATGCTTTGTCGTGGGGGCAGCCCTTCCGGTCGCCTTCGAAAGGCGGGATTTGAGACCCGGCACCCATTGAAAAACCTTGCGGGCCGCCTGCCTTGCCAGTCGCATCCGTGCGCCCCCTACACCCGAGGCAAGCCCATATTTCGTCGTCACCGTGATGCCCGACCTCTTTGTCGCCAGAAATCGCCCTAGAATCGTCTCCGCATCGCCAGAGCCATAATACGGCGCAGTATCGAAGTGCCGGATGCCCTCATCGTAAGCCGTGCCGAGCAATATCTGCTGGACTGAGGCCGAGCCCACACCGGCGAGGCTGGAAGATCCAAACCCGAGGCGAGTGGGACGCAGACAGGAATTCGTCATGTGTTTCCGATGTTCTGGAGCTTGGCGCAACTCAGGACGCCAGGCGTGGCCGGCCAACCCTGGACCGAGCGGCGTAGTCGATCACCCCGCAAATCCCAGCGCCGATTTCCCGGGCCGCCGCGAGCCGTTGCGCGCCCGATTTCCAGATGCCATCGACGAGCCGAGGCAATGCACGCAGGCTCTCAGCTCCCATATGCAGCCTCCTTCTGGCAAGTCATGGATTCCAGTCTCGCCGCCCGCTCCCGTGGGGAAGGCGGAAACTGCTTCCAGAGTCGGTCGATCGCCTCCACGGCTTCGGCAACGGTGATCTCCTGCATGCACTCGCGAGTCGCGCAGAAATTTTTCCGGCAGAAGGCGCAGGGCACTTCCTCGTGCCGGATCACCATCAAGCGCTCATTCGCTTTCGGGAGCCACTCGTAGCGCGGATTCGCCGAGTGCCCGAGCACCACGGTCGGCACTCCCACAGCTCGGGCCACGTGCATACTGCCGGTATCGACAGTGAGCACGCCATCGCATACGGCAAAGACTGCGGCTAGCGTTGGAATGTCCGTCTCCCCCGCCAAGGAAAAGGTCTTAAATCCCACCCTCGCTTGCAGTTCCTGAATTTTCGGCGTCTCTGCCTTCGTTCCCACAAAAAGAATCTGGGCCTCGTATTTGCGGTGAATTTCCTCGGCGACTTCTACGAAACGGACATCAAACCATTGATTGGGATGCCCACCGCTGGTCTGCGCGACAAAGGCGATTACCGGGCGCTCCCGATCCACTCCATGCTTCGCGAGCAGTTTTTCTGCCGCCTCGCCTTCTTCGGGAACACAGTAGATTCGAGGTTCACGCACGGTGGTCCGCACACCCAACAGCTCAAGCACTCGAAGATTATTTTCCAGCACGCCAATGGACTCATCGTAGGGAATGGAAGCGCAATATAGCTCCGGCCGGACGGTCATTCCAATTCGGTATCGGATGCCACTTGCCAAACCCAGGAGCGCGATCTTTGTCCGACGGTTTCCTCCATCCGTAATCACGCAATCAAACTCGCGCCTTCGAGGTCGAATCTTCTGGAGAAAGAACGCCAGTGCCTTGGGAAAGCTCCGCAAGGCATGCGGTGTCACAATACACTCATTCACGGCAGGATGGCTCCGCAGCATTTGCAGAGGCAGTCCGGCACCGGCCACGGTTATCTGCGCATCCGGTATGGATTCGCGAAGCGCCTGAAACATCGGCGTCGTAAGCACCGCCGCACCCAGCGCCGTCTCGTATTGAAGGAAAAGAAAGCGCCGGCAGCCGGTCAGACTCTTTTGTAGAGAACCCATGATCATACGATCAGCCCGCAGGCGTAAGCGCACACCTTGCGATATTTAATATTTCATCGGCATAAGTGTGCCAGCCTCCGACCTCGCAGGCGCGCTTACGTGCAGCGACGCGCATGGCGGCAAGCGTGCTTGGCTCGTCTGCGAGACGCGTCCATGCCGCCGCCAACGCGCCCGGATTCCGGGGCGGAATGATAAAACCCTCGACTCCATCGGTGTAAAGGTTCCGAGCACCCGTATGTTCCGACGCAATAATCGCGCACCCACACGCCATTGCCTGTCCCATTACCATTCCAAAGCCATCCTCCACGCTCGGTAAGACCAACACGTGAGATCGACTCATCTCCTCCTTGAGCTCCTGCCGTGGCCGCATCCCGAGATAGCGCACCTCGGGAGTGGAAAGTTTCGCTAGAAGTTTTTCCATTCCCTTTTCCTTCCCTCCGATCAAAATCAGCTCTTTGCGCGGATGCTGAAACCGACGAAAAGCCTCCAATAAATAAGGCACTCCCTTTCTCAGGGTAATCTCTCCAACGAAAAGAATTCGAAAGGTTCCGTCCCGAGGCGGCTCAGCAACCGGCTGAAACTCCTTGAGATTTACCCCATAGGGCACGACATGGATTTTTTCGGCTGGCACTCCCGCTTGGACAAAGGTCTGTTTTGAAAAATTCGAAGGCACTGTGATCGCGTCGGCCTGCTCGTATTCCGACTCTTCGTTAGCCACGAGAAACTCGGGATCCGGGCACCAAGGTTGCTTCCAACGCATATATTCTTCGCGCAACAGATCTTGCTGGAAGCGATAATGCGTTGATCCGCGGTCACAAAGATAGACGCCTCCTCTGGCCTGCACTTTTCGCCCGGCATGCAAGCCGGCCCCGGATGCCCCGATAAAGACATTGCAGGGAGGCAAACATGCCGCCACCCAGCGATTGAAAGTCGCGGTCTCCAGACAGGCGAGCGGCCCATCCCAACTTTTCCGATACATTGGGGCTTTCGCAAGAAGGCGGCGGATTCCTTGAATCCAGAAATTGCACGAGATTTTTTCACGCGGCACAGTTTCCCGCCGGGCGATCCATGGGGGGAGACACGTAAAGATTTGTTCCAGGCAATCCCGAGCGTGGAGTTCACGCGCAAGCTCGAAGTGATGATAGCGCACCCATGTCGCCTGAACAACGCGGAGCGGTTTTGATGGAGTGCCTGGCATGAAAAGTCGTGGAAGGCGGCGGCCTTCAGTGCGGTTAGGAGATCCGCGGGCGGGGGGATAGTCGCGTCTGGGGAGTGCCGCCAAATCCTGCGAACATTCTCGTGCCGTGAAATGCGAGAAGATAGATCAAGATCGTTTGTGGCAGAAAACGGATGAAAAACTCGATTTGGAAATTGACTGATTCCACCGCGTAGATTTGCGCCAGTGGGACAATAAAAAGAATCGAGAGGCTCGAGAACCTCACCTGGAGGCCTTTCCGGAGCATCAGGGAATCCAGCACGACAGAGCAGGCCACACAAAGAGCGAGAACAAAGATTGCGAATCCCACGGGGCCAAAAAGAACAAGTCCCTGAGCAATGAAAGACCCCGTGCGATGCACTCCCAGCCCTTTATTAGTGGCTGCGAAATACATGTAATCGCCCACGGAGAAAAGGTTGAGAAATTCCTTGTTCACATTGATGCCAACCAACCTCAACAAGGGGCTTGGGAACATGGCGTAAAAGCGACTCAGACTGTAGGAGCGCACGCGCTCGACGGCCCCCGGCCCGTAGAGGCTTACTGCGTGCAGCGTAAGATCATGGAATCGGACCGGCACAAGTCGCGCCAGCAATACATTGGAAATATAGCGTTCGTCCCAGAATCCAAAATTACCGTTCATCACCTCACTGCTTTGGAACTGTTCCAAGGCCCGCACACGCGCGGGATCCACTAACGCCCCCATTGTGATTTTTACCATCTCGAGGGGCGACGCCTGCCCGCGATACTTGCGCGCCACCTGCATGGACAGCGCCAGCTGAGAGAAGGCCATGAGCCCAATCAACCCCCCGATGCAAAGTGGGATGACATAGCGGGGTCGCAATAATTTCGAACTGATCCGGCCGGTAAACAACCCGAGGATCAGGGTATATGCAAGCATTGCAAAGACCATGGCAAAACCGCCACGACTGTTGATCACAAGGCTTAGTCCTAAAACGATAAGAAAATAAAGAACCATCACCGCAGTCTGCACTTGTCCCAAGCGTCGGGAACGCTCATCCACGAAGCGGTGCAGCACGATCAAAAACGGCGCATACATCAGGGGAATGAACGCCGCCACAAACTTGAAAAGCGCACCGCCTTCCCCGCCCCCGGCCCCCGCAATGAACATTGCCGCGATGCCCGTGAAGCCCAGCACCCAGAGTTGAATTGCCGTCGGCACCGTAAAAAGGCCTATCGCGAGAAAAAGCTTCCCAGACAGGTCCGCTCTCACCGTCTCACAGAATGTGAAACGCCGGTAGATCGCGTGACCCGCCAGCAGAAGCATCTGCGTGAAGGCAATCCAGCCAAAGGTCGTCAGTGGATCAAGGAGGAGATAAGTCACGGCGTGCCCATCAAGGAGGGTGCCGAGCATTGCCATTGGTTGCGTGACCACCGAATAGACAAAGACCGCCAGGGTCGAGAGCGGATATCTCGGGAAAACCGTCGGACGAAGGAGGCTTCTCGCAGTCAACCAGGCCGCAATGCCGATGATCGTGACACACCCGGCACTGACCAGTGAGAAATCCAGCGCCAATTGCAGCAGGCCAAGTATCCCCAAAAGGAGGTAATACCGCCCGCGAAGCTTTGGGAAAAATTTCAAATCCGGAATGGGCGGAGACTGGCTCATGGAACGGGCTTCCAAAAATGTGCGCGCAACGTGCGAAGTGCAAGCCGTCCCAGCATTCGCGCGCATTTGTCATTCCAGCTCCGGTTTCGCAGGCAGGCCCCCAGCATGAGCGGCACGCCGGCGACAGCGGCGAGAAGGTTCCTTTCATTCAGCCGCGCCTCGAGTTCCTCGGTGTGCCCGAGGCAGTCATAATAATCGCATGCACGCCGAAGTTTCGCGGGCTCCCGCAGCCATGCCGGGGAGGCGGCAGCCAGTCTGCGTCCCTTGGCGGCAGCCGCCAGCTTCGTTCGGGAGAAATATCGGGCATGCACTGAGGACGCCGAGCGATCTGTCATGCTTCGCGGGTGAATGCGGTAGGCGCTCAGTCTCTCGGCCAGGTGCACTCCCCCTCCGCCATGGCCCAGGAGGTGAAAGTCGATTTCATTCCCCACTGGCAACAGATCCTGAGCGGGAATTCGAGCGAATGCCACGGTGCTCGTGTTTCCTCCCCGCCCCGCGCCGGTCACCGCACTATCGGAGTCGATCACGTCCATATCGTGGCTCACAAAGAGAACCCCGCGGGCAAATTCCCTCGCGATCCGCGCCAGCTTCCCAGGCCTAAACAAGTCGTCCGCATCGAGCAGCGCCACGTAATCCCCCTCGGCCTCTCTCACGGCGCGGGTGAGCGTCGCGTCGAACCCTTGATTGACCGTGCGGGAAACCCGGATTCGTTTCTCGTAACGAGCGCAGACCTCCGGAGTGTTATCGGTCGAGCCATCGTCCAGCACGAGCACTTCGAGCCGATAGGCCCCTGGCGCCTGTCCTAGGCAGCTCTCGATTGCTTCCTGAAGATAGTGCCCGTAGTTGTAGCAGAGAATCGCGCAGGTGATGAGCGGGGTATTTTTCATGCAAAATCTCCTCTCGCCGCTTGAGACCGACGCAGCCACAGATAACTGCCAATCTGAGAAACGGTCACAATAAGAATCCTGGTAAGATTGAACATTACGGCCAGAAATACGGTATTCGGCACGAAATTAAGCACGAATACGATTTGCGCCAGGAATCCGGCCAGCGTGGAATATGAAAGGTGCTTGGCCATACCTTTGCTAACCATGGCCCAGATGAACATGCCTCCAATGCGCTCAATGCATGTGGCCAGTACCGCCCACATTAGAGATCCATTCAAACTCGCGTATTTTGCTCCTAGTAACCACAACCAAAGATCCGGCACAAATGCCGCCGATGCCACGAGTCCTACCGAGAGAAGAGCAAATCCAGCTACGCCTATGAGCAACTTTTTTTCAAACCGAGCAAACTGCTCTTCTCGAGCGAGCGAGGGATAGAAAACGATATCCAAGCTCCGATCCAGCACCATTAAAAGCATCATCAGTCGCCCCAGCGCCCCTACATCAGCGATTGTGTCAGTCGGCGCCAGCCAAGCAATGATCGCCGGCATAAAAAAACTCTGAACTTGATAAAAATAGCTTGGAAAAAGCAGCGGTTTTTGAACTTCCCAAAATCGATGCGTCGTCTCTTTAGACACATCGGGCTCAGGCTGCGTCCGTAGCCATTGGCCCGAAGGCAACTTCGCACAATAAACATTGCTCGCGATCTGGCAAAGGAGCGCCGCAGCGACGAACGGACAGGCATACCCGCCAAAGCCCAATGCCATGCAAACAAGGAATGTTCCCGTGCGACCGCCTTCGACGGCAGGCAGCAAACTAGAAATCGTTTTCACTCGGCCTTCTATCTGGAGGACAGACTGGTGAAAGCGATTGACCACCGTCACCAGCACTAGCCCGACGCCGAGCGCAACAGCCACGAGAAAATCGGGAGAATACCACCCTTTCCCCCACGTAGGGAAAATCAGGGCCGGAATCGCCAGCGCTGCGGCAATGCCAATGAAAGGCAGGTTAAGCCGCCATGTTGTTGCCGTTACGGAAAGCAACTTCGGTTGGTTGCTGGCACTTGGCCCTGCTATCGCATTGTAGGTGCCCAAGAGAGTCGTGACACTCAGAGCCGAAAAGAAGGCCAGCCAGCTCTGGAGAAAAGAGTATTGCGCATACGTCTCTTTGCTCATCGTGTGAATCACGAGGAATCCGCATACCGCGCCGAAAAAGAGGGTTGCAGCTTGGCCTAGAGCAGCCACGCCTAATTTTTTTGCGAAAGAAAGCACCGTGTGACTATCGAGATCAGCTACCTTGAGGTCTCTGAGCAGTGTGTGCGGGAAGCTGGATTCCAGCCCCGTGCGGTTCATCCCTGAAGCTACTAAGGTAAGTTGTGATCCGATCCAGCATGTTGGGTGGATTGGAAACCAGTAGTCTCTTCCAAATCCAATCCGTTTTCCGGCTGGAAAAACGCGCACCGCGCACTATGGCCAATGTCGCCGCAAATTCCACGGACGATGCTGGAGAATACAGTCCCTTTATAATCTTCGAGATGTTTCCCCAGCCCTCCACAACAAATTGCACGAACGGGTCTCCATCTCGTAAACCATCGTGCACGAAAGCAGCCAGTTTATTGCCAAGCGAGATCGCTACATGCACCGGCATGGCTACGGATTCCAAGAGCGCCGACTCCCATGCAGGATCATCCACCGTCGCGAGGATTCGCGCCATTTCCGCAAAGACCAAACTGCGAGTGAGTGTTGCATATTGGGCATAAACATGCCCCCCTTGCGTATCATGCTGTCGGTAATGGTAGAGCGGACGATTTATTCCATAACAAAGCGAGTTCGCGCTTGCCGTATAGACCTGCAGCCAATCCGCATTGGAAGCGCGCTTTGGCGTGCAGAAACGAAAAGGGTGCGTTCGGAGGTGCCTTGTTCGATACGCCGTCGCATTTGTTGGCCACGCAAGGCCCGAGTAAGCCGCAGAACGAATGGCCTCGATTCCGCGAAATGCGCCGAACAGGATGTCTTGCGACGGATGCCCCTCGTATTTTTCGCCGAAGCGATTCAGCGTCCCGTAAAAGTAGTCGATCTCCGGATACGCTGCGTAGGCACGTTGAAATTCTTCATGGTAATAGGCAGATAGCTTGTCGTCGTCACAAAGGATCACCACAAACTCGGTTTGGGCCAACTCACCGCAACGATTCCAATTTCCAAATAGCCCCAAATTGGTGCTGTTGCGCACATAGCGAACATCCTTCCCTTCATGCTGCTTGGCTTCGCAGATTTTTTGAAAACGGTCATGGATAGAAGCGTTGTCCACCACAAGCACCGGACAAGGAATCGTTTGCGATAACGCACTCTGCAATGCCTCCTCGAAATATTGGTCTCGGTTATAAACGGGGATCGCGATGGTCAGCAAAGAATGCATTTTTTGGAATTACAGTAGAAAATAATCGCTCATCGTGTCTCAGATCTGCGGGACGTAGCGCATGACCTCGCCGGTGCGGTAGGGCTGCGCGCCAAAGAGAAGCTGGCCTTTCGCGCCCCATTTCGCCCACCAATGTTCGGCGAAGGCACGGAGGGTCACGGGCTGGCCGCTGGCGAGGTTTTTAACGCATGATGCTCCCGGGCTGAGATCGACACGAACCGCCGCATGCACGAGCGTCGAGGCGACTTCCTCGACCGGAATGAAGTCACGCACCTGCTCCCCAAGCGTCATCGCAAAATCCTCGCCCGCTCGCGCAGCGGTGCGGAACTGGGGCCAGAAGTTCTTCTCGTATTGGCCCTCGCCGAAAACCGAGAAGATCCGGTAATAAGCGAGTTCGAATTTGCGAGCCCGGCAAAGAGCGCAGAGAGCGATGGAGGCCGAGGCTTTCGACGCAGCATAAGGATCGGTGGGCTCGAGCGGAGCATCGGGCGGGATGGGGTCGAAGCGCAGCCCGGCCAATCCGTATTCGGTGCTGCTTCCGGCGGCCACGATCCGGCGCACTCCTGCTTCGAGAGCCGCCTCGCAAAGTCGCAGGGACTCGATGACATTCACCCGGTAGCAAAGCTCCCAAGTGGCGGGTTGTGGAGTGACCCCCCCGGCTGCGAGATGGACGAGCACGTTGCAGCCGGCGAAATCGTCGGCGGTGACGGCGGGCATTTCCTTGTCGAGCCAGGTGGGCTGTGCGGCCAGAGGCACGCGAGGCTGCGACGCGGGAGAACGGCGCAAGGCGACGACCTCGTGGCCGGCGGCATGGGCGGCATTGACAAAGTGGGAGCCGATGAAGCCGGTGCCGCCGGTGACGAAGAGTTTCATGAAAATTAACCGGGATAAAGGGGCGGAAAGGGATCGTTCAAACCTCAGACTTCCCTAAAGTTTTTTCATTAGCGGTCCATAATCAGAGCCGCATTCGCCGCGCTGTGCGGGCGCCCTATTTGCAAAAGTCGCGCCCAGCACGAGGGCTACAGGTTATGGCATGCCGACGCGGCTGCTTACCTGCTCTACGGCAGGATGAGTGTTCCCGAGCCGGAGTTTGCCACGGGATCCATGACTTCGTCGAAGTGGTTGTCGCGCAGGAGCGTGGCGGCGTGGCCGGAGTCCACCTTGATGCCAATGGGTTGGTGGGAGATACTGTTTTTCTCGAAGATGGTGTCCCGACCGAAGGGAGTGCGGCCCGCGGGCGGAGTGTTTCCGAAGACGATGGCCCCCATTTGGGTGCCGCCCGTGAGTTGGTTGCCCACGAAGCGATTTCCAATCGCCGGAGTGGAATCCTTTTCCACGCCGTTACCACGCTCGACCGCATACCCTACGAAGCCGGTGCGGAAGGGGCCAAGGTCGTTGCCAGCGCCCTCGGCGAAGGTGTTATCGAGCCATTGGTTGAAGAAGGCATAGGAGTAGCGCTCGGGCTGGGTGCCGGCATTATCGCAAGCCATGGCGTAGGCGCCGCCCGTGCGAGCGCTCCGATTCCCAGCGATGATAAACTGCTGCGCCTGCGAGTAGAGTTGGACGGCGACGCTGGCGTCGGCAAAGTCGTTGTCCACCACGAGGACGCGGGACTTCCTGGCAATGAGGACACATGTGCTGGTGGAATCAGGCGCAATAGCGAAGGGGTGAGCGAGCGTGGCGAAGTCTGTCGTGAAATCGAGAACAGGGATGATCTGGCCGAGACCGCGACCAGCGGTGATGACAGCTGCGAGCGGCTGTTCGGAGGGCCAAACGGGAGGCCATACGCCAGACCGGCGCTTTCCCAAGTGAACGATGGCATCCTTTACTTGGAAATCCGTTCCGATCCAGCTTGCAAAATACGGGGTGTCAAAGGTGAGGGCCTCCTGGTATTGCCCGTAGGCGTCGTGCCAGCGATTTGCGCGGATGCAGACGCGATCGGTCGCCCCCTCAATGCCCACGTAGGAAGCGTCCAGAGCCGCTGCCGTGACCTCATTCCCCTCGAGCAATCCGCTCTCGAAGCCCCAAATACCAATCCACCCGCCTGCACCGATGAGTAATCGGCTGTCGCGCACCCGGAGCCCCCGGGAGGAGGCCAGCTGCAAAGGCATGCCAGAACTCACGATGTCGCATTGCTCGATGGAACAGGCGGGACCATTGAGCGCGATGGTCGTGGGACCGAGCAGGGGTTTCCCAGTCGTAGCGGTAGGCTTGCGCAAATGACGCACGCGGAGGTTGCAAAGCGTGATCCCGCCCAAGCCGAAATCCTGGACATTCCAGTTTGCCCATGCCCCGGCATAGGTAGGCGAAATATCGGGACTGGCGACAACCCGCTTCGACGCCCGGTCGAGAATGGATAATTGTTCGATGACAAATCGGCCGGCCCCGGCGAAAAGCGCATCGAACTCCGGGGTGCCGGCGGGAATCCGAATCCAGACCAAATCAGCGCTCTCACCACAAATCGTGACATACTCAGGCACAACGAGCTTGCCGGTGACGACATACGTGCCGGCGGGCAGATACACAAGCCCGCCGCCCTTGGCTCCGGCCTTCTCCAACGCGCGGCGGAGGGCGAAAGTGTCATCGTTCGAGCCATCTCCCTTTGCGCCGAAGTCGTGGACGTTGAACACCGTCCGTGGCCAGGGATTCGCCGGCGCGACCTCGAGCGTCAAGGGCTCGCCGAAACCGGCCTCGCCACCGTGGCCATTGTGCAGCCAGAGGCGGTAGGCGCCCGCCGGCAGGCTGGCGGGCAGGGTCGCCGTAACGTCGTAATCGCGCGCGACCGTCACCGGGAGTTCGCGGGATTTTCCCGCGGCATCGACGAGCCAGAGGCGGGAGAGCTTTCCGAAGTTTTTGCCGAAGACGCGCAGTTCGCCACCGGGGGTTGCCTTGCCGCCTATGCCGGACATCTGCCACCAGAGCTGCGGACGATTCGCGAACTGCCACGCGCCGGGGCCGTCGGCATTACGCACCCGCACGGCGTAGACGCCGGGCTTCCAGGACTTCGGAATGAGGACCTTCGCACTGAGGTCGGTGGCCTGCAGCATCTCGAGCTTCCCTGGCTTGCCGGGAGGCGCGACGGAGAGCGTCGCCGGCGGGATGGTTACGGGATTATCCGGCAGGCGCAGGCCCTCGGCGGTCGCCTGCGGAGTCACATCCGCGCCGAAAAGAAGCAACGTCTCGTCGGGACGCACGGGGTCGAGCGCCTCGAAGATCGTTGGCGGCACGGCCTGCGCGCAGGACAGGCCGGCGAGAGCGACAAGGAGGGAACGGACGTTCATTTTAACCGCGAATTCCGCGAATTTGCGCGAAGGCGGAAATGTTCAGGGCCGCGCTTCCCCAGCTTTGTTTTCGTGAAGATTCGCGTGATTCGCGGTTCCCCTTTCAAAACGGGCTCTTGAACTCCGCCAATGCCAGATGTCCCAGGTCACGTGCCGAGATCACGGGCTCGCTCTCGAGCGGCCAGTCGAAGCCGAAACTGTTCCAGAGGATCCCGGCGTCGCAGGCGGGGGCGTGGACGGCATCCGTCTTGTAGATGAGGCAGGAGCGATCTTCGAGCGCGAGGAATCCATGCGCGAAGCCAACCGGGATGTGGACGACGTGGCGATTCGCGGCGGAGAGCTCGAACCCGGCGGCCTGGCCGAAGGTGGGCGAGGCTTTCCGCAGGTCGAGCAGCACGTCGAGCACGCGGCCGGTGAGGCAATAGACCAGCTTCTGGTGCGCGTGCGGCGGCACTTGGAAGTGCATGCCGCGCAGGACTCCGGCCGCCGAGGTGGAGAAGAATTCCTCGCGAACGGTGAGTGCGATGCCGTGGGCGGCAAGCTGGTCCTCGTGGAAAGGCTTCACGAAGTTGCCGCGCGCATCTTCGAAGACGAAGGGGCGCAGGACTTTTACGCCGGGCAGCGGCTCGGAAATGAGATCCATGAAATTTAACCGCGAATGACGCTCGCGAAGGAGGGCAGGAATGAATATCCCTTCCAACCGAAGCGACATCCCCTTGATTCGGGTCGATTCGCGCGATTCGCGGTTCCCCTCAGAAGCTTTTCACGAAGCTGCGGATCATCTCGATCTCGTAATCGAGCATGGCCGGGGTAAGGCCGGGGTAGGTGCCGAGGAAGAGAGCGGTGTTCATGATCTCGTCCGCGCCGGGGTATTCGCCGAGCGGGGTGCGGATCGCATTTGGCCGGTCCTTCTTGAGCTGCACGAAGACGGGCTGCTTGAGGAGGTTGCCGCCGAAGAGCATGCGGTTGCCGATTTTCTTTTCGTCGAGGTGCCGGCCGAGCGCGGTGTGCGTGAAGGGCGAGCCGGGACGCACGCGGAGCATGAAGCCGAACCAGCTGCAATCGGTCCGGCACTGCGTGGAGTCCCAAGTGTAGCGGGAGATGGGAGTTGGGAGTTGGGAGCTGGGGGGAATGGAGCGTCCATCTTCCATCTTCCATCTTCCATCTTCTCCGGCAGAGCTCTGCCAGCCGGTCGCGTGGGTGGGCAGCGAAAACTGGAAGTATTCCTCCAGATCGGCGAGGCCGCGGCGGAGCGTTTCCCAGTTCTGCTTGCGGGCCTCGATGAAGGCGGGGAGTTTTTTGAGCTGCTGGCGGCCAATGGCGGCCTGGGGGTCGAGCGGCTTCAGGTTATAGCCGAGGTGACTGTAGATGTATTTGTGGTCGTAACCCTCGGGGAGTTCGCCGAGCTGCCAGCCGAAGCGCTTGTTGCAGGTGTTGTCCTTGCCGGACGGGCACCAGCAGTCGCGGCCCCAGTCGCGGAAGCTTTCGGCGTAGGTCTTGAGCGGCGGACGGCGAATGATGCTGACCGCGCCCCCCTCGCCCATCGTGAGATGGTGCGGAGGGTAGAACGACTGGGTGCTGAGGTCGCCCCAGGTGCCCGTCGGAGCGATCAGAAGTTGGGAGTTGGAAGATGGAAGCTCGGAAGATTCGAAGCGGATGAGGGAGTGCGTGCCGGATTCGGCGATCTTGAGCAGGTGGTCGAGGCCGAGGGCTTTTGCCTGCTCGACGGGCATCGCGTAGGTGCAGCCGAGGGCGTCGCAGTTGTCCTCGATAAGCCAGAGATCGTGCTGCTGGCAAAAGGCGAGGACCGCGCCGAGGTCGAAGGGGTTGCCCAGGGTGTGGGCCATCATGACGGCCTTGGTCTTGCCGGACACGAAGGCGGCCTCGAGCTGATCCATGCACGCATTGCCGGTGGCGGGATCGTTGTCGATGAAGACGGGGACGGCGCCCTGCTGAAGGATCGGCGCGACGGTGGTCGGGAAGCCGGCGGCGACGGTGATGACTTCGTCGCCGGGCCGGATGCGCCTGTGATCGGGCAGCTTGTGCGTGGTGAGGGCCGAAAGGGCGACGAGATTCGCGGACGAGCCGGAATTCACGAGGAGGGAGTGTTTCACGCCGAGGAGCTGGGCGAGCTCCCGCTCGAAGGCCTCGCCCTCCGGCCCGAGCGTGAGCCAGAAGTCGAGCGTGGAGCCCACGGCAGCCTCGACTTCGTCCGGGGTGAAGACGCGGCCGGCGTAGGGCACGGTCGATTCGCCGGGCGTGAAGGCGGCGCGCGCGGGATCGTCGCCGGGGCGGTTCGCGGCGTGGACGAGGGCGGAATATTCGCGGGTGAGGCGGAGGATTTCGGCTTTGAGGTCGGCGGGATTCATGGAAATTTTACAGAAAGGAAGGGATTAAGGCTCGCGCGGAGGCGCTGAGACGCAGAGAGGGGATTACGGTGTGGCCATCCTGGTTTTGAATCTCCTCCGCGTCTCAGCGTCTTTGCGCGAGAATCACCATTCGGGCAGGTTGTTTACCGCTCGGACGATGCCGTCTTTCAAGAGCGCGGCTCCAAAGTTTAGCAGATATCCCAGTCGCAGGCCGGTGAGTCGCAGGTAGGTCTGAATCTGTTTGCGATGGGCGGCGCTCAGCTGCTCCACGGACTTCAGCTCCAGAACAACCTTATTTTCAATGATGAGGTCTGCCCGGAATCCCAGCTCGAAGGCCACATCCTTGTAGCGAATCGGAATCGGAACTTGTGACTCCACCGCAAGACCGTTCGCCCTCAACTCGAACAACAATGCCCCTTCGTAAACCGTTTCAAGCAACCCAGGACCGAGCTCTCGGTGAACTTCGATGGCCGCGCGGAGAACGTGGTCCCCCAATCTGGTTTTCATTCATCTCTCCGCGCCTCTGCGTCTCCGCGCGAGCATTTACTTCGCCCAGGGCAGGCCTTTGGCTCTCGCCGCGGTGCAATAGGCAGCGATGTGTTCGTCGCAGAGCGCGGCGGCGGGCTCGCCGGCGCTTTCCCGCACATACCAGCCGGCGGTCTGGGCGATGGTGGTCTCGAAATCCCAGACGGGCTGCCAGCCAAGGAGGTGGAAAGCCTTGTCGATCGCGAGGTTGAGCTTGGAGGCTTCGTGCGGAGCGTTCGGATCGGAGCAGTCCTCCCACCGGCCGCCGGCATGTTTGAGCAATTCCTCGACGAGCTGGGCAACGGTGCGGTTGCTGGTGAGGCTGGGACCGAAGTTGAAGCTACTGCGAAAAGGTTTCGTCTCCGGGAAGCGCAAGTGCGCGGGGTCGTCGAGGATCGCGCCGAGCCAGAGATACCCGGAGAGGGGCTCGAGCACGTGCTGCCATGGGCGGGTGGCAATTTTGTTACGCACGGGAATGGATTCCCCGGCGCGAAGGGCACGGAAGCAGTCGGGCACGATGCGGTCCGCCGCCCAATCTCCGCCGCCGATCACGTTGCCCGCCCGGGCGGACGCCACCCGCAGGGGCACTTCCGCCGCGCCGCCCTCGAAGAAAGAGCGCCGGTAGGCGGAGATCACGAGTTCCGCGCAGCCTTTTGACGCGCTGTAGGGATCGTAGCCGCCCATGGCGTCATCTTCGCGGTAGGAGCTGAGCCATTCCCGGTTTTCGTAGCACTTGTCCGTGGTGATCATCACCGCGACCACTTTGGGTGACGCAGCCCTCCTCGCATACTGCCGCAACGCTTCGAGCACATTCACGGTGCCCATCACATTCGTGGCGAAGGTTTCCACCGGCATGTCGTAGGACAGGCGGACGAGCGGCTGGGCGGCGAGATGAAAGACGAACTCCGGCTGGAATTCGGCGACGAGCGCCGACAACGCATCCAGATCCGCGAGATCTTCCCGCACGTCACGCGCGAGCAGCGGCGACAGCCCAATGGCGTCGAAAAGCGTCTCGTGCGGCAACGGATCGCGCGCGAAGCCGGCGACCTCGGCACCGAGGTCGAGCAGCCATCGTGTGAGCCACGAGCCCTTGAAGCCGGTGTGGCCGGTGACGAGGACGCGCCGGCCGGCGTAGATGCCGGCGAAGGAAGGGCCAAGTTTAAGTGCTGAGTTCAAGTAATGTCGCCCTCTTGCGATTTCATGAGTCCAAAAAGCATCCGGGAAATTTGCGTTGCTTCATCAACGAGTTCGACGATGTCGGCCATCGGCAGATAGCCGAGATCACCAGCAATCAATAACTGAGTGCGAAGCTCTCCGGCCGAGCCACGCGCGTAGCCGAGGAATTGGATAAATTCCTTTTTGGAGTTTCGCTCCGCTCCTTCGGCAATATTCGAAGGAACCGAGACGCTAGATCTGGTAATCTGGTCGCGAAATCCGAAATCACGGCAATCCTTGAAAGACTTACAGACTCGCACCGCCAGCACCCGGCTCCGCCGCCAGACCTGAAGATCCTCGAAACCATTTCCCATCTTCCGACTTAACCTTGTAACTTCCGCCTTGCCGCCTCTCGGCGGCGCTACCAGACTTTCCACGGTGCCGTGCCGGCGTCCCACATCTTGTTCAGCATGGTGAACTCCTGGAAGGTATCCATCGGCTGCCAGAATCCCTCGTGCTTGAACGCGGAGAGCTGCCCATCTTCGGTGAGGTGTTTCATCGGCTCCTGCTCGAGCATCACCCCGGGATCGTCGGGAAGATATTTGAAGAGATCGCGCTTGCAGACCATGTAGCCACCGTTGATGAAGCCACCCTCGGCCTGGGGCTTTTCGTTGAAGCCGTGGACGGTGGAGTCGGGATCGATGCCGAGTTCACCGAAACGGCCGGGCGGGTGAACGGCCGCCATCGTGCAGATCTTCCCGAATTTTTGATGGTGCTTGATGCTGCCCGGGATATCGACGTTCCCGACGCCGTCACCATAGGTCAGAAGAAAGTTTTCGTCCGATCCGAGATATTTTTCGACCTGTCGAATGCGGTAGGCCGTCATGGAGTTTTCGCCGGTATCGGCGAGCGTCACACTCCAATCCTCCTCGTCGTGGCGGTTGTGAAACTGAACGGCGGGGGTGCGCCCCAGAAGCATCGTGGTGTCGCAGGTATTCCACAGATAGTTCCGAAAGTAATCCTTGATGATCTCGCCCTTGTAGCCAAGACACAGAATAAACTCCTTATGCCCGTAATGGGCGTAAGTCTTCATGATGTGCCAGAGGATGGGCCGGTTGCCGATGGGCACCATCGGCTTGGGTCTGAATTCCGTTTCTTCACGCAGACGCGTGCCTTTACCGCCGCAGAGGATGATGACTTTCATGGAATGTTTGAGCGCCGGCTCGAAACCGCTCCATCCGGCACCAGGATCGGACCGGAGGATTGCTCTAAAAATGAGAAAGCTCGGAACGGCTAGCCCTTGCTGAAAGCGTCGCTCTCGCGGCACTGGGCGGGCTTGCCGATGGCGAAGACGCGGAAGCCGAGGGTGCGGAGCTGCGCGTGCGGGAGGACGTTGCGGCCGTCGAAGACGAAGGCCGGCTTGTGCATCCCGGCGTGGATTTTGGCGAAGTCGAGGGTCTTGAAGGCGTCCCATTCGGTGACGATCGCGAGGGCGTGCGCGCCGGCGGCGGCTTCCTCCGCGCTCTCCGCGATGATCAGCCGGTCGTTCTCCGCGCTGCCGAGCACGTCGCGACGGATTTCGTCGGCGGGCACCTTGGGATCATAAACGACGACGGTCGCGTTCTCCTCGAGGAGGTCACGAACGACGGAAATCGCCGGGGATTCGCGGGTGTCGTTCGTGTCTTTCTTGAAGGCGAACCCGAGGACGGCGATGCGTTTGCCGGAGACGGTGTTGAACAACGTCTGGACGATATTGTGCGCGAAACGATGTTTCTGCCAGTCGTTCATCTTGACGACGCTGTCCCAATACGCGGCGACCTCGGGCAGGCCGAAGTGGCCGCAGAGATAGACGAGGTTGAGGATGTCCTTCTGGAAGCAGGAACCACCGAAACCGACGGAGGCCTTGAGAAATTTCGGGCCAATGCGCGAATCGGTGCCGATGGCGTGGGCGACTTCGTCCACGTCGGCGCCGGTGGCCTCGCAGAGCGCGGAGATCGAGTTGATCGAGGAGATGCGCTGGGCGAGAAAGGCGTTCGCGACGAGCTTCGAGAGCTCGGACGACCAGAGATTCGTCGTGAGGATGCGCTCGCGCGGGACCCAGCGGGCGTAGATGGAGACGAGCTTTTCGACGGCGGCGTTTCCCTCCGGCGTGGACTCGCCACCGATCAAAATGCGGTCGGGCTTTTGGAGGTCGGCGATGGCGGTGCCTTCGGCGAGAAACTCGGGATTCGACAACACCTGGAAGCTGCCGCTCTTCGAGTTCGCGCGGAGGATGGTGAGCATGGCCTCGGCGGTCTTCACCGGGATCGTGCTCTTCTCGACGATGATCTTCGGCCCCTCGGCGACTTCGGCGATCATGCGCGCGGCGCTTTCAATGTAGCGCAGGTCAGCGGCCCGGCCGGCGCCCACGCCGTAGGTCTTCGTCGGCGTGTTGACGCTCACGAAGATGATGTCGGCGTTGCGGATCGCATCCTCGACCCCGGTGGTGAAAAAGAGATTCCGGCCGCGGGCCTCGCGCACGACCTCGTCGAGGCCTGGCTCGTAGATGGGCAGATCATCGGAGTTCCAGGCCGCGATGCGTTTCTCGTTGAGATCAACGACTTCGACGCGAATGTCGGGGCACTTGGCCGCGATCATCGCCATGGTGGGTCCGCCGACGTAGCCGGCACCGATACAACAGATATTCATGGTTGATTGATTCAAAATTCGTTGAGTGAGTCCGTATTGATGCAATCTCTTAAATTGCGGTCCGAAAATACGCGATCGTGCGCTCAATTCCCTCTTCGAGGGGAACACGCGGCTCCCAGCCGCCGAGATATTTTTGGGCGAGGGTGATGTCGGGCCGGCGCTGCTTCGGGTCGTCTTCCGGAAGCGGACGGTGAACGATGCGCGAGGGGCCGCCGACCTTTTTCAACACGAGCTCGGCGAGCTGGAGCATCGTGAATTCGCCGGGGTTGCCGATGTTCACGGGACCGACGGTTTCAGTCTGCGCCATCAGGCGAAGGAAGCCTTCGATGAGATCGTCCACGTAGCAGAACGACCGCGTCTGCGAACCGTCGCCGTAGATCGTGATGTCCTCGCCCTTGAGGGCTTGGACGATGAAGTTCGAAACGACGCGACCGTCGTTCGGATGCATGCGCGGGCCGTAGGTGTTGAAGATGCGGACGACGCGGATATCGACCTTGTTCTCGCGGTGGTAGTCGAAGAACAGCGTCTCGGCGCAGCGCTTGCCTTCGTCGTAGCAGGAACGGCGGCCGATGGGATTCACGTTGCCCCAGTAGCTCTCGGGCTGCGGATGAATCGCGGGGTCGCCATAGACCTCGGAGGTGGAAGCTTGGAAGACGCGGGCCTTTACGCGCTTGGCGAGGCCGAGGCAATTGATCGCGCCCATCACCGAGGTCTTCGTTGTCTTGATGGGATTGTATTGATAGTGCGGCGGCGAGGCCGGGCAGGCGAGATTGTAGATCTGATCGACCTCGAACTTGAAGGGATCGATGACGTCGTGCCGGATGAGCTCGAACTGCGGATGGCCAAGCAGATGCGCGATGTTCGATTTGCGCCCCGTGAAGAGATTGTCCAGGCAGAGGACGTCATCTCCGCGCTCGATCAATCGATCGCAGAGGTGAGAGCCGAGGAAGCCGGCGCCGCCGGTGACGAGAATGCGCATTTTTTGAGGCGGGAGCTGGAAGTTGGCAGGTGGAAGGTGGCCGCTGGGAGCTGAATTCCCGATCTACTATCTGCTATCTCCAATCTACCGATTAGACGCTTCCTGCCAGACGTTCGCGCTGCGCGAGCTTCCAGTCGGCATCGGTCATGATGCGGACGAGCTCGGCGAAACGGGTCTTGGGTTCCCAGCCGAATTTCTCCTTCGACTTCGCGTAGTCGCCGATGAGCAGATCGACCTCGGTGGGACGGAAGTAGCGGGGATCGATTTTCAGCCGCGTCTTGCCGGTCTTCTTTTCGACGCCCACTTCGTCCACGCCCTCGCCGCGGAATTCGAGCTCCATGTCAAGCTGCTTGAATGTGAGATCGATGAACTCGCGCACGGTGTGGGTCTCGTTGGTCGCGCAAACGTAGTCATCGGGCGTCTCCTGCTGGAGGATGCGCCACATGGCGTCGGTGTATTCGGGAGCAAAACCCCAGTCGCGCT
>Ga0207649_10000271_pt1 | contig 40924 bp, 32 predicted proteins | sample KBSC43metaG_FD_184317 | JGI IMG/M metagenome (GOLD analysis project Ga0207649, IMG submission 184317) | Corn rhizosphere microbial communities from Kellogg Biological Station, Michigan, USA - KBS C4-3 metaG (SPAdes) (version 2) | ecosystem: Host-associated > Plants > Roots > Rhizosphere > Soil ... | reverse complement strand
TTGATCGCCACCATCGTGATCGGCACCAATATGATGCCTTTCGATTCCGCTTTTTTTATCCATTCGGCAATGCGCGCAATAGTGCCCGGTTTTGCGGTTGCATAGCCGACAGCGCTGCCGCTGTCGCGCGCTTTCATCTCGAGCCGTGCAAGCGCATGGTCGATTTCCGCGGTGGTCGGCACCGTATCGAGCACGACATCGGCCTTGGCAAACGGCAGGTTCTGGGTGCCGGCCAACTGACTTGCAATGCTGCGCGACGATGATCCTTCATCGACGTAAATCAATCCGCGTTTGGCGATATCGCGGAGGACCGGCGAGAGGCCCTGTTCCGAGGCGGTAAAGCGCGCCCCCATAAAACTGATCAATCCAACATAGCCTTGAAATCGGCTCATCAGCCAATGCAGCCGGTCGATATTCTGTTCCGGCGTCAACGACGTCAGCAGCGTTTGCGGTCCCGGATCGTTATCCGGATAGTCGAAAGGCTCCATCGGCACTTGCAGCAGGACTTCATGTTTTCCCGCGCGCCCGCGTTCGGCGAGTTTCTCAAGATCGGCGCCGTAGGGCGCCAGCGCGAATGTCACGGGCGGTGGCATCTTGGTGAATGCATCTGCCGTGCCTAATGCGCTGATCCCAAGGCCGCCGATTACGATCGCCACAAGCGGTGCGTCCTTTTTGTCCGGCGGAAGATCGCGCGCCTGCGCGTAACGCACCGACGGGCGCTCACCGTCCGGTCCGATTTTCGGAATCGCGCCGTGCCGCGTTGCCTCCAGCAGCTTGGAATCGAGCAGTGGCTTGCTCGCGCTCGAGCTGTTGTCAGGGATGACGACCTGCTGCCGCGCTCCGCTGGACCCGTCGATAATGGTGACCATCTTCGATCCGGGCGGGGGTGGCGCAACAGCTTTTGCGCCATCAGGCGTATTGGCAGCGGCCTCGTGTGCAGCAGGCTGATTGGCGCTGCCATTCTGTTCGGTCTGGCCCGGCAAAGACAACTTGGTTGCCACCACCGCGACCGGCTGGCCTCCAAGCGGGTCATGAACAAATGTCGCCCACCCCACGACCACGAGGCCTGACAGGCCAAGCGCCCCTGCCAATATTTGCGGCGGGCTGGCGGGCAGTTTCGGAAGCCGTTTTCCCTTGCCCAGGCCGAGCGGTGCGTTCAGGTCGTCGGTGGCCACGGCGGTAGACCCTTGCGAATCATCGCGCGAGTCTACCACGCGAGGAATCGACACTGTGACGCGTCGTCGTGCGCTGCTTAAACGATCGGGGCGGCCTTTCGGCCGCCCCGTCACATTCAAAAATCGAGGTCTTGTTAGTTCGGGACCGGATTCTTGGCGTTGGGCGGGAAGGCCGAGTTCACCTGTGTCCCGCGCAGAAGATCGAGCGCCATATGGAGTGCCTTGTCGTTCTTGGCCTCAGGCGGGATGTAGGACTGCGAGCCCGCTTGCTCCTTGCCTGCGTCCCCCTTCAGGTGGCCGCGCAGAGACGCCTCACCTTTGGTGTCGGTCTTCGCCTTGAGCTCCTCGGGCACGTCCTGCAGCACTTCGATATCGGGCGAAATTCCCTTCGCCTGGATCGACCGTCCCGACGGCGTGAAGTAGCGCGCCGTCGTCAGCCGCAAGGCGCCATTGCCCGAACCAAGCGGGATGATGGTCTGCACCGAACCTTTGCCGAAGGAACGGGTGCCGATCACCGTCGCCCGCTTGTGGTCTTGCAAAGCGCCGGCGACGATTTCGGACGCAGAAGCCGAGCCGCCGTTGATCAGGACGATCAGCGGCTTGTTCTTCGTGAGATCGCCCGCGCGTGCATTGAAGCGCTGCGTCTCTTCGGCATTACGTCCGCGCGTCGACACGATCTCGCCCTTTTGCAGGAAAGCGTCGGAGACTGAAATTGCCTGGTCGAGCAGGCCGCCTGGATTGTTGCGCATATCGAGGACGTAGCCCTTGAGCTTGTCGTCGGAGATCTTGGCGCCGATATCGGCGATCGCCTTCTTCAATCCTTCGGTGGTCTGCTCATTGAACTGCGTGAGTCGGATGTAGCCGACGTCTTCACCTTCGACCTGCGAACGCACCGAGCGCACACGGATGACATCGCGTGTGATCGACACTTCGACCGGCTTGTCCTGGCCCTTGCGCATGATGGTGAGCTTGATCTTGGTGTTCACCGGTCCACGCATTTTCTCGACGGCCTGGTTCAGGGTAAGACCCTGCACCTGCTCGTCGTCGAGCTTGGTGATAATGTCATTGGCCATGATGCCGGCCTTGGCGGCAGGCGTCTCGTCGATCGGCGCCACCACCTTGATCAGGCCGTCTTCCATGGTGACTTCGATGCCGAGACCGCCGAACTCGCCGCGCGTCTGCACCTGCATGTCACGGAAGCTCTTGGAGTCCATGTAGCTCGAATGCGGATCGAGGCCGGCGAGCATTCCGTTGATCGCGGTTTCGATCAGTTTTGCGTCGTCGGGTTTCTCGACGTAGTCGGCGCGCACGCGCTCGAACACGTCGCCAAACAGATTGAGCTGGCGGTACGTATCCGCTGCCGCCGCTTTGGCGGTTGCGCCCACGAGCATAATGCGCGGCTGAACCGCGAGCAGCGTCATTGCTGCTCCCGCCGCCGCGCCAAGAAGAATAAGTGAGGTCTTGCGCATTATCCGCGAACCTTTTCGCCTTCGCCAGCTGCCCACCATGGGCCTGGATCGACGGGAACCCCGTCCTTTCGAAACTCGATGTAGAGCACCGGTTGGCTGGAACCTGTAGCGAGGATAGCGGCGATATGGGAGCCGTTACCCATCACTGCAACCGGTTCCCCGGTCAGCACAAACTGCCCAAGGTCAACTGATATCCGATCCATCCCGGCAAGCAAGACATGATACCCGCCGCCGACATTAAGGATCAAGAGTTGACCATATGACCGGAACGGACCGGCATAAACGACCCAACCATCGGCCGGTGCGGTAACCTGGGCGCCGGCGCGCGTAGCGATGGAAATGCCTTTTTCCGAGCCACCAGTGGTATCCGGCGCACCGAATTCCTTCAATTTAACGCCGTTAACAGGAACCGGCACCCGCCCGCGCAATGACGCGAAAGCGACCGCGGGGGCCAGGCGTCCGGGATCACGAAATGCTGAAAGCGCCGGGCGGTTGTCCGAACGTCCAGCCTCGCGCAGCTCGCGCGTTGACGGGTTGAGCCCTTGCTCGAGCTTGGCGATCAAATCTTTGAGATTATCGACCTGCTGCGCCAGCGTGCCTGCGCGCGACCGTTCAGCTTCGAGCGCCCTCTCGCGTTCGGTCAATTGCTTTTGCCGCTCTTGCACCAACGCTGCCATGCGTGCTCGCTCGCCGTCGAGCGCGGCAACTTCCGTTTTCAGCTGCTCGCGCTCGGCATCGATCTTTTTCCGCACAGCCAGCAATTCCGACAGATCGTTTGCCAGCGACTCTACCTCCCGGCGCATTTCCGGCAGGACCGCGCCGAGCACGATGGCCGTCCGAACGGATTGCAGCGCGTCTTCCGGGCTTGCAATAAGCGCGGGCGGCGGCTGACGGCCCATACGCTGCAGCGCTGCCAGGACTTCGCCGATCACAGTACGTCGGCCGTCGAGCGATTTTCGAATGCTCGTTTCATTCTCGCCAAGCGGCTTGAGCCGTTCCTGAGTTGACTCGACTTTATTTTCAACGCCACGCAGCCGCGCAGCGGTATCGATCAGATCCTGGTTGAGTTTCGTGCGATCAGCGCCGATCTGTTCGATTTCGCGTTTGAGGGCTGCTTCTGCCTCGGCGGACTTGCGTTGCTCGTCGCGGGCGTTTTTGAGCTCTTCGTCTCGTTGCTTGAGGGTCGTGAGCGAATCCGCGGCCTCATTTTGGACCGTGGGAGCCGGCCGCTCCTGCGCCAGCACTGCGGCGGCAAGGATTATCGGTAACGCAAACCCCAGCCCCGCGATAAGCGTGGCACGCGGATCGAGACCACCGAATCCCCCGAGGCAAATCATCGGGGTCACGTTACGCCCGCAAATTTGAACGACAAGTTCATTTTCCGGCGAAACCTATCGCTTCAGATTGCGACTAAATCGGGGTGCGTTGCGTTTGTCTGCAAAAATCAGGCCCGATGGTAGGGGTGCCCGGTCAGGATTGTTGTGGCCCGGTAGATCTGCTCGAGCAGCATCACGCGGACGAGCTGGTGCGGCCAGGTCGCCTTGCCGAACGACAGCCGCAGGCTGGCCTTCTCCCCGAGGTTCGCGGCGAGGCCGTCGGCCCCCCCGATCAGGAACACTGCCGCCGGCCGCCCGCTCTCCCGCCATTTGCCGAACTGGGCCGCAAGCGCGCTGCTGTCGAGACTCTCTCCGCGGGAATCGAGCACAACCACGGCTGCGTTTTGCGGAATGATGGTGGCGAGCGCGATCGATTCTTCGATCATGCGCTTGCCGGCATCGCCGGCGCGGCTTTCCCTGATTTCGATGACTTCGACGTCGCGCAAACCGAGCTGACGGCCAGTTTGCGCGGCACGCTTGCGGTAGCGCGCACTCAATTCGGTTTCCGGGCCCTGTTTCAGACGCCCGACAGCGGCAACGATGATGCGCATCGTGCCGCGCAGACTATCAGCCTGACCGTCGCGCGTCCCTGCTCGCCGCCGCCCACATCTTTTCCAGATTGTAGAAGGCGCGTATCTCTGGCCGGAAGACATGCACGATGATGTCTCCGGCATCGATGAGGACCCAGTCTCCCTGCCGCATTCCCTCGACGCGGACGCGGGGACCGCCGCTCTTTTCGATGTCCTTCACGAGGTGGTCGGCCACGGCGTTGACGTGACGTTGCGATCGGCCGCTCGTCACGACCATGTAATCGCCTATGGAGGATTTGCCGGTGAGATCGATGACGACGCTGTCCTCGGCTTTCATGTCTTCCAAACGCGCGAGGACGATTTTGAGCATCTCCTTGGCAGTCGGATGCCGGGAGACGGTTTCGGGCTTACGACGCGGTGCCCGAGAGAGTGCAGATGTGCTCAGGGTTTTTGGTCCTTTCGATACGTTGCACCCGCCCCGATCCTAACCGGGGTCCACCTGAAGATAGTCACCTCGTGCGCTTCTTTCTACCCCGGCGGCGGACGGACTTCGCCGCCGATTTGGGCTTGCTGGCTCTGTTTCCACGCTTGTTTTCACGTCTGCTGCGGTTCCCTGCTCGCTTCGATTTGCGTGAAGACGCACCACGAGAGCCGGTCGAAGTCTGTCGTCCGCCACGCAATGCGCGCAATGCGGTCGAAGACAAAGGCGATTTGAGGCCGTGCAAAAAAGCCCAGACCGGGGCCTTTCGATCGGGCAATGCGGAAGCGGCGTATTCGGGAATGCGGGCTCGGGCGAATGCATTTCCGGCGGGGCTGGCGGCAGCGTAGAGACTGGGGCCCAGCCGGTCGATGACGACGATAGGCACCAGTTCTGCAATTTTGCGCCACTTTTGCCAGCGATGAAAACTCCGCAAATTGTCGGCGCCCATGACCCAAACGAATCGGACACCAGGGCAGCGCTTCACCAAGTAGGATATCGTATCGTAGGTGTATCTCGTCTTAATGACAGCTTCGAGGCCCGTAACGTCGATGCGGGGATGATGCGTGAGGGCGCGTGCCGCGGCGATTCGCTTGGGCAGCGGCGCCAGGCCGCGGGTGTTCTTGAGAGGATTTCCAGGCGTAACGAGCCACCAAACGCGGTCAAGCTTGAGACGCTTCAAGGCAAGAAGGGCGGCCCCGAGATGAGCCTGGTGCGGCGGGTCGAAAGTTCCGCCGAACAAGCCGATCCTCATGCCGGGCGCATGCGGAGGCAGTAAGCGCTCGGACATGGCGCGATTCTTCACCGTCACGGCCTAGTCTGACCGTTTCCGTGGATACGATATTTGAACGTCGTGAGTTGATCGACGCCGACAGGGCCGCGCGCATGCAGCCGCCCGGTGGCGATGCCGATCTCGGCGCCGAAGCCAAATTCCCCGCCATCAGCAAATTGCGTCGACGCGTTGTGCAGGACAATGGCTGAATCGACTTCGCGCAGGAACTTTTCCGCGGTCGCCTGATCCTCCGTAATGATCGCGTCCGTGTGATGTGAGCCGTACCGTTCGATATGGTCGATCGCGGCCTCGACATTGTCGACGACTTTGACGGCAATTATGGCGTCGAGATACTCGGTACCCCAATCCTCTTCGGTTGCCGGTTTGACCCGTTTGTCGACGGCCAGTGTCGCCTTGTCGCCGCGGACTTCGCAGCCGGCCGCGATGAGCATTTCAATCAGCGGCCTGAGCTGGCTGCTGGCGCGGTCGACCAGCAGCGTTTCGGCGGCACCGCACACTCCGGTGCGCCGCATTTTGGCATTGAGCACGATTGTCTTGGCCATATCGAGTGAAGCCGCCTTGTCGACGTAGACGTGGCAGACACCCTCGAGGTGCGCGAATACCGGCACGCGTGCTTCCGCCTGCACCCTCGCCACGAGACTTTTGCCGCCGCGCGGCACGATGACGTCGACATTGCCGTCGAGCCCCGACAGCATGAGGCCCACTGCCGCGCGGTCACGAGTCGGCAGAAGCTGGATCGCAGCCTCAGGCAGGTTGGCCGCGCACAGACCTTCGGCCAGCGCAGTCAGGATCGCCTGGCTCGAACGCATGCTGTCCGAACCACCGCGCAGGATCGCGGCATTGCCGGATTTCAGGGATAGGACCCCCGCGTCGGCTGTCACATTAGGCCGGCTCTCGTAGATGATGCCAATGACACCAAGGGGCACACGCACCCGCTCGATCCGCATGCCGTTTGGCCGGGTCCAGGATTCCATAACCGTGCCAACGGGATCCTTAAGGCCCCGCACGGCCTCGATGCCGGCGGCAATGGCGTCAATGCGTGCGGGGTCGAGAGCCAGGCGGTCGAGAAAGGCGCCCGTGACCCCGGCGGCGCGCGCTTCGGCCACGTCTTCGGCATTGGCTGCCAGAATAAGAGATGCTTGGCCCCGAACGGCTGCCGCCATGGCTCCGAGGGCGCGATTTTTCTGGTCTACCGGTGCAAGCGCCAGCGCCCGCGCAGCCGCGCGGGCACGCCGGCCGATTTCGCCCATGGCGGCGGCAATATCGCTAGATCCCTCGATGCTCTTGAGCGGCGCGCTCATTCTCGCAAAAAGCCCGTGAAAACCCTTGTCCTAGGGGCACTTCCTAACACGTCAGGTGTCGGCCCGCGAGGTCAGCTGACTGCGCGCATGGCAGGTTCGACCCTGGGGATAACGTGGACAATCGGTGGTGTCATGCAACGGTTTAACTATCTGCACATTGCAGTGGCAGGGTGCGGCATTCCAGGAGGTAGTCATGGCGTACAGTTCAGGCCGTCTTCCCAGCCGGTTTCCTGTCGGCACCAAGTTCGTGATCGAAGGAAAGCGTCGCGGGGAAGGTCAGGTGCAAGTGTTCAGCCGGTATCTGGAATTTCCCGACGGTACGTTCCTGCCGCTGCCTGCCCGCCCTGCAAAGCAAAAAGCGGTCGCGCCTGCGCGCCGTCCGCGGCGCTTGCGTGCGCGGGCCCATTGACCCAGCCATATCGGCCAATGGCCGAGCTGTTGGTCTCCCGGCCAATGGCGGACCGGGGCGAGGCCGTAAAGCCGGACTCGGCCAGCGACCTAGCCTGAACGCGAAAACCCCAACCACCGGTGGGCTGGGGCTGACGGGCGATCGGTCAATCGCCTTTTTCACGTGTGTCTGAGCAGGTAACGCGCTGCGGCGCGGCCTGGTTCCTTAAGCGTGCGCTATTCGCCTCCGAGAACCAGATCGTCGCGGTGGATCATCTCGGTCCGGCCAGTGTAGCCAAGGATCAGAAGCACGTCCGCCGACGAGCGTCCTTTGATCTTTTCGGCGTCGTCGGCGTCGTAGGCGACGAGCCCACGGCCGACCTCGTGCCCGTCCGGCCCCCGGACCACAACCGCATCACCACGCCCAAAGCCGCCCTCCACCTTGATCACGCCTGCCGGCAACAGGCTCTTTCCGCTTCGCAGTGCGCGCACGGCACCCGCATCGATCATCAGCGCACCGCGCGGCTCGAGCGATCCCGCAATCCATTTCTTGCGCGCGGTTACCGGGTTTGCCGGTGTCAGGAACCAGGTGCACGGAGCTCCATTCGCGATCGTCTGCAGTGGATGCAGCACGCGGCCGGACGCGATCACCATATGCGTGCCGGCAGTGGTGGTGATCTTGCCGGCCTCGATCTTGGTCAGCATGCCGCCGCGAGCAAGGTCAGAGCCGGATGCGCCGGCCATCGCTTCAATATCGGGCGTGATGCGCGCAACGATAGGCACCAGCTTGGCACCGTTCCCCGCTATTGGCGGCCGATCGTAGAGTCCGTCCACGTCTGAAAGCAGCACGAGCAGATCGGCGCTCATCATAGTGGCGACGCGGGCAGCGAGCCGGTCGTTATCGCCGTACCGGATCTCGGTGGTCGCTACCGTATCGTTTTCGTTGATCACCGGCACGCTTCGCCATTCGAGCAGCTTCGCGATCGTCGAGCGCGCATTGAGGTAGCGGCGCCGCTCTTCGGTATCGCCGAGCGTGACCAGCACCTGGCCGGCGGTGAGTGAATGGGCGCCAAGCGCCTCCGACCATGCGCGTGCAAGCGCAATCTGCCCGACTGCGGCCGCGGCCTGGCTGTCCTCGAGCTTGAGCGCGCCCGGCGGCAATTTCAAAACGGCGCGACCGAGCGCGATGGCGCCGGACGACACGACAAGCACATCGCATTTTTGCCGATGCAAGCCAGCGACGTCGGCCGCGAGCGACGCCAGCCAATCGCGCTTGAGGCCGCCGGCGGAGGAATCCACCAGCAACGACGAGCCGACCTTCACCACGATGCGGCGGAAGTCCTTTAGCAGCGGCGTGTTCGACATGATCCCGGCGACAGCATCATTGAGCGCGCCGGTTGTCTAGCACGTCAAAATTAGTCCGTCAGGATCGAGTCGCCGCCGGATCGATCGAATCCGGCAGCCTTATGCTTTCCCGGTTAATGCCAGTTTCACCCGTTCCGGCGTGAACGGAACGGTCCGCAGGCGTGCACCGGTGGCGTTGTAGACAGCATTGGCAAGAGCCGGGCCCACAGTCGTACACGCCGCCTCGCCGGCACCGACCGGTTTTTCCGTCGGTCGGTTGATCAGCTCGATGTCGATCTTCGGCACGCCGGGGAACCGAAGGATCGGATAGCTCGCCCAGTCGACGCTGAGAACGCGCGAGCGGTCGAACATCACCTCTTCCATCAACACGCGGCTTATCGTCTGCAGAATGCTGCCCTCGATCTGCGCGCGCACACCGTCCGGATTGATGATTAGCCCGCAATCATGCGCGCAGACCACGCGTTCAACCGTGATGCGTCCGCTTGCGCGCTCGACGGCGACTTCCATACCCATGCCGACGTAGCTTTCGCTGTGCTTGTAGCGGATGTACGCGATGCCGCGTCCGCGCGCTATCGCGTCATTGGTACTTGCGATCTGGTATGCCTGCGGCTGCCACTTCATCATGGCTGCCGTGCGCTTGATAACTTCGATTGCGCGCGGATCCTTTAAGCCGCGTAGGCGGAATTCGACGGGATCGATACCGGCCGCGGCCGCAAGCTCATCGACGAAGCTTTCCACCGCGAAGCAATTTGCCGGCTTGCCTGGCGAGCGGATCGGCGCCGGACGTAACGGTGCATCCTTGAGCCAATGTGCAATCACCTGGATGCTTTCGGCGGAATAGGGCGGGTCACCATTCTGCGAAATCAGGCCGGTGTTCAGTCCCGGCACATGTTCGAGACCGGCCGCTTCGGGTGCCAACAGCGGAATATTAGGCAACCCGCGCGTCGTCTTCGGAATCCACATTTCGGTGCGCCAGTCGAGGATGCGACCGTCGGCCGAGACGGCGCCTGAAATGCTGAGGAGCTGCGGCGGGCCTTTCGGATCCCAGCCGAGCTCGTCTTCGCGTGACCATTGCACGCGCACAGGACGTCCGGTGGCGCGCGACAGGATCGCCGCATCGGCGGCGGCATCCTCGTGGCCGTTCATGCCGTAGCAGCCGGAGCCCTCGAGGTAGATCATCCGCACCTTTTCCTTGGGGAGGCCAAGGAATTTGGCAAAGGTCGTCTGATTGCCGTGGGTTCCCTGCGAGGCGGTCCACACCGTGGCGGAATCATTATTCACGTCGGCGACGGCGCAGGACGGGCCGATCGATGCGTGGCTTTGCATCGGCCAGTAATAAGTCGCGGTGAGGGCTTTTGCGCCGTCGGGCCGCTGTGCCGCGGGGCTGCCCTTGTTGACGAGGGTTTCATCGACAATACCGGGTTCGTTTCGCAACGACTCGACGAGCCCATTCTGCGACGGCAAGCCGGATCCCTCGCTCCACTGGGCGCGCAATGCACGCGACGCGCGCACGGCGTTCCACTCGTCGTCGGCGACCACGGCAAGCAGGTCCTTCACCCGCACGATTTTCGCGCCGGGAATATCCTTGACCGAGCTTTCGTCGACGGACACGAGTTTCGCGCCGACGGCTGCAGCCCGGATCACGCGAGCGTGCAGCATGTTCGGCACCGCAAAGTCCTGCATGTAGAGGTGGGTACCGAAGCACTTTGCCGGAACATCCGGCCGACGCAGAGGCTTCCCCACGATTGTATAGCTCGCAGGATCCTTCAGCGGCGCTTTGGGATCGAGCTTGAGATCGAACTGCTTGCCGGCAATCAGCTCGGCAAATGACATGCCGGCGCCGCCGGATTTCGGCCGCACCATGCCGCCGGCCGCTTCGAGATCTTCGGCTTTGGCGTTGAGTCGTTGCGCGGCGAGTTCGACGAGCGCCTTGCGGGCGGTTGCTGCCGCCTGCCGGATCTGCACGCCCCCGACCTGAATCCCGTTTGAACCGGACGTGCGGCCCTGGTCGGGAGTGAGCGCAGTGTCTCCTTCAATAAACGTGATCTTGTCGACGTCGATGCCGAGTTCTTCGGCAGCGATTTGCGGCATCGCGATGCGCAGCCCCTGGCCCAGATCGACTTTGCCGCAGAACAACGTGACGGTGCCATCGCCGTTGACCGACAGGAAGGCATCGACTTCCTTGGAATCGAGAACTCGCTTTGCCACGGCGGTGGTTTGCGTGCGGACGCGAGAGGGGATTCCCGCGAGCGCGAAGCCGACGGTGATCGCTCCGCCTTTAAGGACGGCGCGGCGGGAGACGTTGAGAGTTTTGACCTGTGCGTTCATGTCAGCCTCTCTGTCCGGTTGCCGCCATGACCGCGCTCAGCACCCGCACATGCGAGCCACAACGGCACAGGTTACCGTCGAGCGCCGATCGGACATCTGCTTCATTTGGCGTCTTGTTGCTTTGCAGGAGCGCGGCAGCACTCATAATCATCCCGTTTGTGCAGTAGCCGCATTGAGGTACCTGCGCATTGATAAATGCAGTCTGGAGCGGGTGCGGCTTTTCAGGGGTGCCGAGCCCCTCAAGCGTCACGACCTGTTTTCCCTGCGCATCGGCGACCGTGGTCTGGCACGACCGCGCCGCGGCGCCATCGACGATGACCGTGCAGGCACCGCACTGGCCAAGTCCGCAGCCGAACTTGGCAGCGGTCAGTCCGAGCTCACGCAATACATAGAGAAGTGGTTTGTCGGCATCCGTCGTGTCGACGGTTTGCGCATTGCCGTTGATGCGCAAATTGAAAGTCGCCATGTCGCCGCTCCGTTTGCCCCGCGGGACGCGTTAAGACGCCCTCTACTATGGCTGAGGGGCGTGGGGCTGCCTAGGCGGGGTACGGCTCACAAAAAGTTGTCCGGCTCGTTGCTCTGCCGGACCGCACCACGCGCGACATTTGCGCTTGGACTGCGGAGAAATCGGATAGGCCCTCAATTGGCGTGCGTGGTACTATGACGCCGAGGGCGAAGCGATGCGGCTAGCGGTCTATGGTGCCGTGCTGGTGATTGCTCTTGGCAGCGTGTTGCTGGGACTCGACCGGCTTCCGGCCCCGATGCCTCCCATGGTGGACACGGCGGCAGGCCTGGCCGCGGCGCCGGCTCCTGCTTTGCAAGCTCCCGCCGCCCAAGCTTCGCCTTCAGTCCCCAGTGCGACGATTGGCGCGCCTATTGTTCCACCGGCACTTGCCGCACCTGCAAGGCCTGCCGCTCCCGCAACGGCCGGAGCTACCACGCAGGCAGCGGCGCCGGTCGCTGCGTCGGAACCGGAGGCGCGCTGCAATGTGGACGCCTGCACTGCGGCCTACCGTTCGTTCACTCGGTCCGACTGCACCTATCAGCCGAGCAACGGGCCACGGCGGCTTTGCACAAAATAGATCCCCCAGATTGAATTTTGGCGGTTCCGTTTGAGGGACGCCTGGAACCGGCGCGATAAGGCCGGCGTTTGGTTTGAGCGCCATACCTCACGCGGGGCCGAACCATGCAATTCCTCGTCTACCTGACTATCCTCATGGTTTCGGTCAGCACCGTGCTGCTCGAAGTCCATTGGCTCACCACTCCGCCGCCGCAGCCAAAGGCGGCTGTGCAGGCGTCCGCGCCACCGCCGCGTCCCAAGGTTGAGGGTCCGAATGCGGAGCTCAGCCCCATTTATCCGAAGAAACTGGAACCTGTGCAGCCAACGTCGGCGGCTGCCAACACCACCGCGGCGAAGGGTGAAACCGGCCAGAAGCCCCCAGCGGAAACCACGGGTGTCGCGACTCGCGGCGACGATTCAATTAGGTCCGCGAGCGCCCCACCGCCGGACAATGCGCAGAATGCGCAGGCATATGCCGCACCGCCAAAACGGAATGCGACTGACGAGGCGACCGCGTCCAACAATCGCTGCGATGTCCAGGCCTGCGCGAGCGCCTATAAATCGTTCCGCGCTTCGGACTGCACGTACCAGCCGTTGGATGGTCCACGGCGCGTGTGCGGCAAGGCTCCTGAACAGCGTGCCGACCGCGCGCAAAGAGACGAGCCGCAGCGCCGGTCCTGGAGCCGGCGCGAGGATTCAGGTGAAGTGGATCGAAGAACGCGGTGGCGGGTCTATGATGCGGATGACGACGACGCGGACGACGCAGTCCTGTTCCGCAGGAGCCGCCGCTGGTAGGCGCGCTTTCTAGTAGATCACCACCGACCTGATCGATTTGCCTTCGTGCATGAGGTCGAAGGCATCGTTGATCTTGTCGAGCGGCATGGTGTGCGTGATCAGGTCGTCGATATTGATTTTGCCTTCCATGTACCAGTCGACGATCTTGGGTACGTCCGTGCGGCCACGCGCGCCGCCGAATGCGGTGCCGCGCCAGACGCGCCCGGTAACCAGCTGGAATGGACGAGTCGAGATTTCCTGGCCGGCTCCGGCGACGCCGATAATGATGCTTTCGCCCCAGCCGCGGTGGCAGCATTCCAGTGCCTGCCGCATCGTCTGCACGTTGCCGATGCATTCGAACGAAAAATCAGCGCCGCCGCCGGTGAGATCGACTATCGCCTGCACGACCTTGTCGCGGCCGACCTCGTCCGGGTTGACGAAATGCGTCATGCCGAATTTCTCGGCCATCGCTTTTTTGGCGGGGTTGGTATCGATACCGATGATCTTGTCGGCGCCAACCATGCGCGCCCCCTGGATGACGTTGAGACCGATGCCGCCAAGGCCGAACACGGCGACATTTGCTCCCGGCCATACCTTCGCGGTGTTGATGACGGCGCCGACACCGGTCGTCACGCCGCAACCGATGTAACAGATCTTGTCGAAGGGCGCGTCCTCGCGAACCTTCGCCAGCGCGATCTCTGGGAGCACCGTGAAATTCGCGAACGTCGAGCAGCCCATATAGTGAAATACGGCATCGCCGTCGCAACGGAAGCGGCTGGTGCCGTCCGGCATCACGCCTTTGCCCTGCGTTGCGCGTATCGCTGTGCAGAGGTTTGACCGGCGCGACAGGCACGTTTTGCATTGCCGGCATTCGGGCGTGTAGAGCGGAATGACATGATCGTCGGCTTTCAGTGTCGTGACGCCGGCGCCGACCTCGCGCACAATTCCCGCGCCTTCATGGCCCAGAATCGCCGGAAACAGGCCTTCCGGATCAGCGCCGGATAGCGTGTAGGCGTCGGTGTGGCAGATGCCGGTCGCCTTGATTTCGACCAGTACCTCGCCCGCTTTCGGGCCTTCGATGTCGATGGTCTCGATGTCGAGTGGTGCGCCGGCCTTCCACGCAACCGCGGCACGGGTCTTCATTCGTGCGTTCCCCCAAATTCCAATCTACACCGCTTCTTTTGCCTTGGATCTGTCGGCCGCATCACGCGCCTTGTCGATTATCTTCAGCAAAGCACGCAATGCCTCCTGCACGCCGTCGCCCGATTGTGCGGACAACACGAGTGGCGTTTTCTTGCAGGCTTTCTTGAGCTTTCCGGCCTGTGTCTTGATCGCGTCTTTCGTCAGGGCATCCGACTTCGACAGCGCGACAATCTCCGGTTTGTCGATAAGGCCGTGGCCGTAGGCTTCGAGCTCTCCGCGCACGATTTTGTAAGCTTCGCCGGCGTCGTCGCTCGTTCCATCGATCAGGTGCAGCAATACGCGGCAGCGCTCGGTGTGGCCGAGGAAGCGATCGCCGAGCCCGAGGCCTTCATGCGCGCCCTCAATCAATCCCGGGAGATCGGCGAGGACAAATTCGCGTCCATCGACTTCGACGACACCGAGCTGCGGATGCAAGGTCGTAAAAGGGTAGTCGGCGATCTTCGGTTTAGCGGCACTGACCGCCGCGAGGAACGTCGATTTCCCGGCATTGGGCAGGCCGATAAGTCCCGCATCGGCGATCAACTTGAGTCGCAACCGGATGGTTTGTTCCTCACCCGGCTGTCCGGGATTGGCGTGGCGTGGTGCCCTGTTGGTTGACGACTTGAAATGAGCATTGCCGAAACCGCCATTGCCGCCTTCGGCAATCGTCACGCGCTGTCCGACTTCGGTCAGATCGGCAAGCAGGGTTTCACCGTCCTCTTCGTAGACCTGCGTGCCGACCGGCACTTTCAAAACGACGTCCTTGCCGTTGGCGCCGGCCCGGTCCTTGCCCATGCCATTGCCGCCGCGCTGCGCCTTGAAATGCTGCTGATAGCGGTAGTCGATCAATGTATTGAGGCCGGTAACGGCCTCGACGACGACGTCACCGCCGCTGCCGCCATCGCCACCATTGGGCCCACCGAACTCAATGAATTTCTCGCGGCGGAACGACACGCAGCCGTTCCCGCCTGCGCCGGACGCGATATAGACCTTGGCCTCGTCGAGAAATTTCATGGTCGCCGATATAGCGCGTCGCGGGGTGTTTCGCACCTAGCGTGCGGGCAGGAAATGCGTCGTGCCGTCTTGCTTGACCCGGTCTAAAAGATCGACTTCCCAGGACAGATAGGCATTCATGGCGGCCTCGTGATCGTTCGGCCGCTCATAGGGCTTGAGCCAGACATCGATTGGGTCGTCAGCCATTTTTTCGGCCGTGGAGAGCGGAAAGCCGGCTGCAGCCCAGGCCGCATTGCCGCCTTTGAGCCAATGCACGGGCGATGGCGTGAGTGCGCGGGCCTCTGCAACCGCGAGAGCGGCCAGCACACCGTCTTCGGACGTGAGGATGACGGCCTGCCGCGGCGGGATTTTCGGCAGCGCCTTGTCGAGACGGCCGCGGATGGCGAACCACGCGCCGGGGATGTGGCCGCGCCGGTAGTGCGGGCTGGCGGAGAGGTCGATCACTGAGACGTTGTCGATCTCGAGCACCTTCGAGGGCTCGACCGCTGCGTCTGAAGGAATTGAGCCGAGAATGGGAGCGGGTGTGTCGGTTTCACGACCTGCCTCCGGCAACACGAAGATGTCCTGCCAGCCCATTTGCTTGAGCCACGATGCGGTCATCAATGCGCGTACCTCTTTGTCATCACTGAGCACGATGCGCGCGCCGTGCACGCCAGCATAGATGTCGGTGGCCTGCACGAGCTGGCCGCCTGGCGATGAAATCGCGCCGGGGTAGTGGCCTGCCTTGTATTCGGCCGGATCACGCACGTCGAAGACGTAAGTCGTGCGCGCCGCGTCTCTCCGCCATTGTTCGACGGTAGCGCGATCGACGCGGGTGACGCTGAACCTGCGTGCAACCTTTTCCGCGGCGTCCCTGGCCCAGGCGATGCTCGCGCCCGACACGTCCGGTGCGCGGTCGGATTTTCCGGCCGCGCAAGTGAGCCCGGCGAGGTGCCAGCCCATTGTGCCATTGCGCAACGCGACGACTTTGTTCGGTATGCCGGCATTGATCAGTGACTGGGCGCCGATGATGCTGCGGGTTCGTCCGGCGCAGTTGACGACAATTGTTGTGTCAGGGGAGGGGACGATATCGCGGACCCTCAGCACCAGCTCGGCTCCAGGCACGTTGATGCCCGTCGGAATCGAAATACGCGAATATTCATCGAACGGCCGGCTGTCGAGCACTTTCAAATCGCCGCCGCCGCGCATCATGGCATCAAGCTCGGTCGCGCTTACGCTAGGCGTTTCGCTGTCGTGCTCGACGAATTCACCGAACGCCTTACTGGGAACGTGCACGCCCGAAAACGTCACAAAGCCAGCCGTCTCCCAGGCCGCAATGCCGCCGTCGAGACAGGAAAGATCGCTGTAGCCGGCATCGGCAAGGATAACTGCGGCGCGTTCCGCAAGGCCGTCATTGTCGTCACAGAGGACAATACGGGTTGATTTGCGCGGCACCAGTCGAGCGAAACGCAATTCCAGCCGGCTGAGCGGCACATTGCGCGCCCACAAGAGGTGATTTTGCGAGAAAATGAGTTCCTCGCGCACGTCGACCAGCGCCAGCTCCTTGCCGTCGTCGAGCATGGCTTTTACGGCGACAGCAGAGACAGGGCGTGGCGTCACTTTGGCGGTGGGTGCCTGAAGGTTCACGTCGCCCGCTGCGCGTACATTTTCTCGACCTCGCCGGTCTTCAGGTCGACCCTGATACGGTCGATCTTGTCGAGATTGGTTCCAGTCACGCGCACGAAACGCGCGTAGTCGGGATAGTCGATTGAGTGGATGGTGCCATCTTGATAGATGCCGGCTTGACCGGGCATCAGCCGGTATTTTTTCGCCGGCTTGAGTTTTGCGTGCTTGGGGTCCTTGCCATCATCCTCGCGCGTCCACTCGATCATGTCGGTGTATTTGCTGGCCTGGCCGTAGATCGCCCATGAATCGCCATGGTCGTGCGGCGGCGATACGCGCGCCTTGTCGTTGATGTGTGCAAGAATTTGGAAACCGAGCGACGGATCTTCGTAAAGGACCTTCAGCCCGCGCGGAACGTTGTTGCCGCAGAATTCCTCGATGAAATCCTTGTTGGCGAGCAGGCGTTCGAGATTCTGACGGACCTGTTCGCGTCCCGCAGGGCCGGGATCGCGCGAAAGAGCGGAACGGCAATCGCTGATGAATTGGTCGAGGTCATAGGCCATGGCGTCCCTCCAGGCTTGCAGCGATATAGTCTCGCGCAAGTCGAAACTGAACGCCAGAAGGCCCTCCCTCAAAATGAGGGAGGGCGTACCTGGAGCTGGTCCATGATTATCCGCACTAGGAAACGCGCTTCGCACGCCCCCAGGTCTTGAGCGCCGACCAGATGCGCCGTTCAAGCCGGAACCGGTCGATCGGAGCCGACGATTTGATCGAGTTGATCCGGTAAAGACCGACGCCGGTCCACTGGAAGCCGCACTTCTCCAGCACCCGGCGAGACGCCGGGTTGGTGACGCGGGCCCCGGCCTGCAGGGCATCATGTGTGAGATCGGTGAATGCGTAGTCGATCAACGCATGCAGCGCCTCGGTGGCGTATCCCTTGTTCCAGTAGGGTACACCCAGCCAGTAGCCGATTTCCGGCGCGTCATCTTCGCGGAACATAAGTCCACACGCGCCGATAATCGTCTCGTTGCGTAGCGTGATCAGGTACGCCGCTTCGCCCTCTTTGTTCGCGCCCGCAATGAACTGCTCGGCATCCGCCAATTTGTACGGATGCGGAATACGAGCGGTGTTTTCCGCGATGCGGCGATCGTTGGCGAGCGCTGCTACCGCTTTAGCGTCCTCGAGGCGCGCTGCGCGCAAGGCAATGCGCTTGGTCTCGAGGACGGGGATACTGGCTTCGCGGTATCGTCCAGTCGGTATTTCTTCCAGCAGGGTCATGGCACGGGCTCCAGGTTAAAAAAGTTGAGAGGGGGAGCCGGTCACCCGTCTCCCCCTCTCAGAGCCCTTACGAGGCCCCGCCGGTTTGACTGGATGACCGGCGGACCTCGAATTTGTCCACCGTCTTACTCGGCCGCAGCCTCCGTCATCGGTACAACGGACACGTAGGTGCGGCCTTTTGCTTTCGTTGCGAACTGAACCTTTCCATCGATGAGCGCGAACAGGGTGTGATCTTTGCCGGTGCCGACGTTACGGCCGGCATGCCATTTGGTGCCGCGCTGACGCGCAAGGATATTGCCGGCGAGCACGATCTCGCCGCCGGTCGACTTCAAGCCGAGCCGCCGGCCCGCCGAGTCGCGTCCGTTACGTGAGGATCCGCCTGCTTTCTTGTGCGCCATAGTCGTCTCTGTTGGTCTCTCGAACTCTCTTACCGTGTACACCGATTCCGTTACGGAATCATCTCACTTCTTTTTGTTCCCGCTTTTTGTAGCCGCCTTGGCGGGCTTTTTTGCGGCGGCCTTCGCCGGTTTCTTGGCCCTTGCCTTTGCCGGCTTGGCTTCCGCCGCCGGAGCGGCTTCGGCTTCCGCCTTTGGCTTTGGCTCGCGCTTGGGGCGCGGCGCTGCCGTTTTGGAGGGCTTCGCCCCGCCGGTGAGAATCTCGGTGATGCGGACCACCGAGAACTCGTGGCGGTAGCCGCGCTTGCGGCGCGAATTCTTGCGGCGGCGCTTCTTGAAAGCGATCACCTTGTCGCCACGCGTGTGCTGGAGCACTTCGCCGGCAACTGTGGCGCCCGCGACAGTTGGCGTGCCGAGCTGGGGCGCATCGCCGCCCACGACGAGGACCTCGCCAAACTCGACGATCTCGCCGGGCTGGCCATTGACCCTGTCGACCCGGATGATGTCTTCGGCGGCAACCCGGTACTGTTTTCCGCCGGTCTTGATGACTGCGAACATCTTTCGTCCTCGTGTTCGATCCCGGTGCTCGGACCCGTTCCGGACCGGCTTCTTTCAGTCGGTTTGTTGTTTGTTTTTAAGGGCTTATTGAGCCCTCGAACAAGCACGCGGACCCAAGGGCCCGCGCGCCATGTTTATGGCGGGGAAAAGCGTGTCCTGTCAAGAAAGCGCGCTTCGCCGGGAACAGCGTTAATTCCAGGGCCGGGCCCGGCGTCGATTACCCTAGGATTCGCTCTTGGCCTGCGTGCTCTCGGACCACGCGCCTGCTTCGCCTTCGGCGCCGGACTGCACAAGGCGATATCCTACGCCCAGTTCAGTGACGAGAATCTTCGGGGTGTCCGGATGCGGCTCGATCTTCTGGCGCAGCTTGCGAACGAAGATGCGAAGATAATGCGTGTCGTGAACGTGGATCGACCCCCAGACCTCCTTGAGCAGGTGCTGGTGGGTGACGACGTTGCCCGCATGCTGCGCGAGCACCTGGAGCAAGCGATATTCCTTCGGCGTCAGCGTTAACCGCTTGTCGTTCAGCAGGACCGCGCGGGCAGCGAGATCGATCGTAAGCGGCCCGGCCTTGACGGTGGGCTCACCAGACACCGCGCGCATTTGTCTCCTGAGCGCCACCCGCACGCGCGCGAGCAGCTCCGCCATCCCGAACGGCTTGACCACGTAATCGTCGGCGCCGAGTTCGAGCAGGTGTACTTTTTGTGCCTCGGTCGAACGAACCGACAATACGATAATCGGCACGCTCGACCACGAGCGGATGCGCTCGACCACGTCGGCGCCGTCCATGTCCGGCAGACCGAGATCGACGATCGCAAGATCAATTGGCCGCAGCGTCGCTGTGCGGATCGCCTCGGCGCCGGTACCCGCCTCATGGACGACGAATCCGTTGAGCTCGAATCCGGTTCGCAGGAACCGGCGAATTTGGATCTCGTCGTCGACAACGAGGACGATGGGGGCGGGCTCACTCATCGGCACCACTTTCCAGTTGGGGCAGGGCGTCTTGCGACACCGGTAGTTCGATCGAAAGGGTAGTGCCCAGTCCAGGACCCTCGCTGGTGGCGCTAACCTTGCCGTCATTGGCGCCGATGAAGGCGCTCGCGATCCAGAGGCCCAGACCGGAGCCGCTGGTGGTCGCGGCATGCCGCTCACCACGCGCAAAACGGTCCCAGATTTTTGCCGCTTCGGTGGTCGTCAATCCGGCGCCATTGTCAGTGACGTTGATGTTCAACCGGCCGTCCTGCGTTCGCACCGCAACTTTTATTTGCGATCCGGATTCTGAATATTTCACAGCGTTGTCGAAAATCTGCACCAGCGCCTGCTGAATTAGAATCGGATCGACATGAATCAGCGGCAGATCCGGCGGCACGTCAATAACGATGCGCCGGTCAGCAAGACCATGGCGGCAACGCTCGACCGCTGAGTTTATGATGTCGCCGGGGTCCGCCCACTCGACGTGCGGCTTGATGCCGTCGCTGCTGATGCGCGTGGCGTCCAGCAGATTCTGGATGTCGTTGTTGAGGCGTTCCGCTTCGTCACGCACGTCGTGTACGAGCGCCGTCAGTTTCTTTTCCTGGCGCAACGCAGGCGCCGCACTCAGCACAGTGGCGGCACCAAGGATCGAGGCGAGCGGCGTGCGCAACTCGTGGCTGACCGATCCGATGAGGGCTTCGCGCAGCTGATCCGTTTGCGAGCGCATGCGCGCTTCGCTGATGGCGTGCGCGACACCGAGGCGTTCCAGCGTCGCGGTCGCGTCGGCCAGCACTGCGTCGACCCGGATCCGCAATTCATCCGAGCGCTCTTTCGACTCGTGGCCGAGATTGATCGCGATCACCCCGAATTCGAGGCTCTTCGGCGACACCGCGCGAACAAGCCAGATTTCGCCACTTTCGGCGGTGACGATCGCGCCGCCGACGGCATCATGGCGGCCCGAGGCGACCTCGACGACTTCGGTGAGAACCCGCTCCGGCACCGTCATGCCGGCGCGCCGGCCACTGCTGTCGGATGCTTCGCGGGCACTCGCAAACAGAACCACGTTACGCTGCATGATGCTGGCGAGATGATCCTCGATGGCCGCATGGATATCCGACACATCGAAGGCGACGGCCAGCCGGCGGGAGAAAGCATAGAGGTCGCGCAGATCGATTTCCCGCTGCCGGGCCATCTCCAATTGGCGTTTGAGGCGATTGGCAAGCTGACTCACCGCGACGGCAACGAAAATGAACAGGATCAGATCGATAACCTCCTGCGGATCCTTGACGCGGAAGCTGTAGGCCGGCGGATAAAAGAAATAGGCCGAGGCGAAAACGCCGCAAACAGCGGCAACAAGCGCCGGCACAATTCCCCAGCGCGTCGCCGCGATCACGACCGGGATCAGGTAGACGATCGAACCGTGCGCAAGCCCGATCTCCCACACGAGAAAGAACAATATCGCCGTCAGCGCCGCGACCAGGGTCAGGGTGAAGAATATGGCGGGCAGTTGTTTGCGGACGGGATTGAGGACCGTTACGTTATTCATGGCCAGGCTGGTGGTGCTGTCCGTTAGTGGCAATATACGCCCTGCGACCCTTGTCTGTCTTGGCGCGCTTGGGTACATAGCGCCGTCCGTTCCGGGCCGTTAAATGGCCGGTTTCGGGCTCCGGAGAGGTGGCTGAGTGGTTGAAAGCACCGCACTCGAAATGCGGCATACTCGCAAGGGTATCGGGGGTTCGAATCCCTCCCTCTCCGCCAGGCACCGCGGAATCGACATCCCTCGCTGATAGTAAAGTCAGCTTCGTGAGCCGGGATCAGAAATGACGCCGCGTGCGACGAGTCGATTCCAGATAAACAGAACCAGAATGGCGCCGACGGTGGCGCCGATGAACCCGGCTCCCTGGTCGGCGCGATACCAGCCGACCGCCTGACCGAGGAACGTCGCAAGAAACGATCCCGCGATGCCGAGAACGACCGTGAGAATAAACCCGGAAGGATTATTCGGGCCGGGAGTGAGATACCGGGCGATCATGCCCGCGACGAAGCCGATGAGAATGATCCACAGAATGCCCATGCCTGACTCCGTCAGACTTCCATTACAGTTTTCCGCAAAGCACGGTGACTAAATCAAGCGTGACGCCTCGCGCTCCGTCGGAATGCGGCCATCCGGTGTTAGCTGGTTGACCAGATCCGGCAACTGCTGGCTCAGCGCTGCGATCAACTGGTCGCGCGACATCCCGGTGTGAGCGCTGAGCGTCCGGATCTGATCAGGGCTGAGCACCTTCGACAGAACGTCAGGTGAAATTTGCTTGTTCGGGCCCGTGCCAATCCAGGATTGAACGACATCGCTCTGACCGCCCTGCTGGAATTGCTTGAGCAGGTCGTTCAGGCCGCCGCTCAGCACGCTGCCGGCGCCGCCGCCCGCGAGGAGGCCGCCCAGCGGACCGAGCATTCCGCCGAGGCCGCCACCGGAAGGGGTGTCCGCGGTCGATGGACCGCGATTGGCGGGCACGGCATTCGGTTGTTGGTCAGGGCTCAGATGCTTGATCGCCTTGTAGGCGACGAGGCCGAGCAGGGCCATCGCGATCGGCGACATTCCACCGCTGCCGGCGGGAGCGGGCGTGGTCTGTCCACGCGGACCGTTTTGCATTCCATTCAGAATATCGAGAAGTCCCATTGCCGGTCTCCTTTGAACCCAGCCGATATCTCAACTGTCGTTTGCGGTCCGCGTTCCACCCGCTCGTCGCCGGTAGCGTGGTTCAAGCCGCCTTGATATCGCTCGGCAGCTTTCCGCCGTTGGCGGCAAGTTTCTGCATGATCTGTTTGTGCAGCCAGACGTTCATGGCGGCAGAGTCGCTCATGTTGCCGGTGTACTTGAGTTCGGTGGCAAGCTGCTTGCGTGCAGACTGGCTGCTGTCGAGGTCGAGGGCCTTCATCAAGTCAACGATCGAGGTCCGCCACGCGAGCTTTTCGCCTTTGGCAGCCGCGGCCTTATCGACGATTTCCGCCACATCCACCGTTTGCGGCGGCGGCGCGCTTGGCGGGGCCGCTGTCGGTGATGTGCTCGCTTGTGCTGAACCGTGGCCGAATATCGCGCTCATTATGCTGCCAAAAACACTCATGACATTCCTCCGTCGCTGGTTGCCGCCATGCTGATCGTGCCGTGTTGCGCTGAGTTTGCTCCTCCGCCGCTCAAACTATGATGCAGCTATTTGAACAAGAGCCATCGGCCGTCGGCTGTGAAATTTATCTAACGCGTCTTTTTGAATGCTCGATTACGACAATAACTATTTGCTCGCCAGCAAGGCGGCGCAACAGATTTCGCGTCAGATGCCGCACCGGTTACCGCATCCGCGCGCGGTACCCTACTCCTTTACCGCACCGGTCATGGCCGAGACGTAGTGCTCCACAAAGAACGCGTAGAGGATGACGAGCGGCAGTGAGCCGATCATCGCGCCCGCCATCAGCGAGCCCCAGCGGTAGACGTCGCCGTCAACCAGCGCGGTCACGATCGCAACGGGCACGGTTTTGTATTGCGTCGACGAAATAAATGTCAGCGCGTAGATGAATTCGTTCCAGCACAGCGTGAAGCAGAAAATGAAGGCGGAGATCAGCCCCGGCACCGCCAGCGGCAGCACGATCTTCATCAGGATCTGCCAGCGGCTGGCACCGTCGATCAGCGCGCATTCCTCGAGCTCGAAAGGGATGGTCTTGAAGTAGCCCATCAGCAGCCAGGTCGAGAACGGGATCAGGATGGTCGGGTAGGTCAGGATCAGCGCAAAAGGCGTGTCGAACAGGCCATATTGAAAGACCACGGTCGAGAGCGGGATGAACAGGATCGACGGCGGCACCAGATAGGCGAGGAAGATCGCGCCGCCGACCCACTGCGCGCCCTTGTAGCGCAGCCGCACGATCGCATAGGCCGCCAGCACGCTGGCGATGATCGAGATCAGCGTCGCGCAGACCGCGACCAACATCGTGTTCCACAGCCAGACCGGATACTGCGTCTCGAACAGCAGCTTGTTGATGTGCTTGAGCGTCGGCGTCCAGGTCCAGAACGGGCTGTAGGTGTCCATATCGAGCAGCTGCTCGTCCGGCTTCACCGCCGTGAGCGCCATCCAGTAGAACGGGAACAACAGCACCAGCATGATGAGCGAGAGAGGCAGGTAGAGCGTCACCAGCCGCCGCGGCAGCGATTGCAGATAGCTCATGCCTTCGGTTTCGTCGGCAAGGGGCACCGAGCCGGTGAGCACGGCTTTCGGATTGGCGACCTTGCCGGCGAGGACGTCAGTCATTGCTTTCGCCCTGTTGCCATTTTCGCCGCTGCAGGCCGAACCACGACACCATGATCGCAGCCAGCAGGAACGGGATCATCGCGGTGGAGATGGCGGCGCCCTCCCCGAGATAGCCGCTCATGATCGCGCGCTGGTAGGAGAACGTCGCCATCAGATGCGTGGCGTTGACCGGCCCGCCGCGCGTCATCACCCAGATGAGCTGGAAGTCGGTGAAGGTGAACAGCACCGAGAAAGTCATGACGACGGCGATGATCGGCGTCAGTAGCGGATAGGTGATGTAGCGGAAGCGCTGCCAGGTGCTCGCGCCGTCGATGGTCGCCGCCTCGTAGAGCGACGGCGACACGGTCTGCAGACCGGCAAGCAAGGTGATGGCGACGAACGGCACGCCGCGCCAGATATTGGCGAAGATCACCGACCAGCGCGCATTCCAGACGTCGCCGAGGAAGTCGATGTTCGCCGTGATCAGGCCCATCCTCTTCAGCGACCACGAGATGATCGAGAACTGCGGATCGAACAGCCACCAGAAGGCGATCGCCGAGAGCACGGTCGGCACGATGAAGGGCACCAGCACGACCGCGCGGATGATTGCCTTGAAGGGCAGCCGTTCGTTCAGCAACAGGGCAAGATAGAGTCCGACGGCGAATTTTATGGCACTGGCCACGGTCGTGTAGAGCAGCGTGTTGAAGACCGAGAGCCAGAATATCGAATCGTCCCAGAGGTATTCGTAGTTTTCGGTCCCCACAAAGATGCCGCCCCGTCCGAGCCGCGCGTCGGTGAACGAGAGCCAGATGCCGAGGCCGAGCGGATAGGCGAGGAACAGAATGAGGAACGCCGCGGCCGGCAACATGAACCACGCGCCGAGCCACTGCTTGTTGGTCTTGAGGCGATCCCACGCGGTTACGGCGTGTGGCGCCTGGCGAGTCCGGCCGTGGTCGAGAGCGATGGCCATTGCGGTCCTGGAGCGAAATGAAAAGCCGGCGGAAGGCGCTCGTGCCTCCCGCCGGCGCCGGCGTTATCGGTAGATGCGGCGCAACTGCCGCTCGGCGACGGCGATGGCGCCCTTGGTGTCTTCACGGCCGGTGCAGAAATTGGCGAACATGTCGAGCACGACGAAATCCGCGATCGCGGTGGCTGCCTTCTCGCCGACCGAGCCAAGGCCACCCGCGGTGAGTGAGCGCTTGGAGACGTCACGATAGGGCGTGGTCTTCGGATCGGCCGTCCAGATCGGGTTCTTGTCGTACTCATTGAGGCAGTGCGTGAGATAGCCCTTGGCCGACTGGATCCACGGGTTGAAGTTGTTGGCATCGAGCATGAAGGCCATCAGCGCCTTACAGGCCTGCGGATACTTCGTGTAGGTCATCGCCAGGATCGGATACATCAGATGCAGCTCGGTCGGCTTGCCGGCCGGACCGATCGGGAAGTAGGCGTGATCCATGTCCGCTGCCACGTCCTTCGCATTATTTTGCGCCGCGACATAGATCGAGATGCCGTTATTGGTCCAGTGGATTTCCTTCGCAAGAAACGCCTTGTTGTTGGAGGCGTCATTCCACGAGGCCGTGCCCGGGATCATGTAGCCGTAGAGGTTCTTGGCGAATTCGAGCGCCTTGACCGTCTCCGGCGAGTTGATGATCACCTTGTCGTTCTTGTCGACGACCTGGCCGTTATGAGTCCACAGGCACCAGTGCACCCAGGTGTTGCCGTCGCCCGACGCATGGCCAAGCGCGAAACCGCCGGGTGTGTTCTGCGCCTTCATCGCCTTGGCGTATTCAAGAAATTCGCCGGTCGTGGTCGGGAATTTCGAGAAGCCGGCCTTCTTCGACGCTTCGAGCCGGTAATTGATCAGCGCGCCCGAATAGCAGACCGGAATATCGATCCATTTCGAGCCGGTGCCCTTGCCGTATTTGATCGCACTGTCGACCCAGCCGCCATGCGCCTTGCCGAGATAGTCGGCAACGTCTGTGACATCGAGGCACTTCTGCGGAAAGAGATGCGGCAACGAATAGAGACCCCAGAACAGGTCCGGTCCGGTGCCTGTATTGGCGGCAACCGACGCCTTCGGCTGCACGTCCTCATACGACTCGCGCGAAATCTCGACCGGAACGCCGGTGGCCTGCGTGAAGGCCTGGATGAGCTTCACGAAAGCGTCGTCTTCCGCTTGCACGAAATATTTCCAGCGCAGCATCGAGAGCTTGGCGCCTTTCTCCGGCTTCCAGGGCGCGCTCTGCGCCCAGGCCTTCGCCCAATCGAGCAGCGCGGGGCCGGTCAAAGCGCCGGCTGCGGTGAGCGCTGTGCCGCCTTTTACCAAAGCGCGGCGAGTTAACATGTCCATGGTCGTTCCTCCGTTGGTTCCTAGCTGGTCATTCGTTTCCCGGATTGTTCGTCGAATAGATGGACGAGGCGCGGGTCTGGCTTGAGCCGGATCTTGTCGCCCGGCTTGAATTGGTGGCGCTCGCGGAACACCGCGATGATGTCGCTGCCGCCAAGCTTGGCGACGACTTGAAGCTCCGAGCCGGTGGGCTCCACTACCTGCACTTCGGCTTCGGCGCCGTCATCGGCTAGAGCAAAATGCTCGGGCCGCACGCCGAAGACTGCAGGTCTTCCGTCGCTGCCCGAGGGCGCGGTACCGAGCGCAAACTTGACTCCCGCCGGTCCCTCGAAGGCGACGCTGCCGTTGGCGCGGATATGTCCATTGAGCATGTTCATTGCCGGGGAGCCGATGAAGCCGGCAACGAACAGATTGTCCGGGCGGTCATAGAGATCGAGCGGCGCGCCGATCTGCTCCACCAGACCGTCGTGCATGACCACGATCTTGTCGGCCATGGTCATCGCCTCGATCTGGTCATGCGTGACGTAGATTGTTGTTGTCTTCAACCGCTGGTGCAGCTCCTTGATTTCCGTGCGCATCTGCACGCGCAGCTTGGCATCGAGGTTGGACAGCGGCTCGTCGAAGAGAAAGACCTGCGGGTCGCGAACGATGGCGCGGCCCATCGCGACGCGTTGCCGCTGCCCGCCCGACAGCTGTCGCGGGAAACGTTGCAGCAGCTGCGAGAGGCCGAGGATCGCGGCAGCCCGATTGACGCGCTCATCGATCTCGTTTTTTGGCGCGCCGCGCAGTTTCATGGAGAACGCCATGTTATCGGCGACCGTCATGTGCGGATAGAGCGCGTAGTTCTGGAAGACCATGGCAACGTCGCGTTCCTTCGGCGGCACGTGGTTGACCACACGCTCACCGATGCGAATCTCACCCGCGGTAATGTTCTCGAGACCGGCGATCATGCGCAGCAAGGTCGATTTGCCGCAGCCCGACGGACCGACCAGGACGACGAATTCGCCGTCGCCGATCGAAATATCGACGCCATGGATAACGCTTGTCGCACCGAAAGCCTTGCGTACGTCGCGGATCGCGACCGAAGCCATTCACTCCTCCCAGGCCGGAACGGCGGCCTACACATTCTTCTTTGTTTTCAGCGCCATCCTTGCGGGCGGCGGCTGGACTATCTCGCGGACCAAATCATCGTTCTTTCGCCCTCCGAAATGCAAGCCCGACTTAATAGTAGTGGGTCAGGCGGTTGGTGCAGGCGCCCCTAAAGGGCCAAACCCCCGTCGACCAGATGCGGTTGGCCGGTGATGTAGCTCGACTCATCCGACGCGAGGAAAACGGCAAGCGCCGCGACTTCCTCGGCTGTTCCGAGACGCGCCATCGGTTGGCGCGCAATGAAATTCTTTCGCACCTGATCGAGCGGAGTCCCCGTTTGCTTCGCAACCGCCTGCACGCGTTCCTCGAAAGAGGGTGACACGATCGTTCCCGGGCAAATGGCGTTGCAGCGGATGCCTTTGGTGATGAAATCCGCAGCGACGGCTTTGGTGAGGCCGATCACTGCTGCTTTGGTCGCGCCGTAGGCATAACGGTTGGGCAGGCCTTTGATTGAAGAGACGCCCGACGACATATTGATGATCGAGCCGCCGCCGTTCTTCAGCATTGCAGGCAAGAACGCCTTGATGGTGCGGTGCATGGATTTGACATTGAGGTCGAAAGAAAAATCCCAGTCTTTCTCCGAACACTCCAGCACCGTGCCCTGGTGCACATAGCCGGCAACGTTGGCGAGTACATCGAGTGCGCCGAATTCCCTATCGATCGAAGTAGCAAAGGCATCAACCGCGTCGCTCGACAGGACATCGAGCTTGGTGGCTTTCGCGGCTTTCAGGCCGTCAAGCTTGTCAGTCGCAACATCGGTTGCGATGACCTTCGCGCCTTCCGCAATGAAGGCCTCGGCGATGGCGCGACCGATACCCTGGCCGGCGGCGGTGACCAACGCCAGCTTTCCTTTCAATCTGTTGCTCACGGAAACAATGCCCCTCAATGGTTGTCGCGCGCGACGCCGTTCTGGGCGACGCGCTGATACTTCACGGCGGGCTTCAGCACCATGCCGTCCGCCAGTTGGTCGACCATGGAGCGCTGAATTTCCTGCCAGGGCGTCTGGCTTGCCGGATAGCGGAAGCCGCCGCGCCTCTGCAGTGCCTTGCGCCGCCGGGCCAGCTCCGCTTTCGAGGTCAATATGTCGGCAGTCCCCTTGCGCAGGTCGATGCGAACGCGGTCGCCGGTTTTCAGCAGGGCGAGCCCGCCGTTCGCGGCTGCCTCCGGCGACGCATTTAGGATCGACGGCGAACCGGATGTGCCTGACTGCCGCCCGTCGCCGATGCAGGGCAGTGAGGTGATGCCCTTTTTGATCAGGGCCGCCGGCGGCTGCATGTTGACGACTTCCGCCGCGCCCGGATAGCCGACCGGGCCGACGCCCCGGACGAACAGCAGCGTGTGCTCGTCGATCTTCAACGACGGATCGTCGATGCGGTGGTGATAGTCCTCCGGCCCCTCGAACACGACGGCAGGGCCTTCGAAAGCATCCTTGTCCTTCGGGTTGGATAGATAGCGCTTGCGAAACTCGTCCGAGATAACACTGGTCTTCATGATTGCGGAGTCGAACAGATTGCCCTTCAGCACCTTGAACCCGGCTTTTCTCTTCATGGGAGAGCGATAAGGCTTGATCACGTCGGCATTGGTGCTCTGCGTCTGTCTCACGTTCTCGCCCATCGTTTTGCCGTTGATCGTCAAAGCGTCGGGGTGGATGCGCTTGGCCTTGAGCAATTCGTGCATGACCGCCGGCAGGCCGCCGGCACGATAATATTCCTCGCCAAGATACTCACCGGCCGGCTGCATGTTCACCAGGAGCGGCACGTCGTAGCCGATCTTCTCCCAATCCTCGATCGACAGCTTCACGCCTACATGCCGTGCGATGGCGTTTATGTGAACGGGAGCGTTGGTCGATCCGCCGATCGCCGAGTTTGCAACGATCGCGTTCTCGAACGCCTTGCGCGTAAGAATGTCCGACGGTTTCAGGTCCTGTTCGACGATCTCGACCGCGCGCAGCCCGGTTTCATAGGCAATTTGTGCGCGTTCGCGATAAGGCGCAGGGATTGCGGCGCAACCGGGCAGGGACATACCGAGCGCCTCGGCGAGTGCATTCATGGTCGAGGCGGTGCCCATTGTATTGCAATGACCGACCGATGGAGCTGCGGAAGCGGCGATCTGCATGAACTCCTCGGCGTCGATGCGGCCGGCCGCCATTTCCTCGCGTGCTTTCCAGATTGCCGTGCCGGAGCCGGCACGCTTCCCCTTCCACCAGCCGTTGAGCATCGGCCCGCCTGACAACACGATGGCCGGCGTGTTCACGGTCGCTGCCGCCATCAGACAGGCGGGTGTTGTCTTGTCGCAGCCGGTCATCAGTACGACGCCGTCGAGCGGGTAGCCGTAAAGAACTTCGACAAGGCCGAGATAAGCGAGATTACGGTCAAGCGCCGCCGTCGGACGTTTGCCCGTCTCCTGGATTGGGTGACACGGAAACTCAAAGGCGATCCCGCCCGCCGCCCTGATTCCGTCGCGCACGCGCTTGGCGAGCTCGAGATGGTGGCGGTTGCAGGGCGACAGGTCCGAGCCGGTCTGCGCGATGCCGATGATCGGCTTTCCCGACCGCAACTCCGCCGACGTCAGCCCGTAGTTGAGATAGCGCTCGAGGTAGAGCGCCGTCATGCCCGGGTTATCGGGATTATCGAACCAGAGCTGGGATCTCAGTTGCCGTTCGGATTTTCGGGGGGTCTTTGCCATTTTGCTGCCAACCGTCTTGTCAGGTTGGGCCTAGATGATCGCAAAGACGCAGGAACCGCAAGGCACGGGGCTATTTTGTCTCCAGCACGAAGACCCCGTTCCAGTCGGCGGGCGGCGGGTTTTCATTGAATATTTGGATACGCTCGGAATAAAGATCGAAGACGTAGCCCAGGCCGAAGCCGTCGCCGAACTTGCGGCAGCGTTCGATCGCCTGCGTCGCGCCGGAAAAGTCCTGCTTACGAAAACGCGTGAGCATGTCGTTGACATTCTGACGCAACTGGCCAAAACGATCGCTGCCTGCAACGTCCGCACCGCCGAGAACGGTATAGACCGACTCCGGTTCTGTTTTGCCTTTGACGGTGATGCAGTCGAGCTCCAGCACCGCGAACTTGTCGCTGATTGCCGACGCCGTGCGTGATCCGACGATGATCGGCAGACCGTAATTTTTGGATTGCCCTTCCAATCGTGATGCCAGATTCACAGGATCGCCGAGAACGGAATAATTGAACCGCAGATCCGAGCCCATATTTCCCACGACGCACCGGCCGGTGTTGATACCAACGCCCACCTTGAGCGGAATGAAACGCTGGCCGCTTTCCTTTGCTTGCTGCTCACGTTGGCTATTGAGCGTGTCGACGCGCCGGAGCATTTCGAGTGCCGCCTCGCACGCATTGATCTCATGGTCGGCGTCGTTCAGCGGCGCATTCCAGAACGCCATGATGGCGTCACCCATATACTTATCGATGGTGCCCTTGTGCTCGATGATGGCGTTGGTCAGTGGCGTGAGGAAACTGTTCATCAGCGATGTCAGGCCTTGCGGATTGTCTTTGTACAGTTCGGATATGGTCGTGAAACCGCGCACGTCGCTGAAGAGGATGCTCATTTCGCGGTCTTCGCCGCCGAGCACAAGCTTATCGGGCGACTGCGCGAGCTGTTCGACCAGGTCGGGCGAGAGATATTGACCGAAAGCCGAGCGGATGCGGCGGCGCTGGGCCTGCTCGCTCATGTAATTGCTGAATACCAGCGTCAGATAGACGAGGACGCTCGACAACAGGGGATAAGTGAAATCGAACAGCAGCCTGCTCTGCACATAGAAGTACCAGGAGGCACCCATTGATAGTGCGATGACCGTAGCGCCGACCAGCAGCAGCAGCAGCGGGTTCAGGGTTGGCGCCAGCCAGATGATGATGATGCCGAGAAGAAGCGCCGCGCAGAGCTCGACGCCGATCGCATAGTTCGGCGCGGACAAAACGGAATTGGTCAGGATGTTTTCGAGGACCTGCGCGTGGACTTCGACTCCCGGCATGAGAGGATCGACCGGCGTCGTTTTTGAGTCGAGCAGGCCGACGGCGGATGTTCCGATCAGCACTAGTCGCTGCGCGACGCGATCCGACGGGACCCGGCCTTCGAGCACGTCGACTGCAGATATGTAACGATCCTTGTCGTGTGGCGCGAAATGAATCCAAAGCTGGCCGTTGCGGTCGGTCGGGATCACGAATCCTGGTATCGCCGCACTCTGCACCCCGGCGTGATCAGAGCGGATGAGGACCGTGTTGCTGCCGCTGGCGACGCGCAACATCTCCAATGTCAGCGACGGCATGATTGCGCCCTGCGCCTGCATCACGACCGGCACGCGCCTGATGATGCCGTCGCGTTCGGGGCGAATCGTGAAGAGTCCGCGGCCGCTGGCGGCCTGCTCGAGGGTGGGGACGTTGCGCAGCAGGCCGGGGAAATTAAGCAGGAAGGGCCGCGCATCGCCGCCCATTGTCGCTATGCCGATCGGCAGCTGAGCGCCGCTGGCTTCCGCCACCGCGAAGGGAAGGCCCGATTCACCAACAACGACGCGCGATTTTCGGAAGGCGTCGGCCAGCACAGCGTCGTTGCTCGGCAACGTGCGCAGCTTTGCCCGCATCGCTTCGTCAATGTCGCGGAACGTATCGGCAGCGATGCCCGGCGACATCCGGTCGGGTTCTGCGAAAACCACGTCGAACGCAACCACCAGCGCGCCCATTTGAGTCAGACGCGTAATAATGTCGGCGATGCGCGTGCGCGGCCACGGCCACTGACCGAGGCTGTTCAGGCTTTTCTCGTCAATGTCGACGATGACAACCGGCCGCTCCGTCGCTTGGCGCGGATGCAAGACCTGAAAGAAGTCAAAGACGCGGACACGAAGCTCCTGCAGCAAGATAGGATCGGCAAGTCGCAGCGCCACGAGCCCGATGAGCAGCAGGAGAGCGAGCCCCCGGGCCAGGCCAAATCGCCGCGCCAATCGTGCAAGCCACGTCATTGAAAATTGCCTGCAACCGGGCGAAGCGCCGCGGTCATTTCTCCCGGAACGCCCGCATGAATTGATCCTGCAGGGGCTTCATCAGATACGACATCACGCTGCGCTCGCCGGTCTGAACGAAAGCTTCGACCGGCATTCCCGGAATGAGCTTGACCTCGCCCAGTCGGGCAATTTCGCCTTTCGTCATGGCGATGCGGGTGTTGTAGTACGTCTGCCCCGTACGCTGGTCGGCGGTGGTGTCCGCCGCAATGCGCGTGATCGTGCCGTTGATTTCAGGTGTCGTGCGCAGATTGAACGCAGAAAAGCGCAACATCGCCGACTGACCGACCTGGATCTGGTCGATGTCGCGCGGACTGATCTTGGCTTCGACCTGCAGATTGTCCGTTTCCGGCACAATCAGCATAATCGCATCTCCGGCCTGAATCACGCCGCCGACCGTGTGAACCTTTGACTCCAGCACGACGCCATCCTGTGGCGCGCGAATGTCGATGCGCTTGAGCTGGTCCTCGGCGGCCACCTTGCGCTCGACGAACTCGCCATACTTGGCGTCGACCTCGCGCATGTCCTTCGCCACCTCACTGCTCAGGTCCTGATCGATCTGAATAATCTGCAGCTCGGTCTCGGAAATCTTGCCCTTGGTTTGTGCAACTGCGGCGATCAGTTGCGCACGCTCGCCCTCAAGGCGTGCGGCGTCACGCTCGAGCGCAGTCAACCGCGTGATCTGCACGAGGTTGTTTTTCCAGAGCTCGCGGACGCCGTCGAGCTCCTTGCCGATCAGACTTATTTCGCGGGCCTTGGCTTCCTGCTGGGCATTCAGTCCGCCGATTTCGTCCTGCAGCTGGGTGATGCGCTGTCTCAATTGCGCTTTTTGCCCGAGCCGGGCGCTGCGGCGAAGCTCGAACAGCTTGCGCTCGTTGGCAATCGCAATGGCGACCGGTGCTTCTTCGGCGTGCGCCAGCAGCATCCGCGGAAACGTCACGCTTTCCGCACCGTCGCGTTCCGCCTCCAGGCGCGACTTGCGCGCCGCCAATTCGTCCAGGCCTTTGGTGACGATGGCGAGGTTTGCGCGGGTGATCGTATCGTCAAGCTGCACGAGGATATCGCCGGCTTTTACGCGGTCGCCGTCCTGAACGTTGAGCTTGCCAACGACGCCGCCGGTCGGATGCTGGACCTTTTTCACATTCGAATCGACGACGACCGAGCCTTGCGCAATGAGTGCACCGGCGATCTGGGTCGTTGCCGCCCAGCCGCCGACGCCTCCGGCGAGCAAGAGCACAATCAGGCCGCCGGCCAGGAGATGACGATGGATGGAGTAGCTCGAGCTTCCGGGCGCGGCCGTGGGCAACAACTCTGTCGCCCATTTCTCCAGGCGTTCGCTGATAACATGAATGAAGCGCGGGATTTTCATGCGCCTGCACTCCCGCTGTCGGGTACGACCTTGAGCGGCCGCGGTCCGGGGAGCGGCCGTTGCAACACTTTGGCCAGGACTTCGTCCTTGGGACCAATAATCTGGATGCGGCCTTGATTCATCATCATCAACCGATCGACGCCAGCAATGGCGCTGGGGCGGTGAGCGATCACGACGACGATGCCGTTGCGTTCCCGGATGCCCAGGATTGCCTGTGTCAGCGCTTCCTCGCCGTCGGAATCGAGATTTGAGTTCGGCTCGTCGAGCACCACCATAAATGGATCGCGGTAGACCGCGCGGGCCAGCGCGACCCGCTGCGCCTGCCCGGCGGAGAGGGCGGAGCCCTGCTCGCCGATCTGCGTATCGTAGCCGGCCGGCAAGCGGACGATAAGGTCATGGACGCCGACCGCCTTCGCTGCGGCGATCACGGCCTCGTTGTCGGTCTGCGGCTCGAAGCGGGCAATGTTCTGCGCCACAGTGCCGGCGAGCAGTTCAACGTCCTGTGGCAAGTACCCGATGTGGCGGCCAAGCAAATCCGGCGACCACTGGTCGAGTGCGGCGCCGTCAAGTCGGACATTCCCGCGCACCGGCTGCCAGATTCCGACGAGCAGGCGGGCAAGCGACGATTTTCCGGAGCCGCTTGGCCCGATGATGCCAAGCCCGTGACCGGCCTCGAGCTCGAAAGTTATGTCCTGCACCACGAGTTTAGGCACACCGGGAGGCGTTGCACTGGCGGCTTCAACGGTCAGCCGCTGCACCGGCGGCTGCAGCTGCATCGGGACCGATTGCAGCGGCGCGGCTGCCAGAAGTTTGTTCAGGCGCTGCCAACTCTGCCGCGCGTTGACGAAGCCCTTCCAGTTCGCGATCGCGAGGTCGACCGGCGCCAGCGCACGGGCGCTGAGGATCGATGCGGCGATGATGATGCCCGCGCTGGCTTCCTGCTGGATGACGAGATAAGCGCCCACCGCAAGCACGACGGACTGCAGCAGCATCCGGAAAACCTTGGAGATTGCGCCGAGGCCACCGCCGAGGTCACTCGCCTCCTGCTGGCCGTGCATGTACTGCCTGTTCGCCTCATTCCATCGTGCGGCAATGCGGCCAGCCATTCCCATGGCGACGAGTGCCTCAGCATTGCGTCGGCTCGCTTCCGCGAGACTGTTGCGCACGATAGCAGCCTGCGTCGCCGCCTTGGTGGGCGCGCGCATGAGGATCTCGGTGAGCAGCGTCAGCGCGATCAGAATAATCGCGCCGGCGAGCGCCGTAAGTCCGATGAGCGGATGGAATACAAAGCAGACTGCGAGATACAGCGGGATCCAGGGCAGATCAAAGAGCGCCACCGGGCCAAGGCCGGAGAGATAGGAGCGGACGGCATCGAGATCGCGCAGCGGCTGGGTGCCGTCATTCTGCCCGCCGATGCGCAACGGCAGTCGTATGAGCGTTTCGTAGACGCGGCCGCTGAGCGTCTCATCCAGTGCGCCGCCGATCCGGACAAGAATTCGCCCGCGAATTGCGTCGAGAACACCGAGGGCTGTGAAGAGCACCGCCACAAGAACCAGCAAGCCGACCAGCGTCGGCATGCTGCGGCTCGGCAGCACACGGTCGTAGATTTCGAGCATGAACATCGCGCCAGTCAGCATCAGCACGTTGCTCATGCCGCTGATGACGGCCGTGCCGTAGAACGCGCCACGGCACGCAGCGAGCGCCGCTGCGAGCTCAGAGCGAACCGGAAGCTGGTTTCGACCCGATTGGCTACGCTGCATCAACTGGTACCCGACGAGACCCGTGTCCCGGCATTGCTCAGGGCCACCCCGAATAGTCTAAAATCAAAGCCCCACTCATTAAATATGACACGAATGAGGGATTTTGTCGCCGGAGCCGCAATACCAACGTTAATGGCGGTTTCGCAAGCTCTTGCTTGGTTGTTGCAACTTCGGCTCGATACATCCCATAGCGGCTCGGTATAGCAGCTACGTATGATGAAGGATGTCGCTTCCGGTCAGGTTGATGTTCGCGCCGGTAAGGTGGATTTCCATGTCCACGTGGTTGGCGGTATTGCCAGAGTTAACATAAACAATCGTTTGGTTGTTCACGCTGTCGACAAACCAGCTGATGCTGTGAGCATCAGCCGTACTCGCGGCGTCGACCGGGCCCTGCACCGCATTCGCGCCAGCAATGGCCGTCAAGTCGATGTGATCGGAGTTGTGCGTAAAATTCGTAATCGTATCGAAATTTCCGGCACCAGGCTGCGAGTCGGTGATCGCCTTAAACACAAAAGTGTCGCTTGCTGCCGTTCCTGTAAGCGTATTGCCGCCATTGCCCGCATCGATGACCGTTCCGGAGCCGGAAGTCGCCTGATCTGCGATCAGAACTCCCCCGCCGCCGTCGCCGGTCAACACAAAGCTATTCGTTGTGTAATCGCCGTTTCCGAACCTTATGCTGTCGACTGCAGTCTCGGTGCCGTCGATATTTCCATAGATTGTAAGCGTGCCCCCGGTATCGGATCCATCGCTGTCGTAGTATGTCCACGATGTGCCGGCGTCAAACGCGATCCCTTTGAGATCGATCAAATCTGAATCCTGTGAGCTGCTGCCAGCGAATCCAAAGATTTGCCCGGTGAAGGCAGTCGGGTTGTCGAGTACTAACGTTTCGAAGCTTTCTTCTGCAAACGTGACATCTATCGATGAAGCTGCGAAAAACTCGAGTATTCCGCCGCTGATCAGCGCGCCTCCCGTCCCGGTGACGGCACCCTCGATTGTGATATTTCCGCCGTCAGCCCAAATTAGCCCTGAATTTGAAACATCACTATTCACGATCAAGCTGCCGGGTCCGGTCGCCTCCAGAACTCCGGAGTTGATCACGACGTTTGATCCAGTATCGATCGTCAGAGCATGGGTGCCGTTGGCGACGATCGTTCCCTGGTTAATGAGTATCGTCTGCCAGTCGCCAAGCTGGCCGGCGCCTGAGATCGTGTTGTCCACGTTGGTGAGCGTGACGCCTGGGATAGCGCTGGAGATGAAATTCTCGTCGCTATCTGACAGTGTAACCTGGCCGCCGCCCTGAAGCATGATGCCATGCTGAGTGAGTTGCAGTGTCGTCGTGCTTCCGGCCGATTCGAGGGCGATGGTGCCTGTATTATTGATGATGCCGCTCAGCGGCAGGATAGCGCCGTCGCCGATTGTCATTGTCCCGGCGTTGTTCATGACTGGCGTTTGGTCGAACACGAAGTTCCACGCGCTGAGTGAAGCTGCGGCTAGGCCGTAAAGCGTGATCGACTGGCCGTCTGCTAGCGTGATCTCTGCATTGCCATTGACATCCGTGGTCAGGTGATTTTTCACGTCATCGAAGCTGGTAAACCCGGCATACCCGATGAGGTCAATCTGATCCTCGCTTACATTGAAGTTGTAGATGATGTCGTCGCCGATTGGCTGCGAGAACACGAACAGATCTTGGCCGCTCGACCCAGTGAGGGTGTCGTCTCCCGACCAAGCGAAGACGGGCGACCCGGGCGCATAGGCCTCCAAATTATCTGTGATGGTCTTGATCCCGGGAGTCCCGTCGGCGTTGGTCCATGTCTCGGTCACGTTCAGCGCGAGCGCACCGGCGAAATCCGCGGGCGGCGTGACGGTCAGTGATTGGATGTCAGTCGTCTGTACCGTCGAAACACCGTCACTGAGGAGCGCGCCCCCGTTTAACGTCCACCCTGGGAGAAGACCACTAACCGTGACTGTAATTAGATCACTCTGATCCGGCGAAGGATCGCTGAGAGCCAGATTAATGGGCTCTCCCGCAATGCCTGCTGGTTTTACATGCGTGTTGGCGATCAGCGTAGACAGACTGGTGCCGCCGCTGGTCAGCGTTACACCCGCAAGATCAACCAAGATATCGTTTGCGCTATTTGGAACGGCGCCGACTTGCTCGTAAATGTACGTGTGGGCTGTTCCATTAATGGTAGCAGTGAATGCTACAGTTGCACCAGCATTGCCAAGGTTGTTATGTCGCAGATAGTCGACAACAGCGGCGACATGCAAGGTGTTTGTCAAACTTAACGCTGCGGCATAGTTATTTTGGTCATCGAACGTGATGATGCCGTTTGAAATTGTATGCGACTTCACCGTTTGGCCGCCAATGGTCAAGGTAGAGTCTACACCATTAACGTTGGTACCGGTTGCGGAGGTGGGCGTGCCCTGCAGGTCTAAGAAGTCGCTGGCCGTCGCGAAGCCATTTATGACGTCATATCCGGAAATCGTGCCGTTGTTCCCGGAACCGCCGACGGTAGCTGATGATGTCGTGCTATTGACAACGAACGTATCGTTTCCCCCTGCACCAAAGAAAATGTCAACGCCGGTTCCGGACTTCAAGGTATCGCCCTGCGGTCCAGCAACGAGCGTTGTCGGTCCCGATCCGGCCTGAAGTGTATTGCTTTGCTGGCCGCCGACTATGAAATCGTTTCCGCCGTCTCCGGTGATCACGTCCGCGCCGTTCAGCCCGTATACGAGGTTTATCCCGTTCGGGTTTCCGAGCGTCGCCAAATCGATCGGATCGGGGCCTGTCGTTCCGACTACAATCTTGACAACGATGGTATGCGAGGTGCCGGTTGAATCGATGGCAATCACGTTGAGGGTATAGGTCCCTGAAGGGATATTTTGACCTCCGAGTGATGTGGTTGACAGGATACCATCGGTCGATACGGCAAAGCCGGCGTCTGACCCGGCCCCAAGAGTATAGGTGGAGCCGCTCGCAAAGGTTCCCATCGGTTTGAACTTGTTCAGAGCGCTACCCTGCAGAGCATTCAGGCCCGGAAGATCCAGAGTGAACGTTAAATCGGGCGGCGGCAGGATATTGATTGACAGCGTGGCTGTATCTTGATCGCCATCGCCGTCCACGAGCGCATAAGAAAAGCTTTCAGGGCCGGCGGTGCTGGTTAAATAGCTCCAGTCGCCAGCGACGTGGGCTCCGGACGCGGCAAAATGGAATGTGAGCGTCCCGCCAAGCGCGGTCGTGACGGTAAGGACCGGTGTGTCCTGAGTCGGCTGCGGGCCGGAACTCGCCGAGATGTCATTGCCGGTCGGATCGTACGTGTACGTGATGCCGTCAATCGTGATCTTTAGAATCCGGCCACCGTCTGCGCCGAAGCTGTCGGCGCCGGTGCCCATGCCCGGATCGTCCAACAGAATGTTGCCACTGATGGTGGAGTGGAGTTCGAGGGCATCCTGCAGCCTGTTGGGCAGAGCGGCAACATCCGAAGTGCTGACGAGGATGACATTGTCCTCGGCCCCAATGGGCGCTTGAACATCCGTATTGGGAAAGGCGATGGGCTCCAGATTGTCTACGTTCACGCCATTGCCGATGCCGATGGCGAAAACTTGGTCGATGCCTTTCGTCGTGACGTGGCTTTCCCACGCCGCAATCGAGACGTTGCTGCCGCTGCCGTCGGAAGTGATGCCGCCCCCAGCCGTCGGCGCGCCGTCGGACATGAAGTAGACAATGCTCTGCTCGGATGGCGAAGCCGGACCCGAGCCAAAGCTCGTGATTGCTTGCTGCAATGCGGCGTCATAGTTGGTGCCGCCCAATGAGGTCCAGTTGGCGTCGTTTTGGATAAATGTCAGCGCTTGGGCTTTGGTAAGCCACAGGGTTCCGGACGCAGAATCGCCGAAGCGAATGATCTGAACGTTTTCGATTTGATCGTTTGATAACAACAATTGCTGCATCGAGTATCGAGCAAGCCCGATGCGGTCATCACTAAAGCCGGGCACATCGAAGCCGACGCCACCGCCGCCCGATGCAAACATGCTCCCGGATAGGTCGACGATGAATTGAACGTCAGCACTTTGCAGTGTGCCTTCCACGACGTTGCGTGTGTTGTCGACTGCCGTCGGCGCATCGTCGGTAATGTTGATGGTGACGATCTGTGTCTGGGTGTTCCCCAGACTGTCGGTCACCGTGTAGGTGAACACATCGACCGGCGTCTGCGTATCGTTGTCGACCGGCGTCGTCAGCGTATAGGTGTAGCTCCCGTTGGCGTTGACATGCAGCAGACCAAAGGAGCCGGCCACGTTCGAACCGACGTTGCCGCTCACGTCGCTGCCGCCGCTGTTGCCAGCTTGGACACCCGTCACCGTCACCGGCGTATCGGGATCGCTGAAACTCAACGTCCCGCTCACCGTCTCCGCCGTCGAGGACGGGTTCGAGCCCGTCGCAGTCGAGGCCGCGAGATCGCCAACCGCGCTCGTATCCAGCGCCGCTTCGTTAACCGTGCGCGTCTCAGGCGACGCCGACGGCGAGCCGTCGGTCAGCGTGATCGTCAACGTCGTCGTTGACTGGTCGCCGTCGCTGTCAGTGATCGTATAGGTGAACGTGTCGATGCCGGACGCGTTCGCATGCGCCACATAGCTGTAGCCGCCAGTGGCGTTGAGCGTCAGCGTGCCCAGCGAGGTCGCGATCGGGCTGCCGACAAGACCACTCACGTTGCCGCCAGGGGTGCCAGCCGCAACCCCCGTTACCGTCACGCCGTCAGCGCCAGGCGTGTCGGCGCCGCCATTGGTCGTGCCGATGCCCGTGATCACGTTGCCGGTCGCGGGCGCGCCAGACTGAACCGCGTCCGTGTCCGCCGCTGCCGTCGGCGCATCGTCGGTAATGTTGATGGTGACGATCTGTGTCTGGGTGTTCCCCAGACTGTCGGTCACCGTGTAGGTGAACACATCGACCGGCGTCTGCGTATCGTTGTCGACCGGCGTCGT
>Ga0207649_10000267_pt1 | contig 41185 bp, 34 predicted proteins | sample KBSC43metaG_FD_184317 | JGI IMG/M metagenome (GOLD analysis project Ga0207649, IMG submission 184317) | Corn rhizosphere microbial communities from Kellogg Biological Station, Michigan, USA - KBS C4-3 metaG (SPAdes) (version 2) | ecosystem: Host-associated > Plants > Roots > Rhizosphere > Soil ... | reverse complement strand
GGACACACTCGATAGCGCATGGACGATGCGGTGGCGGCGATGAAAGAGCCCGCGGGCCGCGCCCCACAAGCCGGGGTCTCGTTCAGCAATGCGGTACGACTTGACCAGCCGGTCGACCAGGATGTGAGGCATGGGGGCAGGGCGCCGGAAGCCGCATCTCGCGGCGGCCCCGGATTCTATCGGCGCAAATGCTGGAGCGCCCGGCCTCCGCCCTCCACCTTCAGCGGAGCAGCGTCGGATCGATCGGTTCGGCCAGCGCGATGCTGTTGCCGTCCGGGTCGGCGATCATCACCGTCCGGACGCGTTCATCTTCAGTGCGGCACCTGGCGTTGATGCCCAGCGAGACGAGGCGGGCGGCCTCACTGTCCAGGTTCTCCACGGCGAGCGTGCAGGAGCAGGTGCCGGCGCGCTCGGGCAACTGGTACACCTGCAAGCCGCCGCCCCCGTCGAACTTCCATTCGGCCACCTCCTGCATCGCGCGATGACCCGGTCGGCCGAACAGCTGCCGATACCAGGGCTCGGCGGCATCGAGGTTTCTGACGGCCAGGCTGGCCAAGGCATTGCGGATCGTCATGGTGATCACCTCCAGACCATGAGCGTAGCCACGACACCCGCCGCCATGCACCGGTGCGTGGACCGTCAGCGGGTAGGCACGGTCCTACTACGGTGAAGAATGCAGATGGACTGCCAGCCACAGGGCCCCCTCCGACACCTCGGTCACCCGGTGAGGCGTGCCGGCTGGCAGGAACAGATGGTCACCGGCCTGGAGCGGCACCGCCTCGCCATCGACCTCCAGCATGGCGGTTCCATGCAGCAAGGTCACCCATTCGTCCTGCGTCTGCACACACAGCGTGGGGGCGACCGATGACGAACTCACGATCCGCTCGACCACCAGGTTGCGATGGGACAAGAGCGTGTCAAAGCGTTCCCCGGTGGCCGGGGGCAAAGCGTCGGCGAGCAGGTTGCGGGTGAGCATGAGGGTCTCCGTGAGGGGGAAATCATCGCCGAATTTCCTGCGCGGCGTTGGAGACCCATCTGGTGATTGGTTGGGGATTGTCAATCCGGGGCGGATGGCGTCTGATTCTTCGGCGTTGGTGGCTCTTTTTCCTCTGCGTCTTTTTGTTTTGGGGGATCTTGTTCTCTGGCGAGGCCGCGCCGGGTCTCGGCCCGGCAGCCGAGTCACCTTTCTGACGGCGCCAGAAAGGTGACCCAAAGAGGCGCCTGGAACACCAGCTTCCCCGCATTTTGCTCAGGCGCTTCGGCTACGAATCCCCCGCACGACCACTGTCTCCAGCTCCACCGTGACCGTACGAGACGCGGCCGTGCCGGCCCGTTTCAGCTCGCTTCGCATCGCTCCCCTCGTCATCCCGGCGAAAGCCGGGACCCACTGCCCCAGTGGGCACCGGCTTTCGCCGGTGTGACAGGAGAGTGATGGGCGAGCGAGCACAGCGAGCTATGCCCTGCAGCGCGTGCGACAGGAAGAGCTCGCTTCGCATGGGTCCGGCCGCCACACCTCGTCGTCCCGGCGAAAGCCGGGACCCACCACACCGGTGGGCACCGGCTTTCGCTGGTGTGACAGGAGAGTGAGGGGCGAGCGAGCACAGCGAGCCATGCCCCGCAGCGCGCGCGACAGGAAGGCAAGCGCAGCGAAGCCGCAGATCAAGCCACCCGCGAGGCCGGCTCCGCCGGCCGACCCGGGGTCGCCCCTTGGGGGCAGGAGCGAAGCGACTGGGGGGCTCACCTCAGTCCCATATTCGGTACACCCAGAATGCCTCGTCCTCGGAGATCCTTCGCCGCAGCGCCTCCGGTGAAAAGCCGGTGATGCGTCGGGTGGCGCGGCACAGGTGGGATTGGTCCGCGTAGCCTTCCCGGGCGGCGATGTCGGCCCAGTCGACGCGGCCTTGGCGTTCCGCCGTCATGGCAGCGAAGAAGGCTCGTTCTGCACGGCCAACGCCGAGGAGTTCGCGCATCGGCTGGCCCGCCCACTGCTTGATGCGGCGTTCGACCTGGCGCAGGCTTCGGCCCGGTGCGGACAAGGCCGCGCGCATGGCCAGGCCCTGGGCCCAGTCGAGGTAGCGGGCCGCGCTCAGGGGGGTGGTGGGCCGGGCGGCTTGCCAGCGGGGCTCGAGGAAATCCTGGATCAATTGCACCCGGGTGGGGTCGTCGGCGGCCTGCTGCACCGTGTCGCACAGGGCGACCCAGTCGGCCGGCAGCACGTCGCGCACGCTGGTGAGCGTGTCCAGCCAACGGGACGGATCGATGCCGGTGAGCAGCCGAAGGGCATCGGGCATCAGCATGAGCATCATCCCGTGCGCCGGGCCGGGGTTCCATGACACGGAGGGGCGTTCATGAGGGCCCCCGAAGAGCGGGCCCTCGGGCAGCGGCCGACGCGGTGCATCCAGCGAGACAGGGAATTCGTCGGCGGTCACGCATTCGCTGCGGCCCGTGAACAGCCAGGTGATGCTGCACAGCGGCGTGGCAGGGAAATAGTTGAAGCGCTCGGCGGGTGAGAGGTTCGTGCCCATGGTGTTGCGCACCATCACGCCCCGCACGCAGGATGTGAGGGAAAGGCGGGGCGGCCAGAGTTGGTCCTGGGCAGTCGACAAGGGCTCGCGGGCGTACATCCGGCAAGTTTAGGACGGCGCCATTCCATGGCGCACAATCAACCCGGTGTGTCGGTTTCGTTCAATACGGACGCGGCGACGCGCGGCACGATGTCGACATGAGCACTTTCGCCGATCACGATTCCTCCTCCCCCGTCACGGGCGAGCTGCCCCCCGGTCCACGCATGCGCTGGTGGGGCCTGCCCTTCTTGCGCGAGATGCGGGCCGATTACCTCGGGTTCGTCGAGCGGCTGCAGCGCGACCACGGTGACGTGACCCTTCTTCGCCTTGGCCAGGAGCAGGGCATCGATGTGTTCGATCCGGGGCTGGCGCGCCAGGTGCTGATCGACCATGCCGATCACCTGGTTCGATGGGAGCGGGGCATCGAGGTGTTCGAGCAGTTGTTCGGCCAGAGCGTCCTGGTGACCGAAGGGGCCACTTGGCAGCGCCAACGCCGGATGCTGCAGCCGGCATTCGCGCCGGCACGCGTGGCCGGGTATGCGGAATTGATGCGCGAGGCGGCCCTGGAGGCGCTCGAATCGGCCGTTCCCCCAGGGGCTGGTGGGGCTGAAGTCGACATGGGCGATCTGTTTTCGCACCTGGCGATGGACGTGATCATGCGCACCCTGTTCAGCAGCCGCGCCCCCGGCGATGCGCGGGATGCGGCGCATGCGGTCCAGGTGGTCTCCGAATGCGCCCTGAATGAAATGTTCTGGCCCATGACCTTGCCGGACTGGCTGCCGTTGCCGGGCAAGGCGGCCAAGCGCCGGGCGCTTCGCACCCTGCGCGACGTCGTGGGACGGCACATCTCCGCCCGCATGGCTTCGCCGACGGCGCAGCCCGGTGGCGACTTGCTCGGCATGCTGCTGTCGCTGCGGGATGAGGGCAGTGGTGAGCCGCTGTCCCGGCAGGAGGTGTTCGACCAGTGCATGGTGATGTTCCAGGCCGGACACGAGACCAGCGCGACCGCGCTGTTGTGGTGGAGCTGGCTCATGGCCGAACACCCGGCCGAGGCGGAGAAGGTGCGGCAGGAGGTCGACGCCGTGCTGGGCGACCGGGCCCCGGTCCCGCAAGACATGGCGGCGCTGCCGCGGTTGACCGCGTCGCTCAAGGAGGCGATGAGGCTTTACCCGCCGATCGCCGCACTCCTGACGCGCCGCGCGACGCGGGACCTGCGGATGGGGCGCTGGATGATTCCCCGTGGCACGCTGGTGCGCGTGACACCCTGGGTGCTGCAGCGCGATCCCCGCGTGTTCGAGCAGCCGCAAGCCTTCCGGCCCGAGCGATTCATGCCGGACGCGCCACCGCCGCCGCGAGGGGCCTGGATGCCATTCGGCGTGGGCCCGCGCGTGTGCATCGGCCAGTATTTCGCGATGCTCGAAATGACGATGATCGCCGCGCTGCTGCTGCAGCGATACACGCTGGAACCGCCTGCCGATGCACGCCCGGTACGGCCGGTGATGCATGTGACGGTTCGACCGGAAGGCGGCATACGCTTGCGAATGCGGCGGCGCCGGCCTTAGCGCCCGGCCCGGGCAACACGGCCGGTGAACGGCCGGTTGAAAATTACGGGGAATCGCCGGGTGAGGCCATGGGCCGCAGCGGTAGACTGGTCCAGTTCAGCCAGCTTGACCGGAGGTGGCTCATGAACTGGGGCGAGCTTCGAAGCAACAGGTGGAGGAAGGGAGCCATCGCAGGCGCAGCGGCCTGCGCCACGCTGGCTTCGGGCGAGTTCGCGTCCGCCGCCGAGCCACCCCGGCAGCCGGCCGACGTGGCCGACATGGACATCGCCGAGCTGGTCAACCTGCCGATCTCGCCGTTCGAAGTGGCCGTACGGCTCGACCGCGGCTACCAGGCGTCGAACGCCGTGTCCGCCTCACGCTTCGACGCCCCCATCCGGGAGCTGCCGTTCGCGATCCAGGCTTTCACCGAGTCGTTCATCCGGGACCAAAAGCCGGTCAACCTGTTCGACGTCGCACGTTACTCGCCGGGGGTGACGTACCGCAGCAACGACTTCAACGAAGGCAATGCCAACCTGTCGATCCGAGGTTTCGTGGTGGGCCAGCGGGCGGGCGCCCATCAGGTGCTGCGCGACGGGTTCGACGGTCCATCCATCTTCGACATGGCCAACGTGTCCCGGGTGGAAATCGTCAAGGGCCCGTCGTCGTTCCTGTATGGGCAAGTGGCGCCTGGTGGCATTGTCAATGTCATCACCAAAAGCCCGCAGCGCCGCTTCGCGGCCCAGGCTGACCTGAGCTATGGCTCCTATGGCCAGCATCGTGCCACGGCCGATCTGACCGGTCCCGCATCCCCCACGCTGTCGTACCGGCTGGTGGCCGCGTACGACCGCGACATGCACTATTGGGAACCCTATGACGCCCAGGCCTACACCCTGGCGCCGTCACTGCTGTGGCAGCCCGACCACCGCATGAGCGTGACGCTCAAGTACGAAGGATTCCGCAAGACCGAATCTCCCCAGCTGATGCAAAAGCCGGGGTACGGGCGACAAGCGGGGGTCGTTCCCACGCCGGGAGACCCGAACTTGTCGGGTGTGGATGTGCCCGGTTTGCCGGACAACTGGAACAGCATGTCCAATGTGGATTACCGGCGCAGCAATGCCGACGGTGTGAGCACATGGCTGGACCTGGCGGCCAGCAACCATTGGAATCTGCGCGCCGGGTACTCGCATCTCAGCTATGAGGTGGATGCCTTGTTCTCGGGCAATTTCGGCATGGCGAACAACACGACGTTCCTGCAAGGCCGGCGGCTGCGCGCGCAGACCTACGACAACCGGTCCCGGACCGGCTCGGTGGAGGCCGTGGGCAAATACCAGTTCCGCGATGCGACCCTGCGAATGTTGATGGGCGTGCAGCATGTGAGCAGACGCTTTGACAACCGCGCCGGACAGGCACCGAACGATCCGGCGCTGGGCAGCGACCCCACAGCTTCTCCGCTGCCATTGTGGGATTTGCGTGACCCGTCCACCTGGAACCGGGAGGTGAACATTCCGCTGTCCTCTCTCAACGTATCGGCCGCCGACGCGAGCACGAGTTCCAGGGACCGATCGCTTTATGCCGGCTCCACCTTCGATCTGTTCAACGAGCGGCTGCGGCTGCTTGCCGGCTTGCGCTACACCTCATCGAAAGCCCGGTCCACCAATCATCTGGATGGCACGGTGCGGCAGTTCGCAACGCACAAGTTGACCCCGCAGTACGGCATTTTGTACAAGCTCAACCCCGAACTGGCGCTGTTTGCGTCCTATGCGGAGTCGTTCGTGCCGGCGCAGCAGACGCTCAACCAGCCCGACGGTACGGTCGTACCTGCCCGGCCCACCGAAGGCAAGGGCTATGACGTGGGCCTCAAGGCCAACCTGCTCGATGGCCGTGTCTCGGGCACGCTGACATTTTTCGATTTGCGCAATCGCAACGTGGTCAACGATCTGGCGTCGACCAATGCGGCCGGTGCGGTGGTGATCAACAACGTGCAGAGCGGAGAACAGCGCTCGAAGGGCGTGGAGATCGACACGACGATCACCGCGACGAAATCGCTGCAGGTCTACCTTTCATACAGCTACATCGACGCCCGCATCGTCGAATTCAGCGGCAACGATGCCGCGCTTCTTGCCCAGGATCCATCCACCCTCGATGCTTCCGGCCGGGCCAATTACAAGAGCGCCTACCTGCTGCATGGGGCGCGGCTGCCGATGAGCGCACCGCACCTGTTCAATCTGTGGGCCCGCTACGACGCTCCCCGTGGCATCTATGTGGCGGGCGGGGTCAACGTGGTTCGCAACCAGACCCTCCTCGCCGACAGCCCCGCCTCGTCGCGCCAGAGCTACATGCTCGTGAATGCGCTGGCGGGCCGCGCCTGGGACTGGGGCGGGCGTCGCGTCAGCCTGGAGCTCATGGGAAAGAACCTCACGGGCGAGCAATACCGGCCCTCGCAAAGCACCCGGGCCCGTCCCCGGGAACTGGTGCTGACGCTCAGGGTTGCCTTGTGAGAGGCAAGCCGGCCGCTGGACGGGGGCCCGTCGATGGGCCATGGAGGCGGGCGATTGCTGGTGCGATGCTGCTGGCCTTGCTGCAGCAGGCCGCAGGCCAGGACAACCCGGTGGTGCAGCGATCCAGGGTGGAGGCGGCATTCCTGCGCAACTTCGCGCACTATGTTTCCTGGCCGGCCGAAGCCTTCGCGAACGAGCGCTCGCCGTGGACGGTCTGTGTGATGGGCGGCAACCACTTCGGAGAAGCGCTGGAAAACACCTTCCGGGGCCGGGAGGAGCAGGGCCGGCCGTTCGAGGTCGTGCGCAGCGCCGGCGTCGAACAACTGACGTCTTGCCAGATCGTGTTCGTCGCCGTCGAGAACGCCGAACTCCGCCGCTCCATTCTCGGCCGGCTGAAGAATCGGCCGGTGCTCACGGTGGGCAATGCGCCGGACTTCCTTAAGGAAGGCGGTGTGATCCGGCTTGTCGCGGGTGAACGCATGGAGATGAGCATCAACCTCGACCAGGCCCGTGTCGCCTCGCTCGGCATTCCGGCCAAGCTGCTCGAGGTGTCGCGGGAAGTGGTCGAGAACGGAACGGTGAGGAGGTTGCGGTGAGCATGCTGCGTCCGCAGAACATCCGGGGACGGCTGGTGCTGATCCTTTTCGTGGCCTCGGCGCTCGCCCTGGCCGCGTCCGGCGGGGGACTGCTGCTGGCTCAGCGCCTCTCCCTGGAGCAACGCGCACGCACCTTCATCGAGCCGTATGCACAGCTCATCTCGGTCGGTGCGGAGGCCGCCGTGGCGTTCGGCGATTCCGCGCGGGCGCAGGAGATTCTCGACACGCTGAGCAAGAATACCCAGATCCTTCAGGCGCAGATCGTCATGCCGGACGGACGCGTGCTCGCCCGGCACGGCTCGCCACTTCAAAAGCCCGTGTGGCCGCCCGTCGATGAACCGGTGGCCCTGCGCCTGCTGCCCGATGCGGATGCGGCCGAGTTCGTCACGTTGCTCAAGGAGGGCGCGCGCCTGGAGATGGTGATGAGCCTGTCGGAACTCAAGCGCCAGACGCACGAGACGCTGCTCGCGTTCGGCGCTTCGGTGCTCGTGCTGCTGACGGCGGTCACGCTGGGGGTGTTGTGGGCGCTGCAGCGCTCCATCGGTCGGCCGATCGCCCAGTTGGTGGAAGCCGTGGCCCAGGTGCGCTCGCAAGCCGATTACTCGCGCCGTGTTCCTGCGGAAGGTGACGACGAAGTGGGCCGGCTGGGCCAGGCCTTCAATGCCATGATGGAGGCGCTGCAGCAACGCGATGCGGCGTTGCGCCGACAGCAGGATGAGCTGGAGCGCGCTGTGCAGGAGCGCACCGAGGAACTTCGCATCGCACGTGATGCGGCCGAAGCGGCCAACCTCGCCAAAAGCGCCTTTCTCGCGAACATGAGCCATGAGATCCGCACGCCGATGAACGCCATCATCGGCATGTCGGCGTTGGCCCTCCATGCCGAACTGGGCGCCAAGCAACGCAATTACATCGAGAAGGTGCACATCTCGGCCGAATCGCTGATGAACATCATCAACGACATCCTCGACTTCTCGAAGATCGAGGCGGGCAAGCTGGAGATCGAATCGGTCGACTTCGACCTGCGCGATGTCATGGAGAACCTGACGAGCGTCCTCGGCATGAAAGCCGACGAAAAGGGCTTGGAGCTGCTGTATGCGGAAGACTCCGACGTGCCGCTCCATCTGGTAGGCGATCCTGTGCGCCTCGGCCAGGTGCTGTTGAACCTGGGCAACAACGCAGTGAAATTCACCGACCGGGGCGAAGTGCAGGTGTCGGTGCGGGTGGTCGAACGCGGACCCGACTGGGCGAGTCTGCGTTTCGAGGTGCGCGACACCGGCATGGGCATCAGCGCGGAACAGCAGCAACGGCTCTTCCTGCCCTTCGAGCAGGCCGATGCCTCCACGAGCCGGCGCTTCGGCGGCACGGGACTGGGGCTCGCCATCAGTCGCCAGCTGGTTCGGCTGATGGGCGGTGAGCTCGACGTGGCCAGTGGCCTGGGCCAGGGCAGCCGGTTCTTCTTCACCCTGCGGTTCGCGCTGCAGGCCGTGCTTGAAGATGCCGATTCTGCGCATTCCCGGTTGTTCACCGGCCGGCGTGCCCTCGTGGTCGACGACAACGAGGTGGCGCGGGGCCTGCTGGCCGAGATGCTCCGGCAACTGGGCGTGCAGGTCGATGAAGCTGCGAACGGGGCCGACGCCGTTGCCCTCGCCGCGCATGCAGACGTCCGGGGACGACCCTGCGATCTGGTGGTCATCGACTGGAAAATGCCGGGCATGGACGGCATCGAGTGCGCACGCCAGATCATCGGCCAGGCACAGTCCGGACGCACCCAGCCGGCCATCGTGCTGCTCACGGCCTTCAGCGTGGAAGAAGCCCGGAACGCCATCGAGGCCAGGAGTGTGCGAGTGACAGGGGTGCTTGCCAAGCCGGTGACGCGCTCCGCGTTGTTCAAGGCCTGCACCGAGGCGATGGGGCAGGCGGTGCCCCATCCTCGTCACGCAGCGTGGGAGGAGGCCTCGTCCGACCACCGTTCACGCATTCGGGGCGCCAGGGTGCTGCTGGTCGAGGACAACGAGATCAACCGGGAACTCGCCCTGGTGCTGCTCACGGAAGCCGGCGTGCAAGTCGATGTGGCCGGCGATGGCCACGAGGCGCTGCAGATGCTGCACGCGGCGCGCTACGACGGCGTGCTGATGGATTGCCAGATGCCGCGGATGGACGGATTCGAGGCGACGAGGCGGCTGCGTCAGCAAACCCAATGGCGTGATCTGCCGGTGATCGCCATGACCGCCAATGCGATGGTGGGCGACCGGGAGAGGGCGCTCGCGGCGGGCATGAACGATCACATCGCCAAGCCGATCGATGTCGACGACATGTTTGCCAAGCTGGCTCGGTGGATCGAGCCGCACGGAGGCTCCCGGCCGCTTGAACGGCGGATGCGCTGATCGGGCATCCGCCCTGGCTTCAGGCGGTCTTGCGTTTGGTCGTCGACTTGCCCGCCTGCCGGCTGCCCGGCTTGCCGCGCGGTGCCTCGGGTGGCGGTGGCATCGCCTGCACCCACCCCTTGACCCAGACCCCGATCAGCAGGCCGACGGCGAACACGGCCCAGAATGCCCATGTGGGCCAGGTCTCCATGCCGTGGTGCAGGTTCATGCCGAACACGGTGGCAATGGCCATCAGCGGCGCGGTCAGCGCGGCGATGGTATTGAGCTTGAACTGGGCGCGCGTGGTCAGCAGCGCGGCCTGGGTCTGTTCCTCCGCCTGGCGGGCCAGGCGGTATTCGAGCGCAATGCGGGCGTTCGCCAGCAGCAGTTCGAGGCCGCGGGCCAGATCGACCGCCCGGTCGCGCCAGGTGATCAGCCGTGTGTCCTCCTTGACCTGGTCTCGCGCCTGTTGCAGGGCGTCGCGCAGATTGGTCGCCGCCCGGGCCAGGGGCAACAGTGTGTCGAGCAGCGGGAACAGGTCGTCGGCGGTCTCGGCGCGGGCATAACGCGTCTCCTCGCGCGACAACGCGCTCTCATAGCGGTCGAGCAGGTCGGTCATCATGTGCTCGCCGTGGTCGTTGCCATGGCACAGCCACTTGCCCTCGGGCGTGCGCAGGAAGACGCGGTGCTCGCGTGCGTGGCTTTCGCTCGTGGGCGGTTCGTGGAGGATGACCAGCTGGTGGCCGGCCTCGTGGATGGCCCGTTGCGCGCCGTAGGTGTCGTGGCCCAGCCGCCGCGTGATCTCGGGCGGGAGCTTCCAGTTGTAGTCGGGTCGGGTCATGGTGTGTCGCGGAGTCGGGACCACAGGGCATCGAACTGCGCCTGGAATTGGCGCACGAGTCCCGGGTCGTTGCAGAGGACGACGTTTTCCTCGTTGTGAAAGCAGGCGCTTCGGGTCCAGTTGTAGCTGCCGTTGAGCAGCCAGGCGCCGTCGACGATCGCGAATTTGTGGTGCATGTGGGCATCGGTCCGGTCCACCGCGACGGGGACGCCGGCCGCGCGGAGCGCCGCGATGTCGCTGCCGGCATCGAATTCCTTGTCGTTGTCGGTGAGGATGCGCACGGCCACGCCGCGCCGGTGGGCCGCCAGCACCTCATCGGTGATCCGGTCGTCGGACAGCGTGAACACGCAGATGTCGATGCAGCGGCGGGCGGCGCGCAGCTGGCCCTGGATGGCCTGCAGGCAGGCCGGCCCCGGGCTGAAGCTCGCGCTTGCATGCGGCTTGCCACTTTCGCCCGTGCGGCCCACGTCGAGGGCACGCACCACGCCTTCGAGCCAGCGCAGCAGGCCCAGCGGATCGGCATCGCTGCCGGCCGCGAGGCGGTCACGTACCAGGTCGAACGCGCGATTGCGCAACTGCCGCAGGCCTTCTTCGGGCGGGGATGCTTCCCGCAGCGCCTGCACCAGGCCGCGTTTTTCGTCGTCGCTCAAACGATCGTCGGCGAGGGTGTCGCCCAGCCGGGCGAGGAGGTCGTTCATGGCTTCTTCCCGCGCTTGACCTCTTCGAGCGCCTTGCCCACACGCTCCACTTCATCGCGGATGTTGCTGTCGAGCTTGAGCCGCTGTTCCGTGGCGGCGATCAGCGGCACCATGATCTTGCGGTAGGTGATCGACAACTCCAGCAAGGCCTCCGCCATGCGGCGGCCCTCGTCGTTCGGCTCGGCCGGCTTGAGGCCGTCGACCGCCCGCGCCACGTCGAGCAGGGTGGTGGCGATGCGGGTGCTGCCGTCGGTGTCGGCGCCGCCCAGCTTGCGCATCCGCACGTATTCCTCGCGGATCTGGCGGTAGCGCTGGTCTTCCTCCGGCGTCGGGCGGCCGAGCAGCTGGGCGAGCTTGAGCAGGTTCTCCTCGGCGCCGGTGGTCAGGGTCTGTGCCTCGCCACGGTAGTGGTCGCGCAACAACGCATCGAGTTCGTCGTCGCGCATCAGCGCGGTGATCCGGCCCGCGAGTTTGGTCATGTTCCGGTAGCTGCCCTGCAGCTTGAAGGGCGGCTCTTCCCGGTACGCATCCTGTTGCGCGGCCGATTCGATGTACGCGAGGTTGACCTTGAGCAGCAGGTCGCGTGCACGGAACAGCCGCTGCATCAGCGCGGTGAGTTCCTCCAGCTCGGCCCCGCTGTAGGCATGGCTGAACGTGCTTGCGGCAACCTCCTCGCCCTGGGCCAGGCGAACTAGGCGGTGCACGTCCTGCGGGTCACGCGAGGACAGGGGCAGCAGCACCGGGTTGGCGGTCAGCGCGTTCTCGATGTAGGACAGCGAGAACAGGGCCTCACGGCCGGCCAGCACGTCGCCGAGGTTGTGGATGTCGGCACGGTTCGCGAGCATGTCCGGGATCTTGAACACGTCGCCCGATTCGGTGTAAGGATTGCCTGCCATCACCACCGCGAAGCGCTTGCCTCGCAGGTCGTAGGTGCGCGTCTCACCTTGCCACACGCCGTCCATGCGGCGCGTGCCGTCCGACAGTGCGATGAACTTCTGCAGGAACTCCGGGTTCGTGTGCTGGATGTCGTCCAGGTACAGCATCACGTTGTTGCCCATCGCCAGGCCGAGGTTGAGCTTTTCGAGTTCCTGGCGCGCCGTGCTGTTCGGCGCGGTTGCCGGATCGATGCTCGTGACGCCGTGGCCGAGCGCAGGGCAGTTGATCCGCACGAAGACGAGGCCCAGCCGGTCGGCCACGTACTCCATCAGCGTGGTCTTGCCGTAGCCCGGTGGCGAGATCAGCAGCAGCAGGCCCATCCGGTCGGTGCGGGCGCTGTCGCCGGCTGCGCCCAGCTGCTTGGCGAGGTTGTCACCCACGAGCGGCAAATACACCTCGTCGATCAACCGGTTGCGCACGAAGGTGGACAGGGGCTTGGCCTGGAATTGCGTGAGCCGCAGCCGGGCCTTCTCCTGCTGGATGCATTCGTGGCGCAACGCCTGGAGCGCCTGGAAGCCCGGCACGTCGTGCTCGAGGTGATGGAGGTAGCGCCGCCAGAAGTCGTTCAGGTTCAAGGCCATCGCACCGTTGGCGATGCGCGGGTGTTCGCCCAGCAGCCCCGTGAGTTCGACGTCCAGTACGGCATTGAGCCGTTGGCGTGTGCCGGGCAGCGAGAGGGCGCCCGCCGCATCGTCGATCCACGCGGCCGCCTGCGGGGCCTGAGCCTGCGCGTAGGCGCGCACCCAGTCGCGTGCGAGCCGCCAGCGTTCCGGCGGGGCGGCGGCATCGAGGTCCTGCTGCCAGGCGGCGAGCCGGCCCGTGCGTTCGAGTTCGCGGGTCAATGCCGCGGCGAGGTCCTGGCCGGCTCCGCTGACGACCCATGATGCCGCGTCACGGTCGTCGGCCAGCTGGCGCACGAGGTAGGCGGCAGCCTGGCGGGTGACAGTGTCCAGGCGCTCTGCGTGCGGCGTGCCATCTTCGACATCGGCAGGCAGCAGGTCCGGCACGACATCGCGTGCAAATGCGGCAAGCGCGAGTGCCACATCGGCCTCCAGTGTCGCGAGGGCCTCATGCGTGCCGAAGAGCTGGTGCATCTGCATCGCGGCGCGTGCCCGCCGCTGAAGCGATTCACGCTCCTCGACGAAGCGGCTGTTCTGCCAGTACAGGCGGGCCAGCGCGCGTTCGGTCGGGCCCCATGCGAGCAGGCGGGCGGCCTGCTGCATGGTGACGAGCGCCGCGAGGACGCGCGCGGCGTCCTCGTCGTGCACGCCTTTCTGGTAGCCCTCCTGGTAGCGCGGGGCGGCGTAGGTGCGCAGCAGCGGCAGCAGCCCCGCATGGCCTTCGGCCGCAAGGCGGGCGAGTTCGTCCCACTGGACTCCCGCCTGCCCGCGTTGCACGGCCTGCAAGAACTGCCCGGCGAGGTATTCGGCGCGATAGATCGCCGGGCTTTCGGAGGCATGCGGCTGGGCCCAGTGCCGCATCAGCGGCAGGAAGCGCGGATCGTCCACCGGCACGTGGTAGTCGGTGCCTGCCAGGTGGTACGTGAGCTGCTCACCCTGGAGGATGAGCGTCAGGTCGAGCGGCTGGCGGTTGATCGTGAATGCATGGCGGCCCAGCTTGAGCGTGTTGCCGCCGTCGGCCACGAGTTCGCTCGTGTCACGCACCGCGCGCAACGCCGAATCGCGTGCGGTCTTCAGGCGGGTGTCGAGGTCGTCGGCGGCGACGGTCGAGCCGAGCGTGCGCAAGTCCTCGGTGAGCTTGCGCAGTTTGGCGAGCAAGGGGTCCGCGGCGAAGTAACTGTGCACCGCCGCCATGTCGGTCAGCTGGGCCACCCGGCGCGGGATGCCGTCGAGGATGCGGCCGGCGGCATCGACGAGTGCCTGCGCACGCCGCTGCTGCGCATCCACGAGCGCCTGTCGACGTGCCGACAGGGCTTCCACCACCGCCTCGCGCTTGGCGGCGATGTCGGTGATGAACGCGTCCTGTTCTGCAAAGCGGCCTTCGAGTTCCTCGAGTTGCGCGAGCAGGCGGGTGAGGGCGTCGTCGCATTTCTCCGGCGTGTCGGCGAATTCGAGCGCGTTGTCGACCGCCTGTCCGAAGAGCTTGAACTGTGCGCCGAATTCGGCCGTGGCTTCGCTCGCTCCGAGCGCCTTGCGCCGGTTGCGCGCGTCCGCGCGAAGCCGGTTGATGTCGGTGTACAGCAGTGAGATCCGGTCGAGGATCGCCGTGCGCGTGACGGCGTCTCCCCCGGGGAGGTTGCCCAGCTGCTCCGTCAGCACGTCCACGCCGGCGGCCAACTGGTCGAGCGTGCCCTGCAGTTCGGAGAGCAGGGAGGTGGTGGCCGCCTGCGGCAGCTCGGCCGCCAGGCGGGTGAGGGTCTGGTGGTGACCGTCGAAGGCCTTCTCGTCGGCCAGGAACTGAAGCGCGCGTTCGCCCACGCGCTGTTGTTCGGCCACCAGGTCGGTGTCCATCGCGGCGAGGCCGGGCAGGTCGGCGTAGCGCAGCTCCTTGAGCGCCTGGAGCCGGCCGCGTTGCGCACGCAGCTTCGACAGCGCCTGCATGAAATCGTCCGGCTGGCGCCACAGCATGCTGGCGATGTCGGTCGCCAGCGCCCGGCATTCGCTGTGGAACTCGGCCAACGCGCGAGCCGTCTCCCGCCGGATCGCATCGACCTTCTCGAATTCGGCCAGCGTGTGGCGGGCCGCCTCGGCAATGCCGCGCAGCGTGGCATCGAGTCCGCCCGCCTCGGGTGCATCCAGCCAGAAGTACGCATCCGTGACACGGGTGCACTGGCGGATCAGGTCGTCGTAGGCCGCACGCGTGGGCACCTGCTCGCGCACCGCGCGCGCAATGCCCATCAGGTCGGAGATGCCGCGCACCAGGTCCGCATTGCCGATGCGGCCATGAAAGCCGGTGGCCGCCGGCTGCCGGCTCGCATGCTCCTCATGGGCGAACGGCGTCTGCCACAGCTGCATGGGGTGCACGCGCGTGGGTTCGCCGCGGTCGGCCTGGAAGACGAGGATGCGGCCATCGGGCATGCGGGCATAGCCGTTGGCCACGATGGGCGCGCTCAGCGTCTTGTTGATGAGGTTGTATGTGAAGAGCCCGTAGTGGCCGCTGGTGCGCTGGTAGAAGACGTAGAGCACATCTTCGCCGTTGGGCGAGCGCACCATGCGCTTGAAGCGCAATTGCTCGACCAGGTCGCCTTGAAGGTCGAAGCGCTTCGTCTCGCCCGATTGCAGGTAGCAGCCGCCGGGGAAGATGATGCCGTGGTCCTCGGGCAGCTGGATGCACGAGATGCCGATGGCATCGATGCGCAGCACCTGCTGCGTGCGGGTGTTGAACACCAGGTAGCGCGGCTGTGTTTCGCGGTAGGGGCGAACCCGCAACAGGATCAGCAGGCCGAGCCTCGCGTATGAGATCTCGGCGTCCGTCAGCGACTGGTTCTTGTCTTCCACCGGCTCGCTGTAGATGCCCTGGCCGGTGGCGGTGTTGTTCTCGACCTTGACCGTCAGGTCGCCGCCCACCGTTTCGACGAACACCGTGTCGAGGATGTTGACGTGGGGATGCTTGCCGCCCACATGATCTTCCCGCGTGGTGGGCGTCCATTCGAAATCATGGCTCGGCGGCAAGGCGATGTCGCGCTCGCCGCGGTTGTCTGTGTAGCGCACCGTGCCGTCGCGCTCGATGGCCCAGCGAAAGACCCGCACGTCCCCCACCTGCTGACCGATCTGGAAGGCAGCGAGCAGCTTGTCCTGCGTCACGCGAAGCTGCGTCAGCGTGGCCTGCTTGTAGTACGCGTAGAGCTCGCGGAAGTCCGACAGGAACCGCGTGTCATCGAGAAAGGTCCCCGCGGCCGGGACCGGTTCCAGCTCCTCGGCACCGGCTTGCTCCGTGAGGCGGTACAGCGCGAACACGTCGCCGACCGCGGTTTCCTTGCGCAGCCCGATGAAGACGTTGTAGCCGAACAGGAACAGGTCGCCGATGCGGACGAGGTCGCGCGCGACGCAGTTGTTCTCCGTGCGGGCCCGCGTGCGCAGGATCATCGCCTGCTCGGAACGCCCGAACTCGGCTAGGCGGGCCTCGTTGAGCGCATGCGTCTGCGCCAGCAAGGCGTCGCCCTGTGCGGACAGGCGCTTGCTCAGCAGGTCGTACGTGCCGCTGTCGGCCACCATCCGTTCGGTGGTGTCCGGCTGGGGCTGAAGGTCGTGGGGCGGGGTGGCCTGCATGGTGACCGATTACTGGCCGCGCCCGTCCGGTTTGGTGAAGCTCTGGACGAGCCCCTGCAGCGTGGCCTTCTGGGCATCCGTGCCCTCGCGCATCACCTTGCCGAGCAAGGCCGAGAGCGTCAGGTCCTGCAGTTCGCCCGACGAATTGCCGAGTGCACCGATCAGGCTGCGCACATCCTCGACGACATCGCGGTTGCCGGCCAACTGGTCCTTGAATGCGACCTGCAGCGTGTTGCTCTTGGCGATCGTGCCGTCGATGTTCTTGCCCACCGAGATGGCGTTGACGAAGCGCTCGAAGTAGTCGCCCTGGCCGCCCACGATGTCGATGTTGGCCTTCGACAGCGCGGTGCCCAGCACCTCGGCCTGCTCCTTCGCGATGGCCGTCTGCGCCTCGATGCCCTTGAGCGTCTGCGCATGGGCCATCTCCAGCCGCATGCGGTACTCCTCGTGCGCGCGGGTTTCCGGGCCCATGGCCTTCATCGCCTCGAACTTCTCGCGCAGGCCCTTGGCCTCGGCGTTGAACTTGGCCTCGACTACCTGTGCATCGGTCTGACCAGACTTCAGCGCCGCATCGGCGTCCGCGGAGCGCACGTTCACATCGGCCATGCCAAGCTTTTCCTTGCCCAATGCCTCGGCTTCCAGCTTGGCACGCAGGCCGGCGGCTTCGGCCATCGCCTTGGCCTCGACGATCGTGGCCGTGGTCTGGCCGGTCTTGAGCAGCGCGTCCGCGCGGGCCAGTTCCACCTTCGCATCGGCCATGCCCTGCTTTTCCTTCGCGTCGGCATTGGCGATCAGCACCTTGGCCTCGGCGAGGCCCGGCGCCGCGGCCAGCGCCTCCAGGCCCTCGGCTTCGCGCTTCTTCGATTCGGCGTCACGCTCGGCCACCTTGAGCCGGGCTTCTGCGAGCGTCTGCTCCTCGGAGGCCTTGTGGCGCGCGCGGCGCTCCTGCGCCTCGGCGGCCTTCACTTCCAGCACGAGCTTCTCCTCGGCCTGGCCTTCGGCCATGATGACCGTGGACTTCTTGGTGCGGTCGGCCTCGGCCACCACGCGCACGTCCTTGATCGCTTCTTCCTGCTCGGCCACCGTGCGTTCCACCACGATGCGCTCCCGGATCACGTCGGCGATGGCCTTCTTCTGCACCTCGATCGCGCGTTCCTTGTCGATGCTCTGCAGCGCCACTTCCTTCTCGCGGTCCACGATTTCCAGCTGGCGGGCGCGGGTGACCTTTTCCTCCTCGATCGCCACGGCGCGCTTGCGGTTGTTTTCCGCAACTTCCTTTTCGCGCTGCACGTTTTCCTGCTGCACCGCCAGGATCTGTGCGGTCTGCAGCCGTGCGAGCTCGGTCTTGGCCTGCTCCTCGGCTTCCACCTTGGCGGTCTCGGCTTCCTCGCGGGCGCGCACCGAGGCCACCTCGCGCTTCTGGCGGGATGTGGCATCGGCCTGCTGGCGCTCGAGCTCCAGCAGCGTCTCCTGCGCCTCCACGTCCTTCTTCTTGATCTGCATTTCCTCGTTGCGGCGCAATTCGTTCGTGCGCACATGCTCCACCGCCGTCAGCTCGGTGATCTTGCGGATGCCCTGGGCATCGAGGATGTTGTGCGTGTCCAGCTTGTGCAGCGGCGTCTGCTCCAGGTAGTCGATCGCCGCATCGTCGAGCTTGTAGCCGGAGAGGTCACCGCCGATGGACTTGAGGATTTCCTCGCGGAAGTGCGCGCGGTCCTGGTACAGGTCCACGAAGTCCATCTTCTTGCCCACGGTCTTCAGTCCTTCGGAGAACTTGGCCGAGAACAGCTCTTCCAGCGTGTCCTGGTTCGATGCACGCTCGCAGCCGATGTTCTGCGCCACCTTCAGCACGTCGTCCGCGGTGTTGTTCACTCGCACGAAGAACTTCACCTTGATGTCGGCTCGGATGTTGTCCTTGCAGATCAGGCCCTGGTTGCCGGAGCGGTCGATCTCGATGGTCTTCACCGAGATGTCCATCAACTCGGCCTTGTGGATCACGGGATACACCATGTGGCCCGTGAATGTGACCTCCGGCTCGGCTCGCAGCGTGTTGACGATCAACGCGTAGCCTTGTTCCACCTTCCGGTAGAACTTGGCGAACATCGCGAACAGGCCCAGGACCAGCAAGGCCAGGACGCCGACGGCAGTGAAGATGGGCTCCATGGATTTCTCTCAGAGTGATTGGAGTGAACAAATGCGAAAGATGGCCCCGCCGCGTACCGATCGAAGAAGGCTCACGCCTCGGCCTCGATCGAATAGCGTTGCGTGGCGGGGTCGTAGTCGATGATGCGGGCGGTGGCGCCGCGGCCGAGCGTGTTCGGTTCGGCGGCCCGCACATCGATCTGGATGTCGGCGCCACGGCGGGCCACCGTCGCCTGGCCGAACGTGGCGGTCACGCTGCTCGTGGACACCGTGCAGCGACGCCCCACGAGCGAGGCGTTGCTCGCGGCGTGGTGGGTGACGAACATGCGCCGCATCGGCCGCAGGGCCACCGCCGTGACAGGTACCGCCAGCACGAAGCTGCAGATCAGCACCAGCGTGCCGGCCAGCCATTGCAAGGGCCCGCCAGGCACGAGCGGCAACAGCCATTCGCCGGCCAGGCAGCAGGCGGTCCAGGACACCAGCACGATCAGGCTGATCACGATGGAGAACGGCACGCCGCCCAACCCGAAAGCCACGATGAAGCCGGCCAGTGCGCCGAGGTCGTCGACGGAGGCGTCGGCGTGCAGATCAAGCTCGATCCCGCCGTGCTCGAAATCCACGACTCCCAGCAGTGCGAGCGCCCAGTAAAACAGCACCAGGCACAGCAGTGCGGTATAGATCGCCGTCGGGAAGCCGAAGGCCGCCCCGATGAAATTCCCCATTCCCATCCCCCGTCCCCAATATCTTCGTCGATTGCAGCGGTGGTCCGCTTGTGATGTGACCCATTGTGCCCGTCATCCACCGCGAGCCTGTGCGAACTTGATCAGTTCGGCCGTGACGCGCTCCTTGATGCTCAGCCGGTCCTGGCTGTCCAGGCTGTAGCGCTCGGCCAACAGCTCGTAATCGGCCGGGCTCAGCGACACGGTGAGCCGCGGCCGCTTCGGCTTGTCGGCCGTGGGCAGCGCAAGCAGCATGCGGATCTGGTCCGAGTTCGACACATGGTTCTCGAACGCTGCACGGCGCACCGCATCGAGCACGGCACCTTCCACATCGAATGCCACCTGGACCGCCCGAAGGGCCTGGTCCGAACTGCTCCAGCGCGCCGGCTTCTTCTGCATGCTCATTCGGCTCCGGGCGCCGGGCCATTGTTGGCTTGCTGGCGTGCCCGGATGCGCGCCATCGCGGCCTGCTGGCGGTCCGTGCCGCCGCCGATGCCGGCCTCGCGCAGCTTGCGCTCCAGCGCCGCATCGCCGAGTTCAGCATCCAGCTGGGCCACCGCAGTCATGCGATCGGCGAGCTCCTCATGGCGGCGCTTGATGCGCTCGAGCGATTGGCGTGCGTTCAGCAGGTTCGATCCGCCTTGCCCCAGGTTCTCTGAAATCGAGCGCGTGGCACGGTACACGCTCTCGGTGGTCTTCGCGATGGCGATCTCACGCTCATGCTCGCGAATGCGCTGCTCGGCAGCGCGCACCAGGTCCTTCAGCTTGGCCACTTGCACGGCATAGGCGGCGTGTGCCTGTGTCTGCTCGGCCAACTCTTGCTCCAGCGCGCCCACCTTCGCGGCCACTTCCTCGGCGAGCTGCTCCTGGGACTTGTCGAGCGCTTCGACCGCGAGCGACTCATAGCGCGCCACCTCCTGCTTCAGGCGCTCGATCTCGCGGGCACTTTGCATCTCCTTGGCCATCACGATGGCGAGATCGCCACGGGCGGCCTCGATGCTGTGCTGCGCATCCAGAATCTCCTGCTCGTAGATGCGGGTGGCGTTCGCGTCCACGACGCTTTCGCCGATCTCGCGCACGCTGCTGCGCAACAGGGTCACGACCTTCTTGATGACCGACATTTCGTTCTCCTCGTTCAGGCCAGGAATTCGGACAGCGCGTCCAGCGCATCCAGCGCGTTGTCGCTCAGCACGGCCACGTCCTGCGCGACTTGCTCAACCGGGGCGTCGAGTGCCAGCGCGCCGGTCAACACATAGCGGTCGCCGATCCGGCCGAATGCGGACAGCGGCACCGAGGGGTTCAGTTCGAGCAAGGTCTGCGCGAGCTCATTGCGGCGCTCGGGCAGCACCTCGGCGTCGCACCACAAATAGCAAAGGCAAAGAATCTGGGTGTCGGACCGCGTGATGAAGATCGGCAGCTCGTCGCGCCCCTCGATGCTCACCTGCACCACCGGCACCTCGCCGGGGATCGGTTGCAGGTTCACCGACACCGCGCCCATCAACCGACCGATGTGCTGATCGACGCCGCGCAGTTGTTCGTGCAGTGCTTTCATGGCCTCCTCGTGCGGACCTCATGCCCGCGGTTCCTGGAGAGGAAGCGTAGGGGTGTCGACATATCATGTCAACGGCCCCAATGGGGGGTGTGCGTGCGATGTTGCCGGTTCAGGGTCCGGGTGGGGGGCGCGTTTCCAGGAAAGCCGTCTCTATCTATCAACGACTTGTTTGGCGTTGGCTTTTTTGCTTGAACGCGCACGCTGCACTACAACGGGCAGGACACCGAAAGCCCCGGCGCAGCCGGCGACAGATCCTGCGAAACCGACAAGTGCTTCCATGGCAGCCTGCCAGCCGTCCCGCTCGTATTCCTCGGAGAACGCCACGGTTGCAAAGGCCACGAACGCGCCGAGCAGGCAACCGACCGCCAAGGGACCGAACAGGGTTTGCTTCTCAGACGAGGACAATTTCAACGTTCGAGGTCTCACAGCCACCGGCGAACCTTTTCCCGGTAAGTTCGGTACTCACTTCCAAACAGCGCGAGAAGCGCACGTTCCTCTGGATCGATCTGGAACCGATTGATGTAGACCACGAACAGCGGCACGAACAGAAAGGCCGACATGTCTGACAGCAATATTGCCCACGCCAAGAGAACAAGCGCCATCGCAAGGTACATCGGATTGCGTGTGTAGCGGTAGATGCCTTCACTGACAAGCGACGACGTCGCTGCTGGCTTGGTGGGATTGACGGTGGTTTTTGCTTTGCGAAACGAGACGACGCCGGCGGCAGCGATACAGAGTCCAGAGATGGCCATCGCCGTTGCCACGCCCACGCGAAGACCATTGGTCAGTGGCAGCTCCATCGTTGGTAGGAGCTTGGACGTGAGCCACATTGACAGCGCGCAGCACAGGACCACGACCACGGGCGGAACTTTGAGTTCGAGTGAAGACACGACTGTGGGAGGGGGGACCTGACGTTTTGACATGGGCGCCACATTCTTGAACGGCCTTCGCCATGCACCTCGTTTTACAGCATTCATTCCTGAGCTTGGGGCAGGGGCAAGCAGTCGATCGAAACCTTTGTCATTCCGACGAAAGTCGGGGCCCACTGCGGCGAGTGGGTACTGGCGTTCGCCGGCATGACGAATGCGAGCGAGAGGCGAGCGAAAGCGAAGCCGCACATCAAGCCAACCGCGAGGCCAGCTTTGCCGGCCGACCCGGGGTCGCCCCTTGGGGGCAGGAGCGAAGCGACTGGGGGGCTCCTCAATCCCCCCCGCCCAGGGCGCGGTACAGCACGACCCGGTTCACTTGCTCCGCCAGCCGGAGCGAAATGGCCGACTGCTGGGCCGAGTAGAGGGCACGTTGGGCCACGAGCACATCGAGGTAGCTGCTGGCGCCGCTCTTGAACAAGGCGTCCGACAGATCGTAGGCGCGTTGGGATGCTTCCACGAGCGCGTCCTGGGCCGCCAGGCGGTCGGCGAGTGTGGCCCGTTCGGAAAGGGCGTCGGAGACATCACGGAACGCGCTTTGTATCGTGCCTTCGTAGGTGGCGACCGCGATCTGGAGCTGGGCTTCGCTCGCCTGCACGTCGGCCCGGCGGGCACCGGCATCGAACAGCGGGATATCGATCTGCGGCACGAAGCTCCACACGCCCGTGCCATGGCCAAAGAGTTTCGACAGCCCGGGGCTTTGCCTGCCGACGGAGGCGGTCAGTGCGATGCTCGGGAACAGCGCCGCCCGCACGACGCCCACATCGGCATGGGCAGCGCGCAGCCGGTGTTCTGCCGCGAGCACGTCCGGCCGGCGAAGCAGCACGTCCGACGGCAGGCCGGCGGGCACATCGATGAGCAGGCTGGCCGCGGTGGCGGTGTCCGCGGTGGGCAGCAACTCCGCCGGCACCGGAGCGCCCGCCAGCAGGTCCAGGGCATGGCGATCCTGTGCGACGCGGCTCGTGAACGCGCCCACGTCCACGCGGGCGGCTTCCACGGTGGTGCGCGCCTGCGTGACCGTGAGGCCAGAGGCCCCTCCCAGTGCGCGGGTGCGGCGCACGAGGTCGTAGGCGGTTTCCTGGTTCGCCAGCGTGTCACGCACCAGTCGCAGCCGCTCCGTGTCGGCCGCCAGGGTCAGCCAGGCCGTGGCGACTTCCGCCACGAGTGCCGCCTGGGTGTTGCGGCGGTTCTCCTCCACCGCGAAGAAGTCCTGAAGCGCCGAGGCGCTCAGATTGCGCACCCTGCCGAAGAAGTCGAGTTCGTAGCGGTTCAGGCCGAGCGCGACGCTGTATTGCGTGGTCGTCGCATCGGTGGCGGCACTGTGCTGGCGCGAGACCGCGGCAGACCCGTCGACCGAAGGCAGCGCTTCGGCCCGCGCGATGCGGTACTCGGCGCGGGCCCGTTCGATGTTCAGCGTGGCCACGCGCAGGTCACGGTTGTTGCGCAGGCCCAGCGCGATGACCTGGCGCAGGCGTTCGTCGGTGATGAACGATGGCCAGTCGGTGGGCAGCGGCGAGCGGGCCGCTGTTTCCGTGTCCCAGCGCTCGGGCACCGGCGCGGCAGGGCGTTCGTACCGGGGCGCCAGGTTGGCGCAACCGCTCATTGCCACGGCGGTGGCCACGATCAGGAGCCGGCGCATCATGCGGCGCCCTCCGTCAGCGCGGCGGGTTGGCGGCGCGTGAAGAACTTGCGGATCACGACGTAGAAGACTGGCACGAAGAAGATTCCCAGCACGGTGGCCGTGAGCATGCCGCCCAGCACGCCGGTGCCGATCGAGCGGCGGCTGCCGGCGCCGGCGCCCGTGCTGAATGCAAGCGGCAGCACGCCGAACATGAAGGCGAGTGAGGTCATCAGGATGGGGCGCAACCGCTGCCGCACGGCCTTCAGCGTCGCATCGATCAGCCCCATGCCCTGCGCCTGCAAGGTCTGTGCGAATTCGACGATCAGGATGGCGTTCTTGGCCGACAGCCCCACGGTCGTCAGCAGACCGACCTGGAAATACACATCGTTGGTCTGCCCCGCGAGCGTGCAGGCGAGCAGGGCACCGAGCACGCCCAGCGGCACGACGAGCATCACCGAGAACGGCACCGACCAGCTTTCGTACAGCGCCGCCAGGCACAGGAACACGAACAGCACCGAGGCTGCATAGAGCAGCGGGGCCTGGGCGCCAGACAGTCGCTCCTGGTACGAGCGCCCGGCCCATTCGTAGCCGACGCCGGGGGGCATCTGCTTCATGATGTCTTCGATCAGCCTCATCGCGGTGCCTGAGCTGACGCCGGCGGCGGGATCGCCGATGAGTTCGTACGATGACATGCCGTTGTAGCGCGTGAGCTGCGGCGCCCCGAACGTCCAGCCGCTGGATGCGAATGCCGAGAACGGCACCATCTCGCCGGAAGTGTTGCGCACGAACCAGGCCTTGTAGCTTTCCGGGTCCATGCGGAACGGCGCGTCGCCCTGCATGTAGACCTTTTTCACGCGGCCGCGGTCGATGAAGTCGTTGATGTAGCTGCCGCCCATTGCCGCCGACAGGGTGTCGTTGACGGCGGTGGTGGTCAGGCCCAGTGCGCCGGTCCGCCGGTCGTCGATGCGGATGTTGAATTCCGGCGTTTCGACGAGGTTGTTGTTGCGCACGCGCGAGAGTTCCTGGCGTTCGTTCGCCAGATCGAGGAACTGATCGCGTGCGGCGGCGAGCGTGTCGCGGCCGAGGCCCCCGACATCTTGCAACTGCACCGAGAAGCCGGCATTGGCGCCCAGCCCACGCACCGCCGGGGGCAGCAGGAAGAACACCTGCGCATCACGCACCAGCTTTTGCACGTCATTGGTGTACCGGCGCGCCAGTTCGGCCGCTCCCTGGCCGGGGCCGGTGCGCGTCGACCAGTCCTTCAACCGGATGTAGCCCTGACCGATGCCCTGGTTACCGCCCTGGCCGCTGACGAGGTTGAAAAAAGCCACTTCATCCCGCTTGGCCAGGTAATCCTCCAGCTGGCCGAGCACCTGCTGCAGCCGCTCGTCGGTGGCGCCGGCCGGCATGCGCACCTGGATCTGCACCGTGCCCTGGTCCTCCTCGGGCAGGAACGACGTGGGCAGGCGCATGTAGAGGAACACCGCCACGCCGATCAGCAGCAGGTACAACAGCAGGCTGCGGCCGTGGCGCTGCAGCAGCCGGGCCACGGTGTTCTGGTAGCGCACGGCGTTGCGGTCGAACAGGCGGTTGAAGCCGTTGAAAAACCGCCCCAGCATGCCTTGACGGTCGGTGTGTCCGGGCTCGTCGCCCACATGCAGCAGCGTGGCGCAGAGCGCCGGTGTGAGTGTCATCGCGACGAGCACCGACAGCACCATGGCCGAGACGATGGTGATGGAGAACTGGCGGTAGATCACGCCCGTGGAGCCGCCGAACAAGGCCATGGGAATGAACACCGCCGAAAGCACGAGCGCGATGCCGACCAGCGCCCCCGTGATCTCGCCCATGGACTTGCGGGTGGCCTCCACCGGCGTGAGACCCTCTTCGCTCATCAGCCGCTCCACGTTCTCCACGACGACGATCGCGTCGTCCACCAGCAAACCGATGGCGAGCACCAGCCCGAACATCGTCAGCGTGTTGATGGAGTAGCCGCAGACCGCGAGGATGCCGAAGGTGCCGAGCAGCACCACCGGCACGGCGATGGCCGGGATCAGCGTGGCGCGCAGGTTCTGCATGAACAGGTACATGATGAGCACCACCAGTACCATCGCCTCGAAGAGCGTGTGCACCACGCCCTCGATGGAGACTTCGACGAACGGGGTGGTGTCGAAGCTGATCGTGGCCTTCATGCCCGGCGGAAAGAACGGCGCCATGTCGTCGAGCTTCTGGCGTACCGCCTTCGCGGTGGCCACGGCATTGGCGCCCGTGGCGAGGTAGATCACCAGGCCCGAGGCCGTCTTGCCGCCCAGGCGCGCGCGGGTGGCGTAGTTGTCGCTGCCAAGCTCCACGCGTGCCACGTCGCCCACGCGCACCACCGAGCCGTCCGCAGCGGATTTCACGATGACGTTGCGGAACTGTTCCGCTGTTTGCAGCTTGCCGCGCGCCGTCACGGTGGCGTTGAGCTGCTGGCCCGCGGTGGCCGGCAGCGAGCCCAACTGGCCGGCCGACACCTCGGTGTTTTGGGCCGCGATGGCGGCTCGCACATCCGAGGGCATCAATGCATACTGGTTCAGCTTCGCCGGATCGAGCCACAGCCGCATGGCATAGCCGGTTCCCTGGATGTTGACGTCGCCCACGCCATCCACCCGGCTGATCACATCCTGCAGGTTGCTCGAAATGTAGTCGCCGAGGTCCGTGGCGGACATGCTGCCGTCCTCGGACGTCAGTGACACCACCATCAGCAAGTCCGTGCCGGCCTTCGTGACGGAGACGCCCTGGCTCTGCACCGCCTGCGGCAGCTGCGACATGGCCTGCTGCAGCTTGTTCTGCACCTGCATCTGGGCCACGTCGGCGTTCGTGCCGGCCTCGAACTGAAGCCGCACGTTGGCAGTGCCTGCCGAATTGCTGGTGGACGCCATCGAGACCAGCCGGTCGATGCCCTTGAGGCGTTGCTCGATCACCTGGGTGACCGAATCCTCGATGGTCTTGGCCGATGCGCCGGTGTAGGTGGCGTTGATGGAGATCGTCGTGGGCGCGATGTCCGGATACTGCTCCAGCGGCAACTGGCGGATCGCCACCAGCCCGGCAAGCATGATGACGATGGCGATGACCCACGCGAAGATGGGCCGGTCGATGAAAAAGCGGGCCATGGTCGCGATGCCTCAGCGCCCGGGCGTGGAAGCAGCCGAGGCCTCCAGGACGGCAGGCGCCGAGGCGGCCACCGCCGCCGTGGCGACCTGCGTGGGTTGCACCGTGCCGCCGACACGCGTGCGCTGCAGGCCCTCGACGATGACCAGGTCACCGGCCTTCAGCCCGGATGTCACCTGCCAGCGGTTGCCGATGGCGCGGTCCACCGTCAGCTTGCGGGCCTCCACCTTGTTGCCCGGGCCCACCACCCAGGCGGACGCGTCGCCGGACGGCGTGCGCGTGATGCCTTGCTGTGGCACCAGCATCGCCTGGCTGGCCACGCCGGTCTCCAGCATGGCGCGCACATACATGCCCGGCATCAACAACCCGTCGGGGTTGGGCACCTCGCCGCGCAATGTCACGGCGCCGGTGGACGGGTTGACCGACACGCCAGAGAACTTGAGCGTTCCGGCGTGGGGGTACGGCGTGCCGTCCTCCAGCACGACCTTCACGGGCGCCTCGCTCGCGCCCCGCGGCTGCAGCGTGCCATTGGCGAGCTCGCGCTTGAGGCGCAGCAGCTCGGTGCTGGATTGCACGATGTCCACATAGAGGGGATCGAGCTGCAGCACCGTGGTGAGGGCGGCCTCCTGGTTCGCGGTGACGAGCGCACCGGGCGTCACCGTGGACACGGAAATGCGCCCGGCGATGGGCGAGGTGATGCGGGTGCGTTCGAGGTTGATGCGGGCGGTCTGCAGTGCGGCGCGGGCCACCTCCAGATCGGCCTGCGCCTGCTTCAGCGCGGCGGCGCTGTTGTCGCGCTGCTGCTGGCTGATGGCGTCGATCTTCACGAGTTCGGCGTCGCGTTCGGCCACCGTGCGGGCCGAGCCGAGCGTGGCCGCTGCCTTCGCGACGCTGGCCTCGGCGCTCGTGACGGCGGCACGGTACGTGGCAGGGTCGATCTCGTAGAGCACCTGGCCTGCCTTGACGGTGGCCCCTTCTTCGAACAGGCGCTTGAGCACGATGCCGCTGACCTGCGGCCGGATTTCCGCGACCAGACGCGGCGAGGTGCGGCCGGGCAGCTCCGTGCTGATGGTCTGCACACCCGGTTCCACCTTGAACACGCCCACCGCGGCCGTCTTCGGCGGCGCGGCCGGCGCGGGTGATTTGGAACAGGCGGCCAGGCCGGCCAGGAGCAGAAGCGTGAAGACGCGGGAAAATCGATCTTGCATGGAGGGGCGACTGTACGGCGTTTGACCCCCATCCTGCCCCACAATTGTGGAGAGACATTGAAGAACCCGCCCGATCGGCACCGCCCGTTGCCAAGCGCCGGGCAATCGGCGCTAATGCCGGTTCCGATGAAACTCAGCCTCACCGCCAAGCTTTTCGCCGCCGTCCTCACGCCGGCGCTGCTGGTCGCCCTTGCGATGGGCGTGGCGGCTCACATCAACCTCAAGCGCGGGTTCCTGGGCTATCTGAATGAACAGGCGGAGTTGCGCCTGGACGCCGCCGTGCCCGGTGTCACCGCCGGCTACCGCGCCAATGGATACAGCTGGCAGTTCCTGCGCGAGCGCCCTGACCTCTGGTTCAGGCAATTGCGGCCGCTGGCCGACGAGGAGGGGCGAGCCCTGAATCCGGACGACCGCCCCCCCGCCACCGTTTCGGAACTCACCGGGGCCACCCGCCGCTTCGCCCTCTACGACACCGAACGCCGCCGCGTGGCTGGCTTCGAAGGCCCGGCGCCGCATGCGGTGGAGCGCCCCATCGTGGTCGACGGTCGCACCGTCGGTTGGCTCTCGCTGGCCAAGTTCGAGAGCGTCAGTTCGGCGGCCGAGCGCCGCTTCGAGGACGCGCAATGGCGGTCGCGCTGGCTCGTCGGAGCGGGTGCCATGCTGCTGGCCGCCGGGGTGGCGGTCTGGTTGTCTCGCGCGCTGCTCAAGCCCGTGCGGCTCGTGGCCGCGGCCACGCACCGGCTCGCGGCCGGCCAGTACGACACCCGCGTGGCCGTCCACGCCCGCGACGAAGTGGGGCAGCTCGCGACCGATTTCAACCGCCTCGCGCACACCTTGCAGCGCAACGAGCAGATGCGTCGTGAATTCATGGCCGATGTGTCGCACGAACTGCGAACGCCGCTGGGCGTGCTGCATGGCGAACTCGAGGCCATCGAAGACGGCGTGCGCACGATGGACCGCCAGGGCGTGCGGTCGTTGCAGGCCGAGGTGGCCACGCTGAACAAGCTGGTCAACGACCTGCATGATCTGTCGCTCGCCGACGTGGGCGCGCTCACCTACCGCAAGACCGACCTCGACGTGCTCGAGGTCTTGCGCCTGACCGCCGGTGCATTCCGTGACCGCCTCGCACAGCGCGGCATCTCCCTGACGTTGGCCGTGCCCGAGCAGCCGCTGATTGCCTTCGGCGACGAACGCCGGCTGCACCAGCTGTTCAACAACCTGTTCGAGAATTCATGCCGCTACACCGACCCTGGCGGCATGCTGCAAGTCACCGCGCGGCTCGACGGCGGCCGCGTGCACATCGACTTCAATGATTCGGCGCCCGGCGTGGAGCCCTCGTACCTCGACCGGCTGTTCGACCGCTTCTTCCGCGCCGATGGTTCGCGTAACCGGCAAAGCGGAGGCGCGGGCCTGGGCCTTGCGATCTGCCGCCGCATCGCCGAGGCGCACGACGGCCGCATCGAGGCCCGGACATCACCGCTCGGCGGCCTGTGGATCGCCATCGACCTGCCGCAGGCCGCGACATGAGCACCGGCACCCCGGCACGCATTCTGGTCGTCGAAGACGAGCCGAAGATGGCCGCCCTCGTCAGCGACTACCTGCGTGCCGCCGGCCACGAGCCGCACTGCATGGCCGATGGCCTCGGCGTGGTGGCCGCCTACCGGGAGCACCGCCACGACCTCATCCTGCTCGACTTGATGCTGCCCGGCCGAAGCGGGCTCGACATCTGCCGGGAGCTGCGCACCTTCAGCGACGTGCCCATCGTGATGCTGACCGCGCGCGTGGAGGAGGCCGACCGCCTGCTCGGCCTGGACCTGGGCGCCGACGACTACATCTGCAAGACCCCCTTCAGCCCCCGCGAGATCGTCGCCCGCGTGAAGGCGATCCTGCGCCGCAGCCGGATGGCCGACCGGGCCGAGCCGCCAGCGGTGCACATCGACGAGGACGGCCTGCGAGCCGCCTACCAGGGCATGCCACTCGACCTCACGCCCATCGAATTCAGGTTGCTCAAGACCCTCGCAGGAACGCCGGGCCGGGTCTTCTCGCGCGACGTGCTGCTCGACAGGCTCCACGCCGATCAGCGCGCCGTGACGGACCGCGCCGTGGACAGCCACGTCAAGAACCTGCGCCGCAAGCTCGAGGCCGCGGGCGCCCAGGCGGATTGCATCCGCTCCATCTATGGAGTGGGGTACCGGTTCGATCCCTGATCCCGGCCCTCAGGCCCCGGCAATCATCCGCTCGACGTCGGCGAGCAGCGGACCGAGCCCGGCGCCCTTGTCGTGGAACGCGAGCACGCCCAGTTCGGCGCCGCGATGGCGGTATCCCTCGTGGATCAGTTCGTTCGTCATCACGAGCACCTTGCACATGAGGCCGGCCTCGCGCACGTCTTTGAGCACCTTGAACCCATGGCCCGGCGACAGGAACAGGTCCAGCAGCACCAGGTGCGGTCGTTCCCGAACGATGAGAGCCACGGCTTCGGCCTCACCCCGCGCCGCGCCGACGACCTTGGCGCCGGGCAACTCCGCCAACGTGTTGAGCAGCACGCGCTGCATCACGGGTGAATCCTCGACGACGACGATGTTCATGGTCCGGTGCGTGGCCAGGCAGTGGGTTCGGGCCAAGCATAGGCCACGCAACGCTTTCAGGACAGTCCTGAAGCGCCCCAATCGGTGTCGGGACGTTTCGGCTGGCGCCGACGTTCACACTTCGTCCGTCAAGCCATGCTGCAGGCAGTACTTGGCCAGTTCGGCGTTGGACTTGATCTTCATCTTCGTGAACAGCCGGGTGCGGTAGGTGCCCACCGTCTTGACGGAAAGCCCCATCGCCTCGGCCGTTTGCGCCGGCGGCCTGCCCGCTGCAATCGACAGCATCACCCGGTACTCCTGTTCCGACAGCGCCTGGTGCGGCAGGGCCTGCCGTGCCCGGCCACCGAGCAGGTCGACCAGGTGATCGGCCATCGATGCCGTCACATACCGCCGGCCGTGCACCAGGCGCTGCAACGCCTCCACCAGCTCGGTGCCGGCGCGGTCCTTCGGAAGGTATCCGGCCACACCCATCTGCAGCAGGCGCGCCGCATAGGCGGATTCGGCGTTGAAGCTGAGCACGAGGATCGGCGATTCGGGCGCGGCCTGCAGCATCGCCGAGATGCCTTCGGTGCCACTCGTGTCCGGCAGGGCCAGGTCCATCACAACCGCGGTGGGCGCGGCCCTGCCTGCCAAGGCCAGCGCCTCGACCAGGGTGCCGGCCTCGTCGATCGTCGCACCGGGCCATGTGCGTTCGATCAGCTGGCGTTCGCCCATCCGCATGATGGGATGGTCTTCGACGATCAGGAATCTCATGGCGTGCCCGCCTCCAGAGGAACCAGAACCGTGACGCGGGTGCCGCCTCCCGGCGCCGGCCCGAAGTGCAAGGTGCCGCCCACGAGGGCTGCCCGTTCGCGCATGTTGCGAACGCCGCCCGCATCGGCTCGCATGCCGCGGGGACCGCGGCCGTCGTCCTCGACGTCGAACCGATAGCGGGCACCATCGATGCCGCCCCGCACCGACAGCGTGGAGGCGCCCGCATGGCGCAGCACATTCGTGGTGGCTTCCTGCAGGATGCGAAAAATCTGGTTCGCACGGTCCGGTGGCAGGCGATCGTCGCCGTCGATCTCGACGTCGGTGTCGAGCTTGCCGAGCGCGGCCACGGTCTTGACATGATGGGCCACCGCCGCGCCCAGACCGAGGTCGTCGAGCATCGGCGGACGCAGTTCACCAGCGATGCGGCGGGTGGTGTGGATGGCTTCGTCCAGCAGGTTCACCAGTGGCTGCACCTGGGCCTTGGGCAGGCTGGGATGCGATCGCACGAGTTCATCGACGACGATCTTGGCCGCGGTGGCGATCTGCCCGAGCTGATCATGCACTTCCCGCGACAGGCGCCGCCGCTCCTCTTCGACATGGCGATCGAGTTCCCCGGCAAACGACTGAATGCGCGCCATCGCCGCGCTGAGGGCCTCCGTGCGTTCCATCACCTGCTGCTCCAGCTGTTCATTCGCGGTGTGAACAGCACGGTCCGCCTCGTCGCGAAGGCGCCGCTCGAAGCGCAGCAGCGCGAGCGCCACCAGCATCAGCACCGTGCCTCCGGCCGTGAGTGCGCCGACCAGCCGTGTGGTGTTCCTGGCCACCGCCGCACTGTCAAGGCTGCGGCGTTCGATGATGGCCGATTGCTGCGATGCCAGCGTGGCGAACCGGCTGCGCAGCGCATCCATGAGCTGCCTGACCTCCAGATGCGCGCCCATCTCACGCTGCGCGTCGTACCCGCGTGCCCGGCGCTCGGCAATGGCGGCCTCCGCTTGCGCGATGCGCTCGATGATCAGTTGGTCGATTTCATTGCCCAGGGCGCGCACCGGGCCGGCCTCCGAAGCCTCCAGCCTGCGCTGCAGGCCGGGCCGCATCGTCTCGAGCTGGCGTCGGGCCGAGAGGAAGGGCGCCAGGTAGTCGTCACGACCGCTGAGGATGAAGGCTCGTTGACTTGTTTCCAGTTCGGCCAGCGTGCCAAGCGTGCGCTCGAAGAGCAGCAGCGCTTCGAGCGCCTCCTGGCGCCCATCCGCCGCCACGGTCATTTCGCGGACGCCGCGGTAACCCGCATAGGCGGTGATGGCGTACGCCAGGGCACCCACGGCGAAGAACGCGAACGCAAGCGCGGAGAAACGCCGGCGCCGCGCCAGCTTCGCCGACAGATCCGTTGATGCCAAAGCCGGTCACCTCCCTGGTGACGCCGTGGGATGAGCGTCGTCCGGTGGCCCCTGCGTGCGAATGCGCAGGACGCCTGCGGATCAATGTAGCGGCTGCCGGCACCCTGTCAATGATGCCTCTTGCCATGGTGCGGAGACTGGCCCCGCAGCGTGGCATCAGCAGGGCGCCCGCCATTCGCGCAATTCCTCGGCGAGCACCGAATGGCCATCGCCTTCGGCCCGCCGGATCAGTGCATCGACGTTTTCCTCGGTGACCAGTTCATGGCCCAGCCCCTTGAGGAGTTTGCGGTACACGTGCTCGATGTCTTGTGCATGGTCGATGTCGCTCATGGCAATCTCCTCGGGTGCTCAGGTTTGCAGCGTGGCCGTCAGCGTGATCTCCGGCACGCTGGCCAGGGCCTTGGACAAGGGGCATGTCTGCTTGGCGCTGTCGGCGATCTGCTGGAACCTGGCTTCATCCAGGCCCGGCACTTTTGCCGACAGGTTCAAGGCGATGCGATCGATGGCAAAGCCCTCGCCCTTTTGCGCGAGCCGCACGCTCGCGCGGGTATCGACCGACACCGTGGCGAAGCCGGCCTTGTCGCAGGCGAACGAAAACGCCATCGCAAAGCAGGCGGCATGGGCGGCCGCCAGAATCTCCTCGGGGTTCGTGCCGCTCCGGTCATCACCGAACCGGCTCCCGAAACCGTACGGATACGCGTTCATCGCACCGGTCTCGGTGGTGATCTGCCCCTGGCCCTGCTTGGCGGAGCCTTCCCAATGGACGGTGGCTGATTTTTCGGTCATGTCGAACTCCTCATTTCCTGATCACTTGGGGCGAGGGCGGGTCAGCCCCTCGCCGGGTTGCGAAAGCGTGTGCGCGCGCACGGCAGCCATGGCACGGATCACCGCATGGGCCACGTTGCGCACTTCCGCGAGAAAGGCCGCGTCGCGGTCCAGCGCCTCGTGGCTCGTGGCGTAGGGCTCGTAGTACCCCACATACCGGTCCAGCCGCGCCATGGCACCGGCGTCGACGAGGCCCATCCAGTCCAGCCAGTCCGTCAGGTTGCGGCGATGGCTTTCGACACCGGCCACGTCGCCATGCACGACCACGCCGTATGCGCGACCGGCCAGATGCTTCGGGTAGTGCCAGCCGGCGGCCTCCAGGCGCTTGGCCTCGTCGGGGCGCTTGCCGTGCGTGGTGGTCGGGTCCGGGTTGCCGCCGTCCGCGCACACGAGCCGGTCGATCATCAGCTTGAGCGGGCTTGGCGACTGGTACCAGTACGTCGGCGCGACGATGACCACGCCATGGGCGGCCACCCAGCGCTCGTAAATCTCCGCCATCCAGTCGTCGGCCTGGCCCAGCGCATGGTTCGGGTAGCAGCTGCAGGGCCAATGGCACAGCGGCATCGCCGTCGAGACACAGCCCTTGCATGGATGGATCTGCCGGCCGAACTCGGACGTGACGAGGCTCAGGTCGAGCACATCGGTGTCGATGCCTCCGGCTGCCGCCACATCGCGCACGGCCTGGGTCAGGCGCCAGGACTTGGACATCTCGCCAGGGCAGGTGCCATCGTTGCGTGCGCTGCCGTTGACCAGCAGAAGACGCGAGGGGGTGCTGGCGGCCCCCCACCGGGCCTGGGCTGCCCGCAGCCGGTCGCGCGTTCCGAGCCACTCGACCGACAGGTCATGAGTGGGATCTGCGAAGTGTTCTCCGGCCTTTCGGGTGCGGGGCGTCTTGCGGCCTTCCTTGTACGCCTGCCAGGCGATCTCCTCCAGCCGGGCGATGGCTTCTCGTTCGCTTTCGAACGCCGGGTCGAGGAAGCGGCGGCGGTACCGCTCGCCGAAGGCGTCGCGGGTGAGCGGTTCGGTAGCCTGGCCGGTGCGCACGTGGGTCATGCGCCCCAGTATCGGCATGGCGTCCCACGTTCGCCGTCGGACGGCGGCGCAATGCTCCCCGGGGTGCTGTCCTACAGCGGGATCAGGGGCTGTCGATACCGCAAGTTGCCGGCGCCAGCACTGCCCGCAGTCGCCTCAGCCGCTGCAGGTGCAGTCCCGACCGTCACGCTTGGCCTGGCGCAGCGCGTCGTCGGCCCGGGCCAATAGCTCTTCCGCTGATTCACCGTCGCGATGAGCGGCCAGGCCGCACGAAAACGTGACCTCGAGGCCGGGTGCCACGGCATCCCAGCCGCGTGCCTTCAGTGCTTCGCGGAAGCGTTGTATGGGGATGCGGGCGCCGTCGGTCCCTGTGTCGGTGAGCACGGCGAGAAAGGCGTCGCCGCTGTACCGCCCGATGTGATCGCTGGCGCGCGCCAACTGCCGAACCGTCGTGGCGAACATCCGCAGCGCTCGGTCGCCGGCTTCGTGGCCCAGCGTTTCGTTCAAATCCTTGAAGTGGTCAAGGTCGACCAAGGCCACGGTGAGCCGCTGGCCCGTGCGGTCCGCATGCTGTTGCTCCTGCGCAAGCATGGCGAGTGCGCTGCGGCGGTTCAGCAGGCCGGTCAGTTCGTCGTGACGCCCGAGGTACGCGGCCCTTCTGGTCAGCGTGGCCAGTTCGTGGCCTCGGTGCCGGAGCGTGGCGGTCATCGCGCCGTTCACACGGCCCATCCGGAGGCATTGCCAAAGCGAGAGCGACATGGCGGCCCACGACAGCATGCGTTCGACGGTGTTGCCGGCGGGGATGCGCACCGGAGCGCCGACGGCTGCCAGAACCAGGGCTGCGCCCAGGCACGTCAAGGCGCATGCGGCAACGGCCCGGCGGGGCCCGGATCGCATGACCAGCCAAGCGAAGACCACCAGCAGATTGAACAGGAACACGGCACTCAACGCAGGCATCAAGGCCATGCCCGCCAGCCGGAGCATCTGGTGGCTCAGGCAGAGCGCCGTCGGCAGGTGGGGATCTTTGGCGCCGAGGGTCCAGCCATTGTGGAACACGGTGGTCCAGAAGATGGCGAGCAGCACGCCCATCACGGCATAGGCCGCCACCGGCACCCAATGCACTGTGCCGGCCCATGCGAACAGGCATAACACCGCCCCGTCAACCGCATGGCCGCAGGAGATGATGCGCACATGGGTCAACGCATGCCGCGTGAATGCGCGCCCGGCGTCCATGGTGCCGGCGCCCGGCAATGATCTGCCGTCAACCAACGTGGGAGCAGTCGCGGCCTGCATGGAGGGCTCCGTCGAGCGCGTCGTCAGCGCGGTTGAGCAGTTGTTCAGTCGTTTCACCGTCCTGCCAAGTGGCCACGCCGACCGAGAAGGTGAAGTGCAAACCCGGCGAGGTGGCGTGCCGGTGGGTGTCGGCCACCGCACGGCGCAGTTGCTCCATGGTGCGCACGGCATCCTCGTTCAGGGTGGCCGAAAGGATCAACAGGAATTCCCCGCCGCCCAGCCGCCCGAATACGTCCGTGTCGCGCCGGTGTGCTTGCACCGCAGCGGCGAATGCCTGCAGCGCGCGGTCGCCTGCCGGATGGCCGGAGGTGTTGTTGATGGTCTTGAGGTGATCGAGGCCGAGCCGCGCCACGGACAGCGCCGTGCCATCGCGTTCGCTGCGGTCCAGTTCGTCTTCGAGCATGCGCAGCACGCTGCGCCGGTTGGGCAGGCCGGTCAGTTCATCGAAGTCCGCGAGCCGCTCAACCTGCTCCAGCATGTCGGCCACCTGTTGTTCACGCTCGTGCAGCAGGGTGTTCCGGCCGCGGTTGACCACGCTGAAAATCACCGCGCGGGCCAGTGTGGCGGCGCCACAAGCCCCAGCGATCAGCTGTTCGGCCCTCGTGTCGAAGGGAATCTGCAAGGGGTCGTCCCAAAGCGTGATCAAGCCGATCACCGCGCAAGTGCTCCCCCATGACAGGTGGATGCACTGGCGCGACATCCGGTAGGTGATGCCAAGGAAGATCGTCGCCAGGCTCAGCACGTACAGGAACGATATTTCAGGGTACAGGACGATGCCCGCGACGCAGATTGCCATGCCCGCAAACGCCTGTGCATCCGAGACGGCCGGGTCTTTCCAGTTGCGGGAGTGGCCGCGCCCGATCAGGATGCCGGCCACCGCGCAGGTGATCCATCCGGGCAGCGTGCAAAGCAGCACCGCCGACCAATGCACGGCACCGACCGCAGCGAACATGCCCACCAGCATCCCGTCGACCAGGTAGCCGGCCGCGATGATCCTCGACTCGCGCAGCCACACCGAGCGCCGGTGTTCTGCCCGTTCGACTGCAGGCGCTTGCGCATCGAGAGGCAGTGCAGCGCTGCGGGGTTGACCCGGCCACGGAATGACCTGCCCCGCATGGGCGCCCGGGACATCGCCGCTCATGCCGCATCCCCGTTGTCGGGCTCCGAAAGTTCGTTCCAGAGCATGTCGCCGCAGATGACGCGCAATTCGCGCTTGCCCCCGGCATCAAGGAAATAGGCGCAGGACACGGTGACGCAGATGTGGGTGCCGTGCAGCGTGCGGTAGGGCCGGGTCGTCTGGACGCGTCCGACGTCCTCCGTGGCACGCCGGAAGTAGGGGCGGCGCGACCAGCATGCGCCATCGCTGCGGGAAAGGGGTTCGTATGCGGACTCGCCCAGGTCGTCGCGTCCTGCGGGCAGCAGGTGCGGACCGATCTGGTAGCCGTCGGCATCGAGCACATAGGCCAGCTCGGCGCCGGGCAGGGAGAGGAAGTCGCGGCAGGCATCCGCGAGCGACACGCCGGCGCTCATCAGCACACCCGCGTGGCCGATGGCGTTCCGGTAGGGGCCCAGGTGCATGCGCTGCTGCTGTCGCAGCCGCTCGCGTTGCGCTCCCAGGCCGGGGTACAAACCCGAGATCGTCTCAGGCGAGTGCCCGTTCGGAACCAGCTCCGGTTGCGGCCGGCCGAAGTAGTAGCCCTGCACCATGTCGGCATCGGCCTCCATGGCGACCATGGCCTCCTCGAGCGTCTCGACGCCTTCCATCAACACCATCGCACCGCATTCATGCAGCAGCGATGCCATCTGCGAGACGACACGCTGCGTGCGCCGGTCTTTGGCGGCACGGGCGACCAGGCCGCGGTCCAGCTTCACGATGTCAGGCTGAAGGCGCCACACACGATCGAAGTTGGATTGGCCTGCGCCGAAGTCGTCGATCGCAATCAGGCAGCCGTGGCCCCGCACCGCAGCCATGGCTTGTTCCATCGCCTGCAGGTCGGAGACCTCGGCCTCCAGCACTTCGAGCACCATGCGTTCTCCGGGCACGTGGAAAAGCTCGGAGATTTCGTGCAGGTGCTCGGCCCCGCCGCCCGGTTCATCCGAAAGACGTTGGACCACCTCGGGATGGATATTGAGAAACACCCACTGCGATTGCGGCGCCTGGGCGATGAAATTGCGCAGATGGACGAGGCGGCTCAGGCTGTCACAGTCGGCGAGTTCGGAGGTCGTACGGCACGACTGGAAGACCTCCGGCGGTGTCACGTGCCGTCCTGCGCCATCGCGGGCTCGCAACAAGGCTTCATGGCCGACCACGCGGGCATGAGAGAGGCTGTAGATGGGCTGGAAGTGACTCGACAGGGTCAGGTCGCCCAGCCGGCCCACGGTCTGGCAGCCGGATCCGTCGAGGTGCAAGAGCAGGTGCGACAGGCGTTGGTTCTCGGAAAGCATGTCATACCTTGTGGTGTCGGGCGGCCGTCGTGTTGGATCGATTGGGTGCGTACGAAGGGTTATCGGCCGCTGGCGCCGAGGCTTGAGTCACATCTCGGTCCGTGATGAACATCACGGACCCGGGTTCACAGATCTTTACCCCCAAGCCACGGCGTCTTCACGGCTTGCCGCGACGATGCCGTCAAGGGCAATGGCGCCCGATTGCAAGGAGATCGAAGATGGCAACGACACAGTCCCGCAGCCTCAAGATGCTGTTCACGGGCGTGCTGCTGGCGGTGATGGCAACGGTTGCCGTCACCAGCTGGGCGCACGCGACACACGGCGGCCACCATGGCCCGATGGGCGGGCCGGGCATGTTCCTGTCAGGCTCGCCGGAGCACATCGACCGCGCGGTGGACCACATGTTCGAAGGGATCGACATCACCGATGTTCAGCGCCGCCAACTGAAGGACATCGCCAAGGCGGCGGCCAAGGACGTGCGCGCCCAGATGGAGTCCGGCCGCGAACTGCGGGCCCGGATGCGGGCCTTGTTCACGGCGCCGACGATCGACGAGCCGGCGGTCGAGGGCCTGCGCCAGCAGATTGGGCGCCAGCATGAAGCCGTCAGCCGGCGCATGACGCAGGCGGCCGTCGATGCGGCCAAGGTACTGACCCCGCAGCAGCGCGAGCAATTGGCCAAGCGCTTCGAGGCCCGCCGGGGACACATGATGCGGCATGAACAGGGCGCGCTGCCGTCGAACGTCCCGATGGCCTGAAATGTGTTCTGATTGACCCACGGACCGGTGTGTTGCCCCGACCCAGCACACCGGTCATGTTTGAGAACCGCCTGGCACCCCTACGCCCATGTCCACCCGCTTGCTGCTGATCGATGACGATGCCCGCCTGTCCGCCATGGTGGCCGACTATCTCCGGGGCTCCGGCTACGAGGTGTCCGTGGCCGGTTCGCTCGCCGAAGGCCGTGAGGCCCTGGCGGCGGCTGCGCACGATGCCCTGGTACTCGATCTGATGCTTCCCGATGGCGACGGCCTCGACCTCTGCCGGGAACTCCGCGGCAACCCGCGCACGCGCCAATTGCCGCTGCTGATGCTGACCGCTCGCGGCGAACCGATGGACCGCATCGTGGGCCTCGAAATGGGCGCCGACGACTACCTTCCCAAGCCCTTCGAGCCGCGTGAACTGCTGGCCCGCGTCAAGGCGCTGCTGCGCAGGGCCGCGCCCGTGCCGGCCGGCGATGACGTGCTGCGCTTCGGCCGCCTCGAAATCGACCTCGGTGAACGTGCCGCGCGCCTCGACGGCAAGGTGTGTGACCTGACGAGCCACCAGTTCGACCTGCTGGTGGTGATGGCCCAGAGCCCCGGCCGCGTGCTGTCACGCGACCAGATCATGGACATGCTCAAGGGTCACCCAATGGAGGCGTTCGACCGCTCCATCGATGTCCACATCTCACGCATCCGTGCGGTCATCGAGGATGATCCGAAGAACCCTCGCCGGGTGCTCACCGTGCGCGGTGCGGGCTACGTGTTCGCGAAAAAGCAAGACGCCGACAGCGGCACGTGACCGCCCGCATGCACACCCTGACCCTGCGGATCTACCTCACCGTCGTCGCGGTGTTGCTGCTGTTCGCATTCGGCTCCGGGTGGTTGTTCCAGCGGCACATCGAAGAAGAACGGGTGCACGCCAATTCGATGCTTGCCGAACGGGTTGCGGCATGGGCTGATCTGATCCAGCGTTCGCTGCCCGGCGTCGATGAGCCGCTGGACCAGCAGGCCTCCGCGCTGCTGGCGTGGTCGCACCGATTGCGGTTGCCGCTCGCCCTCGATGACCCTTCCGGCAAGCGCATCGCCGCCTCCGAATCGTTCGAACGCTGGCAGCGCGACGGCCACCCGCGCGGCCTGCCGATTCCGCTGGACGATGGTCGCACGCTCTGGGTGATGCGCCCCGGTGCACGCCCCATGCATGGGCCGCAGCGCTTCGGCCGCGATGAGTCGTTCCAGGGAGACGGGCCACCGCCGCCGCCACCGGATGCTGGCCGGCACCGCCCCGGCGGCCCGCCGGACTTCTGGCCATGGGGGCGGGGGCCGCTCGGACGCGGCGTGGGCCTCGTCGTGGTGCTGGTGTTGCTGTTCGTGGCCGTGGCCGCCGGTGCGTGGCCTGCGGTACGCCGGCTCACTCGGCGGCTCAAAGCCTTGCAGAAAGGGGTCGAGCATTTCGGCGCCGGCAACCTGGCCCATCGGGTCGAAGTGTCGGGCCGCGATGAAGTGGCCGCGGTGGCCGCCAGCTTCAACCAGGCGGCCGGGCGCATCGAGGCGCTTGTCCAATCGCACCGTTCGTTGCTGGCGAACGCCAGCCATGAACTGCGTTCACCGCTCGCACGCATGAAAATGGCCGTGTCGATGCTGGACGATGCGCCGCCCGCGCAGCGCGAACGGCTCAAGCGCGAGATCGACACCAACGTGGCCGAACTGGACGAACTCGTCGAGGAAGTGCTGCTGGCAAGCCGGCTGGATGCGGCGCCCAGATGGGGCAGCGTGAACCGGTGGAACTGCTTGCGCTGGCGGCCGAAGAGGCGGCCCGCGTGGACGCCCTGGCGGGCGGCGAACCGGTCAGCGTGCTCGGTGATGAGCGGCTGTTGCGCCGCGCGCTGCGCAACCTGCTCGAGAACGGGCGCCGGTATGGGGGAGGGGAGGTCAATGTCACCGTGCGCGCCGACGGGCCATCGGCGCTCGTGCAGGTGTGCGATCGAGGGCCCGGCGTGCCGGAGGATCAGCGCACGCGCATCTTCGAGCCGTTCTACCGGCTGCCGGGTCACGCGGAACAAGCGGGCGGCGTGGGCCTGGGGCTGAGCCTCGTCAAGCAGATTGCCGAAGGCCATGGCGGCGCCGTGCGCTGTTTGCCGCGCGAGGGCGGCGGTTGCTGCTTCGAGCTGTCGCTGCCGAAACTCCAGTGACCTAAAAGACGCCTCGCTGCCGCTGGCGCAGCACCCACTGCAGAAACCCGATCAGCCCGAGGGCCGCGATGGTGAGCCCCGTGGTGGAGGCCGCCCAGAAACCGCGTGCGCCGTGCAGTTCGGGCGGGGAGATTCCCAGCGCATCGAACCCCAACACGATGCCGCCGCCCAGCCCCACGCCCCATATCGCAAAGGCATAGATCAGCACCGGCACCGTGGTGATGCGGTGCGCCCGCAACACGAACGATGTCACCGTCTGGCCGGCGTCGGCAATGTGGAACACAGCCACCCAGGCAAGCAGCGGCATGGCTGCGGCCACGATGGCAGCAT
>Ga0207649_10000263_pt1 | contig 41656 bp, 63 predicted proteins | sample KBSC43metaG_FD_184317 | JGI IMG/M metagenome (GOLD analysis project Ga0207649, IMG submission 184317) | Corn rhizosphere microbial communities from Kellogg Biological Station, Michigan, USA - KBS C4-3 metaG (SPAdes) (version 2) | ecosystem: Host-associated > Plants > Roots > Rhizosphere > Soil ... | reverse complement strand
GAAGGGGAGCGCTCAGATATGACTAACCACCAAGACGCGCTTCGCATGGCGCTGGATGCGATGGAAGAAGCGATCCACGTAATTGAGAATTTGAAGCGAGCGGAATACGGGAACGGAACGATTGTCCGCTTGCGTCGAGCACACTCCGCCCTCTCAGCGCATCCGGTAAGTCAGGAGGATGTGCGCAAGGAGGCTTACCAAGAATTGTATGCTGCGCTGCGCAATATGCACTGGTCGGACGGCAAGCTGGCTGTAATCGAAGCCAAAGATTTGAAACTTGGAGTGCAAACATATTCCGGCGAACTGTTAGACGCTTCCATCCGCTCCCTTCAAGCGCAAGGATAGAAGGCATGAATAAGCCGACCTGCAATGTGCGCGGAATGATTCAGCCACGGGTGATGTGTGGCCATGTCATCGTCGGCATGAAGTATTGCGGCTTCAGCGGCAATTGCCCGCACAAGTCATGCGCAGAGATGATAGTTGAGCACGTCAAGGAACAAGCTGCCACCACCCAAGCAGCGCAAGACAAGGAGCATGGATCATGACTGACGTGCGCAGGGAGTTTGATGACGAAGAGTTCAGCAGCATCGCCTACAGCTACAGAGCATGGCCCATGACTGACTCCGAGGGGGTGGTCGCAAGATACAACGAACTCGTCGCCTACGTCCAGGAGTTGATCGCCGCAGGCCAAGCAGCAGCAGAGGAAAAGCTCCGCGACTACAACAGCGCAGGCGACATCCTCGCCGAGATCACCGGCTGCTATGACCAAAACATTGCGCTTTGGGAGCTGGCTGATCGCGTGCGGGAGATGTACGGGCAACTGAAGCGGCAGAACAAAAAGCTGCAGCAGTCCCTCGCTTACGCAGAGAGTCAGGCATCAGAGTACCGCGCCAGATATGACGCGCAAACGAACGGGCTTCGTAGGGTCATGGCAGAACTGGCAGAGGCGCAGAAGGATGCGCAGAGATGGCGGGAGTTCTGCGCGTCGGTCAAACAGGCGCTCGCGGGTGGCTTTGGATATGCGCCGCTATGGGGTGAAGACGAGCGCCTATTTGCCAATATCATTTCGCAGCGTCGCGGAGAGGGCCAAGTCAAGGTGGAATTCTGGTACGACGCGCCGAACGAGATCATAAATGACCTGGACGCCGCCATCAGTGCTTTAACGGGAGCAGATAAGAACGGGCCGGAACCGGCCCAGTCTGAGGACGTGAATCATGCAGTACCCAGTAAAGAGCGAAGCGGTGATGGCAATCTGCCGGACACGATGGGCAGGTCAAATCGAGTGGCCGAAGGTTGACCCGTGCGAAGGATGCCCACTGCTCAGTAAGTGCGAGGACGCGCCGGAGGAATCGGGTATGGAGCCTTATCTTCTCTGGCTGGTGGAAATCAATATGGAAGCGGAACGGATAAAGACGGAAGGAGATTGAGATGAGCGCGGTAATCAAGCCAAGATACATCACTCTTTCTGAGTGGGCATCAGCGATGTTTTCAAAGGTGCCTCACCAGAATACTCTTTTGAAATGGGTTCATGAAGGGCGGATAAGGCCGCAGCCCAAGAAAATCGGGCGATGCTGGCGCGTGAAGCCCGAAGCGGAATATATGGGGGACTAAATGGGAAGGACTCGCAAGGCAAAGAACCGAGGATTCCCCCCGAATTTGTATCAGAACGCGGCTGGATATTTCTACTATATGAATCCGCAAAGTCGCAAAGCAAAGGGTCTGGGGAGGGATAAAGCGCACGCATTCAGCGAGGCGCGCGCGGCGAATGCCTTTCTTGCGACGATGAGTAAGTCATCTCTTGTTGATTGGGTATCCGGAAAGCAGAACTATACGCTGGCAGACTGGGTTCCAATCTATAAAGAGCTGTGGATGAACAAATCGAACCCAGCGCCGGACACCCTGCGCAACGCAACCAGCTATCTGAATCGCATCGCCAAAGCAGATTTTGCATGGATGCAGCTACGAGACATTACAACCGCCAACGTGGCAAAGTTTCTGGATGGTGTTGAGGCGGAAAGTGGCGCTGCGACAAGGCTGAACATGCGGGCCAGGATGTCGGATGTATTCCGCATGGCAGAAACGCAAGGGCTGCGCGATGACAACACGAACCCGGTTCCGGCGACCTATACCCCTTCTCGCAAAGTCATGAGGGAGCGCCTTACATTGGAGCAATTCAAGATCATTCACGAAAAGGCTCCGGCGTGGCTAAAGCGCGCAATGTACCTCGCCCTCTTAACCGCCCAGCGGCGCAGCGATCTTGCAAAAATGAAATTTTCCGATGTTAAGGACGGCTACCTGTTTATTGTTCAGCAGAAATCCCAAGGGGAAATACGACTGCAGCAGGATGTGCGAATTGGATTGAAGGCGGTCGGCATGACGATTGCTGACGCTATTCATAATTGCCGAGACTTAACGCTAAGCCAGTTCATGGTTCACCACACCGAGCATCAAGGCTCGGCCAAGCCCGGCGATCCTGTTGCCGAGAATGGGATCTCGAACGCATTCCAAGCCGCCAGGGAAGCCGCAGGAATAGTTGCCGAAGGCGATGGACGAACACCGCCCACCTTCCATGAGATCCGAAGCTTGGCGGAGCGGCTTTACCGAGAAGAGTACGGCGCAGAATTTGCGCAAGAAATGCTTGGCCACAAAAATGCAAAGATGACTGACAAATACGATGATTTGCGTGGCAAAGGTTTCAAGGTTATTTCGGCCAAGTGATTCAGTAAAATTTCAAACGAATTTTAGAAAAATCAAAGCAGAGCGGCATAAAATATAGCTATCCGCGCTTTGCGGTGGAAAGCATCTAAAAACAGCCTTTTTCTGAGAAAAATCATTGCTTTAAGGGGAATCCGACATTATACGACACCCACAATTAAGCACATATGCACCTATTAGAATTCAATGACTTACAGCATAGTTTTAAACGATTTCGATGGGAGTTTAACCCCGGTTAATGGTCGGGATGGCCGGGTCGGACTGCATCTTTCCACGAAACCACGATGCAATGCCCAACACTGGGGCCATGGTCGCCATGACTCCCGCCTCCGCCCCGATCAGCGCCGGGAGCTGGGCAAGAACTTGCGGATTGACCTGGAAGAACATCACGCCGATATAGGACACCGCAGCCGTGCCGCCAGCGATCAGCCCGAGCAAGCCGAACGAGAAGCCGATAAATGGTCTCCAGCTATAGGTCGGCCAATGCTCCGAAGCTGCCTCGGCCTGCATGGTCTTGTTCACGTCGCTGGCAGTCTGCACGGCCAATTGCTGGAACTGAACCTCTTGCGCAAGTACCGCCTGACGGTACTGCAAGACGAGATTCGGATCAGCCTGCAAAGCTTTCAGTGCGGCATCCCCGGTCGGCTGGCCAGTCACGGTCTGCGCGATATCGATGGCCTTTTGCGCAACCTCTTCCGCCTTATCGCTGCCAGTCATCCATTTGAGCAGGCCGGGCACGAACTGCGCCAAGCCCATCGCCAAAGTTATAGGGTCCATGTCATACCTCCTTCGCAAAACGAAAGGTCACGTCAAACAGGCGAGCGAACCAGCCATGCCCGAAGGTGTCGAGGTTGGCATTGCCAGCGAAGAGTAATGCGCGATCGACGAACACCAGGCGCATGACATGCCGCGGATCCTTGGCGCGCGCCGCGGCGAGCGTCACCGGGCCTATCACGCCATCCGGGAGCACGCCGAGCGCCCGCTGGAGGGCCTTGGTTGCGGCCCCGACGCCGGAATTGACCGCGAAGTCGAACAGGAACTCGGCCAGCGGGTAAGGCAGTTCGTCGCCTCGCAGCCGATCCCAATAGTCGCGCTTGTAGATTGCGCGTGCCTGCTCAAGCGTGAGATTGGCGATATCGACATTTGGATAGGAGCGCTTGCTGATGCCGTATTTGGTTTCCCCTCCAGGGTCTGACGGATGGTCGACGTAACCACCCTCTTCCCCTATTACGTTGCGGAATGCGTCTTCAAAGTTCATGCTCACTTACCTCCCGTCGCTTTCCGCAACTCGTCGATCGCATCGAGGATGCGGTCTAATGTCGCTTGCATTTCGGCTCTCGTGGCGTAGTTTTTTGCGAGTTCGACGTGCAAATTACTGATGTCTTGCTGTAGAGTCCCCATCATTTGCCAGATGGCGTTTACCCACCAGATAATCCCGGCTCCTACGCCGCTGATTAGAATGTTGATGACGGTCTGCTGGTCCATGCGGGCTCCTTTAAATAAAAAACCCGCTCGTCGGCGGGTTGTATAATTCTGAAAACTACAGGGGGGTAAAGATGAGTTACACCGATTACTTGATTGCGAAGTTCATTGTTCTCGCGTTCCTGGCGTTCTTCGGGAATTTCTTCTACACATTCTTTACCGGTCGCTCGCTGACACAGGACCGAAACGATAGAGCGGCTGCTGAAGCCGAGGATCGGACAAGATCCCAGTAAGCAACCCCTGCGTTTCCACTGGTGCCACATCAAGCAGCCCGGGAGCCGCCAACTTCGGCTGAAGCATCATGTCTACCAGCCTGTTCCGGATTGCCTCGTTCGGTCCGGAGTAAGCCAATTTTCCAGCCTGGCCAACAAGACCAGATATTCCGGTTTTGTCGGCGAGACGTGACAAACCATTGCCAAGGAACGAATTCAGGATGTTATCGGTAGCGAGGTTCTGGAATGTATTCGACTTAACGGAACTCCCGGCTCCCAAATTGGCCTGTCGCAATAAATCATCTCGAATCGAGGTGAGTGTGCCCATCTGCTCTTTGGTAAGAGACTTTGCTGGATTAACTCCCGGCGCATCAATTTGAGATTGCAAGCTTCTGATTGCATTCTGCGTCTTCGCAAGCGTTATATTTCCCTGCGCGTCACGAAGATTTAACCCCTGCAAAACCTCCATCTGATCGATGGGCTTAGACATTTCAGCGTAGGTTGCGCGGGCTTCTGCGTAATCATTGCTTAACTTATCCATTACATTCAGCAGCTTGTTTTGCAGACTGCCAAGCGCTTCCGCTTCGCCACCCTTCCCTTTGCGCACAGCTTCACTGATTTTGTCGTCGAGGATTGTCTTCATGTCGTGCATAGCGCGCAGACTTCCAGCCGGCGAAGGTTTTTCCAGCCTATCTTGTGCAAGACGCTGCGCCTCCATCCTGGCGTCATTGATCGACGGAGCTTTAAGGAGTTGGGTGATCTGCCCCTTGATCCAGGGAGTTGTTGGGTTCTGATTTGCTGAGTCAAGAGCATTCTGATACAGATCAGTTGCCGCCTGTTTTCTTGACGCTCTGAAAAAATCGAGCTTCCCAGCATCGCCAGCAACTTGATCAAACAACGCATTCCGCGCCGCAGCGTTCTGCGTCTCTCGTTCTACAAACGCATTCGGGCGGAGGTCGCGCGTGCCGCGCTGGAGTGTCGCAAGGCCAGCATTCCCGGTTGCTTCGGCGAGCGTGGGCACTGAGCCGGGGACAATCTCGGAAGTGTTGAGCGCAGTCGGCCCGCCTTGGGCAAAGCGGCGGATAACGTTCTGCGCGATTTCATCCTGGCCTTTTTCGGTGAATGGCTGAATGAGCGACTTTGCCCCGTTGCCAGCGTAGCGCCCGGCTGCGCCTATTCCGGCTATAACAGGCGGCATCAGCCCGCCGACAACGGCTCCGGTCGTGGCATCATCAGGGCTCACCAGACCAGCAGAAGCGGCCCCGGTGATTGCGCCGCCAGCAGTCCGAATACCCAAATCAGCCGCCTTCCCAGCAAGATTCGCCGCCGCCGGCGCGCCAGTCCTGAAACCGTTGGAGGCAATTGCTTCAACCAGCTTTGCGCCAACAGGCGATGCGGCAAGCCTTGGCGCTGCCATCACCGCGCCTTTTGCAAGCGCACTGCCCACACCGCCAGTGCCCGCCAGCTCGCCAAGGATCTTGCCGCCCTTATAGGTCAAGGAATCAGGCTCAGCGCCGAGAGTCTGCAAGCCCGCGTCTATAGCGGCTCGACGTTGCCGGTTCGATTCCAGCGACAACCCTTTGCCGTCGAGTGCGTCCTTGATGATGTCGATCGGCGAAAGCAGCGTTGCGCCGATGGAGCCTGCGCCGCGCACCGCGCCAGCAACCAGGTTGCCGACACCTTGAGCAACTTCGGCACCGATGCCGCGCTCTTGCTTTGGCTGCGCACTCGGTGCGTCGGATTGGTTAGCCCCTGCCGTCTCATCCACATACGTGTATGTTTTCCCGTTGTATGGATTCGGCGCTTGCACGGGGGCACTTGGCGCTTGCTTGCCGCCAAGCTGAGATTGCAGGATCTGGAATGCCTGCTCTTTCGTCGCGCCGTCCGGGCCGTTGACGGTATATGTTTTGCCTTCAGGCGAAGTAAATTCAAAGGTAGGCATTATTTCACCGTTACAGTCCATCCAGATGGGAGGCCGCTATTGCTGCTGGTTGCGGGCGTTGACGTGCGCTGACTGGCCGGCACGCCGGAAAGCACGCCTTGAATAGCGAGCTGACGATTCTGCGCTTTCTGAGCAATAACTTCCTTCGAGTCCCCCGGTTGCGGGAAATATTGCTTGGCACCGCTGTCGAACTCGCCTGCCGAAATTGCGGCACCGGATTCTTTGCGCAACACTGCGTTGAGAAAATCTCGCTGGGCTTGCTCCATCTGTTGCTGTACAGGGCTGGCAATGAAGTTTGCCGAACGACCAAGAGAATTCCCGATGAGAGGGATTCCTTCAACTCCCTGCTTGATCAGTGATGGTGTCGTGACCCCTTTAGAGATCAAGCCATTGATGAGCTTGTCTGCCTGCTGCATGCGCGTACCGAACAGGTTTGCATTGGCCTGGGATTCCGTCAGCGGCTTGTCTATCTTTGGAGCGCCAGCAAGTGGCGTGAACACGCCGCCTGGATTATTCGCATCGGGTCTGCCCACAAAGCCGCCAAGCGCCTCAACAAACTGCGGTTTATTCTGGTTCGACTGCTCCATTGCCAAGCGCTGCTTCGACAAGCCGAAGTTCGCCCATCCGAGGCCGTTGCTTGCAACCTCGCCCGGCGTCATGGTCTTGTTAAACGTCTGTCCGTTCGTGGCTGCATTCTTATCGACAACCACTTGCTTACCGCCAAGGTCAACAATCTGAATGTCAGGCTTCACACCAAGCCCCGCCTCACGGATGGTGCCGTCCTTTGCTACCAGATAGTTATGCAGCTTGCCGTCTGACCCCATCGCTTGCCGGAACTCGGTAGCGAATTCAGGCCGGAATTGGAGGGCGCTCTTTTCAATATCATCCGCCTTCTGGATCAGCGCCGGAATGCCGCTGGTGCGCATTGCATCGGCCATTGCCATCCTGTCGCGGAACATCTTTTCCGTGGAGTCGGGTTGAGCTGGGGATTGCGCCGGAGACTGCGCCGTTGTTTGCGTCGGTTGGCTCGCCTGATACGACTGCATCCAATCCGGCCCGCCGACCTTCGGCGAATTCTCGCCGCCTGGCATAACGGACGCCATCGGCGAAGACGATGCACTGCCTTGCGATTGCTGGCCGCTGCCGGTGGCGCGACTCTTGTTGTAGTCTCGATACCAGTTTTGAGCATCAAGGGCTTGCTGCCGCGCCAAATCCTTGTCCTTGATCTCACCGAGCAAGCCGCGCATTTTCAAGTCGTTGAGTGCATTCTCTTGCTGAGATTGGCGGGCCTGCTGCATCGACTGCAAGCCGAGCATGCCGGCGTGCCCGAGCGCCTGCCCGAAGCTGGCCGGCGTGGTCGAGGGGCCGGCCTGTGAGAGCAGGCCCAATGCCATATTCATCATGCCGACCTGTCGCGGGTCATCCATATTACCGAGCAGTCCACTGCCGCCGCCACTATTGCCGCCGAAATAGTCGAGAATTCCCATGTCAGTCCTTAAAATGCGCTGCCCAAGTCGTTGTAAGACAATCCGGGGTTCGCCTGCAAGACGCCTGCATTGTTGCTCATCCACCCATTAACGCCGCCACCGCCACCAAAGCCCTTCATAAGCTGTTGCCCCATCAGCGCGCCGCCAAGTATTCCGGCTCCGGTGTTCTGGTAGAGCGGCTGGGACTGCGTAGACGATCCGCCGAGGCCAGTGAATGGCGACAGTAGGCCAGCCACCTGGCCGACCTTGTTTCCTGCGTAGGCATCCTGGTTCGTGCCCATGCCATAGACCTGTCCGAGCAGGCCAGATCCCGCACTCAAGCCACCAAGTTGGCGCTGTGTGTTGAGCTGATTCGTTCCGAGTTGCGCGCTCTGGTTGGCCAGTGCTGCATTCTGGTTGAGCTGCGCTTGCTGCATCGATTTCTGCAGGTTTCCCTGATAGTTCGCCTCGTTCGCCTGCTGCTGGAACCCTGCATTCTGGCCGGCGACGTTGTACTGATTGCCGTTCAAGCCGGACAACGCAGAGAGTGCTCTGTTCTGGCCGTTGTCGAATGCACCCGCCTGCGCGCCGACTGCGGCATCGGTGTTGTTCTGGCCGAACTGCGATGCAGCGCGTCCCATCTGCGTACTGAAGTCATTTAGTGCTTGGCCAGTGGCGATCCCTTCCCGGTCGCCGCCGTAACTGCCGGAGACGCGCGCGCCGCTGCGAATGCTCGGCAAAATGTTCTGCGTCAGGTTGCGCGTGGCATCGGTCATCATGTTGCCGAACGCGGTATTGCTCTGGTTGATGCCCTTCTGAATAGCACCGGTCAGGTATGGATTCTCTGCCGGATTGCCATAGATCATGTTGGCGTACGCCGGAGACAAGTTGATGTCGTTCTGGCCGGGTGCGTTGATCTGCGCCGCCGACATGTTGCCCGTGTCCCCGATCTGCGCCGACTGCATTTGCGGTGCCAGCCATAATGAGCGCATCAGCTCGTTCGAGGTGCTGCGCATGTTGTTCAGATCCTGCCCGCCGTTATTCGCAAGGTACTGGTCTGCCGTGTTGCCGAACGCCGCCATGCCGGGATTCTGCGGCTTATCCAGCAAGCCGGTGATGCGACCAAGGATGCCGTTATCGGTCGTGAAATCCGATGCAGGATTGATTTGCACCTGCTGACCTTGGGCCATCCGGTCATTGATTGCTTGCTGCAGCCAAGCCTGACTGGTCGGGTCGGATGGAATGTCGATGCCGTATTTCTTCAGATGCTCGTTGTTGAGCATGCGGGCGTAATCGTCCGGCGTGCCGATACCCATTTGAGCCTGTACGCCAGGACGAAGAACGTTCTGTCCGTCACCATACAGGATGCCTTGCATGCGCGGATCGACCTCCGCCTTACTTGTCGAGGTCTGATCACCGGATTTCTTGTTGAGCATTGCGCCGCCAACTGTGGCAATGGCTGCCCCGCCTATCATTCCCCAAGTCATGGCAATTCCTTTACGGTAGCGTTATCGATTAAAGCAATTTCGTCGTAACTTTTTGCGATCACTTCTTCCTCGATCTTTTCCAATTCCGTCTCGTTGGTGATGTGGACGGTCGTCCAAAGCGTGTCTTCAAGCACCAAGACAACGCGCTTCGTTCCTACCGAAGAAACAAATGTGTAGGGCGCAGTGATTACCATCGGCCCTTCTTCTGTCAGCACTGCCACCTTGCCCTTTGTGATGAAGTTCAGGTGCGAGTGTTTGTGAATCTTCCCGATGATCCAGTGTCCGGCAGGCAAAGCCATTTCTCTTGCATACGCGCCGGGAGCGAAGATATGACGCAGTGGGAAGGTTTCATTGATGTCGCATTTTTCGATTTCGCCGGATTCCTGGGCCTTGAACATTGCCTCTTGGAGGGCGAATATCTTTTCCCTTATTTCCAGTCGCGAATAGTCGCCGGGGATTACCTCGCCATTGCCCACCGTGGCCGGCAGGTTATTGGCGTAATTGAGCAGATCGCTGCAAATCTGCTGCGCGATGTCTTGCGGCTCCATGTCCATTTTTCCCCCTTATCCGAGAAATACCCATGCCGAACCGCTGTAGCGATATACGCCCTTCCCGCTTCCAGGGTTCCAGTCGGTCCCGTCGGCGTACACCACGTCGCCCTCTGCGTACTTGTCCGGCTGCGCATGCAATACGGTCAGTCGGACAGCCTTCTGATCGGCAAGCATCACCTGCTGGATGCGCCGGAATTCGTTGCGCAGATATTCCGGCAGCTTGGCCGGGTCGGAGGGAGGATTTTGCGGAAAGTAGTCCATCAGAATGACTCCCCAAGATCTTCTATATCCATCGCGAATTCCTTGATGCGCAGCGGACCCTGTGCGACTGCCTCGAACTTGATGCCCAAGAAAGTGCCAGCCGTGAGGAAATCAACATACTTGCTGGTGCCGACGGTGAAATCCTGCGGAGTGCCCCAGTCGAGCGAGGATTCCATGTCATCTTGCGCGCCGACATAAACGCGAATCACGGTACCCGCCGGCGCATCGACCACCATGCGCACGCCCTTGCACAGTTTCACGCGGTTCTGACCGAGGCCGATTTCTTCGAAGTCCATGCCGGTGTGCTCGACATAGGCGGTCATGGGCGATCCGTTGAACGAGATGCCAGCATCAGCCAGATACAAGCCGGTATCCGTCGATGCCATCATCAGGCGTTTCGTGGTCTTGGAGTATTCGTCAGCGCCCCAGGTCTGATAGGCGTCGTTCCATACGTCAGTACGCGAATTCCACGTATCGACCGAGGTGACATTGATCACGCCGGCGTTCGCATGTGCGAGGTTCGGGATTTCGCGGATGCTCCAGGTGTTGTCCTTGTAGTTCCAGACCATCGCCTTGTTCGGCCATGTGTGACCGATCTCAGGGAAGCAGAACCACACCTCATTACGGTACTGATAGCTGACTGCGAAGCTCTTCTGCCGATTGTCGCTGTCCAGATTGTTGAACAGCCACCGGCGATTGACCTGATCAATGATCGACTGCGGGCCTTCTGCGCCCTGGTTCAGCACGATGTCGCCATCGGAGAAGACTGCATGCGCGCTAGCTCCATTGCGGGCAACAGGAGCCACGCAATTAACCGCCAACGCCCCGAACATGCGGGAAACGTTCTCGAATGCGTAGACATCTGATCCCCCGATGAGATGCATCGCGTAGGTCGAGTTTTCCTTGTAGACCATGAAGCGCTCGCCCAATTCAAGACCGTCAACGATGGCATCCGGGGTTTCCGACATCTTGCCCTCGACGCGCACGGCATCATTGGTTGCTGCCGGAACCCACGTCGCAGGCAGCGTGCCAGGATCGGCAGAGGCGGACACGCGCACCATGCTCTTGTAGTTCGTGCCGCTCTCGGTAATGTTCAGCGCCACCAATGCGCCATCAAACGACCGCATAACCTTGCATGTCGTGCTCGCCGGCCAGTTTGTCAGCTTGGCAAATGGCGTACCGGTATTCCCCGCCCAATACTGCGGATCGTCCACGCCATTGTTCAGGATCAGGATGTCGGACAGCGTGCAGCCGGTCCACTTGTCTGTTGCCGCGCCGGTGTAATTGCCGAGCGCCCGCGTGATGTCGGTGTGCGTCGTGTTCGCTACCGCATAAATCTTCTGCAAGCCGGCATAGACCTCATAAAGACCGTTTGCCGTGGTGTTCGTGAAAAACACGCCATAGGGTGCGACGGTCGGCGCTCCATGCGGCGCAGAGTGGCCGAGGAATTTCTCGGCATAGCCAGCATTGAAACGAACGTTATTCCCGCCCGTCCAAGCGAAAACCGGCTGCCCCGCGCTGGCAGGGACTGCAGGAACATCGACTTCTGCCGGATCGAGCATCAAGCCGATGTCGCCTACATTGCTGAATTTAACCCAGGCCATCAACGCTCCTTGCGCGGGGACTGCTTCCGCCGAAGTTCGGACGCATACGCATGCATGCAGTGATTGCGCTCGAAACAAAAAAGCCCGTCGATAACGGGCCTGATGTATTTCCAAGGGCGATGCGCTCGCAGCCGCCAAGCGCGCGCGCTCAACGTTTCATCCGGCCAGCCGCGAAACAGCGTGTTGATGAACTGATCGAGGCCAATCAGGACATTCAGCAGATAGGCTTTCATGCTCACCCCGGGATTACCCAAACAGCGGCTTGCGCCTGCATTGCGAGCGCCAGTGCTTGCGACAGCTCTTCTTTCGTCACCTCGACGGCACTGTTGTCATGCAATACCCAGGTGCAAGATGCCTGCCCGGTGATGTCGGCCACTTTCAGCGCACGCGACATTCGCCCTTGGCTGGTTTCGTCGCCGTCGAATACCTTGCCGTTCACCTCGACCGTGATTGCATCAACTACTGCCTGCCGTTGCGCCTTCAGTTCGTCGCGCGTTGGAGGTGGCGGTTCTGGCGCCACAAATGAGCCATCGACGTACAAATCGCCAATGTTTGCGGCCCCTGCTTCAACCAAGCCCGGCTTGAAGTCGAGCGATTCGACCTCGATGATGTTGAAGACCTTGCCGTCTACGATCTCTGCTGCGCGCATTACACAACTCCCCAAATTCGAAGTTCACCGCGAGCGCCAGCGCCCGATTGCGTTCCGGTCTGCGTAGCGCCGCCACCGCCGCCCGGCGCTGTGCCGTCGGTCCCATTGCTTGCGATTGACGCCGCGCCGCCATTACCACCTTGAATACTGGTTCCTGGATTGCGCAATGTTCCAGCTGCATTTACGCTGCCGCCAGCAGCACCCCCAAATACCGAATTACCAGAGTTGGCAGAAGCATCGTTTGACGGATTGCTGCCGCCCCAGACAGTTGATCGACCTGCTGTGTCAGCTGCGCTTGATTCGAAGCCGAAGCTGTTATTCCCAGAAGTACGCCCAATCAAGGTGGAATTTATCGCCCCACCAGCGGTGAAACTGGACGAGCCGGCGACAGTAAACAGGGATCCAATCGAAGTAGATCCGCCGACATTGCCGTTTGCAACGCCAGTCACAGCATTTCCGCCTGCGCCGATAGTCACCGTTTCGGTAGTCCCAACCACCGAGGCGGGGAGCATAAAATCCGCGCATCCGCCGCCAGCACCGCCCACTGAAAGCGTGGCGGTGTTGTTCGTGCGCTGACCGCTGCAGCCGCCACTCCAGGCACGGCCGCAGAAATAGTTATATCCCGGCGGTTTGGTGAATGTTCCTGACGTCGTAAAAGCACGATAAAACGGGTGAACGACGATTGTCTTGATCGCCGAGCCTTCGACGTACCATTTTCGGACCTCGCCGGGGTGCATCACATAACTCGTCAGGCCGTCGATGGTCTCGGAGCCGTTCGGATCGAGCGTCACATCGCCGGTGCCGCTGTTCTGGATGTAACCGGTTGCCTCGTCTCCAAGCGTGGCAGTGGCTGCGAATGCCAGGGTAAAGGTGCCGGAGCAATCAACCAGGTTCCCAACGTCCGCAAGGCCTACCGTGTCAGCGCCAGTGACTGAGCGCCGATCCATGATGCCGAGCAGCTCCCATGAGGCTGTGCCGTTTTGCGTGCGCAGGAAGTATTTCCTCGACGTGCCGGGCTGGGAAGGCAGAACGGTATTGAATGCAAGTGAGTCAATGTAGTTCTTGGTGGGCGAAAGCAGCCAGAACTTGTCCGTCGAAAGGTCGTAGCGCGCCAGATAAGCACGGCTTGCAACCAGATCCTGCGCCAACACTGCGCCGCCAGTGCAAGAAACAATCGTCTTCGCTCCAAGGCTTGAAACGTTCAGCGTCGGCGTCGTCGTCGCGTTCGTGTTGGCCGGTACCAGCAGCACCAGCATGCGGTCTTTATAGGCCGGGATTGCCGTTGACGGGTTCAGAACGTATGCATCCGCTGCGCCGCTATCCGTGGCAGTGACCAGCACCGAGCCAGTGAAACCGGCGAAGCTGTATTTGACCGCCGTCTTGATCGCGCGCAGATGGTACGCGCCGTACCTGACAATATCCGTCGCATCGACCGGGTTCGTGACAACCAGATCATTGATGCCGTAATTGACTGTTTCCTGTCCCATGTTCAGCCTGTGATGATGTTGGAGCGCCAGCCGTTGCCGGAGGATGGGTGATCGGTGACGAGACTTGTCAGCGCGTTCTTGCGACCTTCTTTGCGCTTGACCTTCGGGAGCAGCCTGTCATACCTGCTCTGCCAAACTGGAATGCGGTTGTCGTCCCTCAAGTACGGAGCAGCCTGCAGAAGTGAACCGTAGAGGTACAGGCCCGGATAAGCGGTCAACAGCGCATTCGTCGATGTCGAGGCCAGATCGAAGCCCTTGACCATGCGGAACACGGCTGAATACGTTGCATCGGACAGGTTCGGAAACTCGATGTTGTCGCCGTCGATGGTCCAGAATTGCGGCCGGCAGCGTGCGCCGCTGGCTGTGTTGTACGAAAGCCGGTGAGGCGGCTGATAGGTCAGCGGGATGTTGTCCTGACCCGAAATCACGAGTTCGAAGCTGATCGGCTCAATGAACCGGGATGGAAGCGCGATCGTGTTGGTGTTGATGGTCAGCGTTACCGACTCGTCCGATTCCATCTGCCGCATGTGCACGTCCGCATTGAGTTCGGACTCAGCCAGGGTGATGAAATCAGCCGCTTGCGACGACAGGCCGGAACGATGCAACCAATCTTGCAGCGACGTCACCAGCTCATCATAGGTAGACAGGGCCATTTTTACGCCTCAGCTTGTTGCTTGCGGGTGCGCGGAGCTTTCGCGGTCCGCTCCACCTTGATCGGCTCGACCTTCTCGCCCGGGAATGGCTCGTTCTCCCCCACCCAGCCGAGTTTGCGAAGGTGCTTTTCCTCGGCTGGATCGTAGGCATGCGTGAAGCCGTGCAGCTTACTTTTCATTCGCAGCATTTGGGTCCTCGCTTCCGCCCGGTTGGCGCAAAAGATATTGATGGAAGTTGCCGGGATAGGCCTCATCCTTAGTGTGGTGCGTCAGGTCGAGGTCGGGAACGATCCAGATTTGCCCGCATTTCTCATTCCAGTTGCGCGAGAATGCGTAGTCTTCGCCCCACCACACGCCCTTGTGCACGCCGTGATTGAACAGGTCAACCGTGAGCGTGCCCTCTTCCAGGTACTGAAGTTCCGGATAGTGGTACATGAACTTATTCACGCCCTCGCGGGTGATCTTCAGGAAGCCAGCCGGCACGCAATGCGCCAGCAATGCACCATCTGATCTCACCTGTGGCCGCTGATTGATGTCCGGTAGCAGTGAACCCATGTACTCCTCGGGCTCCTGCTTGAATCGGTAGGTGCCGGCCACCACATCGCCCGGTGTCTCGATCAGCGTCAGCAGATCCTGCGGCTTCCAGCTCAGGTCATGGTCGATGAAAACGATCACGTCAGCGCGTGCGTCTTGCGCCTTGCGCAGCATCATTGCCCGAGCGCGGGAGATGTACGGGCAGCCGATCGAGTTCGCCATGCCGTGCTCCCAGCCCGCCGCCTCGATGAGCGGCAAAGACGCCTCTAGGCTGTCGAGACACTGCTGATATGGTTTTGTGACTGTTGGAATGCAGAAGATTACTTTTTTCATGGAAGCCCTTCGCCCGACCCCGCCGAAGCAGGGCCAGGCATTGACGTTACACAGTCGCCCAGATGCCCAAACCAATGAATGTGTTCTGGATTTCCTGCAGAATCGCCAACTGCGTAGCACCGAAGGAGGCGCTTACCGATGCCGCGCTGGTGGCGTGAACCGCCGAGCTGTATGCGCGTTGAATGACGGGGACCGCGCCATAAAACGCGACCTTTTCGGAAGCCGACTGACCGATTTGCGCGCCGTCCGGGCTGTTGTAGGTGACTTGTTCATACGAAGCCATGATTTACTCCTTTGCAGAATGAGGAAACAGGGCCGAAGCCCTGTGAATTAGTTCGTGATCCGGCATGCCCACTGGGGACGCAGCGCCGCGAAGCCGTACAAGATGTCCAGACGCATCAGCAACTCGTCGTTGCGGATGTCCGAGCCCATCCAGACGCGCACGCTGATTCCGTCCTGAGTCCGGCGCACGCACTTGTGGGCGTCGTCCATCAGCGGCAAGTCAGCCGTGATGAACTGGAATGCCTCCTTGTGATACATCAGGTTCTGCAGGTACGAGGTCGAGGCGTTGCCGACGAAAGTCAGCGTCTGGCTGTTGAAGTCGGTCGTAGCCAGTGCGGTGCCGTCGGACTTCACGACATTTTTCCGCGCGCCAGACAGCACGATCGCCGGGGAAACGGTCGTGTATTGCGCGCCGATTGCTGTGATGGTGAACTGCTGCAGCGAGCTGTAAGCCGCTTTCGTCTCAGGATGGCAGGCATAGACGCCGGCGATGGTGAACACCTGGCCGACCTTCTGCGCGCTCACAGCGATGGTCGTATGCATGTCGATCAGGCTGTAGCTGCCGTCCGAGTTGGCAGTTCCGAGGCCGGTTGCATCCGTCGTGCCGGTCACGTCAGAACCGTTCGTCATGGTCCACATACGATCGTTCTCGTACCAATCGGCCATGGCGGTACGGCCCATCATGCCCTCGCGATACTGCTCCTTGATCTGCGAGGAGTCCTGGAACAAGCCTTTCAGACCATTGACCATGCCGCCCATCGTGACCGAATCGGCCATGATGAAGCGGTTGCCGTCCTTCGGTGCCAGGCACTGGTTCAACTTGGCGCGTGCAGCACCGACAGCCACCAAGTCGGTCGGCGGCGTTCCGGCGGTGCCGACGGTGTTGTAGGTGGCTTTGGTGCTGGCAGCAATGAAATCGGACTCGATACCGGAAATCAGCACAGAAATGGCCGGCTCGATGTAGTTCTTTGACAGATCATCGAACGCGGCATCGCTGTTCACCGACTGGATCAGTTCAGCAGAGTTGAAGCGCATATCAACGCCGTCCTGCGTCGCGACAGTGATGGTCTGCGTGATTTCGTTCTGATCTTGAACGTCCATGACGCGCGAACCTTGCCGGCGGGTGTACATGTTCGGCTCACGCACGCGCAGCGTAGAGCCAATCTTGCCCTTGCCGTTCTGCTTGAACGAGTCGTCATATTGACGATCCACGGTGCCGATGAATGCTGCCTTTTCGTGCAGGATGCGCAGTGACTCACGGGTCACCATGTCAACTACTTTGAATGTATTGCTCATGTTGGAAACTCCTATTTCCTACGGTTTTGAGAGGTGCGGCGGCGGTATTCGGCGAATTCGGCATCCGTCATCTTCGACGGGTCCTTTTTCACCGTTGCGTTGTTGCCTACCTTGGCTGCAGGCTTGGCCTGTGGCGTTGGCGGTGCCGCCGGGGTTGGTTTTTTGGCGATCTGGTCGTAAAGCTGTGCTTTGTGCAGAAGTTTTGCGAAGGCGGGATGCTTCAATGCCGTCTGTGCAATCACTTCTGCGGGGATTCCTTCAGCAACTCCGTAAGCTCTCAGTTGGTTGCTGCGGTCCGGCGACCAGCCGCTAATCTCGCGCGCGAAATAGGCCTCCGCGTCTTGAACTTGCTTGGCAAGGCTTTGCTGCTCATTCAATGCGTTTTGATGGCGTTTGTGTTCGAGTGCGTTTACTGCTTCGTCGCGCTTTGCTTGAAGCGCTTGTTTCTGGAGCATGATCCGCTGCACACCTGAAGGATCGCTGTCGATGTACTGCGCCAGATCGATCTTGTTGAGTTCGGCCAATTGGTCATCGATTGCGACGACTTTGGCGTAATCAGCGATGTACTGCTGCTGCTCCTGGCGATGCCGTTGCGCCTCAGCCTCGAAGGTGCGGCGCTGTTCGGCGAGTTCCTGCGTTTTGCGGGTGTAATCGCCGTGCATCATGCGTTCGGCTTTCAGCTTTTCAGCCGCGCTCTTGGGGAGTGCGAACTTTTTGCCGTCAACCTCTAACTCGTCGTTTTCTTCTTCGGATTGTTCCGCGTTACCGGAGTCCGAACTCAGAAGCGACTCGTCGTCCTGCGGTGCTTCGTTGGAGACTTCCGACTGACCCGCAGCCTGAGTGTTGTCCGGTGCGGCGTCCTGATTGGTCTGTACTTCATCAAACATGGGTTCACTCCCTGTCGGGTTGGTGGAATAAAAAAAGCCCGAACCTTTCGGAACGGGCTTTCGAAAAACTGAACTGGTTTGTGACTACATCAGCAGCAGATGCACGGCTGACTCGTCGTCGTCTTCTTGTCGCTGCTTCGCTGCCAGGGCAAGCTGGAGCAGCTTTGCGTGCAACTGGTCTTCCAGCGCTCGCTCATAAATTGCCTTTAACTCGATGTTTCTGCGGTCGAACTCGGCCTGCAGTTGGCGGCGCGCTGCCTCGTAGTCGAATGTTGGTATTACCTGCCGTTCTGCCTTGTCGGCCTGCTGCTCGACCACCGCGTTGATTGCACTCTCGACGCGCTTGGGGAGGATCCCAAGCTCTTCGCGCTGCCGGCGGCGATCTTCAGCGGTTCGGCGCGGCATGACCGAGTAGCCGCCGCCATACCAGACATTGGTCTGGGCAGCAGAGCCGGACATGCTGAAAGTGTCTCTGTCCTCAGTCCACGCAATGGTTGCAGACGCAGGCAGTGAGCCTGCGATCGATACCGTGTCATCCGCTTCGGTCCAAGCAGCAGAACCTGAAACGGTCAGCGCGCCAGCGATAGATGCAGTGTCGTTGACCTCCGTCCAGGCGATGGTTCCTGCATCTGTGAGGGTGCCAGCGATGGAAAAGCTATCGTCTGCCTCTGTCCAGCTTATCGTTCCTGTTGTACTGCTTGAGGCAGCCGCCGCATTACCGAGGCCAAGCGGTACTGTGCCAAGTGGCGAAAGCCCGAGCGCCATGATTTACTCCGGCCAGCCGGTTGTGTAGTCGTATGCCAATATGTCGGTCAGCGTTGCGCCTTCCGTGTTCGCAATCGCAGTCAGGTTTGCCTCGTGCACGTTCGAAGCCTCGCGGATGCCCTTTGCGCGGTCCCATAGAGCCTGATAACCGGCCACTTCCGTCTGCTCATCCGCCGTCCACTCGCGGGAGTAGTGAATCATGTTCAGCTCGTTCATGCGAGCGTTGCAGTTCGATTGCTTCCAGTCCGGCAGAAACGCATAAATCTTGAGCTTCGCGGTGAGCCGCAGATCGGGCAAAACCTGATTCGACAGGTAATTCTGAATTTCAGGCGTCATTTGTAGAACCCTGCCACTTGTCCGCCACCGGAGCGGTTGTAAGGTGTCGAGAAGGATGCGTCTGCTGTAGCTGGCAATGCGCCGTAGGTCGCACCCTTATCGGCCATCAAAATGTCACGGGAAGAGCCATTTGTTGATAACAGGCTGTGGCCGTAATGGGCCAGTCGCCGCAAGGCAATCGTCGAACTGTTGCTTTGGATGCATAGCCAGTAAATGCCGGGAGGCGTCCAGAATGGCGAGCCCATCGTCACAGAGCGGAATCCTGTCGTGCTGGCGTCGATCTGCGCCGCCGACGTGAATTCCGTGATCAGGTTCACAGGTCCGCCGGTCGATGGATCGACGTCATACAGGCCCATTCGAACTGCGCCACTCGCCACACCCGTCGTCACCTCTACCGACACCTGAGTAATTGGGCGCGTGTAGATATACTCGATAGGGATATAGAGCCTATTGCCGTTCGTCGTCGTGAACGTGGAAGCGTTGGAATCGTAGGTGACGCGAGTATTAAACGGCTGCCAGACGTCCGAATTTGAGCCGGTCAGGCTCAACGTTGACATCAGGCCGGAACGCGTGTTTGCAGTCGTCGCGGACAGCAAAATCTGAATATTCGCCGCAGTGTTGCCGAAGGAAAGCGCGGTCGGGTTCGCGGCGTTGTACGTTGTGCTGTTCCATGTCTTGAGGATCGCGGTGCGCGTCAGGACATTCGTTGAGAGGACCAGCGATCCATACCCGGCTTCGTACTTGCTGAGTGTCGCAAACGTGCTATCCGTGTACTCGCAAATCTCGTATTCGACGAACTTGGTGCCGCTCGTGCCGAATACATCGGTCGGCTGCGGCCAGCCGGAGACCGAGGCAAGCGTCAGCGTACTGGAGCCGCCCGTGCCGTTATGGGTGCAGCGTACTGCGTCTGCGTACATTATGCGTTCCCGCGAGTGATCGAAAACGAGGTGATCGACACCGCGACACCACTTGAAATCGATGTCGAGTTCAGGTTCAAGTCGGCTCCTGACGTGCCAACGGAGCCATCCAAGACATGTGTCGTGCCGTCTGCCTTGACGATGCGGAACCAGGTTGCCGTGCCAGATGCCGAGGCATTGACGTTGCTTGGCAGCGTTGGCGACAGCGAGCCGCTCGACGCGGAAGATGCGAATGGCGAACCAAGGGTGAATTCCGCTAGTAGGTTCGTTGCCGTGCCACCGGTTGCCGGGCGCGAACCGTCGTAAATCCTCAGCTTTGCGCCGTTACCGGCAAATGTCGTGATTGCGTCGAGCTGCGCATTGCGAAGCCCTGTTGCGTAGCCTGTTGTCATTGCTGCTGTTCTCCAAGGTCAACACGCGAGCCAGCCGGCCGCCCTTGCTCATCCCGCACCAGCACACGAGGCGCGCTGATGAAGCGCTTGAGTTCGTCCATCTGCATGGCAAGCGCCTGCATGCCGGACAACACTGGATCAGGCGGCGGCGGGATCGGTTCGCCGTTCTCGTCGAGGTCAGGTTCTTCCTGTTCGGCAGGCCCAGCCGGCTGCCTGTTCAGCAAGGCAAGCTCACGCTGGCCGGCGATATCCATTTCCTTGAGCCTGATCTTGACTGCGGCGTCAAACTCCATCTTTTCGCTCTCTGTCATCTCTCGCTGCTGTCCGTTGTCGATCACTGGCGGCGGCTGGATTTCCTTCATCGCCTTGAGCCGGTTCGTCTCGGCATTGAACATGTCGATCTGCAGCTTTTGCGCCTCAAGTGACTTGTCTTGCTGGATCGATTGCAATTGCTGCTGTAACTGTTGGTTCTGCTGCCCGACCTGCTGCAATTGCTGCTGTGCCTGCATCAGTTGCGGATTGTTGCCGCCACCGGTGAGCGCTTCCAGCTTCTTGCCGATGTCTTCAGCCCCTGGCCAATCCTGCGCCTTGGCGAGTTCCGGCCCGATCACCGGAGCTGCAGCCGGGAAGGCGCGCAGCAGCTCAGTCATGCCGTAGGCAGCTTCCTCGCGCTTGGTTTGGAAGCCCGGGCCAACGTCAACGGTCAGGTCGTACTTGCCTGCTGTGAGGTTGAAAACCTGCGCCATGCCGTCTTCATCCTGCGGAACCTGCCCAGGTTGCAGCGGCTGATTGATCGGCACGTTGGCCGGCTGCTTGTCCTCGCCCATCACGCGGATGATGCGTTTCTTGTTGTAGACCGACGGGATCAGGTCGATGATGATGCGGCCAGTGTGACGGATGGCACGCGCCTGGTTGTCGATAAAGTGGAACGTGCCGGTGTCAGCTTCGGTCTTGCGCGCATTGATCGCGCGTCCGCTCGTCTCGTTGCTCCTGGCCCCCAACGATGCATCGAATATGCCGATGATCGTCTTCATGTCGTCGGAAGCGTTCAGCGCCTCTTGGAGCGCACCAGCTGGCACACCGGCGAACGGCTGGCGCTGCGGCATAGGTGCGCCCTCAATCATGTCGTACTCGATGTACGGCACGGAATCAGTATTCGCGCGCGCCCACTTATCGGCATCGGTGTCGAACTGGCCGACAGCCCCAACAAATGGCATCTTCGGAGCAAGGGCGATCAACTCTGTCGTCGTGGTACGCCAGTAGTTGAAATTGCGCTGCGCGTCCTTGGCATCGCGGATCAGCGATTTCAGGACACGCTTGCCCTCGACGTTGATCATTTCGCCGTACACCGGCACGATCGGGATGTATTTCCCCGACCATTCCCGCTTGTCCAGCACTTCCACACCGTTCAGGACGTACTGACAGACCTTGTAACTCTTGGTCTCACGCTCGTCTGTCACGGTCACGCCGGATTGCTGCAACACTGCGCCATTCGTCACGGCTGCGGCTTCGGGATAGAGCGCCTCGATACCCTCAACCGGCGCGTCGAACCAATCCTTGCGAACCACGCGACCATCGGACAGCAGATAGAGCGTGCTGGGCTCTTCCCTGCGTCTCCAATACTCAGCAACGATGACCTTTTCGCCCTCCATCCATTCGGCGGGCATCTTGCTGTACGTGTCGCCGTCCCAATCGACCTTTTCTTTGCCCTTGTACTTGGCCTCGAAGACGCTCTTCTCCATCGAATCGACCACGAAAGCGCGATTCCAATTCGACGAATCAGCACCCACATCAGCCCAATCACCGAACACAGAGAACGGGTTATGAATCGGGTTGATCTGGATGTCCATGTCGAATGTGTCGTCATGGGCATACTCGACATCGACACGCCAATAGCCGAATCCACAGGACGCAGCGAAGTCCAGACCTGTGTCATAGGCAATATCCGCGCCGCTGGTGTACTCGATATTGCGAATCAGCCCGTTGATCACGTCCGCTGTCTTCGGGTCGGCCTGATCGTCGGCAGGATGAACCTTGATCGCTGGCTTGTTCTGCCGGCCATCGTTGACAACCTGGCGGATGAACGTCGGCATGCGATTGAACGTCATACACGGGCGCTGCTCGGCCTCACGCTTGTCCTTGACGGAATCAGGCCACTGTTTGCCCAGACGTGCGAACTCCAGATCATCAAGCCCAGCCTCGCGGTTTTCCTTCTCGGCAGCCTGGCAGAGCTTGAAATCCTCGTGTGCTTCCTTGAGGATCGTCTCGTCGTCGCTCAATGAGTCGTCTTTTTTGTCGTCGTCGTAGGCCATAAATGAAAAAAGCCGCTCTAGGCGGCTCTTGCAATCTTTGTCGTCAGGGTCACCCCATCCATCCGCTTGCTACGATGCGGCGCTCTGTTTTCTGCCTCGGCTTCGGCACATCCTTCACGAACTCAAGCCCACGCCCGATCAATGTGAACACGTCAACGGCATCATCATGCTTACCGGCTGGAAACTTGAGCAGCTGCCCCATAACGTGGGCCTTCCAGGGCGCATGCTTAGGGAAAAACACCTTGCCCATGCTTGCGCGGGCTTGGATTGATCGTCCGCGCGCTGTCTTGTCTGCAATACTCGCCAGCCATTCAATGCGGCAGTAAGCATTGCGCTCCTGCATGCGCTTCATCATGAACGGTTCGACGCTTCGCCGAATTGGGCCGGACTCACCGAACCAGCAGCGCGGCTTGTGCTGCAGGACCAGATCGCACTTGCGCTCGATCCATTCGTCTGCTGCCGTTTGGCCGTACCACCAATCCAACACATAAATGTTCGAGTTCTGATCGACGCCGACAACGCCATGTTCTGTGTAGTCGCCGCCGCCTTCTGTGACTGCATAGTCACTGGCTGCGTAAATGTTCAGGTTTTCCGGTGCATCCTCGTACTCGCCGAACCACTCAGCCTTGAAGTAATCGCCGTCCTCTGCTGCTGGTTGCTGCTGATAGAGCGCATTCCACGCGCGCACGTCCATCTTTGCGACGGCAACCATGTCATCGGTGAACCACTCGGGCCAGAGACGCTCTCCAGTCTTGCGGCCTAATGGATCGTTCGGCATGGCCTCCATCGCCAGCTCGATCACATGCCAGCGATCGCGCTCCCGATCGAGAATTCGCCCGCCAAGATCATCTTCATGCCAACGGGTCATGACAACGATTTGCCGCGCTCCAGGCTTCAAGCGGGTCAGCAGATCATTGACATACCAATCCCAAGCCTTTTCACGGCTGCGCTCGCTGTCTGCGTCTTCGCGGCTCTTTACCGGGTCGTCAATGATGGCTAGATCAGCACGGCGGCCAGTAATCGAGCCGCCAACGCCAGCGACAAAGTATTCGCCACCCTTCGTGTTGTCCCAGCGCCCAGCAGCTTGCGAGTCGTCAGAGAGCGATATGCCGAAGAGATTGCTGTAATCGACACCGGCAACAATGTTTCGCACCCTGCGACCGAACCGCTCGGCCAATTCTTGCGTGTGGCTGGCGGCAATCACGCTCATGGCTGGATTGCGCCCCATGAACCATGCGGGGAAGATGACGCTTGTGTAGGTACTCTTTGCAGATCCAGGCGGCATGCAGACCATCAGCCGCTCGATCTCGCCGCGCTCAATGGCTTCCAGACTTCCCATCAGCAGCTTGTGATGCGCTGCCGGGCAGAACCCTAGATCGAGGTAGTCAATGAAGCTGGCCAGACTCACCCGCGCTTGCCTGCGCTGGAGTAGAGTCTGCGCCGCTTCCTGCTGCGATAGCTGCGAGTTCATCATCCGTCAGTTCTTTCGCGCTGCGTTTGACCGTCATATTGATATTGGCTTCAGCCTTACCCCAGCCACGGTCTAGCAGGGCTTGGGCTGCACTCACTTTGGCAGATGCGCCGCCCTCGCGAAGTACATCAACGAGTGCGTTCACGGCTTCTTGTGTGAAGCTGCGCGCCAATTCCCGGACATTCTTTACGTCTTCCGGAAGTTTCGGTCGTCCGCCAGGGTTGCCGGATTGGCCGGGCTTGAAAGCGGTTTTAGGTGCCTTTCTGTCTGTTTTGGGTTTGTTCTCAGACATTCACATTCCGGAGTTCTTTCGATTGTTCCGGCCTCGTTAAAGGGGGTCGTAATTAAGATGCGCGGTGCTTTTCCGCGTGGCGCTGATGGGGCGGATGTTGCCTTGCCGATAGTTCGTTACTATTTAGCATCATCACTCCAAAGCAATCTCGTACGTGGCGGCGAAGATATCTGGCTTGCAGGGGTACAACTCGCCTTTTACGCCTTGGATGATGTAGTCGCCGAAGTTAGCCCGATGTGTACCCTCAAGCGTTTCGATTAGCGCATAGTCAGGGCCACCTCTCCATCGCCCATCTTCGTTGTGCGTCGTCACTGCGTTGGCCGTGCGTGCATCCAAAAACCAATCAGGCATAGACTCAAGACCAAGCCTGAACGCCTCAACCACCACCGGCTTTTTTCTGAATTTCGCCATGATGGCTCCAAATGAGTTGCCCGCCGCCCCTATCGGTGGAGCGTGCAGGCTTGCGCCGTAGCGCGGAAATTGGTGCCATCGGGATGGAATCGAACCTCCGACCGCTCGCTTACAAGGCGAGTGCTCTACCAACTAAGCTACGACGGCAATACATCCGGCGATCAACCCGGACGACCTCTTTCGAGGGTTTCAAGTCCCAAGTGGGAAATTGGTGATAGCGGCGGGAGTTGAACCCGCTTCAGCTTTCGCTTACCGGGCATGTCTCAGCCCAGCATTTCCCCTTTCGGGCGCTATCGTAAATGGTTGACGGCCAGCCGAACCGGTATCCAAACAAGGGAGGGAATCTGGATAACGGTTCAGCAGCGCCATCAAGGGAGCCGCCTATACTCGGCCAAGTCTATTTACCGCCGGGAGTTCCCAACGGATAGGCGACTCTCTTCATAGCGCGATTACTGGCCGCCAGTACAGCAGCAGCCAGAATATCCACATTGGATAGGTCATGATGCTCGCCTAAATGCACGAGCCTCACCCGGCGGCACCTCGACGCCATTAACCATCACCGGGAATTCGCCGTCATTCATGAACAGGGTGAATCCCTCCAGTAAATCGACGGTCGGGAGCGCCGTTTCGGGTTTGTGGTGGATCACGCGGAACGTTTTCCCGGCCAGCTTGTTCTCGCCAGTGGGCATGGTGCCGGTTAGCTCGCGGCGGATTGCTTCGTTTGTGGTACGCATTGTTACCTCCACGGAGAAGCCAGCGGCGCTTTAGTGCGCAGCGCTCGCCAGCTTACATATTTAATAGTACTTTGTGCATGACACGTTTACCACCACTAAATTGTCATGACACTCGATAATCTTTGTTCGCCTTTCCACACATTCCAGCATTAACAACGGCGGCATTTACCCAAACCTTTGCGCCGCTCTCCAATCGTCTGATATGCCCCCTCCGTAAATGCTCCCTTGGAGAGTGGCGCTCAGAAATGCCAGCCGAACCGCCACGATTTACCGTCTTTGTTGTTTCAATACTTAATACGTGGTAGGTATCGAAAGGAAATGGTGCTTTCAGCTTTGTTTTCCCTTTCTTCCTCTCGATACGGTCAACCTTCACGTTAGAGCACTGAATAGCACTCAAAAATGTAAGCAGTGCCCCCATTTCATCCGCATAGTCTTCAATAGGGATGCGAGGATCTGCGAAATTGGCGATTATTTTTGCGTAGCCATCTCTCAGGTTATTCCTATCTAAATACCCTATTGAGGGTAATGCGCATTCCGGCATTGGAGTCCACTCCTGGTCTTTGTCAATCCAGATAACCGGAGTCACAACGATTCCAAATTCTTCCTCCCGCGCCAGAACAAGCCGCTTTGACGATAACAAGCCAGGATTGGAAACTCCTGCGCTTTTGTCGGCAAAATACTCCAGCGCAATTACCGGAAAAGGCAAACGTAATGGCTCATTCTCGTCAATTCCCCGATACTGCCTGTCTTCGAATAACCTGCCTGTATAGGGCAGAATGAATTTTCTCGAACGCCCTATCAGATCAACAACATTCCATATGGGGGAAAGGTCTTCTGCGTACTCTCGGCCCACACTCTCGGGAATATTCACATATGCAGAAAATGCTTTCATGACTTGGCGGCAAAAATTGGTTTCTTGCATCATTTCCCCGGCTTGAACAAGAGAACTTCGTTAAAAACCTCTTCGACATACTCCCTGTCGCCATACTTAAACGCCAACTCAATTGCCGCATAGACCTTCACGTGGTCTTTCAAAGGGCAATCCTCAATCGCCTCTGACATGGCAGTAATTGCCGTGTTAATTGCGGCGGTTTCCTGTGCCACGTCCTCGCCAATGTCCTTTTTGCTTGGGTACAGATAACCCATTTCACCCTCCAAACATTGCAAAATTGAGCTGCTCATAAATCCACAAAAGTCGCTGCGAGAATACTTGCCGTGGAATGCCTAACACTGCCGCCTTTACCTTCTGTGGCCGGCGGTCAAGATATTCCAGGGAGAGCACACTCTTAAATGCTGGTGCCAGCCGTTCAATTTCATCGTTCAATCGCTTTATATCCTCCGGCATCTCGGAATATGTGTCAGTACTCCGATTGCTGTTATCCACGCGCTCAGTTGCGAATGCGGACTGACCAGGATAACCTGATGCGAGCTTGTCCTCGTGCCATGCCGCCCATTCGCACAACAGTTCTTTGATTCGATCAAGGCAACCGCGCTCACACTTTTTAATTTCGATCACTTTGTCATCCTCCCTTTTGCTCTAGCCACCCTCTTAGCCTCTTCCCTGCGCGCCCTCTCGCTTGGGTACTCAAAACTGTCGGCTGGATCGCCGTAGTAACGTTTCGGTAACGCTCTCGATTCCTCGCCGTTGTGCCGGCCTCCGGCGATGTGTGTTGCGTACAGCTCTTCCTTAGTTATCGGCTTTTCGCTCATCTCCCATCCTCGCGTTTTGAGACGTTTTTTCTCTTACCCATACGCAACCATTACCCGCATCAAATGAACGCAGCCAGCGGGCTATAAATGGCGTTTCCGGGCATTCCAGCGGCGAGCTTTCCGGCGCTCGAAGATGCCAGCCAGCCCGAACCCGGCGAACAGCAGGATGATGGTTCCCACCCACGCGAATACGCCGCCCCAGATCGGCGCTGTGATCCACCACCAAGACCAATCGATAAAGCCGGTCAGCTTCAGGACGATAAACACGATGGCCAGCATGCCGCCAAATCCGATACCGCCGCTTGATTCCTTTTCTGTCGCCATTTCACTTTCCTTTCTCTGTGTCAACGTTGTACGGCTCTGCAAACCACTCTCGTCTGAACTGCCAATTACCGCGTGCGCTGCTTATCGTCTTTGCGGTTGCAACCCGGTTCGCTAGGGATAGCAGTAACTTTGCAATCACGTTCCTCATGTACCCTCCGCTCTAGTGCCACAAAAAGCTTGTCCTCGATTCGTTCCTTGTGCCCCGGCCGGCCGAATCTCTCCAGCGAGTCGATTGTCTGCAGCAGGTGTCGAACGCAGCAATCGACGCAGCGCATGTCAAGTGCTCGTGAGGTGATTGAGTCGGCTGCCATTTGGCAGACCTTGCAGCAAATATCCGGATCGATCATCATTTTTCCCTCCCTGTTTGGTTTCAAACCTGCTCTACCGAATGCACCAGGCGCAGCGTTCTTGATGCGGCCTCTGCGCCCATCTGCTTGATTGCGAGAATCGGCTTGTCAGCGCCCAGCCGCATGACACGCTCCGCCTGCTTTGCATCTCCTATCAGCATGGGCGGCTCGGTGTGTGCATAGCCGCTCTTGCTGTTCGATGCCTCGGATATGCCGATCAGGACGGGCGGGTATTCCGGCGTCTCGCTGCGCATCCGGTAGCCGCGATACCGGTTCACGAACTCGTTGCGCACGAACGGCCATTCGTCCTCACCTTTCGTGCCAAGCTGCACCCAGCCACCCATTTCGGAAATCACCCGATGGATCAGCGCATCGTCGAAGACCACCGAACGGTAATTGCCGACACAGCGGACGGCGCGATCTACCTTCGCCCAAGCTTGCAGGGCTGAGTCCTGCGTGGAACCTTGGAGCATCTTCACCACGTCGGCGATCTTCGGCATGAACTGGCCGGTGTCGGGATTGCGGGCATGGTCCCAAAGTGCTTTTTCCACGGCGGCGAAGTCGAATTGCTCCAGGCCCTGCCAGTACAGCATCTGAACGCCCTCTGACAGCTCTTTGCCGTAGTAGTCCGCAACGGCCGTTAAGGTCTTCAGGAACGGGACGAAATCAGTTTGCTTGTTCACTTTGCATCCTTTCGATGAGTCGTTGCGCTGCTGCAGCTGTGGCTTGCCCGGCTTTGCCGAGTTGAGTGGATTGCGGTTGCGGTGAAGCGCGAGCATTAGCCTCGGCCTTCAATGGATACACGTCCGTCCAGCCGTTCACGGTCGATTTGTCCAGCACGGCGGCTATGTCTTGCCCGGCGGCTTTGAGCTTCTCAAGTTCGATAATCAAGAGTTCAACAGCTCTGGCGGTTGGCTCTTTGCGCTTCTTTTTGCGCATCTCTAGGTATCCATTCCATGCATCCACTGGCATCCAGTCGGGGAGCGAGGAAGAAGGTTGCGCGGCCTTGACGCGCTTATGATGGTTACCTGACGGTTCTATTGATGGTTCTATGATGGTTATGGGTGCAACGGTTGCAGGGGTGGGGTGCAACGGTTGCAGGGGTGGGGGTGCAGATTTTGCAGGGGTAGGGTGCAACGGTTGCAGGGGTGCAGATTTTGCAGGGGTGCAGAATTTGCAGGGGTCTAGGTGATAAACCGTGCTGCGTCCTGGACGCACGTTGCGCTTAACTGCCCCAATAGATTCCAAGTCGGCAATGTGGTTAAACACGCTACGCTCACTCATGCTGCACTTCTTGGTAAGCATGGATATGGATGGATAGCACTCCCCTTGGTCGTTTGCGTTGTCGCAGAGTGCAAGCAAGACCAGCTTGCAACCGGAAGGCAAGTCTGATTTCCACGCTAGAGTCATAAGTGCGATGCTCACAGTTTCCCCGTCCCTGTTTGTGCAGCTTTCAATTCTTTGAACTTGCGCTTGTACTCAGCCTTGATGGCCTTCAGTTCGTCGATCGTCCACTTGCGCGGCGTCTGGTCTGCCTCAAGTGCTTCGACGGCTTCCAGGCCGATCCTGGCGATCAGGCCGATGCGGTAATCGACGGCCCTGCCAGCTCCATAGCGGTTGTCTTGTTTGCTTTGTGCGTGCACGTTGCGTTCGTCAAAACGGAGGTGGGGAGCTGATCCGGTGCTGCGGTAATGGCCGGCATCCACGTTGTTGCCTGACCAGTCCAGGGGCTTACCGCTGGAGATGCATGGATGACCGGCCAATTGGTCGCGCAACCTAATAAATTTGTTGAACTCAATCTGCGCTTCACGCATCCAATCGGAGCGAGTCTTGATTGCTTCCTTGCGCACCTTGAGTTCCTTGCGTTCAGCCTTGGCCTTGACCTCTTCTTCAGCACGGAGCTTGTCCTTCGATAGGATGATTGCGCACCCGATAGAGCATGCTTGCTGCATGGGGCGAGCAGGGATGAACTTGTCGCCACAAGCTTTGTTCTTGCATTTTTTGTGCTTAGGGGTGCGCATTTTTGATCAGAATTTGTAATCAAAGCCAACGTTGAGGATCTTGCGCATGCGATCAAACGAAATCCCGATGTTCTCGTGGATGGAAACAAGGAACGACGCGCTAGGGAACTGGGTTCCATTTCGCAGCTTGCTGATGGCCGACGGCGAGACTTCCAGCATGCGAGACAATGCGGAGTCATTCTTCAGATAGCACTCTGCTAGGCAAATATCGAGCAGGCTGTTCACCTCTTTGAGGTTTGCCTTCTGTGCGGGTTTTTGCTTGGATGTGCGCGTCATTTCTTTCCCCTTTCAGTCGTCAATTAACTGCAACTGCCTCAAAACGAACACTTCATTTACCGGGTCGGTGATGATGTCTGCCGGCTGCACGGGCTTCATGTCTGATCCCATCAAGATTCCACGCGCCTGAAACATTTTCATTAGCGTGTCTTCCATCGGCTCACCGCTTGCCGCTGCCCTCACCTGCAGGTATTCACCGAAACTCACGCGGGCCTCGACCGTGCGCATGCTTATGCCTTTTGATCGGCAAGCATGGCCTCAAGGATCGTGAGCTGAGACTGCATCGCTAACCACTGGCTGGCGAAACTGTTGCCTACTGCTTGTTCGAATGCGGGGATGTACTTGGCCGGCATGTCGCGACGTGGGCGTCCTTTTTCGTCGGTGTCGCCTTTTGCGAGATAGTCGGCAAGGTGAGACGGACGCATGCCGGTTCTCTCGGCGAGACTCGCCTGGGTCATGTTCTTGATCTGCCGGTTCTCCCATCCGAAGATGACGGCATCGCGGTACGTGAGGATTTCTTTGATGTTCGCGATTGAGACGACGGAAGGTGCATTGGTGCGTGTGTGGAGCTTTACTTGTGTGTTCATGGTGTCGATTTGGAAATTTAATTAAGTGCCCTGTGACATTCCCATTGGGGCGTTAGGTAAAATTTTTTGCATCGACGCAATCAACCAAAAACACGTCATGCAAAAGTTCCTGCAACTGCGCTTACAACTGACCTTGGTCAAAAACTCGAATCCAGGCGGAAAAAAATGCGGCCCTGTGTGAGCGACCGCACAACTTCCGGGGAGAAAACTCTATGAAATCGTTTCTTGCTTCTTCTTGCGGCGAACGGTGCGCCTGCCTATAACAAGTTCCTCATGCAGCTCGAAGAGACGCCTTCCAATCTCAAAGGAAGGACTCTTGCCCCTCTTGCCGTGCAAGTAGGCGTTGATTGTTGATTGCCTGCATGGAACCAAGTCAGCCAACCTCTGCTGAGTCATTCCAGTCGAGAGCAGATCGGAAACTATTATTTGCATGTTCATGGAAACAATTATCACGTATGTGTTTGATCAAGTCAACACGTATGTGATCTCACGTATGTGTTTTCGTAGAAACACCAACGTGATTGCATAATCTATTACATTCGTGATATGGACACGCTTGCAAAACGCCTGATATGGGCGCGAGAAAAAAAGGGGATGACTCAGTCCCAGTTGGCGGATGCTGCCAAGGTTTCCCAATCAACAATCGGGAATCTTGAGGCCGGGATTAGGCAGACAAGCCGAAAGGTTGCGGTTATAGCCGATGTGCTTGGAATAGATGCTCTCTGGCTTTCGGAGGGCGGCACACGTTCACCGGAGGGGAAGGCTATAGAGCGGAGAAACGTTGAGCCAAAGAAAGAGGTCGAGGGGGAACCGGCTCACAAAATCGCACTAGAAAGATTTCAGCGAATAGCTGCCATATATTGGCAATTGCCCGACTCGGGGCAAATGAGCATTCTTCGCATGGCGGAAAATGTCCGAAAGAGCGCCAAGACGAATGCTACCGACGAGCAACAAGAGGCTCGGGGGAAACAAGTGTAAGGTGGGAATCCTTGCGAGGGTTGTCCCTGACGGAATCCTTAACAAACCCGACCGTTTCTATCAGATTTTCATCCGCCATTTCAGGGGCATACTTCGCTAACTCTTTCAGCAGTTTTTCCCGTTCCCGCCGCGTCAGCATATGCCCTCCTTTGTTAGGCCAGTCTATTGCCTCAGACTAATACATCCCCTACTTATGTAGGCGATTTCTTACAAAGATTTTACAAACTCTCTGTTATACCTCTATAGACAACACTTGTATTGATGCAGTTGCACGGGGTATCTATCCCGAGAACATGTAACTGGGTGTAAACACAGTGTACAGCAGGTTACACGGGAAGACTACACCATAAAGACCTAGTTTTAGAGCAAGAAAAGCGGGTATAGTTTCGCCACCGTGGTGTTATTGTATGGCATGGTGGATTCCTACACTAGGGGGCATGAGCTTTCGAAACATTGCCCCGTCAAATATCCGCTTTCCAGATAAGCTGAAAGAGCAGATAGACAAATCGTGCGAAATAACCCGACGCTCCATGAACTCTGAAGTTATTTTCGCCGTGGAATCATATTATGCGGATGCAGAGAAATATAAGAACATCAGGAATTTCAGCACTGGCGATCTGTTGGAAGAACTGATTCGTCGCATAGGGGCTGAAGGATTGACCATCCAGGTCACCAGAAAGCAACAAGAAGAGCCGCCGGAAAGTCGGTAAATGCGACATACTACGCGGCAAGATTTGCGGCGAAATGCCGCTTAGGCGCATCGGCACGCCTGGTTGCCGAACTGGGAGAACAAAATGAAGAAATACTTTGTAATGGCGGCCGCCCTGGCCGCATTTTCCATGTCAGCGCAAGCGGCCTGCTATGGTAGTGGATCGTCGTATAACTGCATGGATAACAGTGGCAACTCATACAACGTGAATCGATACGGCAACACCACAACCGTCTACGGCAGCAACCCGTCTACCGGCAGCACCTGGACTCAGAATTCCTCGACCTACGGCAACACGACATATAACTATGGAACCGCATCCAATGGCAACTCATGGAGCGGCACAACCAGCACATACGGCGGCGTGACAACCAATCAAGGTGTTGATAGTCGGGGCAACTTCTACAGCAAGACTTGCACGGTCTACGGTTGCAACTAAACCCTCCGCTCGTCGCGGGCGGGGCATCAAAGACCGCGACGAGCGGCGAATGTGTAGAAGAGAATGATATTGTCTAAGCAAGAAACAATCACGATTACCGAGTTGGGGGATTTCCTCGACGGCATTCACGCTAAACAGGTATGCCCTTTTTGCAGTTGCGATACATGGCACGTGCCAACAAACCCGGAAAGCCCCCAAGAGGTAATAGTGGAAAACGGGAAATGGTCAGCAATCTGCGTACGCTGCGGCTTTATCCGAGAGCACAGCATAGATTTATTCAGGGAATGGAGGGACAAGGAAAGTGAGTAAAGGAAGTAACCTTCTCCCGTTCACAAATAAGACTGGCTATACTGGAACCAATAACCTGCCACCACCACCAACTGATATGGAAGCCAGAGTCGCAAAACTTGAAGCCATCGCAGAGAAGACTGCCGAGCGATTGACGACGCTCGAACGGGATGTGGCCGTGATTAAGTCGAACTACTCGACCAAGGCTGATGTCGCCGAGGCCAAGAACAGCGTCATTATGTGGGTGGTCAGCGCCATTCTACTGGCGCAGTTACTGCCCGCCATATTGAAGAAGTTTGGCCTTTAATGGAATCCATGATGGATGGCTGTTTGCGCTCCATCGAGGAAAAGCTGGATACGAAGTTCGCCCAGTTTGAATCCAATATCCACAAGGGAACTGCCGAGACAATCAAGTGGGTTGTCGGTACGGCCATCGCTATGGGCGTGATCGGCATTACCATCATGACCTTCGTCTTGAACAACGCCATCCCGAAGGCTCCCACCGCCCAGCCTGCCCCGATCATTATCCAGGTTCCAAGTACACCACCGGCGTCAGACATGAAGAAATAGCAAGGCCGCCTCCGGGCGGCTTTTTAATTTCCGCAACGATCCCGCCCAGTGCGGGATTTTTTTCGCCCCTATCTATCCACCCTACTCCCGAGCAATTCGGAGTGTGGAAATTTTTTCGCACCTTGAATCACGTTTGTGTTGACTTATTAAAACACGTTTGTGATAATGAACTCATCGACGCAGCACACAGCAACAAGTGCAGCGGATAACCAGGAGGGATGAGAGATGAGCACACAACTATTCGCAAGACCGGCAGTGCAACGTCAATGGCACGCAGAAGCAATGCGGCAAGACGCGATTAACAGCGAGGCAAAAGAGGCAGCACGCCACATCAAGTCAACGCTGTCACTCAACGCCCGCAACCTGTCTGCAGTAAGCGAGGCAATGCAGGATCAGATCGGGCAAGAGGAAATGCAGATGATTCTCGAATGTCTGGAGCGCGGAAACGATGGATTGCTTGGGCTGGTTGTGATCTTGAGCGCGGTGAAGGAAGCAGCGATTTACGAAGTGGCGGAATACCACGCGATTAAGGTGATTGAGGAACATGGCACGGCTGTTTTGAACTACTGACTCTCCTCCATGGTGCTGCCATGTGCAGCCGTCTCCTCCACGAAACGGAGGGCTAACAAGTCATGGGCGGCGTGGAAACGCAGACACGCTGAAAGAAGCTCAAGCATTGTGGCAGGAAGTATCGAACGGCTTTCTAGATAAGCCAAGTAGGCCGCGAGAATCCATGCAAGCGGGAGTAGCGCCCAGCCCCATGACTTGTTGGTGAAGAGCCAGCTCTCCTTATACGGTGCCAGAAGCGCGAAAGCGTAACCCGATTCTGGCTAGCCCTCGCCTCGACAACGAGGGTCAACACAGAAGCGGCATCGAAGCATAGCAAGCGATGCTAGGGCCAAAGTATGCGGAGGATTCGCGATTAATCCGCAAAGGATAACCCGACCGCTATCGAGCGGTGAGCCGGATTGCAACCATCTGGCGATGCTGTTTCTGTGTTGGTGGCGGAAGAAGTAGCGGTCACATCTGGGCTTAGAGCGAAGCCGTGCGCACGGAGCGTATCCCCCCGGATTCATCCCGTAGTCCGCCAGGATCGCAACCTAAAGCCAACACCTAAAGCCCCTCCGGGTAAGAGAGGGGCAACACGAAAGCGACCTGCTTAGGAGACGTGAGACATCTCCGAAGTACGTGCTGTGCGGGCAGGTTGCTTTCGTGTGAGGGAGGATGACATGACACAACAGACAACGCAGGTGCAGCAGATTCAGCGGATTGTGGCGGCACTGGCAGCACGGTTCCCGATGGTCTGGTGTTCCCAGTGTGGGAGGGGATTCGGGCCGGGTAACAGTGGATTTTCGCACTGCAGGGATCACGGACATTTGACGGTAGTGGAGGATTGAGATGAGCGAGATGCAGCTTGGGGAAAGAATTATCACATTGCGTGAAATCGCCGGTCTGAATAGATCTGAGCTGGCTCGCATGATGGGAGTTACCCCGCAAGCCATTCAAAAATGGGAGGCTGGCGGAGGTCTGCGTGTTGAGAGGCTGCAGGAGTTGGCTGATGCGTTGAACTGCACGCTAGATGACCTAATTTCCAGCGAAGGGCCAAAGCAGATCGTTATGACTGAGAAAAAACAGATTCCCCCAAGTCGGTTGGCAGATCAGTTCGTTGTGCGTTTTCCAGAAGGCATGCGCGACAAGATTGCTGAGGCGGCAAAAGCTAACAATCGCAGTATGAATGCCGAGATTGTTGCGCGTCTCGAATCTTCATCAACGGGCCTTAGTGTTCGGGATCACTTTGCAGCGATGGCGCTGGCCCCACTGATCGCATCTGGATCATGGACTGTTGGAAGTGGGCCTAGCGCAGAGAACGAAATTCTGGCTGCTGCCGCTTACGCTGTCGCCGACGCCATGCTCATAGAGCGCAACAAATAACTAACCAATTCAAGGAGGCAACATGAACATCGAGATGATCAAACGCGCTGTCGCAATTTTCCCCAAGGCTGATTACCTGGACCCGACGGCAGTGCGTCACAACCGTCGCCAGTGGCTCAAGGCTGCTGAATTCCTCCGCAATGCTCCAGGTGGCAGCCGCTGGGTTCTCGACAAGCAGGTAACGAAGCAATGACTCGCACACCGACATGCTTGATGGGGAAGATCATGAGGCTGTGGAGGTGGATAAGGAGGCGATTGTGAGTGGAGCGGACTGGCAGCAACAGCAAGAGCAGGACGAGTTGAGTTTTTACCTGTGGTCGTCACTGAGCAATCTACGCGACTACTTATCGGCAGAAGTGTTTGAGGCAGCAGAACGGGAACTTGGATTTAACAATAGGCGCAACCGAAACGAGGGAAATTATGCAGACCATGGACGTGTACAAGAAGATTGCCGCAGTGTCGGCAAAAATGGCTCAGGATGGAATAAGCAAGAGTCGAAACAATCAACAGCAGGGCTACAAGTTTCGCGGCATTGATGACGTGTATAACGCCCTCGCCCCTGTTTTGGCCGAGAACCAGCTTGTGATTCTCCCGCGTGTACTGTCCCGCGACGTTGCAGAGCGCACAACCGCCAAGGGTGGTGTTCTCTTCTATGTGACCGTAGAAGCAGAGTTCGACATTGTTTCCGCGTCGGATGGATCAAGGCACACGATCAAGACCTACGGCGAGGCGATGGATAGCGCAGACAAGGCGACCAATAAAGCCATGTCTGCCGCCTACAAATACGCTGCCATGCAAACTTTTTGCATTCCGACCGAGGGCGATAACGACGCCGACGCGAACACACACGAAGTCGCACCGCGTCAAGCGCGACCGCAGCAACCTCCGCAGGATCGTGTTGATGGACCAGAACCAGATGCGGAAATCATTGCGCAGATGAATGCTGCGAAGGACGTTACAGGCTTGACCAAAGTAATGAACTCCCTCTCGCAAGATCAAAAGCGCCTCTATGCGGGGCATTTCAACGCAAAAATGCAAGAGCTCAAAAAGGGGTAATTCATGGCATCAGTCAACAAAGTAATTCTCGTGGGCAACCTTGGACGCGATCCGGAAACCCGATACATGCCGAATGGAGATGCAGTTACCAACATCACCCTCGCCACCACGGAAAGCTGGAAAGATAAGAACAGCGGCGAGAAGAAAGAGCTGACCGAGTGGCATCGCTGCACCTTCTACCGGAAGCTTGCCGAGGTCGTCGGCCAGTACTTGAAGAAGGGTTCGCAAGTCTATGTCGAAGGCAAGCTTACAACGCGCAAATGGACCGACAAAGACGGCGTAGAGCGCTACACGACAGAGATCATTGCTGACAGCATGCAGATGCTGGGCAGCGGACCCAAGCAGGATAACGGCGCACAACAGCCAAGGCAGCGGCAAGACTATCAGGATCAGGAGTTCTCTACGCCTGAGCGGTTTGTAAATTCGGACGTGCCATTTTGAGGTGAACCATGGAAATCGTTCTCTATCGTGGGGCGAAGGAAATAATCGCCGAGTTGCACGTCGATCCGGAGACTGGCGAGATCGGAGCGGATTACCCGCTTGATCTACTCGTTAAACGCAATCCACTTGGCTGCGCTGGCTTCTACTTGCACACGCAGGCACAGGTAAAGATGGTCAAGGATCACATCGATGCAATGCGGAAGAAGCTGGCGTCAATGGAGCGCAATGCCGAACGCGTGAAGGAATCTCTCAAGTCCACCATGCAATTGACTGGAACGACGGCGATTGAATCTCCTGATGCGACGTTCAAGGTCAAGCTTTACAAGGAACGCGATAAGAGCGTGGAGGTTTGGGACGAGAAGCAGCTTCCACAAGACTACTTGCGCGAAATTCCGGCCAAATACGAACCAGACAAGGCGCTGATCAATCGAGCACTGGAAGAAGGATACGAAGTTCCTGGTGCGCGAATCGTGGCAAAGGACAGGATCGAAATCAAATGATTACCGATCAACAAGCCGAAAACGCATTGGATTATCTGCGAACCAACGCATCGAAGGCAGCCAAGGCCAAGGCGGAACGCGTCTATTTGGAAGAGTACAGAAAGACCGTGAAATCCAACGAGATGCAGAAGCACCTGGAGAAGCCGCTGGCCGCCCAAGAGCGCGAAGCCTACGCAAGCGAAGAGTACAAAGCCCACCTCGACGCCATGCGCGAAGCAATCGAAAAGGACGAGTACAACCGCTGGGGCATGGTCGCAGCACAAGCAACACTGGACGCCTGGAGAACAGAAAACGCCAACAGGCGCGGCGAGATGAAACTAGGTTAGCACAGGCGATCACCGGCCCCAATAGCGGGGCCAAACACAGAAGGATGGGGAGACGAGATGAACGAACAGATGAAGCAAGTGCTGGAAGTGGCGAGGTCATACGTCAAATTGCAGAACGATGCCGAAGGAATGTTTGAGGGATTTGGCGGACGCAAGCCACGGCCAAGCGATGACGATTTGCGCAAGGTTGATGAGGCTATCGCCCTCCTATCTCAGCAAGCGGCAGAGCCAGCCGCCGCAGCGGGAGTGGAGCCGGTTATCAATGATCGACTGTCAGAAATCCGCTCAATTCTCGACGATACGCAGGTTGAGTACCACGACCAAGGGATGGGCTGCGGCTTGGAGGATCGAGGGATTACTGACCGATACGAGGCAATGCGCTATGGATGGGATGAGGCAATTGATCGCATGCACGATGAAATCATCAAGCATGCCATTGACGCAATTGACGAACTTCTCGCATCCACTCCCGCAGAAGCGCAAGCAGCGCCGGTAGACGGCCTTTCGTTCGAGCAGATAGAGGATGCCTTCCCGGAAGATCAAGACTATCGCATCGAAGATGACAGGACTGGCGAAATCATCGTCACGCCGAAATGGCTGCATGCATTTGCTCGAAATATTGCCGCCCTCTCCCAACAGCCAGCAGTACGGGTGCCGGAAGAGGATGTAACTGCCACCGCCATGAGGCAAGTAGCCGAAGAGCATGCGCACGGTTTGGCGTTGGCATTGGAATGCATATTGGGAGACCATGAGTCAAGAGTTAGCAGTCGGTGGTACGAATCCTCGCTAGATAAGCTGTCAGCCTACCGCGAGGCGATGAACGCAATCCACGAGCGAGAAAGCCCGACGTTCATGGGCGAGCCGTTTTTACCAAAGGATCAGCCCAGCTGGATTCGCAACGCTAAACCACCGATAGCTGACGACGCCGCACGCGCCGCACAGGAGAAAGCATGAAACGCCAACAACACACACTCATGAAGTATGACCCAGCAACCGGTGAGGAACGCCCCTACCCGTCGAATGCCGCCGACTGGCGCGAATGGCACGGACTGTCGGCGTGGCTTTTCAACCCATGGACAGGCGAAAAGCGCGACGTGCGCGACATCGGGAGCGATGTGCATGGTCTGCTGATAATCCCTCCTGGTGAGTCTGTTTATGCCGAATCTAAGCCACGCTTGAGCAGGGAGAAATTGTTCAAAGCAGCCGAAGATGCAGATTTCGTGCGCATAAAAACATGCTGTGAAGGCGTGTCGCTCAAGGTCTGCTCGACTGACGAATGGCGCGGCGATCTTGGAGGACTTGCTGCGAAGATCATTGAGGCCAGCCATGACCACTAACCACCAAGACGCGCTTCTGGAAAACGCGCATGGCGTGCAGATTTTGGAAAGCGTGAAGTTCTATAACCACTACGGTGCAGCAAATGCCACCTGCGAATGCGGCTGCGAATTGATCGTCGCTCCGAAACTATTCCATGCCGATCATAAGAAAGGCGACCCTGTAATGGTGTGTGGCGATCATGGAGTCCACGCATATAGATTTCTCGACCTTGTTCCAGGAAAACAGCCGAAGGGGAGCGCTCAGATATGACTAACCACCAAGACGCGCTTCGCATGGCGCTGGAAGCGATGGAAGAAGCGGCCCGAGTAATTGAGGCTTTGAAGCCAGCGGAATACGGGAACGGAACGATTGTCCGCCTGCGTCGAGCGCACGCCGCCCTCTCTGCTCCCTTGCCGAAGGAGGCGCTGGAGGATCAGGAGGAGATGCGCGAGTCACTCCGGGAGGCTGTTGCAGGCTCCCTGAACTCTACTTATGTTTGTGGTCGTGTTTGGTCAGCATGGCAGGTCGGCACTATGACTGAGGACGATTTCGTCCCATTTTCTGACTGCGAAGAAGCGATTGACGCTGTGGTTGATGCGGCCATTACAGCCATCCGCTCCCTTCAAGCGCAAGAGAAAGGCGGCAATCTATGACCTGCGAATACGTGAGAGAACACTACGGGGTGCCCGCCGAGATCGGCAGGCGCGTCACGGTTAATGGCAAGCCGGGAATCATCGCGGAGGATCGCGGCCACTACATCGGCGTGAACTTTGACTCCGACAAGCCTGGCGTGGTTTTCAACTGCCACCCTACCAGCAATGTCGAGTACGGCGATATGGGCTCAGTGCGCAAGCTGAGCAAGTATCAAGCACGGTACATGCGCTTTCTTGAATACGGCGATGGCTTTGATTCGTTTGTCGAATTTTGCCGGTGGGACGCAGCACCAGAACGGAGCTGGAACCGTGGATATTAACCAATCACTGGAGCCAGCGACCACGCAAACAGCGCAAGACAAGGAGCAAGGATCATGACTGACGCAGTGCGCAGGGAGTTTGAAGAGTGGCAGGGATCAAAGCGACAATCGCCGCACTTCTCCGTTCGAGCTTCCGCCGAAGACGCTTGGGAGGCTTATCAAGCAGGCAGAGCAGCGACAGAGGAAAAGCTCCGCGACTACAACAGCGCAGGCGACATCCTCGCAGAGATCACCGGCTGCTATGACCAAAGTGTCGCGCTTTGGGAGCTGGCTGATCGAGTGCGGGAGATGTACGGGCAACTGAATCGCCAGAACAAAAAGCTGCAGCAGTCCCTCGCCTACGCAGAGGGTCAGGCATCAGAGTACCGCGCCAGATATGACGCGCAAACGAACGGGATTCGCCGTGTCATGGCGGAACTGGCGGAGGCGCAGAAGGATGGCGAACGGTTGGATTGGCTGGACGAGGTGAACCGCAAGGCAAACGAACGCAACGGGACGGTATATGGCTGGAGGTTCGACATCAACCACAATCGTGCAGCACTGATGGACCACAACTGGCCTGCGCTCTCCATCCGCGCCGCCATCGATGCCGCAATAAACAAGGGAGCAGAGAATGTCTGAAGTCACGCTGAAAATGAACGTCGAGCAGGCGCATGCAATCGTTTCGCTGCTTGATTTGGCCGTGCGCATCAACATGTGCCAGTTCGGCGAATTTGAACAATGGGCGCGCATGGGCATCATCAAGCATCGCGATGGCCGGGAACTGAACTATGACGAACTGGAGACGCTAGAAGGAACACTTAGGTACGTTTCCAGCATATTCGGCTTTCCGTCAAACGCCAATTTCGGAATCGGGTCGCCGCATGTCAGCAAGGACGCCCATCGCGGCTACGAAATCAAGAAGGTGCTGGATAAGGCGCTTGCAGTACACCGAGACCCGAACCCGACGGGCCTTCGCGGCGTGAACTATGACGGTCTGATAGTGCGCTATACGACCGAACCAGCGCCGACGGCAACGATTACGGGAGCAGATAAGAACGGGCAAAAGGCCCAGTCTCAGGAATCGCATCATGCAGTACCCAGTAATGAGTCCAGCGGCGCAAGCGATCCACCGCTCTCGCTGGGCTGGTCAAGTGGAGTGGCCGAAGGTTGATCCATGCGAGGGCTGCCCACTGCTTAGTAAGTGCGAGGATTCGCCGGAGGAGTCAGGTATCGAACCTTATCTTCTCTGGCTGCTAGAGGTGAATATGGAAGCTGAACGGATTGAGAAGGAAGGAGATTGAGATGAGCGCGGTAATCAAGCCAAGATACATCACTCTTTCTGAGTGGGCATCAGCGATGTTTTCAAAGGTGCCTCACCAGAATACTCTTTTGAAATGGGTTCATGAAGG
>Ga0207649_10000257_pt1 | contig 42401 bp, 38 predicted proteins | sample KBSC43metaG_FD_184317 | JGI IMG/M metagenome (GOLD analysis project Ga0207649, IMG submission 184317) | Corn rhizosphere microbial communities from Kellogg Biological Station, Michigan, USA - KBS C4-3 metaG (SPAdes) (version 2) | ecosystem: Host-associated > Plants > Roots > Rhizosphere > Soil ... | reverse complement strand
CCACGTCTGGGTTCTCGCTGTGGGGTTGGTGCTGTCGGTTGCGTTGATGGGCGCGGCGGCGAATTTCATCGCCAATATTCTCGACCGGCACCGCTGGATCGGATATGCGGGGCTTATTCTCGTGGTCTATGTTGCCTGCTCGATGATCTGGCACGGCGGCAATTCCGTGGTCGACGCGGTGACTTGAACTCCTGAGGTCCGGGGGAATGCAGCGAAGATTTTTGTTCGTCGCGCTGGCCGTGACGGCTGTCATCCTGCACGGATCGCTTTATCCGTACGACTTCCACGTTCCGCCGGACTCCGCCGGCCCGCTCATGGCGCTGGTGCGAAGCTGGGGAGCGCGGCCCGATAGTTTCGGCGAGATGCTCGCGAACATTCTGCTGTATGTACCGTTCGGCTTATTCACGGCACTGGCCATTGGCGGGCGCCAGCGGCTGCTTATCGTGACCTTGCTGGGCCTTGTGCTCTCTACGACCGTCGAACTCGCGCAATTCTACGATGCCGGCCGCATCACCAGCCTGACGGATGTCTGCCTTAATACGTTCGGCACGGCGCTTGGTGCGTTGGCGGCAATCGCCGCTCGCATTCCGTTTGGTCTGCCGGTGTTCAAAGCGCCGTTGGCGCGGCCTGTGCCGTTCATCCTTTTGATCGCAATGTTCGGTTATCGCCTGTATCCGTATGTGCCGACCGTCGATCTGCACAAATATTGGCACAGCGTGAAGCCGCTCCTGTTTCACCCAGCCATCGGTTCGCTCGACATATTCCGATATTTCGCGCTCTGGCTCACGATCTGCTTCCTGACGACGGATGCCGTGGGCCGTGCGCGGTCGTGGTTTTTTATCTTGTGTGTTGGCGCGGTCGTGTTTGCGGGCAAGATCGGGATCGTCAATCAGGCGCTGTCGCTTGCCGAAGTTATCGGCGCGGCGTTGGCGGTTCTGCTTTGGCTGGCAGTGCTGCAACGCATGTCGCGGGCGGCAGTCATCGTCGCGCTGGTCCTTTGTGCGATGATCATACTTGTGCGGCTTGAGCCCTTCGCGTTCCAGGCAATTCCCGAACGCTTCGGCTGGTTGCCGTTCCGGGGCTTTTTGAACGGATCGCTCGCCGTCAACGTGCAGTCTTTGTTCGAAAAAGCGTTTCTATACGGAAGCCTGGTGTGGATCGCCGGCAGAGCGGGGATGAATTTGCGGGCCGCAACCATCGCCGTCGCCTTGCTGGTCCTGATGACGAGCATTGTGGAAATCTTCCTGCCGGGACGCTCGGCTGAGATCACCGACACGCTCATAGCGCTTCTGATGGGCGTGATTTTCATCGCCCTGGCGGGAACCGCTTACGTCGCCGATCGCGGATCGTCGCGTTCGAGACAAAACGTCAAACGATCTTCACCAGCACAGCCGTCGCGTCGTCGCTTTTCTTGAAGCGCGGGTATTTGCGCCCTTCGGGGTCGGCATTCTCGATCTCGCGGATTTCGTTGTAGAGCGCGCGCAAGCCTTTGGACGATGCGGCTTCGAGCAAACCGTCCGCATCGTAGCGGTCATAGTCGCTGGCGAGCGCGAGGAATCCGTCCGAGACCAGCAGGACGCGAGTGTCGCGCGGAGCAGCAAAAGCGAGGCTTTGCGCATAATCGGCGCAGCGCACATCGGGGCTGAAGGCCCAGCTTCCCTCCACCGTGTTGACGCGATTGCGCGCCGCCCTGAGCGCGGGGAGATATTCGGCGCGGTTCACACCGGCCGCAGGCGCGAGATTGCGGGCGGCGGCGAGTTTGACGACACGTGCTGCTTCGGCGGCGCGCTTGTCGAGCGCATCGCCGACGATACGGGCGGGTTCGCCCGGTGCTTTCACCAACGCCGCGCAATCGCCGAACCACAAGGCTTCAATGCCGTTCTTCCGCGCGGAAACGAACATCGTCGAGGCGAAGGGGATTTCGTAGGTCTCGGCGGGCGGGCGCCGGCGCAGTTCGAGGAATTGCTTTTCGGCATCGGCTGCCGCGCGGCGCAGGATCTCACGCGGGGAAAGATTTGGGGCTTCGTGCAGGATCAAGCCTTCGGCGCCTCGGCGGGCGATCCAGGCGGCGTCGCTGTCGACCGGCAATATCTGTTCGCCCAAGCCGGTTGCGCCGTCGAACACGGCGGCGAGCGTTTCGGAATGACAGAACGCATCGTCATTGGGCTTTGCCGGGTTGCCCGGCAGGCTCAGCATGTCGAGAACGTCGAACATCAATAGGCGGTCGCCTGCACCACAGCCTTCAGGCGTTCGGCGAGCGAGAATTCGTCGTCGGTGAAATCGGAGTCGATCCACCAATCCTCGACTTCGGCGAGGATGCGGCCCACCAGCGGGCCTTCCGGCACGCCCGCGTTCATCACCTCGCGGCCCGTCAGCGGGAATTCGGGGCGATCCCACGCATCGGCGACGGCGAGCAATGCGCGCCACTGGACGGCATTTGAATCTTTTGGATCTTCGGCCCAGCGCAGGGTCGCGCGATCTTTAAAGGCTTTGGGACCGAGACGATAAAGAAGTTTGCGCACTTCCTTGATCGAGAGATAGGAGACGATCCTGTCTTTCCCTCCCAAGACGTCTTCGAGGCGCGTGCGGTCGGCGTTGGAGAGCTTGAAGCGGTCGGCAACCGCATTGGCGCTTGTCGCGTCGGGGAGAAGCGATGCGAGACGCAGAATCGGATCGGGCGTGAAGAAATTGTTGGCGTCGATCTGCGCGAGACGTTCGAGACGCGGGATCAGGAGATTGCCGGGCAGGATCTCGCCAAGGATGCCGGACGAGGCCATCAAACGCAGCACCGGCACGGGATTCTCGGCTTCGAGCAGGCGCAGCATTTCCTTTGAAATACGTTCGCCAGAGAGTTGGGCGATGCCGGCCTTTTCGGCGGCGGCGGCGTGCAAAGCATCCTTGTCGATCTCGCCCCTGCCGTACCAGGCGTGGAAGCGGAACAGGCGCAGGATGCGCAGGTAATCTTCGCGGATGCGCGTCGTCGCGTCGCCGACGAAGCGCACCCTGCCCGCTTCGAGATCGGCGATGCCGCCGAAATAATCGAAGATCTCGCCATCGGCCGAGGCATAGAGTGCGTTCATCGTGAAATCGCGCCGCGCGGCGTCTTCCTTCCAATCGGTGGTGAAAGCGACCGTGGCTCTGCGTCCGTCGGTGGCGACGTCGCGGCGCAGGGTCGTCACTTCGAAGGATTTGCCGTTCGCAATCGCCGTGACCGTGCCGTGTTCGATGCCGGTGGGGACGGCCCCCAGTTTTGCGGCCTGCAAGCGTTTGATCACTTCATCGGGGGTGAGCGGTGTGGCGATGTCGACGTCGTTCACCGATTGACGCAGCAGCGCATTGCGCACGGCGCCCCCGACGAAACGCGCGTCGCCGCCGAGCGCGTTCATCATGCTTTGCGTTTCCGGGGCGCGCATCCAGCTTTCGAATTTGGGATCGAGGCGTTTCATCTCACGGATTCTTCTCGATGTGCCCGGGGACGATCTTCCCGTCCACCACATGGGGCGGAATATACACCCCTTTGGTGCTGTCGCCTTCCGTCAAGCCGAGCACGAGGAAGCTCAGGATCACCAGCGAAAGACCGGCGATGAACAAGGGCGTCCAGGGTGTTTGCGGGCGCACCGCGTTGGGGCGCCAGCGCAGCAGAAGCAGGTAAAGCCCATAAAGCGCGAAGGGCAGAAGAAAGAGCGCCAGCCGCGTAAGCACAATGCGGATCATCGCGAAAACCGTTCGGCGAAATTGACGACCATGGCGGCGGTCGCTCCCCAGATGCGATGGCCCGCATAGTGATAGGTATAATAAGTGCGCTTGTGGCCCTGCCATTGGCCGTGGCCCTGCTCGCGGTTCTTCGCGTCCAGCAGGAAGGCGAGCGGGACTTCGAAGATGCGTTCGACTTCCGCCGCGCCGGGGCGCAGCGCGAAACCTTCGCTCAGCACGCCCACCACGGGCAGGATCGCGTAACCGCTGCCGGTTTCATAAGTGTCGAGGAAGCCCGCGACGGTGACGAAAGTCGGTTCGATACCGGTCTCTTCATGGGTTTCGCGCAAGGCGGTTTGCACGAGAGAGACATCGGTGTCGTCGGCGCGGCCGCCGGGGAAACTTACCTGGCCTGCGTGGCGTGTGAGGTGGCGGCTGCGTTCGGTGAACAGCACGCGCGGCGTGGTGCCTGATATGATGGGCATCAGCACGGCAGCGGGTTGAAGCTGACGTTCCTCTTTCGGCCGCATCGAGGGATTGAGATCGAAATCGCCGCGTTTGGGAATGAGCGGAAGCGGCGGCGCCTCCTTCAACAGGGCCGAACGCAATGAATCGATTTCGCCGAGTTCGAGCTCGGCGATCAGGTGATGGGGTGGCGTCTCGTGAACGTTCATTCGGGCTTGCCGATCGCGAAGAACCTGCCCTCGCTCCAGACGCCGAGGCGATCGCCCTTTTCTTCCGGCACGGCGATGTCGGCCATCTGGTAGAACACCGCGCGCGCGATGCGCGCTTCGAGGCCTTTGCGGACGTGAACGTAGGGCGCGGGCTCCTGCGTTTGCGGATCGGTTTCGACGCGGACGGGATTTTCGGCGCTGGCGATCACTTCGTCGCCGACATTGGTGGTGAAGCGCAGGCGTTGATCCTTCCCCTCGCCTTCCACATCCATCAGAACGGCCAGGAACGGCGCGTCGTCCACCGTGATGCGCATCTTCTCCGCCGGCGTGACGAGAACGTAACCGTCGGGGTCTTTGCGCAGGATAGTCGAGAACAGGCGCACCAGCTCGCGACGGCCGATGGGGCTGCCCTGATGATACCAGGTGCCGTCGCGCGCGATCCGCATGTCGATCTCGCCGCAATGGGCGGGGTTCCATTTCTCCACCGGCGGCAGCTTGCGGCCCGCGGCGGTTTCCCGCTGCAGGCTCGCCAATCCGAGTGGTAAATCCTGTGTCATCATTCCGCCGAACTTGCCTAAGACCTTGTTTTCCACGCCTCACGGCGTTGTGCGGGTGTCGCGGTTGCGCGTTACCATGCCAGATGCGACATAGCGAGCAGGCCCCTTATGGTAGGCTTGGGGGCCAGAACCGGCAAGAATCGCGGACCATGAGCGAAACATTGACCTCCGAACCGTTGAAAGGGCCCGCCGTTGCGGACGCCGAACGTACCGCCGCCACATTCGCGCGCGTGCGCGAAGGCATCGGGCGCACGATCTTCGGCCAGCGCGAGGTGATCGACCAATCGCTGATCACGCTTCTGTCGGGCGGACACGGCTTGCTGATCGGCGTGCCGGGATTGGCCAAGACGCGGCTGGTGGAAGCGCTGGGCGTGGTGCTGGGCCTCGACTGGAAGCGCATCCAGTTCACGCCGGATTTGATGCCGGCGGACATCATAGGCTTGGAAGTGCTGGATGACGCGAACGGCACGCGCGAATTCCGATTCATTCGCGGGCCGGTGTTCGCACAGTTGCTGATGGCGGACGAAATCAACCGCGCCTCTCCGCGCACGCAATCGGCATTGCTTCAGGCGATGCAGGAACGCCATGTGACAGTGGCGGGTGCGCGCAACGATTTGCCCAAGCCGTTTCATGTCATCGCGACGCAAAATCCGCTGGAGCAGGAAGGCACCTATCCGCTGCCCGAAGCGCAGCTCGACCGTTTCCTTTTGCAGATCGACGTCGGCTATCCGGATGAAGACGCCGAACGCAAGATGCTGCTCGCCACCACCTTCGGCGAAGAGGACGGAATCTCGACCATCTGCGGACCGAACGATCTGATCGAAGCGCAGAAGATCGTGCGCCGTTTGCCGGTGGGCGAGAAGGTTGTCGATGCGATTTTGAAGCTCGTACGGTCTGCGCGGCCGGGCGAGACGAATGCGGGGGACTTGCGCGACTTCATCGCGTGGGGCCCGGGACCGCGCGCGAGCCAGGCCTTCATGCTGGCGGTGCGCGCACGCGCGCTGCTCGACGGACGCTTTGCACCCAGCGTGGAAGACGTGATCGCGCTGGCGCATCCCGTTCTCAAACATCGCATGGCGCTGAATTTCACGGCGCGCGCGGAGGGCACCACGATCACGGGCGTCATCGACCGCTTATGCCAGAGCCTCTGACGGATCGGGTTTCGCAATCTTCCATCCTGCGCGGAAAGGCGGAGCGGGCCGCAGGCGCCTTGCCGCCCCTGCTCGTCGCCGCCGAACGGTTGGCTTCGACCGTGGCGCTTGGCGTGCATGGACGGCGCAAAGCGGGCATGGGCGAAACGTTCTGGCAATTCCGCCGCTATCGCCAGGAAGATCCGGCCAGCGCCATCGACTGGCGGCAATCGGCGAAATCGCAACACCTATTCGTGCGCGAGCGCGAATGGGAAGCGGCGGAAGCCGTCTGGTTCTGGCGCGACGGATCGGCGGGGATGCGGTTTTCATCCGACGCGCAGATAGAGACCAAGGTGGAGCGCGCCAGTTTGCTGGCGCTGGCGTTGTCGTCGCTGCTGGTGCGCGGCGGAGAACGCATCGCGCTTCTGGGCGAAGGGCGTTTGCCGTCGAGCGGGCGGGCGACGCTTAATCGGATCGGGCATTTGCTGGTGGAGCAGCTTTCGGACGATGCGCTGCCGCCGGACGCGCGAATGACGCGCAACGGGCATTTCGTGTGGCTGAGCGATTTCCTTTCGCCGCTCCCCGAAATCGAGAAAGTGTTGCGGCGTCTGGCGAGCAACGGGTTGCACGCCCATCTCGTTCACATCGTCGATCCGGCGGAAGAGGATTTTCCGTTCACTGGCCGCACGCGGTTCGAGACGGTGGACGGGGGCCTGAAGGAAATCTTTGGGCGCGCGGAAAGCGTGCGCGGAGAATATCGCGCCCGGTTCAAGGCGCATTCGGACAGCATTTCCGATCTGGCGCGGCGGTTGGGTTTTTTCTATCTCACCCATCGCACCGATCACCGGCCGGAACTTGCTCTGGTCGCGCTTTATGCGGCGCTGGGCGGGCCGCGCGCGATGCTCGGGCCGGGGTGAGACGATGAGCTGGCTCGGCAATATCAGTTTCGGTGCGCCGCTTGTTCTGGCCGCACTCGCAGCCCTGCCGGTGATCTTCTGGCTGTTGCGGGTGACGCCGCCTGTGCCGCGTCGCGTGGTGTTTCCGCCGCTGCGGTTGCTGCTGGGACTTTCCGCGACGGAAGAGACGCCCGCGCGCACGCCGCTGTGGCTGCTGCTGTTCAGGTTGCTGATTGCGGCGCTGGTGATTTTCGCGCTGGCGGAACCGATGATCGGGGAAACCAAGACGGCGCGCGCGACGGGACCGCTGGTGCTGTTCGTCGACAACGACTGGATGGCCGCCCATGACTGGAAAGCGCGCGACGACGCGATGACCGAAGCGTTGCGCGCGGCCGCGCGGGACGGGCGGCCGGTCGCTATCGTGGCAACGGCGGATGCGACGCAAAACATTTCCCTGTTGAATGCGGGACAGGCGGCGCGTTCCGCGCACAGCATGGTGCCACAAGCCTGGGCACCCAACCGGATGGCGGCCCTGTCGGCGTTGAAGAAAGTGAAGTTCGCGTCGAAGCCCGATATCGTTTGGTTGAGCGACGGGCTCGATCACAACGATCAGCAGGCGGTGGCCGCGGGACTTTCGACAATCGGCAATCTCACCGTGATGGCGGATGGGCCGGGGCAAGGCGCGATGGCGCTGCTGCCGCCGCAGAACGGAACGGATGGATTCACGGTGAAGGGCGACCGTCTTTCGTCGTTGAGCGAACGCACCGTCGAGATCGAGGCGCTGGGACAGCATTCGGAAGTGTTGTCGACGGCGCATATGGCTTTCGCGCGCGGCAAGACGGAAAGCTCCGTCAAACTTCCCCTGCCATTGGAGATGCGCAACCGGACGGCGCGTATCGTGGTGGCCAATGAAAATTCCGCGGGCTCGGTGCAGCTTCTCGATGCGAGCAATCGCAGGCGCTCGGTGGGGCTGGTGTCGGCCAGCAGTTCGGAGAACCAGCAGCCGCTTCTTTCCGACGTGTTCTATCTGCAGCGCGCGCTTTCGCCTTATGCGGACCTGACCAAAGGCTCCATCGACACGGCGCTGTCGCGCGGGGTTTCGGTGCTGATGCTGGCCGATATCGGCAAGATAACCGGTTCCGATCACGACAAGGTGGCGAAGTTCGTGGAGAGCGGCGGCGTGCTGGTGCGGTTTGCGGGCGCGCGCATGACCGATGGGGCCGACGATCTTGTTCCCGTACGCTTGCGCGGCGGCGGGCGTTATCTCGACGGCGCGCTCGCCTGGGCGGAGCCGCAGCATCTGGCGCCGTTCCCCGACGCAAGCCCGTTCAACGGAATCTCCATTCCGGGCGAAGTGACGATCTCGCGGCAGATCTTGGCTGAGCCTTCGGTGGAACTAGGGCCGCGCACCTGGGCGCGACTGGCGGACGGCACGCCGCTTGTGACGGCGGCGCAGCGCGGCAAGGGATGGATCGTTCTGTTTCATGTGACGGCGAGCCCTGCCTGGTCTTCGCTGCCGCTGTCGGGGCTTTATGTCGACATGCTGCGGCGTTTGCTGGAACTGGCGAACGGATCGCGACCTGCGGCGGTGGGCGCGAACGTTTCGCTGGCGCCTGCGCAGGTGCTGGACGGGTTCGGACGCTTGCAGAAAGCGCCCGCGGACGCGTTTCCGTTGCGCGGCAACCAAATCGGGAAAGTGAAACCATCGGCCACGCATCCGCCGGGCTATTACGGCAGCGAAGGGGCGGAAGTGGCGCTGAATGCGGTGGGCGGCGATTTCTCATTTGACCCGCTAGATCTTCCAGGACAGCACATCGAATATTATGCGGCGAGCAACGCGCTTTCGCTGGGCGCGCCGTTGCTGGCGATTGCGTTCGCGCTGCTGCTGATCGACGCTTTCGTTTCGCTTTGGTTGCGCGGGCTGTTGACGGTGCCGCGCGGAATGCTGGCGCGGGCGGCGCCGGTGTTGCTGTTTTTCGTTCTGCTTGTGCCGCAGGCGCGCGCGGACGATTCGTTCGACATGAAGGCGGCGCTCGACACGCGGCTGGCTTATGTGAAGACGGGATTGTCCGACGTCGACAATATGAGTCACGCGGGGCTTGTAGGGCTCGACGTGGCGTTGACGCAGCGCACATCCTACGAACCCCAAGACCCGATGGGTGTGGATCTGGAGAAGGACGATCTCAGCTTCTTTCCCCTGCTCTACTGGCCGATGGACCCGCGCGAGAAGGATCTGTCGCCGCACGTCATCTCCAAGCTGACCGAATATATGAAGAACGGCGGCACGATCCTGTTCGATACGCGCGACCTGACATTGGGCGCGGTGCGGGGGCCGCAATCGCCGGGCGAACAGACGTTGCGGCGGATCGCGGCAAAGCTCGACTTGCCGCCGCTTGAACCCATTCCGCCGGACCATGTGCTGACGAAAGCGTTTTATCTGCTGCAGAGTTTTCCCGGGCGTTGGGACGGCGGGAAGGTTTGGGTGGAGAAACTTCCGCCTGCCGATCCCGATGCGGGGCCCTCGCCTGCGCGGGGCGGTGACGGCGTTTCGCCTGTTATCATCGGCGGCAATGACTGGGCGGCGGCGTGGGCTGTCGATCAGCAGGGGCGGCCGCTGGTGGCGGTGGTGCCGGGCGGCGAGCACCAGCGCGAGATGGCGTATCGGTTTGGCGTGAACGTGGTGATGTATGCGTTCACGGGCAATTACAAAACCGATCAGGTGCATGTGCCCGCCCTTCTCGAACGGCTTGGGCAATGATCTACAGCTCCATATTGGGATATGCTGTCGACTTCGCGCCGCATGTGCCGATGTGGCTGCTGTGGGCGTTTGGCGGGCTTGCCGTTCTCATCACGCTCTATGCGTTCCTGCAACGTGCGCGCGGAGCATGGGCGCGGGGAATCGCGTTTGCGATCGTGCTGCTCGCGCTGGCCAATCCGCTGATCGTGCATGAGACGCGCGAACCGCTTTCCGATGTGGTGGCGCTTGTCATCGACAAATCGCAGAGCATGGGCGTCAACACGCGCACGGTCGACGCGGCGCGCGCGGCGGACGCCATTCGCAAGGAATTGAAACGCGAAAAGAACCTGGAGGTGCGCGAAGCCGAGATCGTCACCCGCACGACCGGGGACGACAGCGGCACAGAAGCCTTCGCGGCGATCAACCAGGCATTGGCCGACGTGCCGCCGGAACGGGTGGCGGGCGCGATATTGCTGACCGACGGTGAAGTGCACGACGCGCCACCGCCCAAGAAGGTCGCGCTGCATGCGGCCTTGCAGGCGCTCATCGTTGGCAAGCGCAACGAGAAGGACCGCAAGCTGACGGTGGTGAGTGCCGCACGCTACGCCATCGTGGGGCAGCCTGCGGTGATTACGGTGCGCGTCGACGATTTCGGATCGGAAGCCAAGGGCGACGCCACTGTGCATCTGCGCGTGGACGGCGCGGACAAGGGCGTGCGCGAAGTGCCGCTGGGCAAGGAAACGCCCATTCCGGTGCTGGTGGCCCATGGCGGCGAGAACGTCGTCGAGATCGAAGCGGCGCCGGGACCATCCGAACTGACTTTGGAAAACAATCGCGCGGTCGCCACGATTTCCGGCGTGCGCGACCGGTTGCGGGTAATGCTTGTTTCCGGCGAGCCGCATGCGGGCGAGCGCGTGTGGCGCAACCTGTTGAAGGCCGATCCTTCAGTCGATCTGGTTCACTTCACCATCCTGCGGCCGCCGGACAAGCAGGATGCGACGCCCATCGACGAGCTTTCGCTGATCGCGTTTCCGACGCGGCAATTGTTCGACGAGAAACTGGCGTCGTTCGATCTGGTGATCTTCGACCGTTACAGCGAGCGTGGGATTCTGCCGCTCGCCTATTACGAGAATCTCGCGAGCTATGTGGAGAATGGTGGCGCTTTGCTGGTTTCGGCGGGCCCGGAATATGCGCAGGAGATGAGCATCTATCGCACGCCGCTGGCCGCCGTTCTGCCCGCGCAACCGACCGGCGATGTGGTGAGCCAAGGCTACAAGCCGATGGTGACGCCAACGGGATTTGCACATCCGGTGACGCGCGACCTGCCGGGTGAGAACACTGGAAACACGCCGCCGACATGGGGGCGCTGGTTCCGGCTGATCGGATCGGAAAAGGTTTCCGGCGAAACCGTGATGAGCGGGCCGGGCGACAAGCCGCTTCTGGTGCTCGATCACATCGGCAAGGGGCGCGTGGCGGAATTGCTTTCGGATCAGCCATGGCTATGGGCGCGCGGTTTCGAAGGCGGCGGACCGCAGGCCGAACTGCTGCGGCGGCTGGCGCACTGGCTGATGAAAGAACCGGAGCTTGAGGAAGAACGGCTTTCGGCGAGCATCGCGGACGGCAAGCTCACGGTTGAGCGGCGCTCGATGGCGCAGAACGTGGCGCCGGTTTCGTTGACGATGCCGTCCGGAAAAAGATCGAAGCTGATGTTGGCGAAGATCGAGCCCGGTATCTGGCGCGCAACAGCGGATGCGAACGAATTGGGACTTTATCGCCTGACGGACGGCAAGCTGACGGCGGTGACGGCTGCCGGGCCGCTCAATCCGAAGGAAGTCGCCGATATGCGCGCGACCGATGCCATTCTCGATGCGCCAGCGGAAGCGACGGGCGGGTCGGTGCATTGGCTGGCGGACGGATTGCCGGATATCCGCCGCGTGACGCCCGACAGCCGCACCTTCGGCGGCGACTGGATCGGATTGCGGGCGAATGGCGCTTATCGCGTGACGTCAGTGGAACAGCAGGCGCTGCTGCCGCCGTGGCTTGCGGTGATCCTGCTGGTGGGGACGGTGTTGTTCGCCTGGCGGATGGAAGGGCGATAACACCAATCTTACCTCCCCTAGTGGAGAGGTGAGAAGGAAATCAGGCCAATGCGGTGCTGTCCGCGCAGACGGGGTTGTCGATGTGTGGACGGCAGACGTCGCCGGTGAGGTTTTCGAGCGGCGTGCCGTTGAGTGCGAGGCCCAGGATGCGCGCTGGGTTCACCGGGCCGGGAAAGCGAATGCGTCCGGGGGCGATGGGTGCGAAACCGACGCGCGCGTAATAGGGCGCATCGCCGACGAGGATGATCGCGGTGTGGCCGCGCTTCCTTGCTTCCTCGATGCCTCTGTTCATCAGGGAGATGCCGATGCCGCGTCCGCGCTGGTCGGATTGCACGGCGAGCGGGCCTAACAGCAATGTCGGTACGCCGCCCACGCTAATCGGCCAGAAGCGGATGGAGCCGCGCAGGATATTGTCTTCGATGGCGACGAAGCTGAGCGGGGTTTCGCAAGAAACGCCATCGCGCAGCCTGTAGGCGGATTTGGCAAAGCGGCCGGGGCCGAAACTGGCGGCGTTCAACACCTCGATGGCGCCGGCATCTTCCGCCCGTTCGGGCCGAATGTCCCACATAGTCCAAACGCCTCTTTTATCGGGCGCGCGCGGCTTGCTAGGCTGGCGGCAGACAAAACCGAAATGGAGGTAAACTTGGGCGTTCTGGAAGGCAAGGTCGTTCTGGTCACGGGCGGCGCCAACGGCATCGGCAAGGAATGCGCGCTTCTGGCGGCGCGCGAAGGCGCGAAGGTCGTGGTCAACGATCTGGGCGGTGGTGCAGCCGGCGGCGACGCCGGTTCGGCGGGGCCTGCGGAAGCCGTGGCCGAGGAAATCCGCAAAGCGGGCGGCCAGGCCGTTTCCAATTCCGACAGCGTGGCGAGCCGTCAGGGCGTGGCGCGCATGTTCGAGCAGGCGATGGACACTTACAAAGGCTTGCACGCCGTCATCAATCCGGCGGGCATCCTTCGGGACAAGATGTTCCACAAGATGACCGATGAGGAGTGGGACATCGTCATCGACGTGCATCTGAACGGCACCTACAACGTCACGCACGCAGCCATCAATCATTTCCGCGAGCAGGAAGAAGGATCGTTCGTCCTGTTCACCTCGACTTCCGGCCTGATCGGAAATGTCGGGCAGGCGAATTATGCGGCGGCGAAGATGGGCATCGTCGGCATGTCGCGCATCATTGCGATGGAAGGTGTGCAGAAGAACGTGCGCTCCAACGTGATCGCGCCGTTCGCGTGGTCGCGCATGATCGCGACCATTCCGATAAAGGACGAGGCGTCCGCCAAGCGTGTCGAGCGGATGAAGAATTACATGCGCGCCGATCAGGTGGCGCAGCTTGCCGTCTCGCTGGCGTCACCTGTGTGCAAGGACGTTTCGGGGCAGATCTTCGTGGCGCGCGGCAACGAGATCTTCCTGATGAGCCAGCCCCGGCCCATTCGCGGACTGGCCAAGATCGAAGGCTGGACGCCGCAGACCATCGCGGAACATTGCATGCCGGCGTTGAAGCCGAGCTTCCATGACCTGGGCGCGACGACCAGCGTGTTTGGTTGGGATCCGGTGTGATGACTTTCCTCCCCCGCTTGCGGGGGAGGAAATTACCAATAGCCGCTTTTTTCTTTTCCGGTCGCGCGTTCTTCGAAGCGGCGTAGTGGACCGCGGCCGATGCCTTTTGGCGGTGCATCCAGCGGGAAGAATTCGGCTTCGGCGATTTCGAAGTTTGGTTTGAAATCGAAGGTTGCGCCTTTGATGTGGAACAGCGCGATGACGTTTGTCGTCCAGAAATGCTTGCGGGTGTAGAGGCCGAAGAGTTCGCACGTCGCGAAACCTTGAAGGCCGATCTCTTCCTTCAGTTCGCGCGTCACCGCGTCCAACGCCGGTTCGCCGCGGTTGACGCCGCCGCCGGGGAAAAACCAGCCGGGCATGTAGGTGTGGCGGACCAGAAGCAGCCTGCCCTCGCTGTCCTCGATCATGGCATGGGCGCCGTACGCGACCGGCGCGATCACGGCTTGTGCCGCAAGCCGGGCGGCCAGCGCCAGGTTTTGCACAAGGGAACGCTCCCGTAAGGGATTGGTAACCATGGGACTTCTACTCTCGCGATGCTTGCAGGGGCCCGGACGCACCATCTTTGGGCGGCCTTCCGGTTCACTTCAAGCGCGGCGCAGGGGCAAATCCTGGCGGAAGGGTCGCATGTCGGGGAAGCAGTTCGATTATCTCAAGGCCCTCGTGGTCGAAGACAATCCCCATATGCGCGAATTGCTGCGCACGCTTCTCAACGCGCTCGGCATCAAACAGGTGTTCGAGGCAGCCGACGGCACCGAGGCCTTCGTGCAGCTTTGCGAGCACAAGCCCGATTTCGTGCTGACCGACCTTTCGATGGCGCCGATGGACGGGATCGAGTTCACCAAGCTCGTGCGCAGTTCGGAAGACGTGCCCAACCCCTACGTTCCGATCATCATGGTGACCGGACACACCGAACGCCATCGCATCGAGACGGCGCGCGATGCGGGCGTGACCGAGATCATTGCCAAACCGATCACCGTGCAGGGGCTTTTCAGCCGCGTGGCCGAGATCGTCGAGCGGCCGCGGCCGTTCGTACGGGCGGAGGAATTCTTCGGCCCCGATCGACGCCGTCGCGCCAAACGCGAATTCAAAGGCCCGTTCCGCCGCCACGATGACGAAGTCGAACTGAGATGAACGCGAGCCTCCAGCCAAAGCCGGACGCCAAACGCCTTCCCAGCGGCGCGGAAATGATCGCGGCGAATGCCTATCCGGCGGTCATGCCGAAGAGCGAGGCCTCGCGGTTCATCGCCAACCTCAAGAGCGAGGAAACCGGCAAGCGCGCCGAGGAGACTATCGCGGCGTCGCGCAACGTGATGCGCGACGCGGTGGAAGCTTATGTTCGCGCGCTGGACGAAGCTTCGCGCAAGCACGACGTGAGCGCGATGTTCGCGCAGGCCCATGAAATCCGCGGGCTTGCCGAAACGGCGGGGCTGGGCGTTGCGGGGCGAATGGCCAACGGACTTTGTCTTTATTTCGATGCGCTGGACGGCAAACCGGCGGACAAGGACACCGTGCGGCTGCATGTCGAAGCGATCCAGCGCGTGGTGAGCGGCGAGGACGAAGGCGCGATTGCCAATGTCGTGGCCGAGGAACTGACCTCGCTGGTGATCCGCAAGCTCGGTGAAACCAGGGCGCTGGGTTTGCCCGGGTAAACCATCGGGGCCGAATAAACCATCCGGTAAGAATTGGACCAAGCGGGAAGCGGCTTTCGCCCTGCCTTTATCGGTTTTTAAGCCCTTTCCTTAATAATGACGCTTCAATGCGTGTGCCGATCCGGTGCGCGCCAGCGCGGGCGTTTTCATGCTTCAGATCGGCGGCCTTGTCGTCTTGTTCGGTGCGGTGTTCGGCGGCTACCTCATGTCGGGCGGCTCGCTGGGCGTGGTTCTGGAAGCCCTGCCGCACGAAATGCTGACCATCTTCGGGGCGGCGCTTGCCGCGCTTCTGATCGGCGGCTCGCTGTATCAGGTGAAGAAGATCGGCGGCGAGCTGGGCAAGATCGTTTCCGGCCCGCGCTGGAAGCATAACGACTTCACCGATCTGTTGTGCCTTCTCTATCTGCTCACCAAGACGATGAAGTCGAAGGGCCTGATCGCACTCGAAGCGCATATCGAAAAGCCCGAAGAGTCTTCGATCTTCAAACGCTATCCGCGCATCACCAAGGATCATTTCGCGCTTGCCTTCATCTGCGACACGCTGCGCATGATGACAATGAGCCTCGAAGACCCGCACCAGGTCGAGGCGGCGATGGAAAAGCAGTTGGAGAAACATCACCACGAGGCGCTGGGGCCCGCGACCGCGCTTCAGAGCATGGCCGATGCGTTGCCGGCACTTGGTATCGTCGCGGCCGTGTTGGGCGTGATCAAGACCATGGGCGCGATTTCCGAGCCGCCGGAAGTTCTGGGCCGCATGATCGGTTCGGCGCTGGTCGGCACGTTTCTGGGCGTGTTCCTGGCCTATGGTGTCGTGGGACCGATCTCGACGCGGCTGAAATCCATTGTGGATGAAGATGCGCTATTCTATCACGTTATCCGCGACATCCTCGTCGCGCATCTGCATGGCAACGCGGCGCAGGTTTCGGTGGAAATCGGGCGCGGCAGCGTGCCGAGCGAAGCCCAACCGACTTTCCAGGAACTGGAAGCGGCGTTAGGAGCGATACCGCCGGACTCGGCGTAACAGCGGAATGCGCGCGAGTTGCTCGGCGCGCCACTCGGACAGCGTGACAAAGAAAACAGCCAGCGCGCCCGCCGCAATGCCCAGCGGCATGGCGTAGACCACATCCATATCGGTGCCGAGCACGACAATCGCCGTGACGAACATCCCGACCCATTGCGCGTAATTTTTCGGCACGGTCCCCTCCCGGTGATGTGCGGGGACTTTAACGCCTTATTAAGACTTTGGGTGCGGAAAGAGTTAAGAGATGGTTAACACCCAAAATCAGACATCGAATTCAATGCCCTGCGCCAAGGGCAAGGCATCGGAATAATTAATGGTGGCGGTCTGGCGGCGCATGTAGGCCTTCCACGAGTCGGAACCGCTTTCGCGGCCGCCGCCCGTTTCCTTCTCGCCGCCGAAGGCCCCGCCGATCTCGGCGCCCGAGGGGCCGATGTTCACATTGGCGATGCCGCAATCCGATCCCGACGCGGCGAGGAATTTTTCGGCTTCCTGCATGTCTTGCGTGAAAACGCAGGAGGACAGGCCCTGCGGAACCGCGTTGTGCTTGGCGAGCGTGTCTTCGAAATTGGAATAGCGCATCACATAAAGGATGGGCGCGAAGGTTTCGCGGGCCACGGTGGGCGTCTGGTCCGGCATTTCCGCGATGGCCGGGCGTGCGTAGAACGCATTGGGGAATTCGTTTTCCAGCGCGCGGCCGCCGCCAGTGATCTTACCGCCTTCGTCGCGCGCCGAGGCGAGCGCGCGTTCCATGTTCTCGAAAGCCGCCTTGTCGATCAGCGGGCCGACGAGCGTTTTCTTCTCCAGCGGATTGCCGATGGGCAGGCCCGCATAGATGGATTTCAGCGACGGCACGAGCCTGTCGTAGATCGTTTCGTGCACGAAGAGGCGGCGTAAAGACGTGCAACGCTGACCTGCCGTTCCGACGGCGGCGAAGGTGATGGCGCGTTGCGCGAGATCGAGCTTCGCCGACGGCGCCACGATCATGCCGTTGTTGCCGCCGAGTTCGAGGATCGAACGGCCGAAGCGCGCGGCGACGACTGGGGCAAGTTCCCGGCCCATGCGCGTGGAGCCGGTGGCACTGATGACCGGAAGGCGACGGTCCTTCGCGAGCAGTTCGCCCACGTCGCGCAAGCCGAGGACGATTTGCGAAAGATTGGCGGGCGCATCGCCGAAGCGTTTCACGGCGCGTTCGAACAGGGCTTGGGTGGCGAGCGCGGTGAGCGGTGTTTTCTCGGAAGGCTTCCAGATGACGCTGTCGCCGCAGACGATGGCGAGCGCTGCGTTCCACGCCCAGACCGCGACCGGGAAATTGAACGCGGAAATGACGCCGACAGGGCCCGCCGGATGCCACGTTTCCATCATGCGGTGACCGGGACGTTCGGAGGCGATGGTGAGGCCGTAAAGCTGGCGCGAGAGGCCGACCGCGAAATCGCAGATGTCGATCATCTCCTGCACCTCGCCCAGGCCTTCCTGCAGGATCTTTCCGGCTTCGAGCGTGACGAGGCGGCCGAGCGCGGTCTTGTTTGCGCGCAATTCCTCGCCGAACAGGCGCACAAGCTCGCCACGGCGCGGCGCGGGCACGTTGCGCCACGCGCGAAAGGCCTCGACGCTTTTGGCGATTTTCGCGTCCGCCGATTTCGCGTCGTCATACGAGACGCGGCCGATTTCCGCGCCGTCGATGGGTGAACGGATCGCGTGATCGCCCGCGTGCTTCAGGCCGAAATGGGAGAGGACTTCATTGGCTTGCATGGCGTGCTCCTATTTCTTCGCGGCGCGCAGTTTCGACAGCGTCGTGGTCGGCGAGATCGCTTCCGGATCGACGCTGATATGGATCAGCGCGGGTCTTTTGGAATGCTGGGCTTCGTAGAAGGCCTGGGCGAAATCATCCGTCCGTTTCACATGGAAGCCGAGCGCGCCATAGCTTCTGGCGAGTGCGACGAAATCGGGATTCTTCAGGTCGGTGCCGATGACGTGGCCGGGATATTCGCGTTCCTGGTGCATGCGGATCGTGCCGTAGATGCCGTTGTCGAACACCAGCACGATGATCGCGGCGTCATATTGCACGGCAGTCGCAAGCTCCTGTCCGTTCATCAGGAAGCAACCGTCGCCCGCGCAGGAGACGACGGTGCGTTCGGGATGGACGAGTTTCGCGGCGACGGAAGCCGGCACACCATAGCCCATCGCGCCGCTTGTGGGGCCCAGCAATGTAGGGAAATCACGATAGAGATAGAAGCGATGCAGCCAGCCAGCATAATTGCCTGCGCCATTGGCAAGGATCGCGTCGGCCGGGAGATGTTGGTTGAGCCAGGCGAAGATATCCGAGGGATTGACGGCGCCGGGCGCTTCGACGGGGCTGGCCCAGGCTTCGAAATCGGCGCGCGCAGCTTCGGTTGCTTCACGCCACGCGATGTCGCGCGGCGCGCTCAACGCGGCGGCTTCGCGCAGGAATGGTGCGACGCCTGACAGGACGGGAAGATCGGCCTGATAGACGCGGTTCAATTCGTCGGCGCCGGGATGGACGTGGATCAATGTCTGGTTCGCGGGGATGCGCGTGTAGCCATCGGTGGTCATTTCGCCGAGGCGCGCGCCAATGACGATCAGCAGATCGCTTTCCTTCAGGCGCCTTATCAGTTTCGGATCGGCACCGATGCCGACATCGCCGCAATAGTTCCTGTGGGTGTTGTCGAAACGGTCCTTGGCGCGAAACGAAGTGCAGACGGGAAGATCGAAATTCTGCGCGAAGGTTTTTGCGTCTTCGATGGCTTGCGCGTTCCAACCGGGGCCGCCAAGCATGAGCAGCGGAGATTTGGCGCTGGCGAGGAGCCTTGCGAATTTCTCCAGGTCGGCGCGCGCGGGCGACGGTTCGCTTTTCACATAGGGCTTTGTCGCGGGCGCGTTGCAGTCGCCGAACAGCACGTCTTCCGGCAACGACAGCACGACCGGCCCGGGCCTGCCGGAAACCGCGGTGTGGAAGGCGCGCGCGACATATTCGGGGATGCGGTTGGGATCGCGGATTTCGGCCGCCCATTTGGCGAGCGGGGTGAACATGGCGCGGAAATCGACTTCCTGGAACGCCTCGCGGTCGAGCATCGACTGGTCGGCCTGACCGATGAAGAGGATCATCGGTGTTGAATCCTGAAACGCGGTGTGCACGCCGATGGAAGCGTTGGTCGCGCCCGGCCCGCGCGTGACGAAACAGATGCCGGGCTTTCCCGTCAGCTTGCCATAGGCTTCCGCCATGTTGGCGGCTCCGCCTTCCTGGCGGCAGGTGATGAGGCGGATCGTGTCGCGCGCGCCATAGAGCGCGTCGAGCGCTGCGAGATAGCTTTCCCCCGGCACGCAGAAGGCGTGATCGGCGCCGTGGATTTTCAACGCCTCGATGAGAGCTTCGCCGCCGGTGCGTTTCGCCATTCTGCGCTTTCCTTTCGACTCTCCCCCTCCGCACGCGCGTCCCGCGCGTGGCACCTCCCCCGCGAGCGGGGGAGGAAGGAAGATTATAGACCTTTTGCGTAGTAGCGGCCGAAGCGATTGTTCAGGAAGTCGGAAAGCTTGGCTTCTTCCTGCCGGACAAAACCTTTTTGCGGCAGCTTGCCTTCGACCAGAAGATCCGTCATCGCGCAGATGCCGCAGGCGGTGGTCACCTGGATGGCGCTCATCAGACGGCCGCCGACCGTCTGGCTGTAAATCTTCTTGGCGTAGCTTTCCTGGGTCAGGCGCCCTTCGACCCAGCCGGAGACCGTCACGAACACCAGAACGACATCCTGATAGGTGATCGGGATCGCGGTTTCGAGCACGTCCTTGAATATCTCGCGGCGGGTGCCGAGGTGCAGGTCGCGCACCAAGAGCTTCACGATATCGCGGTGACCAGGATAGCGCGCGGTCTTGTAGTTGAGGTTCTCGACCTTGCCTTCGAGCGTTTCGCACAGCGTGCCGAGACCGCCGGAGGTGTTGAACGCTTCGTATTCGACGCCGTCGAGGGTGAACTGTTCGAGTTCCTCGAGCGCCGGAACCTCGATGCGCACGCCGTCGCGAATGGATTCGCAGGGGTTGCAATATTCGTTGATCAGGCCGTCCGTCGACCAGGTGAGATTGTATTTGAGCGCATTGTGCGGAAACACTGGCAGCGCGCCGACGCGCATCTGCACGTCGCGCAGCTTGTCGAATTTCTTGGCAAGGTCGTAGGCCGCGATAGAAATGAAGCCGGGCGCCAGGCCGCATTGCGGGATGAACGCGGTCGAGGCGCCGTCCGCCAGACGCTTGATGGTGCGGGTGGATTCCACGTCTTCGGTGAGATCGAGGTAATGCGCGCCCGCGCGCTTGGCGGCTTCGGCGATGATGGCCGTGAGCGTGTAGGGCGTGGCCATCAGGACGATGTCATGGCCTTCCACCTCACGGGCGAAATCGCGCGCGTCGGCGATCTCGACCTGGCGCAGTTCGACGTTGCGCTTCTTGGGCATGCGGTCGAGGCTCGCGGCATCCTTGTCGGCCACCGTGACCTGATAGTCGCCCGATCCGGCGAGGAATTCCGTGATGGCGGTCCCGATTTTGCCGCCGCCTACGAGCATCACTTTTTTCATTGGCTTTCTCTCCGCCGAAGACAGGTTTTGCATAAACGGCTGGGGGGCCGGAAAGGAGGCGGCGAAGCGCCGGAAAATGGGGTAGCATCCGGCGAATCGCAGGGAGAACCGGCGGAATGCCGATACGGGACAAGGACACGAAGCTGCTGGACCTTTTGCGGGCCAATGCGCGGGAGCCGGCGGCCTCGCTTGCCCGCAAACTTGGCATCGCGCGCTCGACCCTGCAGGAGCGCATCGCGCGGCTGGAGCGCGAAGGCGTCATCAAGGGATACACCGTCAGGCTATCGGACGAGGTAGCGACCAAAAATCTGCGCGCGGTGGTGATGATCGTGGCCGACGCGCGCCAGGCCGATCGCGTGACGGCGGAATTGAAGAAGATCACCCAAGTGCGTTCGCTCGCAGCCGTCTCCGGCGCGCACGACATGATGGCGGTGGTGGAGGCAGACACGGCGGCGCGCATGGACGCCGTGCTCGACCGCATCGGCAAGGCGAACGGCGTGGCACGGACGGTTTCGTCCATCGTGCTGTCGGAGAAATTTTCGCGTTAGATTTAAGTCTGGATCGGCGGCAGCACCACCGTCGGCTTGGTCTTGCGGATGGTGAAGCCGGATTCTTCGAGCGCCTCGCGGATCTCCTCGGCGTGGCCTGCATCGCGAGCCTCGATGACCATGCCGAGATCGGCGGATTTGGCAGGCATGTCGGTCATCATGCGATTGTGCGAGACTTCGAGGATGTTGCCTCCCGCCTGCCCCACGAGGGTGGCGATCTTCGCCAGAAGTCCCGGGCGATCTTCGATCTCCACCACGACGGAAAGAATGCGCCCCTCGCGTGCCAGTTCGCGCAGGATCACGTTCGACAGAAGGCGCATGTCGATATTGCCGCCCGAAAGGACGATGCCGACTTTGCGGCCCCTGAAGATCTTCGGATTGCGCGCGACGGCGGCGTAGGCGGCCGCACCCGCACCTTCCACCACCGTCTTTTCGATTTCGAGCAAGGTGGCGATGGCGCGTTCGATTTCTTCTTCGCTGACGAGCAGGATGTCCTTCACGTTCTCCGCAATGATCGGCCGCGTGATCGCGCCCGGCTCCTTCACCGCGATGCCTTCGGCGATGGTCTGGCCCGCGCAAGGAAGGCTCTTCTTTTTGATCGCGTCGAACATCGAGGGATAAAGCTCCGCTTCGACGCCGTAGATGCGGATATTCGGATTCAGCGCCTTCGCTGCGATGGAAATGCCAGAGATCAATCCGCCGCCGCCGATGGGGACGACCAGCGTGTCGACATTGGGAACGTCTTCGAGGAGTTCGAGCGCAACGGTGCCCTGCCCGGCTATCACTTGGGCGTCGTCGTAAGGATGGATGAAGGCGAGGTCTTCGTCACGCGCGATCGTCTGGGCGCGTTTGAAGGATTCGGAGAGTGTGGCGCCTTCCAGCACAACGCGGGCGCCGAAATCCTTTGTGTGCTTCACTTTGTTGAACGGCGTGCCTTCGGGCATCACGATGGTTGCGGGGATGCCGAGGCGGCCGGCATGGTAGGCGACGCCCTGCGCGTGGTTGCCCGCGCTCATCGCGGCGACGCCCCGTTTGCGCTGCTGGGGCGAGAGCGACAGCAGCTTGTTCAGCGCGCCGCGTTCCTTGAACGAGGCGGTGAATTGCAGGTTCTCGAACTTCAGATGGATTTCGCAGCCCGCGAGCTTGGAGAGCGTGCGCGAATGATGGGTGGGCGTGCGTTCGACGGCGCCCTTGATGGTGGCGGCAGCGGCGCGGATGTCTTTGAGCGAAATCGTGGGAGCGGCGGCTTTTTTCATGGGGAACGCGCCTTCCGGCTGGTAGCAGCGGACGGATTTGAACCGCCGACCAAGGGATTATGATTTGGATTCATGCGCTCAACTCACTTCAACAGCATTCAGCATATCACACCACTTGTGCTTGTCTTGATTGAACTTTGGCTCAACTGAGCTTTAGATCTGTTCCTGTCGGATCACACCATTCAACCCGAATTTTGTGCCGATAGAGCGACCCACCTTCTGAAAATGGCCGACCAAGGGACGAAAAAACATGAGAAAGACGCTAACCAAAATGGTGTTGGAACAACGGAGTCCCGCGTCCGGTCGCATTGAAATTCGCGACACTGATAGCCTGCTCCTCTTCCGTTTAACGGCCAAAGGTCACCGCAGCCTTTCCATACGTACCAGGGTCAATGGCGAACAAGTCCGCCTCCTTTATCCCGAAGCGGTAACGATCGACAACCTGGCCGCTGCCCGTATATGGGCACTTGAACAGATCTCCGCTTGCAAGAAGGGGCACGATCCGCGCGACAAAGCAAAAGCAGAAGCAAAAGCCAACCGTATTGCGGCTGAACGCTCAGAACGGCGAATATTCGAAAACGTTATGGACGCTTATATGAAAGAAGAGGTCCGTGGACGAAAGAAGAACCGCACTGCCGACCAAACCGAACGTCGATTGGAACTGTATGTAAAGTCACAATGGAGCGGTCGAGTGATCACGGACATCTCACGCAGCGATGTTCATGCGCTTTTGAACGATGTGCGTGACAGGAAGATAAAATTTGGACGTCAGAAATACGGCGGCCCCGTTGTGGTGAATCATGTGCTTGCGGCAATTCGGGCTATGTTCAACTGGTGGCAGGTACAAGACGACGAATTTATCTCACCGATTGTGAGGGGTATGGAGAAGGGTAAAGTCACCAAACGGCAGCGCGTTCTATCCGACGAAGAGTTGAGGATCTTGTGGTCTCTGCTTCCCGGTTCAGGTGTTTTCGGTTCGATCATCGAATTGCTGTTGCTAACCGCTCAGCGCAAGGGCGAAGTATCAGCAATGGCAAGAACCGAAATTGGACGGGATGGTATTTGGACGATTCCGGCCGAACGGTACAAGACCGGCCTGCCCAATGTCGTCCCGCTCACTTCCAAAGCCCAAATTGTTATAGATCGGCAGAAGAAGTACGAAGGTTGCGACCTTGTATTCACAACCAACGGCACAACAGAATTTTCGGGGTTTGGAAAGTCCAAAGAGCGCTTGGATGAAGCGATGTTGGCCGTTATGCGGGTTGACGCACCAAATCCAGAGAATATCCAGCTTACCCCATGGCGCTTGCACGACCTTCGGCGCACCGCCAAAACCCTCATGCAACGGGCAGGCGTGCGCCCAGATATATCTGAACGCGTGTTAGGTCACGTCATCGCCGGTGTTGCGGGCACTTATGACAGGTACGACTACTTTGAAGAAAAGCGAGATGCCCTCGAACGGTTAGGCAAGTTGCTGGACCGCATTGTCAATTCGACGGCCCCTAATGCAACCACCGGTGTTTCCGCCACGATTATCCCCGCCAAAACTTACGCTTTTGGGTGGATGCGGCGATCCGGTCCTTGACGTGTGGCTTGGCTATACCCCACTCGGAAATCTGCAAAAAAAGCAATCGAACCTTCGGCTATCTTTCAGCAAAGAAGCCTGCTCTTTCCTGGATGCTTTACGCAGCATGGCCATTCATCACGCTCTTTACCGAACGCATTTTCCGCGAAGACAAGGAGATTGTCGAAAAAGAACAGTGCGCCTACGACGCGCAAGGTGTGTCGATCAAAACAAGGAAGTGTTTCCATCGTTGCTGGACCTGAGAGCCATTCTGGCAAGCTGCGGCAACCGCTCAATTGCTAAAGACGGTTACAACTGAGATGGCTAATGCAAAACCGATTTCAGCACGTAAAAAAAATAGATTCTATGACGCTTCTTCAATGTGATAAAAGGATAGGAACGGGCGGCTGCGAGAGTATGCTGCGAGTGGCGCCTCCAAGGATGAACTCCCGAGCCCGCGAATGACCGAACGCGCCCATAACAAGAAGAGCAGCGCCCTTTTGAATTGCATACTCCGTCAATGCCTCTCCAATTGTTCGATTTCCAACTTCAACTTCATCGAATTCGGCAACAAGAGCGTGGGCCTCCAGATGCCTCAGTAGGTCTGATGCTGAACGCGAGACTGGCAGGTGCTTCTCACCCGTTACGGTGACTGTCCGCAGTTTCTCGAACGGCTTAAGGATCGGCAATGCGTCACCAAGCGCTCGCGCCGCCTGCCTACTGGAGTCCCAGGCTATAATTGCCGTGCTGGACTTTGTGAAAGCAATCACCTCTTTCCCTTCCGGGATCACCAGTGCGGGCCTGCCGGTCTCGAACACAATTGCCTCACCGAGTGAACGTCCTGCCCCACCCAAATTTGACTGAAATAAAATTGAGAGATCGTGCAGACGGGCGTGCTGTACCAAGGGATCCGGTAACGGAAAAAGGGTTGTGTACTCGCTTATCAGTTCCACGCCGGTTCGATGATGTCCCGTTTCATTCTGAAGTCCCGCGAACACAGACTTGGTGTTGGCGCGACTTTGTGCTTGCCTCAGCGACCATCCCCTTCAGATTGACCCGATACTCGCCTAGCGAGCTTGGCCAGGCTGATCTATGCGGGTCGAGCTCGAGCACCGACGCACTGAGGTTTGCATTGAGCGTCGACGCAATGCGCGCGCGGCATCAATTGTGTCGGTTGTAGGCGCGTCGGGATAGGACAGGAATGGCACAAAGACATCTCGGATCGTCATGACGTAGATCCTTCCATTGTCGCACCGCTATTTATTTTACCATACAAGTCGGCTTCGCCGAACACGTGCGCGCCGCACTCATCCACCTCATTGCGGAGACCGATCCAGGAACAGCATATAGCGGGCAAGCGGACGCTTGAATATGATCAGGTAAGTTACGTGTAAGGCAACCAGAACAATCAGCAAATTGGCCAGCAATTCGTGACTTTCGCCAAGAATAGAGTCATCACCTTCTTCATCACGGATTGGCTCCGCATGGTCCACTCGCGTGATCTCTCGTATCCCGATTGCGGGAGAGAGGCCCAAGACTGCGCCTTTGTCCAACGCGAGACCGGTGCCGATAGTCCCAATCAATGATACGGCGATGCCGAAAAGCAACGATCGACTCACTGCTGGGTGAGTAAGCAACCCACGAAGTTTCAGCGTTCCAAATTGAGGGTAAAAGCGAAACAGACCCAATTGCGACAGGCCCGTTGCTGCCATTCCCAGCCGGATCATTACGATAGCCGCCACTCCGTAGCCAATATACGAATGGACTGGCTCCCAATCACCTATCAGGTAGGCAAGGACCGTCCCAATCGCAAGAAGTGCATGGTAGACGCGAATGCGCTTCAACGCAGGCATGATAGCTCCCAGCTTCTCAATCTGGCTGACATCTCAAGAGCGAACGTCTATTTGGTAGGTTCTCATAGCATCAAGGAGGCGAACCAAGCTGATCTAGGTCAACGCAGGACGTGCGTCGTCAGCCCCCGGACGAAGCCCGGGTCACCCATTGATGACTTCAGAGAACAGCGACAGCGCATTCGACATGACGTAGTAGTCCTCACTCGCTTGCCTCCAAACCCTGGTGCATGGCCCATTGCGAGCCACAGAACATTCAGGGTGTCTATCGGTTAGGAAAGCCAAAGGCGGCGGATCGCTCCGCCGCCCTCCGTCTTTCACCGTCCCGGGGCGCTAGCCGCCGAGCCCTATGGAGATGGAGGCATACGGCCCGAAGAAATTGCGGCCATAGGTCTTGCGCGCGTCGATGCCTCCATCCATGGCGTTGAAGAAGAAATCGCCACGATAGCCGAACGAAACTTTTGCGGCGTCGTATCTGAACGAGAGCCCCGCAAAACCGCCGACATTGGGCACCACGACAGAGCGGGAGCGGGTTCGGGCGGGAGGGATATTGCGATAGACAGTCACCATCGTGCCTTGTGAGAAAATGCCGTTGCCGCCGTCATTGTATCGAACGGTTTCGTGATGCTGTGTGCGCGCTTTTTGCCGGCCAAACAGAATTGCCGCATTCACGCCCCAATCGAAATTCAACTCGCCACTATCGGGATTACCAGCAAGCGGCGCCGAGGCATCCCATGAAAGCGAGGGACCCACTCCTCGAAAACTGCGCTCGGCAATCAAGCCCGCCGCGTTGCTGTGATACGGCTGCATGACAATGGACAAATCGTAGGAGTAATACTGGTAATATTTGTGCTGGAAGCGCCAGTCGGGATTCGACCGCAAACTGATGTTAGATTTATCGATGAATTGCGCGAAACGAATTCCCAAATTGATGGAAGATGACGTGTTGCGACCAAAAAGCCCCAACCCGACATCTTTCCCCGCCTGGAAATCCACAATCGCGTGCTGTTCCTCCAAACGCGCGGTGGTATCGGCAAATCTGGCGGCACGCGGGTATTTCCTCTGGTAGAAGCCAGGTATCAGGCTATTGCCGATGGGGCTCGCATGGGTCTGCTGGTGGGCGTGCCTGCTTACGGACGACCGGCCGTATCGGATTGAAGCGGTAAACGTCCAGTCCGACCCTTTCGGCTCTAGCGAAATTTTTCCGAATTCGTCGAAACCGTAGAGGGCCGGTTTTTCATACCGTTGCGAGGAGGGAAATATCGCCGGTCGCATGGACGTGAAATCGGGGGCGAAGGGTTCGGACCCGGCATTGAGCCTGTCCAACTGCCCGCCCAGTTCGACCCAGACGGTGGGTCGGCCGGCATCTTCGGCTTTGGCGGCATTCGGAAGTGCCGCATTGGCGATGAGGGCGAGCGCCGAAACGCCCGTCAGCAGTTGCCACCTTACGGCGGCGCAGTCGCTATTCTGTTGAATAAGTTCGCTCATTGTTGTGTTCCCCCCTTCACACCACATGTCATTCCCGGCCGGGCGAAGCGACAGCTTCGCGAGGGGAAGGGAACCCAGGTGTGAGATACCGATCGGTGTTTGGCACCCGGGTCCCCTTTCCTTGCATCGCGCCATGGCGCGATGCTCGCCGGGGATGACAGGTGGGATTTCGTGCGAATAATCTTCCCCATCGCACTCACCAATTCTTTGTCACGCGCACGCCGAACAGGCGCGGGTCGGTGAGGAACACGTTTGTCGTCAGGCCCGTATCGTCGCTGTTCAGGAACGTGCCGGTAATGTCGGTGACGTCGAAGACGTTTTTCACATACCCCATCACCTGCCAGCCGGCCTGACTGGTGAGGATCAGCGCGAGGTTGACGTTGGTGTAGCCGCGTAAGCGGTCATAGGGATTGTCGTTGAAGACGCGCGCCCAGGAATAATCCTGCCAATAATAATCGACGTGGAAAGTTCCGGCCCAATCCGCCGTCAGCGGAATGGTATAATCGCCGGACAGCGACACGGTGAAGGGCGGAGCATTCGGAAGCTCGTTGCCACCCAAATCCTTTGCCCAGCCCTCACCATTGTTGATGCCTGGCTGATGCGGGTCGAAACCGGGATAGGGGCCGGGATTGTTAAAGTCGATCCCGTTTTTATGATAATCGTCAGGAAAGACAGGGTCCGCCTTGTACGGTAAGTCCGTAACGGGATCCAACCCATATTGGTATGCATTCGAGCATGCGCCTGGAACGCTCGCAGTTCCGTTTGCCGCGCCGACCGGCGGATAAATCTTAAGCAGTGCTGCAACAACATAGACCGGCAAAATGCAATTGGATGCTTGAGAAACCCAGGGTTTGACCACCAACCAGTCCGGATGATTGGCAACGTCAGCGCGATCGATGAGATCGATCGAGCTTTGTCCGTCGTCAACCCGAGTGTGTTCGTAGCCACCGGCGAAACGGAATCTGAGACCGGGAAGGGGCTCATAGGTCGCCTCGACTTCGGCGCCTTTCACCGTGGCATCGAAATTGTCGTTGATCGCGGTGCGATCGACGATACGGGAGATTTGATATCCGGTGTAATCATAGAAAAAGAAATTGCCGTTCAGCGTCAACGCCCCATCGAGCAGCGTGTTCTTGGTACCAAGCTCATAGGCATTGATGAATTCCGGCTTGAAGGAAACCGGATGAAGGGGATTCGCAATACCCGTATCTCCAAACACCAGAAGCGCCGCGCCCGGCGGATTCGCGCCACCCGCCTTATAGCCATGCGCGAACGAGGCATAGATCAGAGTCTGATCGGTGAAATCGAGCTTAGGGGTCCAGTTCGCGGCAAAGCGACCGGTGAATTCCTGCCATTGCTGATTGACGATTCCAGTGATCGGGTAGCCGTAGCCAGGCACCAATAATTCGCTCGGAATATCGACGAAATGCTTGCGGTCGTCCGTCCAGCGCAAACCGCCAGTCAGTTTCAAGTCCGACGTGACATTGTAATAGGCTTCGCCGAACGCGGCGTAGGAATTGAGAGTGTAGGGATTTTGGCTGAGGAAGTAGTTGTGGCCCTGGTTGTTCAGGCTCGTCAGCGGATTGGGATCGATATATTGGCAAGCCACCTCACCCTCGGTCCCCAGTTTAAAGTTGTTAGCATTGGCCGGGTCGAGAACTGAAAAGCCACCCGCGATACAATTCGAGTTGTCCGAAACTCCTGGAGTCCACGGTAACGTTTGCGCGCCTGTTGGCCGTGCCCATGTGTAGCTCGCTAGCGTCAGGGAATTGATGAAGACGTAATAGTTTTCTTCCGTCTCGTAGTGCAGGTAGTTGCCACCGACGCTGAAATTGAACGGGCCGGAGAAATTCGATGCCAGGCGAAATTCCTGGCTGAGCTGCCAGGATTTCTCGTCGTTTAGATCCTGCGCGACGAGCCTTGTGCTGCAACCAAGCTGCGGATCGCAGAAGACGCCATTCGCAGCGCAAGACGGCGACCAACCGGGAGGTGGCGGAATGGTCGCATCGCAAGGCGCACCGACTTCCAAGCCCTGACATTGGAATGAGCCATATAAGCAAATTCCTGCACCGCTCGGATCGGGCGTCGTCGCCTGCGTGACATTCTGATCGACACCGAACGCGCCGGGCCTTGTGTTGAAGCGATTGTAATCCTCGGTGGACCACAAGAAATCCTGGTTATACGCCGTCTGCGATGTGAACGTCAGCGAAGGCGTGATATTATAATCCACGCTCAATTCGAGCGTATCGTTCTTTGCTTTGTATACAGGATCGATCTGCGTTTCGATGACGCGCAAATCGTGCGACTGCGTGGTACTGGCGTAAGGATCAAAGCCGCCGGTTACCGCGCGAACCGGCACCCCTTCGAAGCCCAGCGGTTCGTAATAAGGGAGCATGATGCCGTTGGGCACCTGAAAGGCTTCCGGCGAATAAAGCGAGCTGGGTAGACAACCTTGAGAGAGATATGGGGGACCGGAATACGCCAATGGCGGGCCAGCTGGCGGCACAGGCACACCGCCGATTTCACTTGGGCCAGGATCGGTTTTGCACAGCTGTTTCGCGGTGCGCATCCGGTCGTCGTTTTCGTTGTAATGTTCCCAGATTAGCGTGGTCTGGACGTTTTGGGACGGCTTCCAGGCAAGTGTGACGCGCGATGACCACAGATTGCGGCCATCGACGGGATTTCCGGTCAGCAAATTTGTCGTGTAACCGTCGCGTTTCGTCCATTCGCCAGCGATGCGCAAATCGAGACGGTCATCGACCAGCGGCAAATTGATCATGCCTTCGAAGCGGCGGTTTTTGTAGTTGCCGATGTCTCCACTCGCCATGGCTTCGAACTGATCAGTTGGTTTGGCAGTGATGAGGTTGACAACGCCGGCGGTGGCATTGCGGCCATAGAGCGTACCTTGTGGCCCGCGCAGCACTTCGGCCTGGCTAAGATCGAAGAATTCCTGTTCGAAGAAGTGGTTGCGGATGAACGGAATGTCATTCAATGCAACAGCGACGGCGGGATCGGTAGTCACCGAAATGGCTTGCGTGCCGATGCCACGAATTTGAATGCTGTAACCGGAAAAATTCGTCTTGGTGAAGGTGAGGTTCGGCACTTGCTTCACAAGGTCCGGGCCGCCGGCGGTTTGGGTGGCGGTGAGTTGTTCCTGGCTGAGTGCTGTGATGGCGATCGGAATGCTCTGTACATCGGCACCACCCAATTTCGACGATGTGACTGTCACCGTTTCAACGCTTGTCCGCGCCGGTGCGGCCTGGGCCAGCTGCATTGGTTGCACCTGAAATTCGGATGCATCGCTCGATTGTTCGCGGCTGCGCACGACCGCAATCGTGCCCCCTGCCCTACGTTCGGCGACGAAGCCTGTACCAGCGAGGAGTTTGGTGAGGGCGGCTTCGTTGGAGAGATCTCCCTTCACGCCGGTGCTGCGGATGCCCTTGATCGCGTCTGTCGAGACCAACAGCGGCTGTCCCGATTGGACAGAGTAGGCGTTGAGCGCGTCTTTCAGATCGCCGCCGGCGATGCTGAAGTCCCCAGCGTGGGCGGCGCCCCACACGGCGACGCAGGTTGTTCCTGCGAGAATGGTGTTCCAGTTTTTCAAGCCAGGCATGTGCCCCCCAATAAAATCTTGCAATCAGCCAAATTGCTTTATGGCGCTTACTTGAAGATCAGCGTTTCATTTCCTTGCGCCTTCACGCGAAGCCCGAAGACGGCGTGGGCGACATCAGCGAATTCCTGCCGCGCGTGGACGGGGAATGTTCCGTTGACGCGCAGTTTGAGAATCGACGGATCACGAATGACGATCTGTTCGACGTTGTATTTGTTGAATTCCGATACGGCGTCGGCCAGCGTCGTGCCGTCGAAAATCAGAAGGCCCTTGCGCCAGCCAAGCTCGTTGGAAAGCTTTGCGACCGGGCGCTTAGTGACTGACATGGTATCGGCCGTGGCCACGGCGACTTCGCCGGGTGTGAGTTCGGTTGCGCGCTGTGGGCCGTTGGCATTGATCGTTTCAACCCGCGCTCGGCCCTCAAGAAGGGCGACTTCGAGGCGTTTTTCGCCGCGGGTGATAAGGAATTTCGTGCCGAGATCGGTGACCTTGTGACCGCCGACCGTCACCACGAAGGGATGATCGGGATTGTGCGCGATCTGGAAGTAGACTTCGCCTTTGGTCAGCCACGCTTGCCTGCGCGTCAGGTCGTTGGCGATGCTGACTTCGGTGTTGGTGCTGAGTTCTATTATCGTGCCGTCAGGGAAGGTGAGCGTGCGGTGGCCGCCGACAGGTGTGGCGTAAACCGTGACGTCTGGGCGCGAATAGATTTGATAGCCGCCGATGCCCACAATGGCGAACACCGCGACGGCGGCGATGGCGCGGAACGTACCGCGGATGAAGGCTTTTCCGGCTTGGGCGCGATCGGGTTTGGACGGGCGAATGGCGGCGAGGCGCGCCGCTTCCTTCCATGCGGCTTCGAGGCGCCAATAGGCGGCGCGGTGGAATTCGGATGCGGAAAGCCAATCGTCAAGCTGTTTCTGTTGCTTGGCGCTCCAATCGGGTGCGGTTGTGCGCAGCAGCCAGGCGGCGGCTTCTTCGCGAACGGGTTTTGCCGACGGGGGCAAATCAGGTGAGATCATGCTCGCCCCCAATTGCCGATTGTTCGCCATAAAGCTGGTCGGCGAGCGCGAAGATGCCGCGCTGCACATAGTTGGAAACCGCCTGCTCGGAGATGCCCATGCGGCGGGAGATCTCCTGCAGCGAAAGGCCCTCGACGCGTTTGAGGATGAGCGCCTCGCGGCAACGCGGCGGCAGATCGTTCAGCGCCAGTTGCAGGCGGCGCAGCGTTTCGCGCGCGAAGACGGCGCGTTCCGGGCCCGGCTCTTCGGACGGGACGACGGTGAGATCGAGATCGGCGGCGATATCGATGGGGATCACGTTTTCTCGGCGCAGCCGATCGATCAGTACGTTGCGGGCTGTAGAGAACAGGAACGGCTTGGTTCTTTCGGGAAGCGATTTTTCCGCGGCGCGCAACACATGAGCGTAAACCTCCTGGCGCACGTCTTCGACGTCGCTTGTGTTGCGGCAATTCCTCTGGAGAAAGCGCATCAGCATTGCCTCTAACGGCAGTACGTCCCTGACAAACCAAGCTTTCGCCTCAGCCCAAGACACGGCCGTATCCCCAGCGCGCGGATGGACGCTTTCGTTGTTCCAGCTTGGCTTTTCGTCGTTCATGTCCGTCTATGTTTCCTCGAAAGAGGAGAAAAACAGAGACCTCGCCCCTTAGGACGCACGCCAAAGGCAGATCTACTCGCGAGGGAACGCAGAATTTTTCACGGCGCGACGCAAGATTATGTCGCGGATGAGTGTGCGCGGCGGGCGGCTGCGCCCGCCGGCGCGTTGCTTATCTTATGTGCCGGGCAGCGCAAAAACAAAGCCGCCCCACAGGTGTTGCCTGTGGGGCGGGTATGGTGTGTTACACAACTTCCGGCGCGAAGCCGGAAGTATGGCGAGGAAGCGGTCGTGTGGAGCAATGAGAAACTCGGCCTGCCCTTTCACGTCAATTGCTGGCGATCGCACGCACCGATCATCTTTGCCGCCAATCTGATGACGGTGCCAGGCGTTGGCGCCTTGACGGCACTGACCTTCGAGACGGTTGGGTGCGCACTTCGGACTGACACCACGGAAGTCTCAGTCCGGCACCATCGACGTCACTGGCCGCATCACCGGTGAGGTCGCTTTCATTCCGCCAATTGCGTCGCAAAAATTACATCAAAACCGACTCCAACGGGAGGAATTCCCGAACAAACCAGAGGTCGAGGCTTTCAGATCGTGCGTGCTCACGCCCGCATCCTCTGGATGTGGTTCGCCAAGTTTGGGTCTGGTGTCTGGTGTCTCGACCATTCCCCGGTCCACCGAGGGTTAGAAGCCCAAGGCTACACCTATTCCCACGAACGGAATGGCAAAGCGGGGCCAGTCGATATGACGAAATCTGATTTTGCTCGGCAATAAAATTTTGCGGACCGGCAGCTGAATTTGGTTCAGTGACCAGGGCCCGAGCTGGCGAACACCTGATTCAATATAATGGCTAGCCGGGCGCCCGCCTTTTCAAGTTGACGTTGGACGAGAATGCGTTGCCGGGCGGGATAATCGGGCGATAGTACGATAAAACCATTGGTGGAACTGCCTCCAGCAAAATCCGGATAGACGTTCTGCTTTGCTACGGAAAATGTTTCGGTGGCCCAGTTTTCAATTGTCCCGCGTTGCCAGTGCGAGATGTCCTGCCGATTCATTTGATCTATCAGCGCCGCCGCAACCCGGGAAGGATTGCGGCCAAGAGCGCGAACGACATCGCCATCCCAGATGGCGTGCAAATTTGTGTGATGCCGGCGTAACACGATCCTGATCTCGTTGCCACCACGGTCATGATGGTCGGCGCAATGCAGCGGCTGGTGTAAGTCTCCAATAAAATGAATCAGGAAGCGTAGAGCTTCGGCACGAACCGGCGAGAGAAGCTGGCGGTCTCGCAATATGCGAATCTCGTGGTGGATTTGCTCAACGATGCAATCGTCTCCTGGACAGTCGCGTGCGCGCTCATAACCACGCGTTTCGATTTCGATATCAACGTAGTGCCAGGGTCGGGTCTCGGGCCGCTGCCGTTTGATGGAGTCCGCCCAAACCGAGGCATTGGCCATGACGGAGGCTACGTCACCGGGACCTAGCAGGCTTTGAACACTTGCCCGAGCTGCCGGAGTCAATTCCCGGGCTGCAATGAGAGCAACAATGCGGTGCCCCTCCCCTGCCCAGCCGAAGGCAACCGATGGAACAAGCAAGCCAATCGAAACAACGAGAATGAAACCTCTGACGCGCTGCATCGAATATCCTCAGTGAAGCGTATCGCCTGATGAATGACCGTTTGTGAGATCGCCGATCGCGGTGGCGACACGCTTCCACACGCTGAAGCCCTCGCTGTCGCCGAGGTCTAGGAGCTTGTCGGCGCGCAATGCAGCTTTGAACTGCGCGTCTGCGCCGTACAGCTTGATCATTTCGTTTGCTGCGCGCCAGATGTCCAAATCATCCATGACGGTCGTCTCCAGATGCTATTGCTCCGGACATACGGCCAGGGGACGATCGCCGCAATCACTTTCGCCAGTCTTTACCAGACGTTTCCCCTTTGCGGTTTAGTCATTGGGAAGCAGAGTGAGGCAAGCCATGTCCGCCTTAGAGTTCGTGCTCGGCTTGATCGTATGCGGCACCGTCTGCGTCGCCTATTGGGTCGGGAAAGGTGGCAACTTCGCAAACGGTAGCCGCCGCGGCGCCAACGGCGTGGCGGTGCCTCGTACTGCGATGGAATTTACCTATCGCAATGCCGGCGGACGCCAATCGGTAATTCGAGCTAGCATCGTCAAAGTACAACTTTATCCTGATGGCAGGTTGAGCCTTCTGGGCATAGTCGGGGCCAGCAAGGCCGTGCGCGAGTTTCGGGCGGACCGGATTATCGAGCTTGCATCGAAATCCGGCCAATCGGCCGATATTGCAACGGTTCTGGCGCGCGATTTGGGGCTTCCGGCGGAGATTGTGACAGCAGCGCGCCGTGTGCCGCCGTCACCCAACACCGACCTGCCGTTTTCCCAGGCGCAAGTGCCGACCAAGCACCGGCTTGGGAGGCAGCCTTAAGGCTGCTCCAGGCCGATACCGGAGCGACTGAGGCCCGCCGGTCAAGGCCGGCCAGAGGCCGCCCGACGTAAGCGGATCGCCTTGAGGGGCGGGCCGCGCTCCGGAATTCCTGCTCAGATTGGCTTTTGTTTGCGGTTCCAACACCGATTCATTGGGGGTAGACGCTCGATTTCTGGCCCTCGGGCCAACAATTCAGACAAACCACTGAATTTGTTTGAGAAGATTCAACTTTTCACTAGTCTATATTGGGGCCGGCAAACAGCCGGGGGGTGGCAATGGGGTTTTACATTCGCAGAAGCGTCTCGGCCGGGCCGTTTCGCTTCAATCTTTCGAGTTCTGGCGTGGGCCTGTCCGTCGGCGTCAAAGGCTTCCGGGTGGGCACAGGCCCCCGCGGCAACTATGTGCACATGGGCAGGGGCGGCCTTTATTACCGCGCCTCATTGGGTGGGCCAGGTCGTCGATCGCACCCTGTTCCCGCCACGCCGATTGCCGAACCAACATCGCTTGCCTCCATGGAGACAGGCAACGTTCTGGAGATGCGCCCCTCAAGCGGCTCGCACCTTCTCGAACAAATCAACGAGAAACTCGCTCTATTCCGGCTTTGGCCATGGACACTGGCGGCTGGCATTCTTCTTACGCTGCTCCTAGCGGGGCAACCGAGCTTGGCCCCGGTTGCGGGCGTGATGCCAATCGCGACCCTGATTGCGACATTGGCGGCCGCGTACTGGGACCGGCAACGAAAGACAGTCGTCGTCTTTTATGATCTTGAAGGCGCTTCGTTACAGAGCTTTGAGCGGCTCGCCCGTGCCTTCGATGAGGTCGCGCGCGCCCAGCGCATCTGGAACATCGAAACCTCTGGACACACGGACGATTGGAAGCGCAACGCCGGCGCGAGCCAACTGATCAGCCGCAAACCTGCCCGCCTCACATACAAATCTCCAGCGGTTGTGAAGACAAATATCGCAGTTCCGGCGATTTTGGGCGGACGGCATTCCGTCTATTTGTTTCCCGACGCTGCTTTGGTCATCGAGCAAAGCCGGGCGGGTGCCATTTCGTACGGACAGTTGTCCGTGCAGTGGCTGAACTCGGTTTTTCTGGAAAGCGATGCGGTCCCTGGCGACACGCAGGTGGTTGGTCACAGTTGGCGATACGTCAACAAGAATGGCGGACCCGACCGCCGCTTCAACAACAACCGCCAAATTCCCCGCGTCCTTTATCAGGAAATGAAGATATCGGGGCCGGCAGGGCTTCAGAAGATCCTGCAAATCTCAAAAAATACCGACCGCACCGAATTCGATAGATCGCTCGATGCGCTTCGGGCCGTCGTCGCCCAACTTCAAAATGTTTCCGCTAAATCTCTAACCGCGACGACCACATGACAAACATCCTTTGGGCTTCTCCAACGACTCGTACTTCTGCTCCAAAGGAGGCTGGCGATGGCTGTACTTGATCTCTTCAATGTCCTGCGTACCGAGTATAAGCCCTCTCCTGGCGCGTACCTGCCCATCGATATGGCCAAACTCGCCGAAAAACTAAATGTCCGCGAGCTCGGCCGTGAGCGCGGCCGCCACGGTGTGCCCAGCGCCAATGCGGCGAGTTTCGACGAAATCGAAATGCAGATCACGGAGGGTATTCGTGCGTACGCCTTGTCAGAAGAGCGACGTACCCATGACCAGCTCACGCACTACGAACAACGATTGCGCGCAGCCGACCCGCACGGCATCGCTGCGGATATGCGCGCAACGGCAACGCAGTCCATTGGCGAGTTCGACGCCGAGCTGCTTGCGGCCAAGAGCGAACTGAAAGCGGCGCAAATGGACGTAAGAGAGCGCAAGGATGCGGTCAATGCCTTCAAAGTTCAAAATCGCCTGCGCAGACCTGCCCGCCCACCAAAAAATCACATCTTTGCAATCGGCATTTTGGCTGCTCTCTTTCTGTTAGAGACAGCACCCAACGCGCTTTTGTTCGGCGCCGGCGATGAGATGGGCTTTCTTGGCGGCTATACCGTCGCAATCCTGTTTTCGTTTCTCAATCTGGCATTCGGCTTCGTCGGCGGATTCCTCTGCTGGCCGAACACATTGCATATCAATACGTTCCGCCGGATTGCCGGCAGCCTGACAGGCATTGTCCTGCTCCTGCTGACTGTGCTCCTCAATTTGCTCGTCGCACATCTTCGCAGCATGACCGGCGCAGGCCTCGATACATCCGAGGCCACGCAAAGAGCGTGGGACGTGCTACTCGCCCATCCTTTTGGCCTCCACGATGCGGTGTCCATCGCTTTGGCATTCGTGGGGGTCTGTTTTTCATTGATCGCGTTGGCAGAAGGCTTTGCCTGGCACGATCCCTACCCCGGTTATACATCCGTCACGAAAGAGCATGCCGAAGCCGAACAAAGATGGTCGAGGCTTGTGGACGAGCGTCTTTCATTTCTAGACGAAGTTCAAAAGCATCACGCGAACGAACTGAGAGCCGCGCGCGGAACATTGCGCGACCGGCAAGCCTCAATTCCCGACATTCTGACACAACGCGCGCGGCTGTTGCGCAATTTCGATCTGCATATTCAGCATGTCGCTGGTGTCGGCCGGTATGTCCTGGCTGCGTATCGCGACGCCAATCGCGCCGCCCGGGAAGAAGATCACCCTGTTCCGGCACATTTTGACGAACCTTGGGATCTCACAGGCATCTCACTTCCGGAAACACCTCTTGTGGCCCCTTCAGCCAGCGATGCCGAATGGAAAGTCGCTGACGATGCGCTGGAAGCCTCGATGGAAAAGCTGCAGAACAGGTATCAGGATGCCGTGAAGTGGATCGGAGCGCTTGACGACTCGGGTCCAGCCTCGCCGACACCCGCCACAGTCCAAGGCGAGGCATAGATGGTCGGGCGGCATGGAAACAGCCGGGGCAGGCGAGCCGCAGTCGATAGGAAGTCGCTGATCGGTATCAGCCTCATGACGGGCGTCGTGCTGATCCTTGGATTGGGGATTTATTTGTTTGGCCAGCAAAAAGCAGCAATTGCCAAACTCGACCCCAACAGCTTCTGCCCCAATAGTGGCCCCATCGCCGTCCATTCGGTGTTAATAGATCGCACCGATCCGTTAAACGATCTGCAACGCGAAGCGCTGCGCAAAGACATATTGCACTGGGCCGATCAGGTCCCCAAATACGCGGCGCTGCGGATCTATGAAGTGGGCGTCGGCGGGACGCTCCTCCGCCCTGTGGTTGACGTTTGCAATCCCGGAGACGGATCGGATGCTTCCAGCCTCGATAGCAATCCCAAATTTCTGAAACGCCGCTATCGCGAGAAATTCCTCGATCCGCTGGAAGCAATGCTTGCGAACATGCGTGCGGATACCGAGCAAGATACCTCTCCCATCATGCAGGCCGTGCAAGCGATATCCGTTCGCGATTTTGGAGAAACAGGTCCCACCGGTGAGAACACTCTCACTATCGTATCCGATCTGCTCCAGAACGGGCCGGGATTTTCGCTCTACAGAGGGATTCCCGACGCCACATCCTTTTCCCAATCGTCAATCGGCCGGTCCCTTCACGCAGATCTGTCAGGAGTGGCGGTGTCGATCTACCTCATCAATCGCCCCAAAGACGCGAGGTATCAAACCGACGCGCTTGGCACTTTCTGGATCCAATGGTTGACCTCGCAGGGCGGTGACATGGCCGCATTCAAGCAATTACCGGGATAGACATTATGGATGCTCAATCGACGATCGAACGTTCGCAACTTCGTCCAGGCCGCCACACTTGGTTGGCACGCATACCTTTTTTGGTTGCGGGCCTAGGAGGCGGCGGACTTCTCCTGGCAATGAAGTATTTCGCTGTGCCGCAGCTGGAGGTCACAGGGGCGGCAATCGCTTTGATCCTGGCCTATGCCGCAATCGTGGGTTGGACGCCGACTCTGAAGCTTCGCGAGGATCAACTGGCAGACAACTGCTACTATCTTGGCTTTCTTTACACCCTGTTGAGCCTGTCATGGGCGCTTTGGGATTTCACGAAAACAGGTAGCGAAACAGACATCGTGGCCAACTTCGGCCTCGCGCTGGGTTCGACCATCACAGGCATCCTGTTGCGGGTCACGATCAATCAGGCCCGTCACGATATCCTGGAAACGGAGGCCGATGTCCGCATGGAGCTGGTGCAATCCGTCATCCGACTGCGGGTGCAGATCGACGATGCGGTTCTGGCGCTGGCAAGCTTTCACAAGCAAACCGAGCAGGTGGCGCGCGATGCCATACAGCGCGCGGCAGACGAGGCCGCGTCGGCACTCGATACGAGCATCACAAAGGTTGGAGAGGCGAGCTCCGGTGTGATGGAACGGATCGAACAGGCCTTTTCGGAATTCACCGAAAGTGCTCAGCAATTGAACACGGCTTCGTCCGGCACCGTGCGCGGTTTGAAGGCGTTGCTCACCCGCATCGAAAAGATCGAGGCGCCAAATGACATCGTTCTGCGCCGGCTGGAGCCAGCTCTCACAGCGGTTGCCGCCGTCACCGACCGCCTAAGGGAGCGGTTGGAATTGGACGGACAGATGCTTGCTGACGCGCAAGCACAATCACAAAGCGCGGCGGAGCGCTTTGCTAAAACCATCGACGGGTTCGGCGCACTTGAGCGCAACATGAGCGAAGCCGCCCGGCAGGCGGCGATCGCTTTCCAGGCCGTGGAAGAAACAAACGAACAGTTCAGAAAATTGACCGATGAGACGAAGGTCGCTGTGGCGTTGCAGGGCACTCTCTCGCAGACGGCCCGCCAGCAGAGCGAAGAAATAGCCAAGGCGACACAATCGCAGCTCGACACAGTGATAGGCACCTTTCGGTCCTACAACGATTCGCTGGCGATTGAACTGGACCGTTGCCGCCGGATGGTTGCGGGGACTGGGTCGGCACTGGCGGATCTCGCAGACAGTTTGAGCGATAAGCTGGAACCCAAGACATCGTTTGCTGCCTTAACTGCCGACATGCGCGAATGAGCCAAGCCAAGCGCGATGATCTTCAGTTTCGCCGCGGTGTGGTCTTAGGCCTCACCTTTGCGGAAGTGTTGCTGTTGCTCATCTTCCTTCTCATGATGGTGCTAGCCAGCCGGCTGTTCGGTCTTCATCATCGACTCGACGACGAAATCGCACGCCGGCAAGCTGCCGAGCACCGCCTTTCTTCCTTACAGCCCCTGCTCAAGCGGATGGCCAGCGATGCTCACTTCGACATCACCAAGGAATGGGTTCGATTGCACAAGCAGCTCGAGCGTGCGCGCGCGGAAATGGCACAGAACAAGTCCGCGATCGATCTGGTCGAGCAACGGCGCCAAAGCGAACCAGGAAAATCGTTGCAAGTTGTCGCCAAGGAGATCGGTGACGAAGCGGCCTTGGGCCGCCGGTTCGCTGCAGACGCACACGCGCTCTTTCCGAAGTTGAACGACTCCGATGGTCAGAAAGCCTTCGAGACAAGCGCAAATGCCGGGAAACTCATGCTAGAAAACGCCGGTTCAAGCCGGAAAGTGATTGCGGAAGCCGCCAGTTGCCACGCGTCGCTTTCCACTTGCAAAGCACAAAATGCCAATCTCAGTGCGAGGTTGGGCGGTGTGCTCCCACCTTGCTGGGTCGATGCTCAAGGACAAATCCAGTACATCTTCGATGCGCATTTGCGCGAGACAGGCATTTGGCTTGTCGACAACCATGTTGCTGGTCGGGAGGCTGACGAAAGCCAACTTCCGATAGGAGGATTTCAATTTGACTCGGCTGTTGCACCCAATTCTTTCGTGCAAGCAGGTCAGCCCTTGCTGTCCTACAGTGAAAAGCAAGATTGCCGATTCTATGTTCGCGTCTTCGATGAGACACAGGCAGAAAGCAAGGAACGCTATAAAGACCTGCTACGTGGTGTTGAAGGCATCTTTTACAAGCTGCTGATGAAATGAGTCCGGATCAAGCTGAAATCCGTCTGAACGCAAGTTTGCAGCGCCTGAAGGTTTTTATCCGCCGAGAGCCGCGTCAGCATAGGCAACCCGGTCTGGATGCCACGCGTATCGTGGAAAACGATAGTCCAGTCCAGCCAGCGACGCCGCGCATCGGTTCGTGGCTTACGCGCCTTTTTTGGCGCTAGATCCAAAGTCGCGTCGTCTGGGTCGCAAATTCGAATAGGGCCGTCGAACAGCCGCCCGCCCGAATTAAATACCCAGGCCGACGGCGAAGCAAAGCGGCTCAAGTCGACATCGCGGTCAAAATCCTGTGCATCGCTCATCGCATGTGGTCAGCGTTCCGCTGAGGGATTTCGCCAACCTGTTTTGCCCTATCTCATTTGATTTGCCTTAGCGCCACGAGCCCACCCCCGTGCTCGCAGTTCAACAGATTCTGCTATGCTTTGTCCGAGCTTTGTAGCCGCTTAGGCTCCATTCAGAGCCTCAGTCGGTCTCATCTGCAGATACAACACCTACCGTGGATAAGCAGAATGATTCATATGAAGAAGCGCTCACGGAAAGTCCCACACGAGATCACCGACTATATCGGGTTGGTAGATCGAACGGTGCTCAGTTACAGCATCAATTACTATCAGGCCAAATGGGAGGACCTTCAGCCTTATTCCCGCACCCTGTCTCTCTCTGGAATAATGGTCCACCCCATGGTCGGTACTCCGATGAACACCCTGCTGATTGGAGATCCCTCTCTTGCGGAATGTCCTGCAGATCCTCCGGGCAAGCATGTCGGGAGCCTGCACAAACACGGCAGCGAGTATCAATTCTTTGCCCATGTGCCCTTGGAATTTATCTCTACACTTTCGGCGGCCTTTTCCGACAATCGTCTTCAGCTCGTTTATGGCCGTGGAGACAAATTGTTTCGGGGCCATGCGTTGCTGACATATATCGGGTTTCACGAGCGCAAGTCGTTTGAAGACGATTGGGGCGAGGCCCTCGAAGGCTAGCCACAATTTCCGCCGCCTTTTCCAGCTCGGCGAATCCACAGGCTCGCAAGAAATTGTATGTGCCGTCGTAGAATGGGTGCGCGCGCGTTAGGTCGGCATCATCCCCGTTCACCGTGAGTATCCGGAACTTGCGTCCGTCGCTGAACTGGTCGTGCACCAAGTCCAGACTCCAAACCTCATTCGGCCGCATGGGCTTGTGGCGGGCTTGCCGATGCACCGCCACACCACGTCTTCAATCGAGGTCCGCCCCCCCGTTTTGCGAAAGGCGAAAGGAAAACAACCTGATAAAAAGGCGCGGGCCGCTCGCTGGGGTAGACGGCTTCGTGTTCAGCTTCAGTCGGCGTCTTGTCGCCTGGCTACCGGCGCCTTTCGAAGCCTCGATAGCATTGCTTGAGCAGCTACAATTGCTGTGGGTCTCAAGCGCAAGGATGAAACATATTTTCGTGCACTGAATCGACCACCTTCCACGAGCCCGGATGTGTAGGGCAACAGATAGCCGGGCCGATCTGGGGGTA